>Ga0310124_10003322_pt1 | contig 10852 bp, 5 predicted proteins | sample CB11b_AW_Bot5_MG_FD_203507 | JGI IMG/M metagenome (GOLD analysis project Ga0310124, IMG submission 203507) | Marine microbial communities from Western Arctic Ocean, Canada - CB11b_AW_Bot5 | ecosystem: Environmental > Aquatic > Marine > Oceanic | place: Canada: Western Arctic Ocean | collected...
CGGCTATTTCACTCGTCGGGTGAATCTTGCCCTGGCTGCGGTCGTCCTGATTTTCCTGGCCGCTGGTGGCTGTGATGAAAAGACAAAGCCAGTTCAGTCGACGAATGTTGAAACAGGTCAAGGAACATCCCTCCCCGAATTAGCGGAGGTAGAAGTCCGTGATTTGGGTGATAACGTACAGGTGTCGATCACGCTGGAAGGGTATGAGCGGACCCGGATTATGGCGCGGCTCGAGGGTTATATTGGACAGGTCGAAGTCGATATTGGTGACAAAGTTTCCAAGGATCAGGTCGTGGCTCGACTTGACCTGCCAGAAATGGAAGCAGAGATACGGCGCAAGGAAAAATTGGTTGTTCGTGCAGAAGCTTACATCGTTAGTCAGGAAGCACACGTTGCACAATCAGAAGCAAAGCTCGCAGGAATTTCGGCAAAGCAGGAAATGCTTGTCACGACGTTGTCCCGTATTCAACGGCTTGTTGATTCCCAGGCATTGACGCCTGAACGTCTGGATGAAGCTCGCTTTGCTGTCAAATCCGCCAATGCAGGACTTGAAACCGCGCGAGCGGCGATTGTTTCGGCTAAGGCCCAACGGCGTAGTGCTGAAGCGGATCTCGAAGTAGCCAAGGCCGATTTGGACAAAACCCGCGCATTGGGAAGTTACATGGAGATTCGCGCGCCATTTGACGGTGTGATTACCCAGCGAAATGTTGACACTGGTGCATTCGTACGGCCACCGAGTGGGAATACGGATGTCATACCCGTTTTTGAAATTGAAAGTACACACAAGCTCCGTGGCGTTGTGATGTTGCCAATTAAGGATGCTAGAAAGCTTGATCCGGGAGATCAAGTCGAATTAAATGACATCTACGGGCATACAGGTCCACCCATTGAAGCTGTCGTGTCTCGTACGTCGAAAGTGCTATCCCGTGGCTCGCGGATGATGCGGGGTGAAATTGACCTGGATAATCCGATTGATGAGAAAACGGGTAAACGGCTTTTACGACCAGGCGACTATGGTAAGGCAACGATAACACTGGATATCTTCGAACAGTCCACAATCGTACCTTTGTCGTCGGTGGGAGAGGACGGCCGAGAACGATATGTGATGGTCATTGATGCGTCTAATCAAGTACACCGTCGAGTGGTTGACATCGTGTTTGAAAAAACAAGTTCAACCGGCAGTGATGTCGCTATCAGTGGTCAGATACAAGCTGGCGAACGCGTGGTTGCTCGAAATCCCGGCCGTTTTACCGACGGACAACAATTGATGGACAACTAAATGTTTCAGTGGGAACATCCTATTCGAGTGATCTGTGCCCGTTGTCTACTGATGACGTCAATCGTTATGTCCGGTTGTCAGTTCGCTGGACGGGAAACGGCATGGAACAGCGCAACACCCCAATGGCATCGAGCGGCAAACGAGCAATTCATCCAAAAATCGGTGAATTTCCAGCAAGTTGAACCAACGAGACTTCCTGCGGTCGCCTCTGCAGATCATCCGCAGTTGGATTTTGTTGTTCAGCAGACGTCGTATCAGAAGTCTGAAAAGATTCCTGCCGACGGGGGCGATGCGGCGAAGGAGACGACTTCGGCAGCTGCCGAGGTGAAAAGTGTCAGCTCGGCAGCTGATTCAGAAGATCTCGTGCCACCGGATAAATTGTCTCCCGACCCAATGGCCATAGCTTCAGAAGACGATCATTATCCCATTGATCTGGCAAATGCGCTTGCATTGGGTGGAGCGAATCACCTTCAAGTCCGTTTAGCGAGAGAACGGGTGATTGAAGCGCAAGCCAATTTATTACGGGCTGAGGTGATGTGGCTCCCATCACTCCGTTTTGGGTTGGGTTGGAACAAACACGACGGTCGGCTTCAAGAAATAGAAGGCAATGTCCTTGAAATCAACCGTAATTCGTTGTTTGTGGGAGGGGGTGCCGGTTTGGGAACAGCGTCGTTGGCCGGCGGTGGGGGTGGACCGTCTCGTCTGGCTGTCAATCTTTCATTGGCGGATGCTATTTTTGAACAGAAGGTTGCCCAGTGTCTGCTCAGTGCAGAACAGTCGGCCCGACGTAGTACAGTGAATGACTCGTTGCTTGAGATTACGGACGCCTATTTTGATTTATTTGAGGCCTATGGGGCTCATGCTAATGCGTCGGTTGGCCTGGATTCGACCACTGAAATGTTACGCTTGATGTCCGCCTTTGCCGAGGCAGGCATGGGCAATCAGTCGGAAGTCGACCGAGCTCAAGCGGAACAGGCTCATTGGATTCAAGAGGTTGAAGACGCCCGTCGGCGCATGGCCAATCGCAGTGCTGAACTGGTGCGATTGTTGCGTCTGGATCCGCATTTAAAATTGTTTCCCGTAGAAGACAAGATCGCACCGGTACATATCCTGGATCCGACTTCTCCGATTGAGGTGTTGCTGAACCAAGGACTCAGCCGACGACCAGAAATATCCCAGAAACGGTCGCTGGTTTTGGCATCCCAGCAGCGATGGTTTGAAGAAAAATGGCGGCCTTGGTTGCCTCATGTGCAGGCAGGGGCCAGTGCTGGCACGTTTGGCGGTGGGCCCTCGAGTCATTTTACTAATCAGTCAGGTCGCAGTGATGTTGATTTACTTGCCGTTTGGGAATTAGAAAATGCGGGTCTGGGGAATCGGGCACACCGCAACCGTCGCGCCAGCCAATTGCGTCAATCTCGATTTCAAGTTCAGTCAGTTCTCGACCAGGTCACCGCAGAAATTATCCAAGCACAAAATGATCTGACCAGTTATTACAAACAACTTGAAACGGCTCAGCAAAATATAAAATCTGCAACTGACAGCTATCGGCGAAATTTAGAGCGAGTGACAGAAGGAGAAGGCTTGCCGCTGGAACTTCAACAGGCGATACGGGCCCGTGTTGGCGCGCTGGTTGCCTATACGAGAGCGGCCTCTGCCTATAACCGATCCCAATTTCATCTTCTCCGGGCAATCGGTCAATCACCGAGTATTGCTCCATAATTTCGGTAGCTCACGGAGGGGCTTTTAACAGCCAATCTTCAAACAAGCAGGTAAGAAGAGTCGATCAACACGCACTTGTGTGAATCTCTACCGTGAGAGTTGTCGCTGGATCTCGGCATGGTAGGTTGGTACGGCGCCGTGGCATGAAGCCACGAAGGCGCCCAGCATGTTGGCTGTTTGGGCGGCAGCCTCGATGGAGGCTCCACGACAGTATTCATAGAGAAATCCAGCACTGAAAGCGTCACCCGAACCTACCGTGTCAGCGACTTTCACTTGGGGTGCACTGGCATTTGCTACCTGATTCTGCGTATGAACTGAACAACCACAGGAACCTTTGGTGACACAAACCACATCAACCGCATGGTCTCCAAACAGTTGTTCGGCGAATTGCCGTTCCTCAAGAGCTTTGCCATAAAGACGTTCGGTTACCATTTGTAATTCTTCTAAATTAAGCTTAACGATCGTACTTTGGTCGAGTGACTGCCGCAGGATTGGCTGGGGGTAGAAATCGAGCCGAATATTGATGTCGTAGAAAATGTGGCGACAATCCAGGGTCGTGATCAAGTTTTCCAGTGTGCGTCGTGCGACCTCTTCTTTCTGTTCGAGTGTTCCAAAGCAGAATACATCGAAGTTTTCACGTCGCAGTGAATGCATCATTGAAGTGTCGGGTTCGATGAATAAATGGGCCGGGTCATCGGGAAACTGGTAGAACGGTTGCCCCTTGGAATCCATTGTTATCGTGGCCCAACCGGTGGGTCGGTGGGGATCAATTTGTATCCACTGTGGATTAACTTTGAATCGAGATATCTCACGTAGGGCATTTGCGCCAAGTCGATCCTGTCCGATTCGGGTCAGCAGGAAAGCTTCCACATCGCATTGAGCCAGATGCGCAGCCAGATTGAATGGAGCGCCGCCGATAAATTCCTGGCCATCAATGATGTCCCACAATACGGCTCCAAATGATAGGGCTTTCACTAAAGTTTTCCTCAATCGTTTGAGACGGCCATTCTCCAGACACGTTATAACCGCCAACGTATTGTGGGAAAAGCGGATGTTGGCCGGGGAAACACCAGGAAAAAGATTGGTTTTTCGAATGGGAGGATGTTGGGTGGGAGTTGCGAGGGGCGAGTAGCTGGTATAGATACCAGCGGCAATCTGCGAGATAGTAGGATGTCCATAAACGGGATAGGATTCCAATTGTCATTGTGCTCCAGGCGGGGGCGCGCATCGAGACAGAAATAGAAATCGACTCAAAACAAAATTTGAAATAGTATGACCGTCTTTAGGAGGTATTGATGTTGCCATCCCAGTCTTCAACATCTCGCACCCAGCTTTCAGCTCTTACGGTTCTAGGTTCGATCAACGTGGATTTGGTGGTCCAGGGGGGGCGATTGCCGGGACCCGGTGAAACGGTAACAGGTGGAAGGTTTTACCGTGCCAATGGTGGTAAAGGTGCCAACCAGGCAGTCGCTGCTGCGCGGGCGGGACATGATACGGTTAGCTTCGTTGCTGCTGTTGGTGATGACGATGTGGGACGGGATGTTTTAGCGGAGTTAGGACGAGAAAATCTGGATTTGCAATTTGTGAAAAAATGTGCTGGCCAGTCAACGGGAATAGCGATCATCATGGTGGATGGTCAGGGAGAGAACGCGATCAGCGTAGCATCGGGAGCAAATTCCCAGTTGTCGGTGGCAGATCTTTCGCGATTGCCCGACGAACTGTTCAAGTCGCCAAGGGTCTTTTTAACTTGTTTGGAGTCACCACGCGACACTGTGTTTGCAGGTTTGAAACGTGCCAGGTTGAATGGTGCCACGACAATTCTCAATCCGGCCCCAGCGGATTCCTTGGTAGACGGGCCCCTGTTACTGGAAGATGTTGATGTGATCACACCCAATTCGGTTGAAGCGTCTCAACTGACCGGTGAGTTGATTAGTGACGCTGATTCGGCAACCAAGGCTGCCCGGATTTTGCAGAAAGCTGGTTGTAAAAGCGTCATTATCACACTCGGTGCCGCTGGTTGTGTGATTGTTGACGGTGATACGACGGGGTACGTGAAAGCGGTGAACGTCGACAGGGTGGACACCACCGCGGCAGGTGACGCTTTTAACGGAGCTTTGGCCGTTGCGCTTTGCGAAGGACATTCGCTTACAGAAAGTGCCCAGTTTGCTAACATGGCAGCGGCAATCGCTGTGACCCGCAGTGGGGCTCAGCCTTCACTCCCTTCCCGAGGCGAAATCGACGCATTTGTCTGAAAAAGTTAACTGGCCCGCAGAAATGGCTTGGCTGGCTGTTGATCTCGACGTGTTTCAGCCTCGTCAATTTTCCATTCGTACTCGTGTTCGTCGGAAGTGTGTTCGGCATAGAGGTTCGGTTCATCGTACGCATCGACATGGAGGGCTGGCTGTTCGGCAGATGCCATGGGAATGGCATCCGGCTTGGCATCGACCGCGACTTTTTCAACGACGTCTTTAGAACTTTTGGCAACATGGACGGTTGGTATTTGGGTTGGTAGCGGATCCATCACTTGCCAGCCCAGGGCAACATCAGCAGGGTCGTTGTGATCGGGAAGCTGGCGTACGTCAACCGAAAGTGACTGGAAGATTCGCATCACGTGTTCATGACAAGTGAACACCAGCACTTGATGACCCGCATCAGCAAATTCCTGCAGAACTTCGGCAGCCGCCCGTGCTCGATGTGTATCGAAATTGACAAGTACATCATCGAGAATCAGTGGCAGCACAACACCTCGCAAAGCGTAGGAGTCAACAAGTGCCAGTCGCAGGCTTAAAAAGATTTGTTCGCGAGTACCACGGCTGAGTGATTCAGCAGCGAGTACTTTTCCATCGGCATCGTCTACGTAGAGAACCTCTTCACCCAAACGCGTCCACACACGTCGATAACGGCCGGATGTCAAACGTTCTAAATATTGTGATGCCGCACGCAGGGTGGCGGGTTGATGTTGTGCCTCATAAATACGGCATACTTCTTGTAGAATTGAATAAGAAGTTGTCAGAACCCGCCATCGTCTCGAGGCAACTGCGAGTTGTTCTTCGACAGCGGCCAGCTGGAAGCGGGCTTTGGCGAGCTTTCGGTCGGCCGCCGATGTTTTGATTTGTTCCGCTAACTGCCCACGGCGCTCGAAGGATTGCTTGAGTTGGTCTTCGCACTTTTGTCGTTGGTTCTGCAGTATTTTTAGCCGTTGTTCGATGGTTTGCCCAGGCTGGTTCATATCGGCTGAACCTTTTTCAGCTTTTTCGAATTCACGGCGAATGTCGTCTTCGCAACACTGGCCGGAAATCAATGATTCAATTTCTCCAGCTATTTTCTCACGTTCCTTTTTCAATTGCCGGATCTGATCCCGCCGCTCAACGAGTTGCATGAGTGCTTGCTCGTTCGAAACGCCAGCTTCACTCAATAGGGTTTCACGTTTGAGATTCAGATCGTCGGATTGATGCAGGCATTGTTGGTGTTCTTTGCACAGCTGTTTTGCCTTTTCGCGAATTTCAGTTCTGCGCCGCATGGAGTGAGATTCACTTTCTAAAGCGGAAGTGATTTGCCTTAGCAAATTCATTGGATCGTCGTCGTTGTACGGTAGCCCTGTTTCGTTGGCGAGCTTTTGCAGACGGGTTTGAAGCGTTTCCAATTCGCGGCGACGCTGTTGGAGTTCATCACGCTTGATATCCGCTTCACGTTTTAACGTGAGCATGCTTTCATATTGGGCAGATAGCTGGTCCAGTTGGTCGGGAGTGGTTGTTTCGGGTAATCCAATGGCAAGTAGTGCAGTTGCCCATCGCGTGCGTGTTTCCTGGAAGTCATTGGCAACACGAGACGTGTGGGTCTGGGCGCTTTCGGATCGCTGAGATGCGGTTTCCAGTGTGCTTTCCAGTGGCACCAGTCGTTCAAGTTCAGCGACCTCTTTTTCAGCGGTCTTCAGGCGGCTTACCCATGGCCCGCCCTCGCTCGGCAAGAGACAATCCAGGTCGCGCTGTTCAACGCGTAAATTTTCAGCTTCCCGATCAAGACAGTCGAGATGTTCCTGGTTTTCGTCATGGTAAAATCGCAATGAATGTTCGAGCCAAAACTTGTAAGCGATCGTACCGATCAGGCCCAATCCACCAATCCAGAGCATGGCCGAACCTATTAAATCACTCACATTCAACCAGCCACGAAACAGCCCGGCCAGCAGCCACATGCCAAAAAATGATGTACTAACCCCCAGCAGAGCCAAGGTGCGAATCGGTAACAACCGAGCGTTAGCAGGACTTTCCATTTCTTCTTCAAGATCTCTGAGAGAACGCGTCAGTTGGTCGAGACGTTCTTCGATTTGTATTCGCCGACGAATTTGGGATGCCTGTTGACGGGCTTCGCCAAGAGCTTCTGTCAAGTTGGTCGTTTTGTGATGATTCAGTTGTTTGGTTAACTGCTGCTGAGTGCGGTTTTTTTCATCACGTTCCGATTGGTATTCACGCTTGGCTTGATCGAGGGAACGGGTCGCGTCCAGCAAATCGCGGGCGGGTCCTCGCAGAGATTTCAGAGTGATTGGGGACAGGTCCCCACTGGCAAAGGGCATTGTTGCATTGCCCAATCCGGACAGCTGTTGATGCGAGACCAGGACCCGATCGGAATCAGTGACTTCGGATTCCAATCGTTGAATCTGAGCGGTTAGCGCACTGAGCCAGTCCTGCTGTTCGGCAAGGGCCTGGACTCGTGATTGTTGACCCCAAAGTACCCGATTGATCGGGAAGGATCGGAATTCGTCACGCAGCTTGTAGTACGTCAGTTTCATCTGTGCACGTTGTTTTCGTCGTTGGTCAATGCGCTCATTCAGGGAATTTAACCGCTCGACAATTCCTTCTGGTAGGGATGGGACATTTCCCATGGCGGACAATTCTTGATCCAATTTCCTGCGTCGCGTCCAGCGATCACGTAAATTCACGGCCAGCTCAGCCACTCGTATCTCCAACTGGAGGTGATTTAACTCATCCTGTTGCTCGGTTAACTGTTGTTCCAACGCAGTTCGTTCGGCCCACAATCTTACCCATTGATTGACCTGGTTGGCCAACTGTCGGACTTCGTTGTCAAGGCGGTTTCGCTCGTCCATTAAGTCGAGTAGCTGCCCTGCACGATGTTCGTCGCCTGTTAAACGGTTTTGGGCTGCTTTGAGTTCGCGAAGGACCTCGATTAAAGAAACACGATCCAGACCACCGGTAAGATCGTACAGATACTGTCCCGCCTCAGTGTCATTGATGCTGGCTAATTCCTGCAGTTCGTGCAAACCAACAGCAAACACATTGTTGTACGTGGATTCGTCGATTTGAGAGTAAAGTGAATTCAATAAGTCGGAATCCTGGGCCGACCCGTCGGCAGCCAGGATTCGAACGTCGCCTTGGGTGGCTTTGCCATCGGATCGGCGTACGATCGAAAATTCGCCGGATGAACCGGCTGCATTCAATTGTCCGCCACCGTTTCCCCCATGCACTGGCGGTAAATAACGACGACGACGTTCCGTAGAAAAACCATACAACACGGTACGTATGAATTGCATCAGTGTCGTTTTGCCAGCCTCATTTGGGCCATAAACGACGGTCAACGGATCTGGCAGGTCGGGAAGAATCAGGTTGCTCCAGACCCCGAATCCGTCGATTTCCACTTTCGTAATTCTCACGTGAAGTCCCTCTTTGATGGGCAGTACACTTTTCTCACTGGAGAAGGCGCGCTGATCAGTCACCGTGCAATAAATCAAAACCCTGTAAGGCAGACTCCTGCAATTCACACTTTTCAGGTGATTTGCCAGCTTGGCTAAGGAGCTGGCGAAGTTCGTTACTCAAAGGTTGCGGCATGAGCCCTGTTGTCAGATCGATGGGGGTTCCATGGCCCTGTTGACGTCGTCGTATGGCCCGCAGGTATTCACCCAGAATGGTGTCTTCTTCATAGCTCGACGGTTCAATACTACCTGACTTGGAGGACTCGATGCCCACAGTCCAAATCCTCTTTGAATTTGAATCAAAACGACTTCGCAGCTGACGAATCAGGCCTTTCGCCAGGCCGCCGCGACGGAGTTGGTGTCCCAATGATGAAGGTCCTGTTAGTAGCCAGGTCACTAACCAGGTTCGATCGGGATCTTTGTTGGCAAGCTTTTCCAATCCGCGTGCAAGAAGTCTTCCTAACTCTTCGGCTCCGTTGTTTTCATTAAGCTTGATCTCTTCGGTGTGCCAGCGGATCGTATCGACGGTTAAACGATGGGTCTGGACGCTTTGAGTTTCGGTAATTTCGACCAGCGTTGCACCATGTGGTCCTGTTTCGGTTTGTCCTCGACCTTGGTGAGTGCCACAATAGTGGATTACCGAGGGTTTGGTTGCCAGCGTTTGTGGTTGATGACGACCTCCCAATGCAGCATATTGGACACCTGATAAATTGAGTTGTTCGGTATCAAAGTCACCATATCCTACGCCAATGTTTGTGATCATGGCGGACGTTTGAGGAGAACCCGAAATCTGTGGCTTGCCGTCGATATCTTGAACGATGTGCAGGAGTTGTGCCCGAGGCTGTTCTTGAGGGCCGATGAGCAGATCCGCCGTCGAACTCGTCGTCGAAAAACGATGGACGTTAGGCGGCAGTTGAACTGCCGCAGGCCAGTCCTTCAGTGGATCTGATGAACCGTCCAGCCAATGGATAGCGATTCCATGTTCGCCCAGCTTGGAAAATTGGTCTACCAAAAATGCCAACCCTCGCGGACCTGCCAGCTTCACGTTCAAAATGTCGCCAAGCAACAGGATAAATTCGACGTTTTCCTGGATAGCCGACTGAAATATTTGCTCGGCGGCATCGTAGGGAGCGTCGATCAAGTCGTCCAACATGGAGGAGGGAGCATCGGTGATGCCCATCATCGGTCGGTCGAGATGAAAGTCGGACGCGTGTAGAAATCGGAACGGTGGCGATGGCATACGCACCTCCTTGAGCGCATTGAAAAAACCCTGACAACACCGCGGAACAGTTTAAACGAGCCAGATCGTAGCTCATATCTCAATTTCGGGACCAGAATAGCGCAAGTGATATTTTTTATTATCTAGTTTAATTTTTTAGAGACGTTCGTCAGGGAAACAGATATGCGTAGCGAAGATTTAAATTTCCCCAAATTACCCAGAAGGCAATTGCAAATTTCCAGGTCTCGGCATTTTTAGACCGGTTGACTTGTTGAAAAACAGAACCAAGGTGTGAGCTCGTGCTTTTAGGAATACGCCATCGTGTCAGCAGGCAGGACTTGCTAGCTTAGTAGCAGTGCTGTCGTTGGCCGTCTCAGCGCGACTTTTTCCGTACGGCGTATCGTTTCCCGCCCGCCCGGTTGCCTGGGACAGCGTGGGGATTGTCGGCTTGTCCGGTTGCTTCGAACAGGAATCGACTGGGGTCGGTTTCACGAGGTTTTCCCCACTTCAATCGTGTCAGTGCCAGCGAAAGAGTGAGTCGTTCCTGTGCCCGGGTGAATCCTACGTAACAGAGTCGCCGTTCTTCGTCGATCGCGTTCCCGTCGGCTTTGATGCTTCGATGGTGCGGCAAAATCCCCTCTTCCATTCCGACCATGTATACGTGGGGAAATTCGAGTCCTTTTGAGCTGTGAAGGGTCATCAGTGCAATCGCATTGCGACCGGAAAGTTTGTCGTTGCCACTATCGCGTTCCCGGCCATTGAGCATCACTTCATCCAGAAAACTGAGCATCGAACCCCGCGTATCAGTTTTTCGGTCATAGGCAGCCAATGCGTTGACCAGCCCTTCAATACTGTCCCAGCGGGATTGCTGTTCTTGAGGGTCACGATAGTTGCGTGTCAGTTCATCCCGGTACCCGATGACATCAATCAG
>Ga0310124_10003323_pt1 | contig 10850 bp, 16 predicted proteins | sample CB11b_AW_Bot5_MG_FD_203507 | JGI IMG/M metagenome (GOLD analysis project Ga0310124, IMG submission 203507) | Marine microbial communities from Western Arctic Ocean, Canada - CB11b_AW_Bot5 | ecosystem: Environmental > Aquatic > Marine > Oceanic | place: Canada: Western Arctic Ocean | collected...
CGTGCTCTACCACAGCATCACCTGGTTCAATCTGTCGCCGAAGGCGATGGTGGTTCGGCTGGGGCGATTCCGGGTGCCGGATCTGATGATCGCCGGTGGCAACTATGCCGCCTGGTTCGTTATCTCAGGCATCATCGCCTGGGCCTATGTCACAGGATGAGGACCACGTGAGCACATCCATAAAAAGCAACGATCCCTTCTGGTGGACTCTATTTGGCGCGGGCGGCGCACTGTCGGCCATGCTCGTTCCCATGCTGCTCTTCCTCACGGGTGTGGCGACACCACTGGGTTGGGTCGAGGGACCGAGTTTCGACTCCGTCGCAACCGTCCTGCTGCATCCCATCACGCGGCTCGTCGCCTTCGCCCTGATCAGTCTTTCATTGTTCCACTGGGCGCATCGATTCCGCTTCACCCTGTATGACGGTCTACAACTCAAGCACCTCTACCAGTTGATCGCCGTCATCTGCTACGGTAGCGCGATTTTTGGGAGTCTCATTGCGGCGTACGTGCTGTGGCCGATGTAGCGGCCCGTCAGGGCAGATGCTGGCGCACGAAATCTCGTGATGCGGGCACACGCTCTTCCTCGAGGCTGTGCAGAATTACCGAGCCGTTGAAACCGACACGATCCAGGCACGCCAGGTAGTACTCATAGTCGAGCACTCCTGTGCCCGCTGCCTGATGCCCGGCGTCACCGTCCTTCTCCAGATCCTTGGCGTGTGCCATCCGGATGTCGTCGCCAAGCAATTGAAAAGCTTCGTCGAGCACCTGTCTCATGCGGGCAAGTTGCCCCGCCTGGAACAGGTTGGCCCCGTCGATGACGACCTGCAAATGCGGTGATGCCACTTCGTCGAGCAACCGCCGCGCCTTCGACGCGGTGTTGACGACATTGTTCACCTCCGGCTCGAAGACCAGCGTCACGTCAGCCTCTGCAGCGATCTGGGTCGCCGCCGCCATGGCGCGCACCGCATCCGACCAGGCCTCCGGACTGTCGTTGTCAGGATGGGCGCGCCACAGGTAGTCGGCGTCCCGTGTGCCTGTGCACATCGTGATCAGCTCAGTACCCAGCGACCCGCATGCATGAGCCAATACGCGCAAACGCGCCAGCCCTGCCGGCCCCTCTGTGGGGTGGAGGACATTCCAGGTTCCTGAGACGGCTGCCAGTTCGATGCCGCGCTCCGCCAGTGCTGACCGGACCTGCGTGCAAAGAGCCTCGGGGAGGTCTGCTGGCATCGACTCTCCACCGAGTGTTTCCAGATTCAGTTGGATCGAGGCGAGTTCGTTGGCGACGACGGCGTCGAGATTGGCCTCGATCGTGTGTCGCTCGAATACCTTGTTGAAGATTCCCAGCTTCATTGAATTTGCCATGGTCGAATCGAGCCTCCTCGACAAAGATCACCTGCGCCACATCCTCGGCGTCATCCGGGTCCCGGACACGGGAGACTGCTGTTCTTCTGTCATCTTTCCATGCCTGTTCTGTCCCGTAGTCGCCGTCGGAAGTTGGCACTATTTTGGCGCGCCGCCAAATCTCATTCCTGCATAGGCCATCCTGAGTCGTTAGTATTGCCGCATGAGGACTTTCCTGGCACTGATATTGTTGGCTCTCATCGGTTATCCGGGCCGCGTCGAAGCAGGCGCCTGGGCCCAGCCGCAAGGAGAGCGCTACCTCAAATTTTCCATCATTTCCTACGATGCCGACAAACACTTCGACGGCGATGGCGATAAACAAGCCCTCGGGACGATGGATGACTCCTTCCATGCCGAACAGGGGTTTCTCTACGCCGAATACGGTGCGCTGAATCGATTGACCGTCATCGGTCAGACGAGTTGGGGTACGTTGGAGTCCGACAGCAGTCTGCTGCAGCGGACGACGAGTGGTTTGGGTGACATCGAGTTGGGGGCCAAGTATCAGTTGACGGATGGTCCCATCGTGCTGGCGCCATTCATTGGCCTGAAATTGCCCTTCGCCTACGACAGCGATGACGATCCCGCGCTGGGCACGGGGGATGCCGATCTGGAATTCAGGCTCCTGGCGTCGAGATCACTATACCCCGTGCCGGCTTACATCGGCGCCGAGTTCGGTTATCGTCTTCGCGGCGGCCAATTCTCCAATCAACTACCCTATGCCGTGGAAGTCGGCGCCAGCCCACACGCCCGGCTCTTCGCCAAACTCTACTTGTCGGGTATCAACACCTTGCTCAGCGATGGTGGCTTTTCCCAGGCGATGGACTCCATGTCGACGCAGGTCTCCGAAGGAGACTTCACCAAGTGGGGATTTGCTGTCGCCGGGAACGTGACGGGACCTCTATGGGTTGATCTGTTGTACGAGTCGATCTTCACCGGGAAGAATACCGGCGCCGGCAACTCCGTGGGCATCGGGCTCTCTTGGCACTAGCGCCACTCCACCGCCACATTCGCCCCAAGTATCTCACACCCATCAGGACCCACCCGGCAACGGGCGACGCCGAGGATTTCGAAGGCTTCCCCCACGTCGACGTCGTAACGCAACCCCCCGTCGTATTGCTGGTCATCGACGAAGCCGCGCACCAGCGTCGTATCCCCCAGATCCAGCCGTTGCAGTCCTGACGCAACCGCCGTAACCCCTTCGATCCAATAGCAGGTATCACGCGGCGAAGCACCGAGCACGCGTAGTTCAGCTCCCTGCAAGCACCCATCCGTCGGCAGATCCGCCTCGACATCCAGCCAGGTCGGGCCGGCCTCCTGTCGGGCAAAGTCGCAGATCACGCCTTCGTATTTTGCCCGCGCCAGGCACAACTCCCCTTGCGGCAGACGCACGCTGGTGCCACCGACGACGAGGATCTGGGTCGAACCATCCGTCTCGACGCCGATCCAGACGAAGCGTGCCGCTACGGCAATGCCGTCGCCGAGTTCGACATGCTCCGTGTGATCATCCGTGCTGAGCACCGTATCGACCCGTCCCATCGCCGTGTGCACACGCACCGCCGCCGCACTGTTCGACGTCAACTGCAGCCGTTGCACCGACGCCAATTCGCAGCGGTCGCCACTGAATGGCTCGACGACGCCGACGAACAGGCTGCGCAGATCCTGCCCTTGATTGCGCTGTAGCAGATAGCGGAACTGCGTCGGATTGCCCGGTTTGTTATTCGGCGGTTCACCGAAGGCAAGACTCACGTCAGCCGCCGGGGACAGACCGTGATAACGAAGATGCTCGGCGTCGTCACCGGTGCGTGCGCCCCAGGTGTCGGCGAGCTCCCAGTCCACCCACCAACCCGGCGAGGGGTTGCTCTGTTGCTCGACGTTGCGCAGATAACTGAAGCCACTACCACGGTAACCGCCATCCGGTTTTCCATCGTAGTGCGCCCCAAAGGGAATGTCGCTGCCAGCGTAAGTGCCCTCGCCTTGCGACTGCAGGTCCAGTCCGTGGGTTGTCACTTTGCCATCGCCGGAGTGGAAACTGTGCACGTGGTCGTCGCCACCGGCGACGCGGAACACATCCACCATGTAGGACTCGGTGTCATCGATGTCGATGATGGCCAGAGTGCGTCGATAGTCGCTGGTCTCGGAATAGACTTCGTCACAACCGACCTCGATGACGCCGATGCCATCGCTGCACCGAGGAAGTCGACGAGATCGTCATCGCCATCGACGTTATCCAGCAGCACATCGGCGACACGTGACAAGCCTTCGGCAAGAGCGGTCTCCCAGATGCAGCCCTGTAGTCGGCCCTCGCCGGAACCACCATGCGAGTTGTACAACTCCATATCCGAATACGGCCGCAGGTCCATGGCGGGATAGACGTCACCGATGCGATCGAGCAGTACCAGTCCTTTGTGGGCGTACTGCCGATCACCGGTATACAGATACGCCTGTGACAGGCGCTGAAATCGTTCTTCGGCCAGACTTCGTCACAGGACGGGCACTGAATCTTGAATGGTTTGTCGATGTCGAGAATCCACGGATAGTTGCCGTGTTCCTCGTAGACCTTGCGACCGCAGGAGGGACAACCCAGTTTGGGATTTACATGGATCCCCCGCGGAATCTGTTGCCCCGTCACCAGGCGCCACAACGCATCGTCACTGCGCTCGACGAAGGGCTGGGCGGCGGCGACGGCTCTGTCGGCGATTTCGCCTGCCCATGGGTAGCGCCGGACATTGACCCGCGCTTGTTCGACTTCTTCTGTACTGAGTAGGTTCACGCCTCCCCCTCACTCCCTTGAAATCACCTGCGGGTCTATATTGCGCCCGCAGGAGCCTAAAATCGATCAACCGAAGCGGGAGGACAATATGCGGGTCATTGTGGTGGGTTGTGAATACAGCGGCGTAAGCACACTGATCAAGGGACTCGACGACTGGGCCGAACAGCGGGGATTCCACCACCACCTCGACGACCACTTCACCATCCCCGACGCCTATCATCTGAGCGTCGAAGAGCAGCAGGCCATGCTCGACATGCTGCCGGCTATCAAGGAACGATTCCAGCGCTTCCAACTCGTCTACCACGTGCGACTGCTACACCGTTACCGCCACATCCTGCTCGGCGGCTTCCACATCGAAGAAACGATCTACGGTCCACGTTATTACTACCCGGGCAAAGCTCAACCGGTCCGTGAGTACGAACCCGAGATGCCTGACAACACCATCCTCGTGCATCTGCATGCGGCACAGGATATAATCCGCCAACGCATGGAGGTCGCACCACACCCCCATCAGCTCGTGCCGTCTGACGACGTAGCTGAGGTCCTGGATGCCTATGCTGTGGAAGTGCGCCAGAGTTGGATCCATCGCAAGATCGAAATCGACACGTCGGCGCTGACACCGGAGGCGTTGCTGGCGTCATTTCTGCAGAAATCGATTCCCCATCTGGATGCGGAGGATGCCGGGATCAGGACGTTGATTGGGTGAAGGTGTAACTCAGGCTCAGCGCCACATCCTCCAGGCCTGCCGACGAAATCGTCAGCCGCACATGGGTGACGATTTCAGTGGGGGCGACGATTGCCGAATCAGCCGTCATCAAGGTCACAGGATTCGTGTCCTACCTCAACATCCGAGATCGTCTGGCACGACGGATTCCCACGCCCCCGCCAGCTGCTCCATGACCTGCCCTATGGGGGTGCGCAGTCTGCCCATCTCATCCGGCGTCAAACGACGCCACTCGGGATGATGGTTCAACAGGGCGAAGGCGAGAGGCATGGGAAGGTCGAGGATCACCCGACAGGGTAATGGCGACATGGCGAAGCTGTAGGTGCAGGATGGATTTGTCAGAGCACCGATAAATTCAGCGCGGGTGCACCGAGCCACCGACAACAACTCGACCTCCACAGCCCTTTCGAGGCAGGTGGAAAGAATGGCTCCGGTCTGTGTCGCCAACTCGGTATGAATGCTCTCCAGATCCTCCAACTCAACCTGCACACCAACCGCCGAGACTGTGTCGCCGGCAGCCTCGACGACGCAGATCAGATTCCGCTGGCCGAATTCGACGGCGGGACGGGGTTTGAGGAACCAGTGCAGATTCGGGTGATTTCCATACGGATCGATGAGGACCCGTGCACCGGAGGGCATGACCCATAGGAACGCAGAGCGCCCGAGGTAGTAGAGGGTTACCTGTTCATCCATCATATTTACACCTCGGTGGATATTCCTACCTTGTGTGTCATTCCCCTAATGGATGGACGCCAGATGGACATTGCCAATCTCTTCTCGCAGACCGCCGATGGTGCCACTCAAGCCGTGGTCGACTACTTCCTGAATGAGATCCCTGGCCAGGCGCGGGGTACCAACAAGCTGGGTGTCACCATCAACCTCGCCGCGGACATCGACGCGACCGATGCCAATGGCAAGACGACACTGGACCATGCGGCTGTCCTGGAGCGCATACCCGCGAGCCTGCGACGACACGGAGCGAAGTAGGGCCCCGAGTTCCGCTTTCGGCGGTCCAGCGTCAGGGCTCCAGCAGTTGCGTGAACAGTTCCGGCTCCACGGATCGCAGGCGCGCCAAGACTTGCCCGAGGAATACGGCCACCTTCGTGCCGACGAGAAAAATCGGATCCGTCACCTCCCACACCATCGCCGGTGTTACGCCATCGATCTCAACCCCGTCGATGACGCGGATACCGGCGGGGAAAATATCCGCCGTGCGGGGCGCAGAGCGCACCTCAACCGACAGCAGATCTCTTCTTGGACCTCACGATGGAGTGCCTGCACGGGCGTCTCACCAGCCTCGCTCTTACCCCCTACGCAACCCAGACCGATCTGCGTGGATTCACCTTGGCAGTGCTGCCAGCCGCCAGGTTTTCTTACTTCGAGTACGAGACGTCACTTGAAAAAGAGCAGACAGCCGGCGCCACTGAACTGGCCGGGATCAATGCTTGTCATATGTACAACTCCCATCCTCTAAATAGGACAACGACCCTATGCCGACAGACCACACCCCCTTAAGCCTGCTCATCATCGGTGCTCATCCGGCGGATATCTTCGACCAGTCCGGTGGCACCATGGCGCATCACGCCAGACGTGGTGACCGTGTCGCCTGTTGTGTGCTTACCCATGGCGCCCGTGTGCACGATGCCGTGATCAGTGATCAGATGTTCCATCAGGAGCGCGTACCCGAGGCTGAGCAGTTGCAAGAGTTGATGCAACAACGCGCTGACGTCAAGGCGCAGGAGGCGCGCCGGGCATGCGCACTACTTGGATGCGAAGAGCTGTACTTCATGGGCCTTGATGATGCGGTCCTGCTCGTTACCGAAGAGGCGGTCAAACAGGTCGCCACGTTGGTGCGGCAAGTCCGACCGAATGTGGTCATCACCCATTTCCCCCGGGAAGGATCGACGACGACGAATCCGCACGCCATCGCTGGACAGATCGCCCTGTATGGGCTGCAACTGGCCGGTAGCGTCGATCCCGGGGACACGAACCCACCCCACAAGGTGAGTCAGACCTTCTTCTTTGGCACCGGGGGTGCACCCCTGCCGCGGGACGTGTGGGGTGCCGAGGGTGGCTATTACAACGATGTCTTCATCGATATCAGCGACGTCGTCGAGGAGAAACTGGCCGCCCTGGACACCCTCGTCAGCCAGGGATACGGTGGCGCCTACGCCCGCAAACGGATCGAGACCAGTGACGGTGCCTTCGGCGGTGCCGTACGTTGCGCCTATGCGGAGGGCTTTATCAAGATGAATGCCGAGTGCCATTACCACCTACCCGTTACCGAGCACGCCCTGGGGTTGGCGGCCATGAGTGATCACGAGGTGATCGCCCGGGCCTCGATCCGACACGACGATGAGGGCTAGCGGTTTACAGCTTAAGCAGCCTGCAGGCGTTGCCACCCATGACGAGCCGCTTCTCTCGGTCACCGATGGCGGCGGTCAGGATCTTTCCCAGTTGCGTCCGGGGATCCATCAGCGGCTGGTCGGAGCCAAACAACACACGGTCGGCTCCGGCACCCTCTACCAGTTGCTCAATGACCCCTGGCGAACGGTAAGTCGAACAGGTTTCGAGGTAGAAATTCGGCAGCTCTCGCGCCATGTCGATGGCCTGCGTGCGATGGGGTTCGATATTGCCGGAATGCCCGGCGACGAAATTCGCCCCTGGAAAGCGGGCGGCAGCCAGACCCAGTCGGCGTGGTTCGGACAACTCACCGTTGTCGGTGTGTGACAGCACCACAAGTCCCCGAGTCTCGGCAAAGGCGAAGATCGGGTGCCAGGCATCGTCGTCGAGGGGAAAACTCGTATAAGGTGGATAGATCTTGATCGCCCGCAGACCGAGTTCGTCGACGGCCCGCGTCAATTCTGCAATATTCGTCTCTGGCATCATAGGCGAGACGTAACCGAATCCGATGAAGCGATCGGGATGACGGGAGACGAAATGAGCCGTGGCGTCATTTGCCCGGCGACCATCGGGATGGAAGATGTTGAATACGCACGCCCGATCGACCCCGGCGGCATCCATGGCATGCAGCATACGGGAAGGTTCGTCGAACATGCCCGTCATTTCCCAGTTGCCGACATGGCCGTGGAAGTCGATGACGGGATGACCGTCGATCATGGTGCGTCCTGACCGGCGTCCATGCCCAGCAACTCGAGTGCTGTGCCATCGAGGATACGTTGCAACGACCCCGGCTCGATCTGTTGGCGGTGCAACCCCCACAGTACCGGCCCCATGGCGTAACGCGGGTAAAACGACCCATACAGCAGCCGCCGTGCGCCGACCTGCGTCACCAGCTCTTCGATGGCGCCCAGGCTCTCATGTCGGCTCAACTCCAGGTACGCCCGGGGCAGGTGTCTGAGCAACGGCAGCAGATAGGCAGCGTGCGAATAGTGCGCCCCTACCAGCACGATGCGCAGTTCGCGGAATTGGCCGAAAGTATCGGCGAGTTGCACGGGATCATTGTCGGCCAGCGAGACCCACAGGGGGATGTCCTCCGCCTGCAGCCACTCCAATAAATCACCATAGATCCACGCCGTCAGTGGAATCGAGGTGCTCGCCGTATCGTGCAACCGAATGGCCTGCACCTGGACCGACGAATGCAACTGTTGCAACTGCCGCATCGACTCGGGGGCCATGGAGGCCATCCACAGGGGCAGCAGCCGATGCTGACCGGCGTCGATCCACTCGTGCAGTTGGTCATTGCCATCCAGAGCACTCACCTGTTCGCCCTGGAGAGGGTAGACGAGCGCCCGGTCGACACCATGTCGGTCCATCTCGGCCAGCAACTGATCGGCGTCACGCACCGGGGATGGCAACTCACGCCGATCACCAACGCCGACGTTGGCATCGAGGACGGATCTCTCGCAGCAGAAATTCAGTTCATCGATCTGCATAGATCAGGCTGTGTCAGTGCTCGTCGAGCACCTTGCGACGGTCTTATGGTCAGCGGCCAGCGCCAGGTCATGCGCGGTCTCGCCTGCCTTGTTCTTTGCGCCGGCATTTACCCCAACCTGCAACAGAGCTTGAAACCACTGCCTCCTCGCCATCTTCGGCGACCCGATGCAGCGCAGAATTTCCGTCCTGGTCGGTGGCATCCACGTCCACACCGGATTTGACCAGGGCATCGACGATCTCTGCCGAGGTGGCATACATGAGCGCCGTATGGTTGGCTGCATTGCGCACATCTACGTCGACCTCAGCGGCGAGCAGCGTGTCAGCGACCTCACGCTTGTCAGACCCGGCAGCCAACATCAGCGCCGTATTGCCGTCGCTATTTATCGCATTCTTGTCGATGCCGGCGGCCAGCAGAAACTCCACAGCCTGGACATGACCATTGCGCGCCGCACGTAGCAGGGCGCTCCAACCGAGTTGGTCATGGGCGTTGATGTCACTGCCTACCTTCAACAACTCACCCATCACCTTGACATAACCCCGGCGCGGCGCGCGCAGTAGGGGTGTCCAACCGGCAGATCGGTGGCGTTCACGTCCCCTCCTCCCCCGATCAGCACCTGTACCGTCTCCAGGTGCCCCAATCCAGCTGCCAACATCAGGGGCGTGCTGCCCGCCTCATCCGTGATGTTGGCGTCGGCGCCTTTCGACAACGCCAAGCCCGCATTCTTGAAGTTGCCATTGTTGGCGGCACGCAACAGACCGACTGTGATCCACTCTTCGGGCATGGCTGACTTTTGTCGAGCAGGAGCCGACGGTATTGGGTTGAGTCAGATAACGATAATCAAGGATGGCAGGGAGCGAAACGTAACATCTGCCTTTATTGGCGAGTCCTGACCTTGGTCTTGGAAAACCGGGCCTCCCGAGGATCCAGTTCTGTCCCACTCGACTCGGCGAGGGGCCCATACAACTCCGGTCGCCGACCACGGATCCAGCGGCGACCGGTGCAGCGATCCAATAGACTCAGATCCAGATCTGCTACCACTATGGCGTCGGCGGGTTCGCAGGTCTCGGCCAGGGTGCGACCATAACAATCCAGCACCATCGCATTACCGGTACGAACCTCGTCGTCGTCGAGACCCACACCGTTGGCGAAGAGAATGAACATACCATTGTCGTGGGCCCGCGCCGGCAACCAGCGCTGCAGCCATTGCCTGCCCTTGGGGCCGGCAAACTCCGCCCGGATCGCGGCGGGCTCCTGCTCTCGACGATACCAGAGCTCCGGATCGATCGCCCCCAACGCGTGTGGACTGCGCGACACGCAACCACCCGTCTGGTGCGGCGCCAACAGAATGTCGGCGCCCTGGAGTGCCGTGAGGCGCACATTCTCGACGAGATTGTTGTCCCAGCAGATCAATACACCCAAGCGGCAGCCCAGGTGGGTGTCGAAGACGGTATACCGATCGCCGGAGGCCATGTGTGGGCTGATGAAGCAATGCAACTTTCGATGCACATCGACACGACCGTCGGGCTGGGCGACTGCATAACTGTTGTATAGCTGCCCCTGCGCCGACCGTTCGATCAGACCGACGCCGATGATCATGCCGGATTGACGGGCCAGATCGATCAGCCGCTGGGTGGAGGGCCCATCCGGTACCGACTCCGCCAGCGCCTCGATCGCTGCCTGGTCGAGATTGCGCACATGCCAGTAGCCGGTGAGACACATCTCCGGGAAGGCGATGAGCTGCACATCCTGCGTCACCGCCTGAGTGCAGAACTGATCGACACGCTCCCAGTTGAATGTCAGGTCATTGGCACGGTGATTGAACTGTACGGCGGCGGCACGGACGGATGCACTCATTCGAGATAGGTCCGTGCGAGATACCAGGCGATCGTCGCCGAATCCTGCTCGGTAAGGTCCAGACCGTTGTCGACCATACGTGCCAACAGAGCCGCGATGTCCTGATGCCAGTCGACGACCGAGGTCAGGTCCGGAAATTTCGCTCTGCAGTTGAATTGTGGGTGAACGAGAATCTCAGGACCGATGAGAGACTGCACCAC
>Ga0310124_10003324_pt1 | contig 10847 bp, 10 predicted proteins | sample CB11b_AW_Bot5_MG_FD_203507 | JGI IMG/M metagenome (GOLD analysis project Ga0310124, IMG submission 203507) | Marine microbial communities from Western Arctic Ocean, Canada - CB11b_AW_Bot5 | ecosystem: Environmental > Aquatic > Marine > Oceanic | place: Canada: Western Arctic Ocean | collected...
TCTGGATGGCGTGCTGTTTGTCGACCGGATGACCGCCTTTGACAGCTTGACCTTCTTGGACGAGTACTCGCGATTCTGGTCGAAGAACGACGAGTAGGACCTCGCTCCGGCTCCTTAACTCCCGCCCGGTTGCGCCTCTCGTCGACGCTCGGAGTTTCGCTCCGCGCTCAGCCGTTCGAGGGCCACGGCTGAGTGGTCGGCGAACGTCATCGCGCCGGCAATGGCCTGGTGGCCCGCCTCTTCGGCGATGAGACGGTGCATGCGCTGGCAGACCCGCCGATAGGCAGGGTGGCCCTGGGGAGCCGTCCGCAGCTCGATCACGTGCATGGCTTCGCGGGCGTTCATCTGCATCCGGTATCGGATCCGGTAGGCCATGGCCACCGTGTATTGTGCGAGTTGGGAGGACTCGGCACGCAGCGCCTGGTGCATCTCGGCCGTCCGGTCCATGACCCGCCGCCAGTCATCCACTGCTCCGATCTCTTCGATGGCGGCCGGCTCGGTGTAGCCGTGCTCTGTCGTCAGTTCTTGCCATTCGATGGTGAGCAGTCGGTGGCGTTGCAGGTCGCGGAACGCGCCATAATCCGACAGCATCTCGAACGAGTACGTCGTCCGCTCGAACGCCCGCCCTGGTCGATGACGTCGGTTCGCACGATTCCCGATATAGGCGCGCAGCACCGCGGCCCGGTCGTCGGCGCCCATGCCACGCGCTATCCCCAGTAGTTGGCTTTCGGAGAGACGGGAAGACTCGTACAAGGCCGCCGCGACGACTTTGATCTCGCCGTCCGGATCGAATTCCGTCAGCGCCACCTCTGGCCGGGGGTCGGCGTCGATCTGACCAAGCAGACGTGCCGCGATCGCACCCGTCTCACTCCGCGTGTCGGTGAGATAGCGACTCCAACGAACCCCGCGGTCTTCTCGGTCGACTCGGGTCAGAAAGGCGGGGATGAGCCGCCGAAGCTCCCTGAGCATGAGGTCGGCGCAGTCGCGGGCTTCGGCGAGCGGGTGCGCGCGTAGACGCAGCAGCAGCTGCTCGAACGCTTGACCGGTGCCGAAGATGCCAACGTTCGAGCGAGTGGCCGCCGGCAAGAGTCCCCGAAGCGTGTCCAGGGCCTTGGCCCGGATGGCGGCTCGGTACACACCGTCCGAGTCGGTCGACGACTTTGGGTGCCGCCGGCGGTAGTAAGCCTGGGCCGGCTCGATCCATCGGCTGTAGGTCTGGAACGCGTCATCGAGGGTCGCCTGATACGGGGCTCGTAGCGCGTGCCCCTCCAACTCGGGGGGCGTCAGATACTTCCATCCGCCGCCCGGTCGGTCGGTATACGGCACATACCGGGTCGACTGCTCAAGGTAGGCCATGAGACGACCACGCTCGAGGACCTTCGTCAATACGTTCGACACCCCTTCGCACGCCAGGTGCGCTCCGCCGAGCTGGGCGACCGAGTCGTCGCCATAGTCGCCGAAGACGCGCTCGTACAGACGCTCTGCGCGCTCGGTGCCGATCCCGGCGTGGGCGGTGTCGCCGACCACGCTGTCCAGGAACTCGTCGAGAAACAGTCGTCGAATCGATTTCGCGGAACGCGAGTAGCGAGCGAACAAGGCGCCCTTGACCACCTCAGGGAGGTTGCGTAGCGCGAAGACCGGCTGGTCTAGATTGGTGAAATAAGGCGTCAGCGCACGACGCTCATCGGACGTGAACGACTCTTCGGTGGGATCAGGCACGCGTATAATTGTCATCGCTTTTGCCGGTTCGTCAAAGAAACCCCCTCTCGGGCCCCCTGTGAACACCACACTGGTTCTCGGCGACAACCCCGGGCCGTACACCGGCGCCGGCAACAATACCTATTTCATTTCCGGGAAGACGCCGACTCTCGTGGACGCGGCCACCGGCAAACCTTCCCACCTGGACGTACTGGCCGGCGCGCTCGGGTCGGCCGGTCTCACGCAGGTGCTGGTGACTCACGGGCATCCCGACCATGCGGACGGTTGCGACCCGATCGCGGCCCGGTGGCCAACCGCCGTGTTCCGAAAGATGCCGTGGCCGGAGCGCGACACGCGGCAATCGGTCGACTTCCAACCGATCGCGGACGGCGAACCGATTCCGGCCGGCGACGGGGCGCTGAGAGCGGTGCACACCCCTGGTCACGCACCGGACCATCTGTGTTTCTTCGACGAGGCGGGGGGCACGTTGTTTTGCGGTGACCTGGTCGTGCTGGGTGGCTCCGTGGTAATCCCGAGCTCTCGCGGGGGCAACCTGACGCAATATCTCGCGTCGCTCCGGCGGGTACGAGATCTGGCGCCGGCGCGTATGCTACCGGCCCACGGGAGCGTCATCGACGCGCCGGGCTCCGTCATCGACGCGTACCTTGAGCATCGCCAGCGGCGGGAGGACCAGATCATTGACGTCATGCGGGCCGGCCCGCGACACCCGGATGTGATCGTGGACCGCCTGTACCAGGGCGTCAGAGCGGAGCTTCGGCTGCTCGCTCAGGAGAGCGTTCTGTCGCATTTGATCAAGTTGCGGGACGAAGGTCGTGTGCGTGTGGACGGCGAAGAGTGGGCGCTCAGTTGAGTCTGGTCCTGCGCCTTGAGCCCTGAGCCCTGAGCCCGGAACGATGACGAACACGGACGCCGGTGCCCTTGAGCGCTGGTTTCACCTATCCGAACAGGGGACCACCCCCCGAACGGAGATTCTGGCTGGGGTGACCACGTTCCTCACACTGGCCTACATCCTGTTCGTTCAGCCGGCGCTGATGAGCTCCATCGGTCTCGACTTTGGGGCCGTCTTCGTCGCCACCTGTCTCGCCTCCGCCTTCGCCACACTTCTCATGGCGGGACTGGCGAACTACCCAATAGCGGTCGCTCCGGCGATGGGCCACAACTTCTACTTCGTCTTCACGGTGGTGGTGGCGATGGACGTGCCGTGGCGGGTGGCGCTGGGCGGTGTCGCCATCGCTGGCCTGCTCTTCGTTGCCACGGCCGGTTTCGGGCTCAGGGAGCGGCTTATCGTGGCCATTCCAAGTTCGTTGAAGCACGCCATCGCGGCTGGGATTGGTCTGCTCATCGCGACGATCGGGTTGCAATGGGCTGGCATCGTGGTCGCGTCGCCCGGCACCCTGGTTGCCCTCGGCGATCTGCGCACCCCGCCGGTGCTGGTGGCCCTGCTCGGGTTGGTGGTGACGGCGGTATTGTGGGCACGAGGTGTCCGCGGTGCGATTCTGATCGGGATACTGGTTTCCACGGCCGCGGCGTGGGCCGGCGGGCTTGCGCGTTTTCAGGGCGTGGCCGCGCTGCCGCCCTCGATCGTGCCGACGCTCGGGCAATTCGATCCCCTTGGTGCACTTCGCATCGAGTTTGCGTCAGTCATCTTCGTGTTTTTCTTCCTGGCGTTGTTCGATTCGGTCGGCACTCTCGTCGCGGTGGGTGAACAGGCCGGCCTGATGCGTGACGGCGTGTTGCCGAGGGCGCGTGGCGCGTTGCTGGCTGACGCGGTGGGAACGGTCGCGGGCGCCGCATTGGGTACCTCCACGGTGACCGCCTACGTCGAGAGTGCCACCGGCGTCTCAGCCGGCGGCCGAACCGGATTGACCGCGATTGTGATCGCTGCCCTGTTTCTTCTGTCGCTGTTTTTCTCGCCCCTGGTAGGGATGATCGGCAGTGGCTACGATGCCGGCGGTGGAGTCACGCTCTATCCAGCCGTGGCGCCGGCGCTGATCCTGGTAGGCACGATGATGGTGAAGGGCGTACGGCATATCGAGTGGGACGACCCAACAGAGGCCTTGCCCGCCTTTCTGACGCTGATGGTGATGCCGCTGGCGGTCAGCATCACTGACGGTATCGCTTTCGGGTTCATCGCCTTCGCGCTGCTCAAGATCGCGACCAGGCGTGGCGGTGAAGCGCACTGGCTCGTCTACCTCTTCGCTGGGCTGTTTCTGTTCAGATATGCGTTTCTGTAGGTACTTAGAGGGCCGCGTACTGCCCGCCGGCACCCCTGTGCGAGAATCAGGTTCAGGAGCAGACTGCACTGCATGACAACGCACGACAACCCGAACGGGTATGCGAATCCTCATCTGCTGACCGGCACCACGGCGCTTGCTCAGCAAATCGGCAGCCCCGGCTCGCCCACATTGCTTGATCTCAGACCCGCCGAGCAGTTCGCGGTTGGGCACCTCCCGGGTGCGGTGCATCTCGATCTGTTCGGACTCAGTCTGATTGACACCAGTCCGGCTCCGCTCGCGGCTTTTCTCTGGATGATCGGGCATCTGCTTGCGTCACGTGGAGTCGAGCCGGCTCGTCCGGTCGTGGTGTACGACGACCAATCCGGCATCCGCGCGGCACGCGCGTTCTGGTTTCTCGAATACTTCGGGCACCCGGAAGTCAGCCTGCTCGACGGGGGCTTCGGCGCCTGGCAGCGCGAGGGTCGCCTCGTGAGTCTGGAGGTCGTCACCCCGCAGGCGAGTCGTTGGCAGGTCGGCGGCGTCGAGAGGCGGTTGGCGACATGGCGCGACCTGAGAGACCGACTCGATACGCCGGATGTCGCCATCCTCGACACCAGGTCCGAGGGCGAGTATCAGGGCACGACGGTCCGCGCCAAGCGAGGGGGCGCTGTCCCCGGCGCAGTGCACGTCGAATGGACGCGTAACCTCGATGAGACCGGCGCGTTCAAATCTGGGGAGCAGTTGCAGGAGATGTACGCTGAGGCAGGAATTGCCCGGGAGCAAGAAGTGGTCAGCTACTGTCAGGGCGGCTACCGCGCCGCGCACAGCTATCTGGCTCTCCGACTCATCGGCTACGGACGTGTGCGCAACTACATCGGCTCCTGGAAAGAATGGGGAGATCGGGACGATCTGCCAATCGAGATCGTGGGAACGGTTTAATCTGATCATGGTCGGGCAACCCAGTGTGGCGGCGGCCTGGCCGGTATGGGTGTTGGCGGTCGCCCTGGTCACCCTGGTCGCCGGCGCCGCATGCGCGCCGGACCCGGAGCAGTTGAGGGCCCAGCGTACGATTGACGCCGATTACGACCTAGAGACCGGTCGGCTCGAGCTGATCACCTTCGACTCGGACGACAACGGGACCGTCGATGCCTGGAGCTACATGGACGGAAACACGGTGCTGCGGATCGAACTCGATCAGAACGAGGACGGCCTCGTCGAGCGATGGGAGTACTACGTCGGCGATCGGATACTGGAAAGGGTCGGGTCCTCCCGGGGAGGCGACGGCGTGGTCGACGCGTGGGCGTTTGAGGGCGACGACGGTGAAGTGGAACGGGTCGAAGTCTCCACGGTCCGTGATGGGATAGTCGACCGATGGGAGTTCTACGAGCACGGTCTTCTCGTCAGCGTCGAGGAGGATATCGACCGTGACGGTCGGCCCGACAAGTGGGAGACACGCGAGGCCGGACTCGTGACGACCGTGTCGTTCGACGAGGATGGGGATGGCCGGCCGGAGCGTCGGTTCGTCTACGACGCGGGCGTCCTCGTGGCCATCGACAGTCAACCAGATGCAACGGGCGGGTACCTCACTCGTGTGGACGTTTCTCGGTAGTCGGCCAGACGACGTGGACTGGTCGGCGATGTCGGACACGACACTTGCGACTCATGAGTGACACGTCGGCGACAAGCGCGGTCCCGTTCTTTAAGCCTAGTCTCGGCGAAGCCGAGATCAACGAGGTCGTGGAGACCCTCAGGTCCGGATGGCTCACCACCGGACCCGGGGTAGGCCGCTTTGAACAGGCATTCTCCGAGGCGGTCGGTGCTCGCCACGCGGTGGCGCTGAGCTCCGGGACTGCCGCGCTGCATCTGGCGATCGAGGCGCTGGGGTTGCGCGGCGGCACCGGGGTGCTCGTGCCTACCATGACCTTTGCCGCGACGGCCGAGGTCGTGCGGTACTTGGGTGCGACCCCGATCCTGGTTGACTGCCTTCCAGACACGCTCAACCTCGACCTGACCGATGTAGATCGGAAAGTGGCCGACCCCCGGGCCGACATCAGGGGAGTTCGCAGAGCGCCTGGCGGCCCTCGAGTGGTTGGCCGCGTCCAGTGACACGCAGGGACCGTGCGGCAACTGCAAGTCATGGACCACATTTCGCACCAGGTCGCAACTGGACCGCGGAGGCGACCGCGCCCCAGCCCGACGACGCTCATCGGACGTGGCTTCCCTAGCGCCCGCGTCAGTTCAGGCTTGCCACCTGACGGCGCAGCGCTTTGACGTGTCTCCAGATTTCCGACCGGTCATCTTGGTCAGACTCTTCCTGGTCGCCCGACGAGGCGAATCGCAGATAGGCCTCGAGACTTCGCAGTGCCGTGGTGAAGTCGTTGAGATGGTAGGCGAGGAGCCCTCGATCCCGGAGTTCGGACAATGCTGACGGTTCGATGGCGAGAAGTAGTTCGGTCAGCGCGAGACCTTGCTGAAATGAGCGCATCCCCACATAGATGCGTTTCAAGTTCCCGAGCATTCGGACCAGGATCTGCAGTTTAGTGGCAGGCGCGAGCATCCCCGGCTCGAATGCGACCGTACCGCCGGCCCGTTGCTGGAGCAACGTCCGGCAGTCAGTCTCGGACATGACCGCGCCACGATGAAACGGGTCGACGAAGACCGCACCGCCATGGTCTTCATCCGGTCCGAATGGAAATCGTAGGAGGAAGTGACCGGGGAAGTTGACGCCGTCGACTCGCACCCCCGCCCGACGTGCGACTTCGATGTAGACCACGGCCAGCGTGATCGGAATACCGGTCCGGCGCTCCAGTACCTGATTGAGGAAGCTGTTTCTCGGGTCCTCGTAGTCGGTGGAATTGCCCCTAAATCCCTGCTCGTCGAAGAGATAGCGGTTCAGAGAGTCGATCGGACCGTGCGGGGCACCCGGTCCATCGGCGGTGAACAATCGCTTCGCGGCCGCGTGGCCCATCTCATGTAGGTGGGCCAGGTGTGCCGCCGTTTCGAGCCGGGGGTATCCCAGGCGCGCGATCAGCAGGGCCGGCGTCGCTAGATCGGGGTCGGCGCTTGTCGCCGCTTCCCTGAAAGTCTCGACGAAGTCAGCCCCGAGCAGGTTGGCGGTGCTCATGTGTCCTCGCAGACCTGACGCGCCGCCTCAATGTCGAGTCGGTCGATAGAAGGCAGGACAACGTGCGCGTTGCGCAGCGTCTCGGCGGGATAGGTTTGCGCGATTCCGATACAGCGGAGTCCGGCGGCGAGCGCGGACTCGATACCCCAGTTCGAGTCTTCAATCGCCACGAAGCATCCATCCGGGTCGAGTCCGGCCGTCGCGGTGAAGGGGCGCAGCAGAGCGACCGCTTTCGCATAGGGGTCAGGCGACGGCTTGGAACGCGGCGTGTCGCCCGACGCGACCACGGTCTTGAAGTGACAGAGAAGGCCGTGCTTTGACAGCAGGGTTTCTATTTCCGCCCGGAGCGCGCCCGACGCGATCGCGACCGGCACCTTACCCGCAATCCGGCGGACGGCGTCGGCTGCGCCCGGAAACAGGGCAGCCCCCTGTTTCACAAGTGCATCGAAGCGCTTGCCTTTGACCGTGACCAACTCGGCCAGGGTCGCTTCTGTGAGCTCCCACCTGCCATCCCGCGCGAGGGCGCGAAACACCCCCACATCGTCGAATCCCAGATATCGTTTGTAGTAGTCGTTTGGCGCGAGTGTGATGTGACGCGGCGCGAGCGCCTGCTGGAAGGCGCGCAGGTGCAGCGGCTCGCTGTCAGCGAGCACGCCGTCGAAGTCAAAAACGACGCCTGACAGGGGCACGGGCTGCTAGGGTTGGCTCGGCGGTGTCGCGGCCGTGTCGCTCTCGGTCGACGGTGGTGTGCTGTGAGGTGCGCCGAATTCCGGTGCGAGCTGTTCGCCGGCTGGAATCGGAACAGGGAGCCAGTTCTCCCGTGGCGGCACCGGGCACTCCCATGACTCGTCGTAGTAACAGTTCGGGTTGAACGCGCGGTTGAAATCCAGCTCGTAGTGGCCGGTCGCGGTGCGAGGAAGCTCTATGTATCGTCCGCCCCCATATGTGTCGGCATCGTTGGTCTCGTCCTTGAACATGATGAACAATGCCTCTATGGAACGCACCGGGGCTTCGGCCAGGGCCGCTAGCTGCATCGGCTGGCCGTTGAGCGCGAACTTGAGGACGCCCACTCGTTGCATCGGAAAGATTTCGCCCGTCGAGTACGGGATCTCGAAGATCTCCTCCTCTGGCGACACTTCGAGTGCCGCCGGGACGCGATAGACCTGGTCGGGAGCGTAGTAGTTGATCGGGAGCAGCGCACCCCGTCGCTCGACCGGGATCGGCGAGTCCGGCGCTTCGCGGAAGAACTGATCCTTCAGCGCGCGGTCTTCCAACAGCAAGTCCAGCCAGCCGGATTCATCGGGCGGAGGAGCACTGGTGCATCCGGCCGTCCCCGCCAGCACCATACAGCCCAGTCCCAGTCCGAGGACGATTCGGGCCCCGTCCATCAACACGCCGCGTCTCGAACCGTTCATTGCGTCTATCATGGGCTGTCAGCTCAACATATATCCTGCCCTGTCGACGACCGCCTCCGCAAGTCGACGGCGCATGATCACCGTGTTCACCGGCGTCACCTTGAGCAACCGGCGTAGCACGGCCAGGTTCATGCGAAGGTCGTCTCCTTCGAACATTGCGGCGAGGGCCGAGCGGGCGGCGGCCTCAATCCGGGCTGTCGCGTCGTTCACGTAGACACAGGCCGCGTCGCGTTGAAGCGCGGCGGTGTTCGGTGCCTCGGTGGACGCTTGCGCGGCGCGGGCCACCACGCTGTCGGCGGCGAAGGTGTCGATGACGATGTCGGCGGCCCACGAGAGGACCTCCTGTTCGTCCGTCAACTTCTCACCGTATCGCTGCATGGCCAGCCCCAGCACCATCACCGAAGCCTTCTTGAAGGCGGACACGGCGTGTCGTTGGTCGTCGAGCGGTTCGTCGGACAACTCGGGCAGCGATGGTGGAGCCATGATCTCGTCTTGGAGCTTCCTGGCCGCGGCAATCAACGGCAGGCCGCCCTTGAGGGCGCGGCGGATCAGGGTACCGGGTATGAGCAGCCGGTTGATCTCGTTTGTGCCTTCGAAGATTCGATTCACCCGCGCATCGCGGTAGTGCCGCTCGGCCGGATAGTCTTTGACGAATCCATTGCCACCATGGATCTGAACGTTCTCGTCGAGCACGTAGTCGATCATCTCGCTACCGGCTACCTTCAGAATCGAGCACTCGACCGCCAGCTCTTCCAGGGTCTGACGCAACAGCGTCGGATCGGCCGAGTCGTCATCGGCCAGCGCCCCATCCAGGAGCCCGGTCGTGCGGTAGATCATGCTCTCGACTGCGAACGCCCAAACCACCATTTCACCCAGCTTGTGCCGGATTGCACCGAAGCTCGCGATGGGCCGGCCGAACTGGTGCCGGTCCGCCGCATACCGCGCCGACTCACCGATGGCGACTCGTGCTCCCCCGTTCGCCGCGACCGCCAGCTTGAACCGCCCGTAGTTGAGGGTGTTGAACGCGACTTTGTGTCCCTTTCCAACATCGCCCAGCACGTTGTCGGCCGGCACGTGGACATCGGCCAGGATGACCGGCGTCGTGGAGGAGCCATGGAGGCCCATCTTGTGCTCCTCCTTGCCGGTGCTCACACCCGGGTAGTCGCGCTCGACGAGAAACGCGGTGAACTGCTCACCATCCACCTTGGCGAAGACCACAAAGAGGTCGGCGAAGCCCCCATTGGTGATCCACATCTTTTCGCCACTCAGCACGTAGCTCCCGTCGTCCTGGCGTGTGGCGCGGGCTTTCGCCCCGAGCGCGTCGGATCCGGACCCTGACTCGCTCAGACAGTAGGCGCCGACCCACTCTCCACTGACGAGTTTGCCCAGATACCGCTGTTTCTGGTCCTCGGTGCCGAAGCAGACGAGCGGCAAGATGGCCAGGCCGGTCTGGGCGCCGAAGCTCGATCCGAACGACCCGCATTGCCCGATGCGGCTGCCTACGACGACGGACGAAGCCTTGTCGAGTTCGAGGCCGCCATACGCCTCCGGCACGTCGGTGGCCATCAGGCCGAGTTCGCCACACCGTCGAAAGAGTCGCCTGGCCAGATCCCAGTCCTTCGTTTCGAGCTGATCGTGGTTCGCCATGACCTCCTTGGTGGCGAACTCTTCCGCTGTTTGGTCGATGAGCCGATGCTCGTCGCTCAGCCTCTCGGGTGTGAACACGGTGCCTGGAGGTGTGTCCTCGAGAAGCCAGAGGCCGCCGGAGATCGTCGGTGCCGTCGGTGCGATGGTCGTCATGAAATACCTCGATGGTAGGATGGGGAGTTGTCAGTGCTGGAGCGAATCGCGTGATGAGGACTCGGGCGGCTACAGGGCACTAGGTCAGTCGTTCGAAGATACCGGCCGCGCCCATGCCGCCGCCGACGCACATGGTCACCAGGCCGTAGCGCCCCTGCCGGCGAGCGAGCTCATAGAGCAGTGAGGTCGTCAGCTTGGCGCCGGTGCAGCCCAGCGGGTGACCGAGCGCGATAGCGCCGCCGTTGACATTGAGCTTGTCAGGGTCGATGGGCAACTCCTGAAGACAGGCCAACGCTTGCGCCGCGAACGCTTCATTCAGCTCCACCAGGTCGATGTCATCCAGCGTCAGCCCTGCCCGGCTCAGTACCTTGCGAATGGCCGGGACCGGGCCGACCCCGAACCGTTCCGGTTCTACCCCAGCCGTCGCATAACCCACGAAGCGCGCCAGTGGTGTCAAGCCGGCCCGCTCGGCTCGTTCACGTGAGGTCACCACCACGGCCGCGGCACCGTCACTGGTCTGCGACGAGTTGCCTGCGGTCACGCTGCCCTTGACGTGGAACGCTGGTCGCAGGG
>Ga0310124_10003325_pt1 | contig 10845 bp, 6 predicted proteins | sample CB11b_AW_Bot5_MG_FD_203507 | JGI IMG/M metagenome (GOLD analysis project Ga0310124, IMG submission 203507) | Marine microbial communities from Western Arctic Ocean, Canada - CB11b_AW_Bot5 | ecosystem: Environmental > Aquatic > Marine > Oceanic | place: Canada: Western Arctic Ocean | collected...
GATTCCAAGCCGCCCACACCAATCGCAATAACGCCCAGAGCATCGACATGAGGAGTATGGCTGTCTGTGCCGACACAGGTATCAGGAAACGCGACGCCTTCTTTAGATTGAATAACTGGAGACATTTTCTCCAAGTTAATCTGGTGCATGATCCCGTTCCCCGCAGGAATCACACTCACGTTTTTAAACGCGGTTTTACACCATTCAATAAAATGAAAACGGTCTTCGTTTCTGCGCTCTTCAATCGCGCGGTTTTTATCAAAGGCTTCGCTATCAAAGCCCGCGTGTTCCACTGCCAGAGAGTGATCAACAATCAATTGAGTTTCGACAACGGGGTTCACCTTGGCAGGGTCTCCGCCTTGGTCGGCAATCGCGTCTCGTAAACCAGCCAAATCTACTAGGGCTGTTTGGCCAAGAATGTCATGACACACCACGCGCGCAGGATACCAAGGAAAATCTAAGTCGCTCTTGCGTTCAATAATCTGTTTTAAGCTGTCTTCAAGGGTTTCAGGATCACAGCGTCTTACTAATTGCTCTGCCAATACTCTCGACGTATAAGGCAAGGTTTTATAACTGCCCGGAGATATCGCTTCTACCGCTTCGCAAGCATCGAAATACTCTAAATGGGTTCCGGGTAAAAGTTTCCGGTACTGATTTTTATCAAGGTACTGAGCTTGTTCAAGTTTTACATCAGACATACATCCACCATTATCTGTTAAATTCTATTCGTTGGTTCTCGAGGCCTTATCACATGAAGAGAAAAGTCACCTCGAGATATAAGTCGACTCGATATAGAGGACTAACGTAAATGGATTGGTAGCCAGTCTTGATGCTCTGGCCCGGTGTAGTCTGCACTTGGACGAATAATTCGATTGTTTTCTCTTTGCTCGAATACGTGTGCCGTCCAACCTGTAAGGCGGCTTATCACGAAGATAGGAGTAAACAATTTGGTTGGGATGTCCATGAAGTGATAGGCCGATGCATGGAAGAAGTCAGCATTACAGAACAAGCCTTTCTCGCGCTTCATTACCGCTTCAACACGCTCAGAAACGGCGTAAAGCTGCTTATCTCCCACTTCTTGAGCTAACTCTTTTGACCAACGCTTGATTAGAGCATTTCGTGGGTCGCTTTCACGATAAATGGCATGACCGAAGCCCATGATTTTGTCTTTGTTAGCAAGCATCTGCATGATGTTAGTTTCTGCTTCATTAGCGGTTTGCCAATCTTGGATCATTTCCATCGCCGCTTCATTCGCACCGCCATGTAAAGGACCTCTCAACGTACCAATCGCTGCGGTGACACAAGAGTGGATATCTGACAGTGTGGATGCACACACACGAGCGGCAAAAGTTGAAGCATTAAACTCATGTTCCGCGTAAAGGGTTAGTGAGCAGTGCATCACCTTCTTATGAAGTTCACTAGGCGCTTTATCCGTTAGCATTTTCAAGAAGTAGCCACCCAGACAGGCTTCGCTTTGATCTTCAGTATCAATTCGCACGCCATCATGGCTAAAGCGGTACCAATAACAAATAATGGCAGGGAAAAGCGCGAGCATTCGTTCAGTCGCGGGCAGTTGCTCAGAAAAATCAGTCTCTTGCTCTAGATTACCTAGCATTGAACAACCCGTTCTCATCACATCCATTGGATGAGCGTCTGCAGGGATCAGTTCTAAGGCCGCTTTCAAAGGTTGAGGCAAGCCGCGCAGACCAACTAACAAGGCTTTGTAGTCATCGAGCTCTTTTTCAGTGGGTAAGTGACCTCTTAGTAGCAGATGCGCCACTTCTTCGAACTGAGCATGATTAGCAAGGTCGGTTATGTCATAGCCACGGTAGGTTAAACCCGTTCCTGACTGGCCTACGGTACATAGCGCAGTGGTTCCCGCACTTTGGCCACGTAGACCAGCACCACCGATTGCAGGTGCGCCTACTGGTGTACTTGCTGTTTTTGCGCTTTGTTGTTGGTTTTCTGTTGAAGCCTTATCGACAGCTGCTTTATCACTCAAAGATACAGACATGGTGAACTCCTTTTCTGTGTTAGCCGCCTGCACTCTTTGGTGCTGCCTGTTTATGTGTCCGATGATCTTTATCATCGGTACTGGATATGGCGACTAACCATTTCACGTTATTGGATTAAGTTGATTTTTGATTAATTGAAACTGGTTTACCCTTCGCTTGAAAACAACTGATCAAGCTTATTCTCGTAGTCGTGGTAATTCAGGTGTTCGTAAAGCTCTTTTCGGGTTTGCATTGAATCCAACAGAGCTTCTTGATTGCCTTCAACTAACAAGTGCTTGTAAACATTCTCCGCCGCTTTGTTCATCGCACGGAACGCACTCAATGGGTAAAGCACCATGTCGACACTTGATTGGGCTAACTCGTTACAGTTGTAGAGTGGTGTTTGGCCGAACTCAGTGATGTTCGCGAGAATAGGCACGTGCTTACCCGTTGCAGATTTCAGCGCTGCCGAGAACTTCACGTATTGATCGAGTTGATTCATCGCCTCAGGGAAGATCATGTCTGCGCCCGCTTCAACACAAGCTATCGCTCGCTCAATTGCGCTATCAATGCCTTCAACCGCCAATGCATCCGTACGCGCCATAATCACAAAGCTGTCATCGGTTCTAGCATCGGTTGCCGCTTTGACTCTATCGACCATCTCTTGCTGACTTACAATCGCTTTATTTGGTCGATGACCACAGCGTTTCTGGGCCACTTGGTCTTCCATATGGATTGCTGCTGCGCCTGCCTTCTCCATAGCACGAATGGTACGTGCAATATTGAATGCGCCACCAAATCCCGTATCGATATCCACCAGCAATGGCAGATCACACGCGTTGGTAATACGTTCAACATCCACCAACACATCGTTCAATGTCGTAATACCTAAATCAGGCAAACCATAAGACGCATTGGCGATACCTCCACCCGACAAATAGATCGCCTGATGCCCTAAGTTCTTTGCCATCATCGCGCAATACGGATTCACCGTACCGACGATCTGCAATGGGTCGTTGTCTTGCACAGCTTGTCGGAACTTAGCTCCTGCTGATAACTTCATAATGACGCTCCCTGTTAATTGTTTATTTCTAGCTAATCTTTAAGACTTACGGCTTTTGATTATCGCCAGCACTGATCTGCTGACAGGTTCCAATGGTCGCTTAATCAAGATCTTTGGATTGAATTTGTTGTTCTATAAGCAATCGACTACCCGAGATGTGTCGTCGCATTAGCATTTCTGCTAGCTCTTCATCACGATTACGAATCGCTTGTAGGATGTATTTGTGTTCATCGAGCGCCTCTTTTGGTCGAGACTGAGCCCTAGGCGATTGATAGCGGTACATGCGTAATAGGTGATAAAGCTCGTCACACAACAGAGAAATCAATTTGCTGTTACGACTCGCTTTGATAATGCGGTAATGAAAATCAAAATCCCCATGTTGATGGAAGTAAGATGAACCTTCGACTTCATCGATATGTTTAGAATGTGTCGACAATAAGCCTTCAAGCCCGATAAGCTCTTCTTGTGTGATATGTCGCGCTGCTAAGCGAGCCGCCATGCCTTCCAATGCCTCTCGCACCGCGTAAAGCTCTAGCAGTTTGTCTGCAGAAAAAGTAATAACTCGAGCGCCGACATGAGGAATTCGCTCAATAAGCCCTAGCCCTTCCACACGCATTATCGCTTCACGTAATGGACCTCGACTTACCTCGAAGCGTTTAGCCAGTTCAGGCTCCGAGATCTTACTGCCCGGTGCTAATTCACCGTTAACAATCGCCTCAACGAGGTACTCAGTCAGATTTTCCGACTTGGTGTTTTCTTTGTCGCTCACACGTGTTTTCGTGTTTGCACTTAAGGTGAGATCTTTTATCGCAGTATTCATATTCACGCTGCTCACTTCTGATTGCCGACCCTAACTGTCAACAATTTCATAACATGAACATAAAATACACGATCAAATTGTCGACAATCAAGTAGATTGTCGACAATTTAGACTAAGGTAGTATTTTTTATAGACGATAAAGTTTGTTAGAAAACACGCAAATAATAACTTAACCAGCTGTTAATAAATGAATTAATCTAGAAGAAACTCAACAAACCCTGACTTACCCTACAATTATTAGAAATCGATGTGTCGACAACTTGCCATCCACCTTTTAGATATAGTATTCATTTCTACTCATCAGCGATTTAGACCAAAAAAAAGAGAAGCAATGATCGCCTCTCTTTATTATTCACAAGGTTAACACTCTTAAAATAGGTTAATCACGAGACATCAACATGGTGCTTGCCAGTAACGACATTCCTATTAGCACTACCCCTAAATTACCAATCTCACCAGCAAGCCCTAGTCCCCCACCAATTAAACAGTAATACAACAATCCTAGAACCGCCCCTGCCGTGCCTGCTTGATGTTTATAATTGACCAATGCCGTACTGAATATATTAGGACTTGCCATACCAAACCCTACAATCACAGCAGCCATTCCTAAAAGAAACCAAAGGCTCTCTTGGAAAAGGTACACCTGTACAGCACCAATAAAGCTGATTAACACTGCGAGCTGAATGAGTCGCTGGGGACCCCACTCTTTTACTAGCAAACGTTTATTTATCGAGCTTCCTAAAACGGAGGCAGCCGCCAAGATCACGCCACTGTAACCAAATTCAATGGAACTTAAACCAAACTGGCTGAACATAAATGGTGCTAAAGAATAATAGCTAAATATCATGACATTAAAGCAAGCCACAAGAATCGCACTTTTCCAAATATCTCTATCTTTTAGCATTACTGTAAAAATAGCTATAAAACTGACCTTCTTAGTGTCAGCGGGTTTGGTTTCGGGTAATGACAAGGCAGAAATAATCAGCAATATAAAAGCCATAATAAGCAGTAAACTGAACACCACTAAGTGTCCAAAATATTCTGAGATTAATCCCCCTGTCATTAAACCGACAACAGGGCTGATTGATACTGCAACAATTGCTAGCGAAAACACTTTCCCTAGCTCTTTTCCTTCATAGCTATCTCGCAATATTGTTTGACCAATAACTGAGCCTACAGCCGCCCCAAAAGCTGAAACAACCCGCGCAATCATGACCATATCAAATTGAGTTGCCGTGATGGCTAACAGGCAACCAACGCCATAAGTAAACAAACCACACAACATCGCTTTTCTGCGGCCAATAAGATCAGAAACTCGCCCCCAAAAAACAACACCCACAGCAAAAGCAATAAAGTAAATCGACAAGGTTTGACTTGCACTTGCCATTGACACACCAAAATAATCAACTAAGTGCGGCAATACTGGGCTGTATATAGTTTCAACAATTTGGGGGAACATCAGCAGAATGATGATCAGTCCCATATGGGGTTTTTTATTCATATTATTCTCTTCTAAAACTGGAATAAGAGAAGTATATGGATTTCATTTGTGTTCAAATATCAACAGTAGAACAACAAACATCAAAATAAGGACAAATCATGTTGATCGATGACAACACACCTTTTTATGTTGATAGAATGCCCTATCCCTTTGTCGGTATTGCCGCCCAAGTCGGCAGGCACGATTCTGGTATGCATACACACAACCGTGCACAATTGTTATTTGCACCACACGGTTGCATCAGTATTACCCTCGACGGAATGCATTGTGTGTTGCCGCCCACCAAAGTTGCCTGGATACCCGCGGGAATTGAGCATTGTGCAACCATGACCAATGTCGTTGCCTACCGCTCGCTTTATTTTGATCCTCTTCACATTAAAAACTTGCCTGAAGAGTTAAGTATTCTTAACGTCACACCACTACTAAAGGAATTGATCGAACGAATGGCTTTTTGGGATTGGGATAAACCTAGTGAAGAGCAACAAAACACTTTGGCGTTGTGTTGCGAGGAACTTTCTTACGCAGAAAAGAATGAGCTAACGCTGCCTTTACCCAAAGATAAACGATTAGCGTTGTGGTTAGAAAAAGTAAAACTAGGAACACAGTTACCTCAACCACTCAATGAAATGGCCAAGCATATTGGAGCAAGCAGCAAGACCGTTAGCCGATTATTCATCAAAGAAACGGGGATGCCTTACCAAGCTTGGCGTCAACAATGGAGGCTGTTAAGTGCCATTGAGCAATTGTCAGAAAAAAAGAGTGTCTCTGTTGTTGCCCACGAATTAGAGTTCTCCAGTGACAGTGCGTTTATTCATTTCTTTAAGCAACACACCGGAGAAACCCCCACTCACTACATGAAGTGAGGTCAACAGCCATTCATGCTTTCTGGCAAAGTTAAGCAGCGACGCTTTCAACTACATATTTTGATAGGTCTACATGATCGATCTGTTCCGGTTTTAAATACGTTTCGGCATAACGGATATGTGTCCCGCTAGTTAGAAACAACCTAAACAGTTCTATATCGAGATGCTCGTCCAACGCCATTTTGTACATGATATCGACAGCAACACTGATTGGCTTCGCTTTCTTGTACGGCCTATCTGCAGCAGTTAGCGCCTCAAAAATATCCGATATCACGAGAATACGTTCTGGAATTGAAAGATCGTCGCCAGTCAACCTCCTTGGATACCCAGTGCCTTTGAGTGTTTCATGGTGCGTCGAAGCATAGCGAGGAACACGGCTTAGTTCTTTCGGGAATGGCAGGTTCTCAAGCATCTTAATCGTGCCAAGCATATGCTCATTTATCTTGAACCTGTCTTCAGCAGTTAACGTGCCACGTGCAATACTCAGATTGTAGACTTCGCCTAAGTTGTATAGGTGCTCCGGCACATCCATTTTGATTTGATGTTTCGGGTCAAACTCTAACGGCCTATCTCTTTTCACTATATGTTCAGGCTTATCACTTAACAGCGGCTCTGTCGCTGGCAAACTTGAAATCGGCTCTCGATTCAAGGCTTCTATCGGTGATAGACCAAGTTGATCATCAAAGTTACGGATCCAAGTCGTCTCAGCTATCGAACGAATACGAGCAACTTTGTCATCACTCATAAACTCACCACCCACGTTTGATATCGCGATAAAGGCAAAGTCATCTTGTAGCTGCTGCTTCGTTGCCGCAAGCTCATCGGCTATCAGTTGCGTTGATAGCGTACCATCAAGTTGTTTTCTCAAAGCCGAGATTTCCGCATCACGCCAAAGTACTTCAAAACGAGTTCTCACCTCGTGGATTCGGTTGTAGTTCGCTTCTAGCTTCGTACCTTTATCGACGATGTGTTCCGGTGTCGTGATCTTGCCACAATCATGAAGCCAAGCTGCAATCCTAAACTCACGGCGTTCGTCATCATTTTTAAACTCAAAGTCTTTGAAGTGCTCTGATTGTGATTGTTCCGCCGCGTCAGCCAGCATCAAGCCGAGTTCTGGTACACGATTACAATGCCCTGCCGTATAAGCGGACTTATCATCGATCGCTTGAGCGATCAGCTTGATAAACGACTCAACAAACGCCTCTTGAGTTTGCTCATGTTGTTTGAGTTCTGTCGACATCTCTTTGACTGCAACTGACAACTCCCATATTTCCTTAATTCGAGTATCCAGCACGGTCACGCTGTCATAATCACGCAGCTTAATCTTACTCGTCTCTGCTTTTAATTGACGAATAGGACGAACAATTGGCGCACCAAAGATCCAAGCTACCGGTAAGGTTAGGCTCATAAGAAGCACTGTCACGCCAATGGAGGTCGCCACTCGCTTGTTCACAGCGCTGTAAATTTCCACTTCCGGTATCGCAACGGCAAAATATTCAGAGTACTGCGCGCCCGTCTCAATCTTTTTCAGATATAAGCGCTTAGCTTCACCATTAAGCACAATCTTAACCATTTCACCTTCAGTGGTCGCTGTAGCGGTTTTCTCGTAAAGTTCGGTATAAGGAATGGTGGTTCCAGTATTTAATGCCTGATGATGAAACCACTTTTGCGATAATGCGGCTTTCTGTTCATCCGTTAATGCATTTATGGCTTGATTGATGATCGGTAACAGCTGTTGATGTTTATTCTGCAGCACAATGTGGAACTGATTTGGATAGCTCACTTTCAAGTCCGAGAGAGCTTCATTAACTTTAAGGTTTACATGGAAAAACTTGTCCAAAGAAAATGAAAGCACGGGCTTCGCATCGAGTACCGCAAAGTATTCGCCATTCTCAACAGCATCCAATGCCGATTCCATATCGGAAAACTCAACAAGATCGATATTTGGGAAGTCGGCTCTCAATTGAGGTGTAATCGACCACCCTGATAGAATCGCAATTTTTTCACCTTCAAGTTCAGCGTAATTTGATAGGGTTTGAACGTCGTCTCGAGTGACAACAGAGAAAGGTAGTTCATAGATAGCGTCAGTGTATAAACCTTTCACGCCATTGCTTTCGTAGTTCTGAATCGAATGCAGTCCATCAATGCTTCCTTCATGAAACTTGCCAGTTAACTCCGCCCACGAAAAGCCATTCACAAATTCAAACCGAATCCCGCTCATTTCACTGATCATTTTCAAGAGATCAATCGCGTAGCCGTGTGGTTCTCCAGATACAGAGAAATCCATCGGACCCCAATCATTTTGATTCGAGAACAACAAAGGTGGTGTTTTTTCTATGATGGCTTGTTGCTCAGAAGACCAATTGATGTCAATCGCTTTAGGAAGCACTTGTGTCGCTTCAATATCGCGATTAGACGCGATAATGTTGCCGGATTTGGAGTATAAGAAAGATTCAACCTGACTGTCTTCATCAAGATCCAATGCACTGGCAGATAACTTGCTCGCCAAAGAAGACAACACGATATCAATGCCTATTACATGTTGTGTATCGCCAGCAGCTTTTGATTCAAAGGCTAGAGAATACGTTTGGCCCGTGATCTGGAGATGTTGGAAAAGATAAGGCTGTGTTTTCTCAACAACCTCCGTATTCGCAGAGACATACCAAGGCCGTGTCGTAGGAAAGTAATTGCTTGGCTCAGTCTTTGAGTCTCGGAGGTTAAACTCAAGGTCGTAATACTTAGTCGTACGGATACGGCCGGCTTCTCTATCGCTGATCTCGATCACGACCCAGCGGTCTGAGCGATCGGCACCAATTTTTTCTCTAACAAAAGGGGAGGATTCCAGATTGATAATTTGGAAGAAGCGTTCGTTAGAAGAACCGATATAAATACTGTAAAACAGAGGGTTGTCTTTTATTGCTTCAGAGAGGATCCCACGCGACTCTTCCCGAGAGATTTGATGACTAATAGATCGATGCACTGAAGAGAGTAAGCGAGCGGTATTTATCGCATCTGAATCGACATTGCCGATATAGTCGCTTAAATCCTGAGATACCATGGTCAACTTCGACAAAGTATGTTCGGTCGCCATTTTCTTACTGAAGTAATATTGAAGTGAAACCGCAACGATCGCTGTCAGTACTGTTGCAAGCAAAAACATCCCTCCAACGGTAAACCGTAACGAGATTTTTGTGTTCGTCATTATTCTATCCTTGAATAACCACTAGCCCAGAAATGTAACATGCTAGCAATATTTATATTATTACTACGGCATACTGTCTCTAGCAACACATTATTCTATATATTATTTAAGATCTCCCTATATCCCCCTCTGCGTCGCAATAACCTCGTATTTAAATGACATTTAACAATATAAACCAGCAAGTAATTACCATAATTAAATTAATGGTATTTGTTTTCATAAAATGGAAACACCTCACGCCTTTGTTATGATGCTTATTATATTATTTACTTTATGCTATAAATTTAGATATAAAGTTTTAACATCAAGTCAGTTCGTTAGTATCGACATAACCTTATGTCAGGACACCTTCGAGCATTATCAGGCGAGCCTATGACGGATAATTTCTCCCCTTCTGCCAGCACTATTGTGGCAAAAGATTCTAAAAGCAACGAGCATGCAGTCAGCGATTTTGCTATTTCTGAGTATTTATCGAAGCCTTTTAAAATCGAACTAACCATCATCTCAAAAAGCTTTGTCATCGATGATCAATTGGGGCAAAAGCTCTCTATCACCCGCTTCGTTAATGACACCGATAACTTGACCGCTACCCGAGTATTCAACGGTATTGTTACGCAGGTTCAATTACTAGGTATGGACGGTAACCTACAGTACTCTAGTTACCGCGTCACTCTAAGGCCTTGGTTCTGGTTATTGAAGCACACCCACTCTTTCCGCGTTTACCAAAACCAATCAACGAAAGACATCATTTCAGACGTGTTAACCCAAGCTGGCTTCAGTGGCTCTTATAAGACGGGCACCATGCCTTCGTCTAAACGTGAATATTGCGTTCAATACGATGAAAGCGATTTTGATTTCGTAACCCGATTACTCGCTGAGGAAGGCGTTCACTACTTTTTCCAACACAGCGATTCCGACCACCTAATGATGCTGCAAGATGCGCAAAGCCCCTTTCAAAAATCGGATGCTAGCAAACTCGACATGATTGAGGTCCCATCAGGCAGCAATCCATTAATCAACAAATGGATGCCACAAGGGCAATTTCATGGTGCTAGCATTGAGCTAACCAGCTACGACTACTCACAAACCAAATTGGTGAGCAGCAAAGAGAAAAAATCCAGCCATAAGATCGCGAACAACACCAAGCTGACCAAGCAGTTTTACCCTAACCTCGGTATCACTGGTGGCATGGAAGATCTCGCCAGCAACCTAGTGAAAAGACGAATCGAGCAACTCGAACAAAGTTATCAAACCGTAGAAGCCGAAGCACAACACGATTCATTTGAACTAGGCACTTGGTTCTCATTATCTTCCCATTTGGACAAGTCTCAACTCGGCGATTATCTGGTCACCGAACTCCACATTCGATACAGCACAGATAATCACTGTGAGACCAAACTGA
>Ga0310124_10003326_pt1 | contig 10840 bp, 7 predicted proteins | sample CB11b_AW_Bot5_MG_FD_203507 | JGI IMG/M metagenome (GOLD analysis project Ga0310124, IMG submission 203507) | Marine microbial communities from Western Arctic Ocean, Canada - CB11b_AW_Bot5 | ecosystem: Environmental > Aquatic > Marine > Oceanic | place: Canada: Western Arctic Ocean | collected...
ATGCACTGCTGTGAAGAAGAGCATTCAAGATGTTCGTCATCATCACAATCAGTATCGTTGGAGCATCGGTCTTCTCCAGCTCCAAAGAATACTTTGCACTGTTGATCTTCACAATCGAGATGGTTGCGCTCTTCACATTGTAGATCTATAGCACACTGGTCTTCGTCAGTACCAGGTACAAGCACACAGGCGTTGTCATCACACTCAAGATGGAAGTTCGTACAATCAGAATTTGATCCACATTCGTCATCTCCTATGCCTGGAACAAGAACACATTGTTGTAAGACACAGGCAAGGTGTTCATCGATACCACAATCATCATCATCAAGACAAAGATTTTGCCCGCCTCCATCTACTAATACACACGCATCATCTTGGCAATCAAGATGAGAACATTCAAAGTTTTGAGCACACTCATCATCTCCTATACCCGATACTTCGATGCAGGCAAGTTCACGACATTCCAAATGTGTCTCAGGATCGGGGGGACAATCTGCATTGTTTATACATTCATTATCACCAGGAGAATCAAACAGCACACATTGATTGTCTTGGCACTCTGTATGTTGACCACAATCAATTTCTGAAGAGCATTCATTCTCTCCGGATTCCATAGAAACCAAACACCTGTTTCCTTCACAAATAGTACGACCGCTACTGCATCCCAAGAATGGATCACACAAGTCATCTCCTCCACCAGGGACAAGGGTACAAGACTCTAGAACACAATCGAGGTGGAATTGATCTTCACATGCTGCATTGTTGAGACACTCATCATCACCGTCGCCAGGTACCAACACACAAGCATTACTAACACACGCTAGATGGAATGGCTCACAATCAGAATCATTCGAACAATCATCATCTCCAAAACCAAGAATCACCTCACATGCATTATCTCGACACTCCAAATGTGTTTCAGGCTCTTGGCAAATATCATTAGACGTACACTGGTCAGCTTCATCACCAGGAAGAAGGACACACGCTTCATCAACACAATCTAGGTAGAACTGGCAATCTTGTGAAGAGGCACAGTCATTCTCTCCTGGAGAATTTACGATGATACATTGATTTGCCTGACATTCAGTATGCTGCCCACAGTCAATAGTAGAGGAACAGTCATTAGGACCTGATTCGTTGAGTATGACACACATATTCAAGACACAAGCAAGACGCTCATCATCATCACACCCAAGAATAACATCACATTCATCATCACCTACACCAGCAACGATCATGCAAGCGTCTCCCTCACATGCTGTGTGGAAAACTTCGCAATCTGTATTCGATCCACACGTATTTGGGCCGGGACCTGGGACAACAACGCACATACTCTTTTCGCATGCAAAGTGATCATCAGGGCCAGGACCGGGACCGGGACCCCCTCCACAGCCTACAAGTGGGTTACAAGTATCAGGGGTTCCTCCAGGTACAAGAACACACGAACTATTTACACATGCGAGGTGCGTAGGGGGAGGTACACAATTTGGGAGACATTCCGTCGCAGAGTCATAGCATGTCCAGTTTCCTGCAGGACAACAAATGGCTTGCTCTCCACCACAATCTGGATGTGACCCTAGGTCACACGGTATAGAAATTGCAGAACTTGATGATGAACTAGAGGAACTTGATGAACTAGGAGGACATGGGCATTCTAAGAAGAACTTGAAGTCTACATCAATAACTCCACCATTGGCCCGCACACTAATATCAATGTCATGGTCTCCTGGAGTTATCGCAAACGTACCAGAATTCCAGAACTTCGTACGTGGAGGGCTATCTTCACAACTAAAGTCGTTGTAGTTATCATTTTGTGCTGGCTTCAAGATACTTGGGAAATTCCCAGGATTTGTAATGTCAATATCAGCATCGCCAGTAATACCGCGTAGCTCTGCACTGATTTTGCAACCTGCCATTGGCACATTAATGGTGTAGTTTCGTGTCCGTATAGGACAGCTAAAGTTGGATGTACTTGGAGGGCCTGCGCATCCTCTTTTTCCATTCTCTAGACACTTTGTGTTATATCTCTCTAGCAAAACAGGAGCTTCTCCACACGTTAATGCACTAGAACTCGAACTCGAACTGGATGAACTGGATGGGCAATTCACCACTTCACATCTATAGACATCTCCAATTCCACCTATTGCGGCAAACGAAGGGTTTGCATTTTCAGCTCTAATTGGAGGAAGCCCCCATGACAAAGGCGGTATGTTTTCGACCAAATCAACAGTAGGAGAATCAAATCCAAATCCGATTGCCTTTAGAGCTGTAAGTAACTCGGTATCTGCAACAGACTCATGATAATAACGACTAGGAGGAGGAGCACCACATGCACCAGTATCAATCACTGTTCCATCGAGGTTCACACGCTTGCTACCACTACCACCACAGGTTTTATAGTGACTACCATGATAGGTCATAACGTTCGGATCATGATTGGCTAATTTAGCAAACGATGTACAACGCACATGTCCACAAGCAGGGAATGACTTCGCACTAGAAGAAGCAGAACTTGGACACTTAGGAGGAGGGGAGCACTCATAGAAGAATCCTTTTCCACCCCTTGTCGCTACTACTGCAATGCCACCATTCGCTCGAACAGGTTTAACAGCAATAGACATACGCTCATCAGGATCAAAAATTACTCTGCGTTCAAACCCTGGGAAGCTAAATGTACTGACCGTATCAAGAATTAGTGTTTCAAGTTGAGTGCTTGGCTCACTTAAGCTTGGATCAATAGTTCCTGCACAGAAACCACTGCGCACAACAGGACCAGGATCTATCTGGAATCGATTCCCACCTGCCTTACACCCATACACTTTGCCAGCACTATACGAAATGCTGAAAAAATCATGATTCTCTAAATCATGTTTTGCAGTACACGTGACAGGGCCAGGGCCACAAGTATCACCAACTGCTGCAGTAAGAGTAGAAGTTGAAGTATCTGTACCAGAGAAGAAGCTAAGTAGGCTGCCAAAGAAATTCCTGAAGTGACCAACAAGCCCTATAGAAGGGTTCGGTGCATTGTATCCCGTAAGGCCTTCTTGATTATCTGTCGGAATAGTCCCATCTGGGAATGTTCCATTTACTAGAGGATTCCAACATGTCCAGCTACCTGCAGGGCAGCAACGTGTTGATTGACCCGGTGCACAAGTAGATGGTGGTGTGAATGGACATTGGTTTGGACCAGGACCTGGGCCAGAGGTAGATGGCGCGCAACAGAAGCTATCAACACCGCCACAATATTCGTGCACCACACCACTTTCACCAGATAAGAAACATTCGCCATAGCTTTTGCAAGTATCTTGTGATGCCATACATGGACAAATTTGGCCAGCGCTAGCGACACAACTTCCTGGACTAGGAGCAGGTGCTGGTGCTGGTGCTGGTGCTGGTGCTGGTGCAGGGCCAGGGCCATGAATTACAATAGGACAAATACATTGAGTAGCTGCGCCAATATCCACACACATATTGCTCCAACAAGAAATTTTATCTCGAATACATTTTCCAGCAGGGATACACACAAATGCTCCATTGCTCTCGAAGAAACAATAATTGTTTACGAGTGGACCTTGGCAAATACTAGGCATTGGCTGAGGGCACTGATTGTCCATTTTGCACCATGGTGGAGGACTTACAGTTCCAGGACTTGGAGGACTTACAGTTCCAGGACCAGGGCCACCACTAGGACCAGGGCCACCACTAGGACCAGGACCTCCTCCAGTTGAACCTGTTGTTCCAGGACCAGGGCCTCCTCCAGTTGAACCTGTTGTTCCAGGACCAGGGCCACCACTAGGACCAGGACCACCACTAGGACCGGGGCCACCACTAGGACCAGGGCCACCACTAGGACCGGGGCCAGGGCCTGGTGAACTACCACACAATGTCGTAGTTCCTACTATAGTACTTCCACATTGATACCCTGCACTTACACAATCAATAGTCGGAGCAGGTGAACTACAAAAAGCAAGACCAGGAGTACACGTATAGGTATCTGGAAGTGGTGGAGGGTGAGAAATCGGTTGGCAAGAACCGCACATTACACAGCCTGAAGATCCAGGACCTGGACCAGGGCCACCTGTTGATCCCCCCGTTGTACCACCTGTAGTTCCACCTGTTGTACCACCTACTAGTCAACCAGTTGTACCGCCAGTTGTACCACCAGTTGTACCACCTGTTGTACCACCTGTTGTACCTGTCCCACCTGTGCTTCCACCTCCAAGCTTACATCTCCAACGAGTTTCTATTGGATCTGAACCTGGAAATGTACCTATAACAGAACACTCGTACCCTGTTGGACAATCATTGTCCGAGCCAAATCCTGAGCAAGTGTTGCACCATGTTTGACCAGTAATACACGGTTCGCAAATTCCAGGATGATAGTAATCACATGATCCCCCTACGGTTTGAGCACAAGACTGACCATTACACCATTCCCCCGTAGCACACCACGGCCCTACCGTATCAAACATATTACAATTTGGACACACAGCAGTACAGGTAGCTTCATTTGTATAGTGATCTGTAGAATTGCAATTATCACCAGTCACAGGCGTACATGCCCCAGTAATTGCTGAAACATCACAATAAAAGCATTCAAGTTCGCACATGTCACCACTGCATCCATCACCACTTCTTGCCTGACAGTTCGTAAAATCTAAACAGCCGGTGGTAGAAGAACAACTCAATCCATCTAGACAATGCATTCCATCGTCACACTGTTCTGTATCCCCTTGGATACCATCACCACAAATATCAACTGTACCACCCAAATCTCCATCAACCTGTCCACGAAGTGGAACATCCTCACTGTAGAGAGAAAAAGTCACAGCGCCCCCTAGTAAAACTAGTAGAACAAACGCGCGAAGAGGGAATCTGATTACAAACATGGATTATAAGAGTAACACTTGGCTAGTGCATCTGAAAAACTCTTGCTGTTGCCAGTCAAAAAAAATCTGTTACGACCCTACTGCAAATTCTCGGTCAAAAACTTTGTCGTGGAAGTAAAAATACATCACCGCCATCGCATCAATTTCTTTATCACTCGTGTTGTCGTAAACTGCTCTGTATTCATACTCGTGATCTACAAAAAATGGGATTCCCTCTGCACTCGAGTAACTCGTCATCTGCTGCACATAGTGAAATTCTTCGTTAGGTAGTGCATGACTCACAAACACCACTTCACCTGTCGTCAAATCTGTAAGCTCTAAGAAATCTCCATACGGATGCAAATGCCCTGTAATCATATGAACAGTGGTATCAAACGGCACGATTGCACTTCCGTCTATCTGATACTTATATTCATGCAAACCGGGCTCTACCAAGAAGTGATTCGTTCCTTTTTGGCCGTTCCCGATGTTACGAAGATTTGCAGTACTGTCTACAGCATGACGACCGGTAAGCAATTGATCATCCAATGTTACACCACAGGCTGAATGTCCGCTCTTTTTATCATGAAAAGCCTCATCAGAAATAGGAAGAGTGATATCAATAGCAGATTTACCAAGAGCCTTCATCGGCTCTGTTGTATCACTATCCTTAATGTAGGACACTCGAGTTTTTACACGCATATCAAACGGCTCTAATTCGGGGTCTAAATTAAACGCCATCATCACAACTTCTAAAGGTTCATCGGTATACACAGGGATACCAAACCCTTCAGGAAGAGGAAGGTCCAATTGGCCTTGAACTCCTGTAAAGACCTTACGAGGTAAAGTGCGATCACGGTGAAATCCCATGCTGTTTGTCTCACTAAAATCTTTCATGTCATCAAAGAGCACCTGTCCATGACAGAGATGTTTATCGGATGGCTGTTCGTTTCCATCGTTGTCTAAGGGGATAAATTCCATATTTTTTATCCAAACAGGTTCAGGGTCAGAAACTTCGTCTAATACCGCAATGACCTTGTCATAGGGCCCTCGCATAGATGGGTATATCTTATCTATGCTTAGAGGCTTACTGATAAAATCCTTAATAAAGACCTCTGGAGAAGGGGAGGTGACATTACTGGAAAATACTCCATAAGAAGTGGCTTGCACCGCAGCAACGACGATAACTAAGATTGCGGCGGAACGAATAAGTAAGCGGGGCGACATAAGTAGATACTATCATAAAATTACGACTGAGACTCACTACTCATAGCTTGCATCATCTTTTGCATACGCTTGAGAAGGCCCTGTATTCCTTCTTCCTCTTCTTCAAGCTCTGTAAGCTCTGCCTCTAACACTGCAATATGATCATCAACGTCATCACGAGAAAAGAGGAGCCACCACGGTTTTTCTACCACGACTTCATTTTCTACAACGGTCGTCTCTAAAATAAAGTTAAACGGTACAAAACCAAAGACCCACGCTTTCTTACGATACGAAACTGTCACCGGCTTGTCTTCTACTACAATTTTGCGGATGTTGGCATCACTCTCGGCAAGTGCACGAGCAAACAGTTTTAACTGAGCAACGGTTCGAACGTTGCGACGTAAGATTGCAGAACGCTGCGTTGTAGGCAGAGGACTTCCGAGGCTTGATGTACTTGTAATAGAAAATCCATCTTCTAATTGTTCAATTTGCTCTTCGGCATTTGTACTTGCTTCGTTCGCGTATTCTTCGAGTTGCTCCAGTGTAAGCTTATCTTGCTCCTCTTGATCCACCGCGGGAAGGGAAGGTATGTACGTTTCTGACTTAGGAGTTGGCTCGTAATATGGCTCTTCAGGAGCAGAGGAGGATGCGTCTGAAAATTCTGATGAAAAAGTAGGGTTAGTAGGAATCTGTACTTCTACAGGCCCAGTAGTCACTGTCTCTTCGATAACTGCTTCACTGGAAGAAGAAGATGCCTCTTCTTCATACTGTTGCTGTATGCGTTCTCGGTATTCCCGTGCCTGGCGACCGGTGTATCCAGAAGGGTCTTCTACCTCTATTTCTGATGATGCATGGGCCTCTTCGATAAGAAAGCTGACCTGCTGGGCAGATGTGCTGATAGGGAAACATAACAGAAGAATGAGCATTCCAACAGTTCGCATAAGGACAAGGGGGAATTAATGTAAGAAATACTATCGTGTTTCGGTCCGTAAAAATAGAGATATGCCATATCTGAGACGTGCGTATTATCTATGATTCTCGTTCTAGCATACGAGCATCCCACGCTTCACCAAAACTACCACCGATAATAGAAATATCCTCTTTTTCAACATTGTACTGAAGACTTAACCACTTAACTGCAGCTTCGATATTGGCAAATGCGGTATCTATATCTTCTCCTACCGCAGCCTCGAGTGCGAGAGCTGCATCAATATCTTTTGGTTTTTGCCCATCAAACAAATCTACTGCCAGCACCACACTACCCTCCATCGCAAGCTCTCGTGCTTTGCCCCAGATATCATTCTCTAGACCCCATTTTTCATGAATAAGAACAATTGCAGGATACGGGCCACCTCCAACCGGAGAAGCGTAGTAACCAGTAGTAGGTCCGTAATCCACAAACTTTGCAAGCGGCTTGTTCTCGTAAAAAGGATCTTTGCCAAGCAAACGACATTCATGCGGCTCGTTAAAGAGTACCTCTCCACCAGCCGTAAGACACTCTTCGTATGTCGTAACTACAGGTCCCTCTGGTTCGGATGAACCAAAACTACAAGCAGTAAGCAATAAGAGTGATAGGAGGAGTGATTTTTTCATAGGCAAATATTATAACATGGTACAGTGTTACTACCATGAAAAATCCTCTGATCCTCTTGAGCATCCTCCTCACAGCCTGCATGACGGGCCCAAACCCAGGCTCACACCCTAACCCTAACCCCACCCCTAACCCTTCTTTCACCATGCCAACTAATGACGAGCTCCAAAAAAAGCTGACACCTCTGCAGTACAAGGTAACGCAAAAAAACAGCACCGAGCCTCCATTTGATAATGAATACTGGGATAATAAAGAGGAGGGAATTTACGTCGATATCGTATCCGGAGAGCCGCTATTTAGTTCTAAGGAGAAATTTAAATCTGGAACAGGTTGGCCAAGTTTTTGGGCACCACTCTCAAAAGAAAACGTTGTTACAAAAAAGGACTTCCTCTTCATTATTCCTCGAACAGAACTAAGAAGTAAGAATGCAGATAGTCACCTTGGTCATGTCTTTAAAGATGGTCCAGATCCGACAGGGCTGCGCTACTGTATTAATTCTGCTGCTCTCAAATTCGTTCCAAAAGAAGATCTCGCATCCGAAGGGTACGAAGAATATATGGAAATGTTTGAGTAGAACAAAATCAACTCTAAATAGTGGATTTAAAGCCAAATTCCTGTACTCTCTGGCGGACAAAAGTCATTCGTCCATTTTTCCTAATCCTAACCCTAACCCCAACCCTAACAGTGGATATCCGCAATATCGCCATCATCGCGCACGTAGACCACGGAAAGACCACTTTGGTTGATGCCCTCCTAGAACAAGGAGGGGCATATGCAGAGCATGAGGAGGTAAAAGAGCTTGCAATGGATAGCAACGATCAAGAGCGAGAACGTGGTATTACCATCTACGCCAAGAACACCGCTATTCACTACAAAGACTGTAAAATTAACATTGTCGACACCCCAGGACACGCAGATTTTGGAAGCGAAGTAGAGCGTATCTTACGTATGGTCGACTGTGTTGTTTTACTAGTGGATGCACAAGAAGGCCCAATGCCACAAACCAAATTCGTACTCAAGAAGTCCCTAGAACTAGGACTAAAGCCTATCGTTGTTATTAATAAAATTGATAAGCCAGCACAGCGTGCGATGGCCGTTGTCGATATGGTGTTTGATCTATTTGGAACACTTGGAGCAACAAACGAGCAACTCGACTTCCCGTATGTCTTTGCCATTGCTCGTGAAGGAATCGCACAGACAAAAATTGAAGAAAAGGGGACTGACCTTGTGCCACTTTTCGATCTTATAATGAGTCACGTAAAAGTTGCAGACTCCGACACAGAGGCACCACTACGAATGCAACCAAGTAGCCTCGCGTACGATGACTTTGTCGGACGCATGGGTATCGGACGCATCTACGAAGGAACAATGAAAGTAGGACAGCAGGTAAATGTACTCAAGCCTGATGGATCTTCACGTAACGGAAAAATTACGAAAATCTTTATCGCCGAAGGGCTCCATAAAAAGGAAGTACAAGAAGCACTAGCTGGAGAAATCGTGACTGTCGCAGGTATTGATGATATTTACGTAGGAGAAACAGTCGCAGGAAAAGAAGTTACAGAACCTCTTCCTGCTATTTCTATTGATCCACCAACGATCAGTATGACATTCCTCGTAAACAACTCTCCATTTGCAGGAAAAGAAGGATCTCAACTAACAACAAGACAAATTCGTACGAGGCTCGAGCGCGAAAAAGAAACGAACGTAGGGCTACATGTAGAAGCAATAGAAGGAACAGATAGCTTTAGAGTCTCCGGAAGAGGGGAGCTGCACCTTTCTGTGCTAATAGAATCTATGCGTCGCGAAGGATTCGAGATTCAGGTTTCTCGGCCAGAAGTGATCTTCCAAGAAATTGATGGTGTGGTGTGTGAACCTGTCGAACATGTGATTATCGATGTGCCAGAGGAATTCTCTGGGGCAACCATTAACATGCTTTCTCTACGAAAAGGAGAAATGCAGGATATGAAAACCGAGGACGGACAATGCCGTATCGAATTCTTAGTGCCTACCCGTGGACTCTTAGGATTTAGAGGTGACTTTATTATTGAGACCAAAGGAGAGGGGATCTTAAACCACTCGTTCCTCAAGTTTGAAAAAGAGAAGGGGAAAATCCCAGGACGTACTCGTGGAAGTATGATCTCTATGACTCCAGGAGAAACCATGGCCTTTTCTCTCTGGAACCTCCAAGATCGTGGACGCCTCTTTATTGGAGCACAAGTTCCTGTGTATGTTGGAATGATTATCGGAGAAAGTTCTAAAGCAGATGACATGATGGTAAACCCTATCAAGAATAAAAAGCTGACAAACGTTCGTGCTTCAGGAACAGACGAAGCGATGAACCTTACACCTGTACAACCAATGACGTTGGAACAAGCTTTGGAATACATCGGTGATGATGAGCTTGTAGAAGTAACACCAGAAAGTATCAGGCTTCGAAAGAAACTTCTTACAGAGGTCGAGAGAAAGAGGGCGAATCCAAAAGGGTAAACTTTACAGCAGGCGGAAGTAGCGGAATAGGACTCGCAACCGCAAAAGCTCTCGCCCTACAACAAAAAAATCTTATCCTCATTGCCAGAAACGAAGAGAAGTTTTTGAATGCAGCCGAGCATCGAAAATAGAATCCGATTCATAGAGCTATTTTAGATAGTATCTGCAAGCAATTCTATAGGTAACACTACCGCTTTTTCCTCCGCATCCACGACCATCCAGCAGCTGCGCCTGCTCCAATAACCGCAACCCCTGCAGGACCAGTGTCTCCCATAGGCGCTTGAGATTGCATAAGTGGTTGCAACTGAGCGAGAGGTAACTGGTACGGTAATTGCTGGAAGTTTGGATACTGTGGGAATCCAAATTGTTGTTGCAGCATCTGATAACCACCTTGAGCTTGTGATAATTGTTGAGTCGTATCAGAGGCAATTACTGTTACACCTAGTTTACCGTCTTCAACTGTACAGTACCTATCACAGCCATCCCCATTGATGCGGTTTCCGTCATCACAGAGCTCCACTGCATCTAAAACGCCATCTCCGCAGCGACTACTACTACAATCTGGGCGACAATTTGCATCTGGACTCGTGGAATTTATTGGCCCATCATCACAATCTTCTCCAGCATCGATAGTGCCATCTCCACAAGTTGGAGATAGGAATCGACAGTTGTTACACAAGTATGCAAG
>Ga0310124_10003329_pt1 | contig 10832 bp, 10 predicted proteins | sample CB11b_AW_Bot5_MG_FD_203507 | JGI IMG/M metagenome (GOLD analysis project Ga0310124, IMG submission 203507) | Marine microbial communities from Western Arctic Ocean, Canada - CB11b_AW_Bot5 | ecosystem: Environmental > Aquatic > Marine > Oceanic | place: Canada: Western Arctic Ocean | collected...
AACTTGGCGTTTGTCGTAGAACTGCAGCGACAGCATCTCCAGCCGTTGGAACAACTGCGCCCGAATGTCAGCAGTGACTCGGGCACTCAGCCAGGTCACCACCCAACCATGGGCCAGTTCCGCGACCCAATTCCACACGCGGGCGCCAACGAGAGTCAATATCAGCAGGCCGAGCAAGCTGACTCGTTCACCCATGGCGGGCAGAATCTCCGCCGTCGGCACGAGCACGTCGTCGACCATTCGCCGCGTGATCAAGGGTGGGAGTAGTTCCGCCACCGTCGTCGCCACCGAGGCAACCGCCAGGATCGCGACTCGCCCCTTGTATGGCCGCATGTAGCCGACGATGCGTCCCAGCGTCGCCCAACGCCGCACGCATGCGGGGCACAATCCATTCTTTTCGGGCAACAAGCGCTTGCACTTGTCGCAGCGGATGCGATCCAACTTCGGATTGATGTGGAAGGTCTCGCCCTTGCGCAGCTGCTCGAGTCCGCGGGCGACTTCGGAGAATTTCACCGATTGCGTACCGGTATATGGCACATAGAGGGTGGGCTGATCGAGCCGCTCCAGGGCCAGTTGCGCACCCCCGACAAGCGCATCAGCACGGACGGCGGTCAGCTCCGAGACGGCGACCTCCAGGATGGGGGCCTCGCCGCCGGGCAGGATGAGCACACGTCGCTCCGTGACCACCACCCACCGCGTCGAGTAGATGCGGTCGTGGTCGAGATCCGCATAGACGCGGATCAGCACTTGCTCGTCAGCCGGCACATGTTCGGCGATCTGTGCCAGGACCCTGTCAGCAGCGGGCCCAGTCACGGGATCGAGGAGCCGGGGGGTGCTGTCTATTTCGGTTTTTGTGTCGGTATCGGTCGAAGGCGCCGCTGGCTCGCTCACAACTGCCATGCCCTCATGCTGGAAGTCAATCGCATGTCCGAAAGGTATCCCGTGTCCGTCGTAAAGGCCACCGGTTGAACACTCAGCTGGCAGGCCTCACAGCGTCCATTACCTCTCGAATGGTTTCAGGGCCCGAATCGCGACAATGTCTCGCGCCGACTCCGCTGCCGACGCCTCCAGCAGGGCCTCCCCCATCTCTGCCGTGGATGGTCGCGGATCACCGACGCCACCATGCTTCGTGCGTTGATCGAAACGGTAGTATCCGGAGACCCCGGGCACCCGCATGCCGTCCCGTTCTCCGTCCGGATCGAGACGGTCGGAACGGACCAGGTCCGGGCGAATGGCGAGCATCATCGCCGTTTCCGTCTCACCTGCATGGCCGGAGCCACCAGGTAAGGTGCGAATCGAATTGAGCGTGTCATTGCCCGCCCACGCCCAGCGCGAGTAGAACTCCGCCTCCTCTTCCGGGTATTTCTCCATCAGACGCTGCAGCAATACCTGGATACCGGCGCTATTGCCACCGTGACTGTTCTGCAGCAGGATCTTGCGAAACCCGTGATGCACCATGCTGTCCACCATATCCAGCATCAGGTCCATGTGCGTCGAGGAGATGGCGCTCACCGTACCCGGGTAGCGACTGTGATGCTGTGAGTACCCCAACCACTGCACGGGCAGAACGATCACATCATCCGGTATTTTCTCATGCACGCGGCGCGCCACATCCTGACCGATGAAACTGTCCGTCCACACCGGCAGATGGAGGCTGTGTTGTTCGCATGAAGCGACCGGTATCAGCACGACGATGTCACGGGGCAAAGCTGCAACTTCGGGGGACGTCATCTCACAGAGAAACATTCGTGGACCCTATGGTTTTGAGATCAAGACTGTGACGATTCCTTTGGCCGTTGGGGCAACAGCTTGGCCATGCCCCTGGCCAGCGATCCGGAGCGGACACCCACGACCGACACATCTTCGCGCCCCATGGGCCGGGTCAGGTCGGCCAACTGTGCACACAGAAAGATGCGTGCACCCTGTCGTTCCAGACGCGTCATCTCCCGTTGTGTGTTGGCCGATACGGAAGCGTCAAGAAACACCAGCGCCAACCCCCGGGTACGACGCACGCCGGAGAGTCCGACCACGACGGCGCCGGACTGCGCTCCCACACCGATCAGCCGTGAAGCGCGCGCGATCTGCTCCGCAGCCAGCTCTTCCATTGCTCAGGCGAAAGCTGGCTTGACCGGCGCTCCGCCCTGCTTGATGGCGGAGAGATTCGCCGCCTCGAGCACGCCGATAACCCGCGCCGCGGACTCGGCGGTGATGACCAGTTTCGCCCTGCCCTGCAGATGCCGATAGACATTCTGGTAGTAGGCGTCCCAGCTCGAATCGGCGGGTTTCACCGTCGTCTGCATCTGCCGGCCATTGATGATCGACTTGACGAGAAACTCGTTGTTGCCCGTCGCCTCGATCGAGCCCTGGTCGCCAAGAATGCGCCACTTTGGCCGCGAGGAGAGGGCCATATTCGAAATCATCAGATTGGCGACACAACCCTTCTTGAACTTGAGGAAATATTCGGAGTGATCCTCATTCGTATAGTCCCGACCAAATGCCTTGTTCTTCACCTGGTAGCCACTGACCCAGTCGATCTCATCGGTGACGAGGTTGAGGATCCAGTCGGTGAAGTGAGCCCCCCAGTCATAGATGGCGCCCCCAGAGATTTTCTTGTCAGCCCGCCACCAATCCCTGGCTTTGCCATAACCGCCAAAACCGGCTTCCACGCGAAAGACCCTGCCGATCAGCTTTTCCTCCTGAATCAGGTCTCGAAGCAGCATGAAGTCGCCATCCCAACGGCGGTTGTGAAAGGTCGACAACATGACCTTGCGCCGTTTGGCCATGGCGATCATCCCCTTCACCTCTTTGGAGGAGATCGCCATCGGTTTTTCGACAACGACACCGACCTTCGCATCCAGACACTGAATGGCGAGTTTGGCATGGGTATTGTGTGGTGTGATGATCGAAACCAGATCGAGATCGGCATGGCGTAACATCTGCCCCACCGATCCATACGTCGAGATTCCTGGAAAGTCTTCTTCCGCTACCTGGCGTCGTGAAGCATCAAGCTCACACACGGCAGCGGCAACCATGCCGGGGTTCTTCTGCATCGACGACAGGTGCGCACGACCCATATTGAAGGCGCCACCGTAGCCGACGACACCGCAGCGAAACCGTTTACGCTCTGCCATGACAACTCCATGATTCCATTGAGGATCTGAGTCAACTCAAGAGTACGAAGAGCATTCCATAGGCTCCCGTCAAACCGATCGTATGCCACACGATAGCCGTTGGCCGTTGGCAGAACCGTCATCTACAGCGCCTCGAGGTCGCGCACACTGACGACGCATCGTAACTATTGCGCCGGTCTCGCATAGACGATGGGTGGCTGCGACGGCGACACAAGTTATGTTTCTTGCTCGAACTGCCCCCGACTACCCCAGGATAGCCACTCATGAGCGAAAAACTCACATACGCAGCGACAGGCATCGACATCGACGCCACGGATGCCGTTAAACGCCGTATGGCTGACAACATCGACAGCGGCGACCCCCGCGTCCTCAACAAACTGGGTGCATTCGCACCCCTTGTTCAAGGCACTTTCCCAGGGCTGGCAGAGCCACTGCTGGTAATCAAGACCGATGAACCTGGATCGAAGCAGAAACTGGCGATCGAGCTCGACCGCCTCGAAGACCTGAGTCGCGATCTCGTCAACCACACCGTCAACGATGTGATCGTCATGGGGGCGCAGCCCATGTATGTCACAGATTGCATCGTCTGCGGCAGCCTTGACCAGGAGATTGTCGGTCGGCTGGTCCAGGGCATGGCAACGGCCTGCCAGGAACAGGCCTGTGTCCTGATCGGCGGTGAGACCTCCGTGCAGCCCGGGGTCGTCGTCGACGGACTCTTCGTGCTCTCCGCAACCGTGATCGGCGTCGTCGATCGCGACGCGGCCATCGATGGCAGTGCGATCAGACCTGGCGACGTGTTATTGGGCCTGGCCTCCAACGGGCTTCATACCAATGGCTACACACTCGCCCGTACGCTGATGGAGCGTGACGCCGAATTGCACGCGAAAGACATTGACGGGGAGACCTTTCTGGATGTCATCATGCGCCCGCATACAGGATACTACCCCGTACTCAAGGATCACTTCGGCGAATCGGGGTTGCATGGCATGGCCCACATCACCGGTGGCGGCCTCGTCGACAATCTGAAGCGGATCATACCACCTGACACCGATGCGGTCATCGACCTCACGCAGCTGTCGATCCCAACCGTCTTCGCCGCCATCAGAGAGGCGGGTTCGATCGATGACGACGAGATGCTGCGAACCTTCAATCTCGGCATCGGCCTCGTCTGCGTCTGCTCCCCCGACTACGCCTCCGTGATGTCTAGTCGACTTTCCGAAGCAGGAGTACGGACCCGTTTTATCGGCGAGATTCAGTCTGGTTCCGGCATGGCTCGAACGTTTGACGCGCTGACCTGGTAGCTGTCTCAACTGCGGCGAAGCAATTTGCCACAGTGCGTTCCATCGCCGTGAATAATGTCTGTGAAGATCCTTCATACCACATACGATGACCCATGGAATCCCTGGTTGGCCGGAGGCGGCGCCCTGCGCACCCACCAGATCAGCAGGCGCCTCGCCGAGCGCCATGAGATCACCATACTTACCGGCCGTTATCCGGGGGCACCCGAGATCGAGGAGCGTGACGGCATGCGTTTCGTCCGTGTCGGTTCGCCCCAATCGTACGCTGTAAGCCGACTAACCTTTGGTATCGCCGCCTCGACGTACTTGATGCGCGCCGAATACGACCTCTGGGTCTACGGATTCTCCGCCTTCGCTCCCATCTATGCCACCAGTGCACGACGTCGGGGTTCGCTGCTGGAGTGTTTCCACATCATGGGGGGCCACGCCGTCGAGAAACATCCCCTTGTCGGCCGGGCGACCCCCTATATCGAATCCACCACCTTGAGGGCGTACCCCAACGTGCTGTCCATCTCCCCCAGCGTTCGCGACACCATCGCTGACATCCGCGGCACACAGGGTCTGCACGTGGTCTTCACCGGCGTCGACGATTCCTGTTTCGTCTCACCGCCGGAAGAGCAGGATTACATCCTCTACTTCGGCCGCCACGACATCTACACAAAAGGCATCGATCTGCTATTTCAGGCCTTTTCCCGACTCGACGACAAAGATGTGCGACTGAAGCTGGCGGGACGCGGTTCGGCGGCTGTTCAAGATCAACTGGCACGCCTGGCCGACGACTTGGGAATCGCTTCCCGCATCGAACTCATCGGCGCCGTCAGCGAGGAGGAGCGCCACGAGCTGTACCGGTGCTCGCTGTTCGTCTGCACACCCTCACGATACGAAGGCTGGTGTATCGCCGCCGTCGAAGCTGCCGCCGCCTGCAAGGCCGTCATCGGCACCAGGATCCCCGGACTCGTCGATGCCGTCCGTGACGGTGAAACCGGACACCTCGTGCCAACCGAGGACGTTGGCGCTCTAACTGAGGCCATCGGCCAACTGCTCGGCGATCCCGACGAACGGACCCGCCTGGGCACTGCCGGCCGCGCCTGGTCCGAGCGTTTCACCTGGGATCAGATCACGCGTGATCAAGAGCAGGTCTACGAGGCCGTCGTCAACGCCAGGTAGTTATTTGGAGAATTTGCCACTCGCGATCTGCGCCTGCGTCGCCTCGAAGAGGTGCCGATCTCCTTCAGTCCAGGCCCGTCAATTCGATCCAACGATAGCCGCCCTCGAATCCCGGAGCCGTCACGTATTGCTGGCACCCGGGACGCACTACGTCGGAATGCGCAAAGTGCACGTGGCCGCAGAAGATGCCTGCAAGGCAGGAGGCCGCCTCTGAAGTGAGCAGGTCGTGGCAAGCTATTGTGCTCGGCGTGGCTTCCACGACCCGCCACTTCTCCCGAGTCTCATCTGTCCAGTCCGATGGTGATGCCATCATGATCGGCGCCTGCCACTTTTCCAGCACCGCCGACGCCAGCGTCTTGACCCAGATCGGGATGTGGATGAACAGCAGACAGGGCTGCCCGCTCTCCAGCTCTGCACGCAGAAATTCGACCTGCTCGGCGCTGACCTGATAGGTCGAGTTGTCCACGGTGATCAGGCGCACTCCCCCGACCTCCCTGGACCCGAAGGATGGATTGCCATCGGTCAGCCCGTGGAATCGCGGGTAGTGTTCTGCCCGCGTTGCCTGGCTCCACTCCAGGTGGGGGAAGTGCCAGTCATGGTTGCCACAGGTGTAGACCGTGGGTATATCCAACTCATCGATACCGGCTTGCACGATGTCGAGTGCGGCGTACGACGGAAAGTGGATGATATCGCCCGTCAAGGCCGCAGCATCCACACCCCGCGCAGCCGCCATGGCCAGTGCCCGCCGGAACAGATCCCACGCCGGCACCCCACCGGGGGTCCGTTCCTGGAAGACCTTCTGCATGCGCCCTACCGCCTCGGACGCCTCTGGGTCGCGTTCGTCCCCTTCGGCCATGTGGCTGTCCGTCAGGTGCAGGATAGTCAGATCCTGCTGCAAACCCTCGATGCGGATGGTGGCGACATCGTCGTCGGCAGGCTCGTGCTCGAAATGCATATCAAACGACCTCAGACATGACTTTCGTGATGACGTCAATCGCCTGCTTGACGTCACCCATACGATCATCCCCGGCTTCGCGTTCGATGTGCATGTCCCCGGTGTAATCACCGTTGACGAGTACTTCGATAAAGGCATGCCAGTCCACCTGGCCCTCGCCAACGGGAACATCTGCGCCCCATTCGCCCGGGACCGTCGTGCGCACGGCATCCTTGATGTGGATCGACTTCACCCGGGGCAGCAACTTGCGCAAGGCGGCGATGGGGTCTCCCATGTCGTAGAGAATCATATTCGCCGGGTCGAAATTAACGCCCAGATTGGTAACACCTAGCCCCTCCATGTGGTCGAAAAATGCCCCCAGGTCATCGGCGGCTTCCTGACCCGTTTCGAACATCATGTCGAGACCCTGATCGGCGCAAATGCCGGCAACGACTTCGATGCGACCCGCCAGCTTTTTGAATTCCGCACTCGACCTGTCGTGTGGCAGGAAGCCGGCGTGAAACATGACCGCCGACAGGCCGAAGCGTCTGGCTCGTGCGGCGGCGGCGCGGGCGACTTCCTGGTTGGCCTCCCAATGCTCGTCGGGTACAATTCCGCCGGTGACCTTGATCGTTTCCATCGTCGTGTAATCTTCGCCGATCGTGCCGAACATGCCGGACACGACGCGGGCGCCGACCTTCGCCAGCGCCTCAGGCACGCCGTCGACGATGCCGGCGTCATCCCGATGCGGCACCAATCCCAGCTGCAATTTCTTGAGTCCCAGTTCGGCCATGATTCGCGCCATATCTTCGGCACTCTGTGGCAACATGGACCAACTACAAACGCCCAACTGCTCTGGGGTCTGCTTTGTCATCACTTACTCTCCTTCGTTTTGCCCAACGCACAGTGAAGCGCGCGCCACGTCGAGCGGAATATCACGCCGTTGCCGGCCGAGAAAATAGCTTGTATGGGTATACCCCGCTGCACTGAGCGCATCCAGGGCGAGTTCGAAGTCCGCCGCCACGCGACGCGGATCGTGGGCGTCGGCGCCGATGACTACGGGGATGCCACGCAACTGCATCTGCTGCAGGATCTGTGGTCCCGGATTCATCTCCGGAACCAGCTTCTGCCGCCCCGATGTGTTGAGTTCCATCGCCGTTTCCGTTGCCGCGATGCGGTCCAGGCTGGCGCAGATCACGTCGAGGATCTGCTCCACATCCCACTGGGCGGGAAAGGAATTCTTCACCAGGTCCGGATGAGAGAGCGTGTCGAACAGTCCCGTCTCCGCCGCCAGTGCTAGATGCTCGAAGTAGGTGCGTTGAAAGGCGAGAGCGTCGCCGTGGAAGAAACGCTCCTGATACTGTGGCAACTGCGGGTGCACGGAGCCCAGGACATGGTGCAATTCTGCCATACCGTGCAACTGTTCCAGCCAGGCCTCCTGGCCGGGCACATAGTCGCTCTCCATGCCTAGTCGTACGTCGACACGCCCCGCCCACTCCTGTCGGGCCTCGTCAACGATGGTCACGTAGTCGTCGAATTCGTCCACCGACATGCGCACATTTGGTGACCAGCCGTCATTCGTTGGATTGTGGCAGGTGACGACGATCCCCGCCAGATTACGCACCGCCGCAACGGCGGCATACGCCTGCGGCTCGCCACGGGCATGATTGCAGAGGGGGGTGTGCATATGCATTTCATAGAGCACGCCTCCCATCAAGTCATCGCCGCGCCCACGGCATTCACATAGATCGCATAGATCGACGTGCTTCCCGCCATGAACAACCGGTTTTTCTTTGTGCCACCGAAACAGAGATTGCCGATGACCTCGGGAGTGTGCAGCACTGCCAGCAAGGTGCCATCGGGGGCGTGTACGCGCACACCATTGGTATCCACACCGCCCCAACCCCAACTACACCAGAGATTGCCATCGGTGTCACAGCGGATGCCGTCGGTGAATCCAGGGGCAAAGTCGGTAAAGATGCGCGGGTTCTGTGCCGCCGTACCATCTGAGGTGACGTCGAACTCGATGATATTGGCGGCATACTCCGGGCCATCCGTTGCCCCGGAATCAACGACGTAGACCTTGCTGTTGTCGGGGGAAAAACAGATGCCATTCGGACGGTGCATGGGCCCTTCGGCAATGGCGCTGATCTGCCCCGACACATCGACGCGGTAGACACGCGTGGGATGTTCCAGTGTCGCCACGTGTCCCTCATATGGCCAGAGGATGCCGTATCCGGGATCGGTAAACCACACGGAGCCGTCTGCATGCACGGCGACGTCATTGGGCGCATTCAACGGCTTACCCTGGTAGGTATCTGCCACCACCGTCCACGTACCATCGTATTCGCGGCGCGTGACGCGACGGGTGTCGTGCTCACAGGCGAGCAGCCGTCCGTGCCTGTCGCGAGTATGGCCATTGGCATAGTCGGACTCGGTCTGAAAAATGCTGACGTGGCCATCCTCCTCGCACCAGCGCAAGGTACGATGATTTGGAATGTCACTCCAGATCAGGCAGCCCCAATCCCCCATCCACACCGGCCCCTCCGCCCACAACGCTGCATCGTGCCCGACGCCATGCCAGAGTCGTTGCAGTGTCGCATTGCCCTGCTGGCCGGTGAAACGGGAGTCCAGGACCTCCCATGCCGGATCCGGATAGGTGATGGTTACATTCCCCGTCCAATCCCGATCCCTGCCGAAGGGATCACCCGCTCCATTCATAATTTATGCTCCGTGATGGTTGCTTCAGTGTCCACGATCTCGGTACCATAACAGAAGGCCACCGAAACGTCGCATGGACCCACAAAATGAACGACGTCGATGACGAGGGCAACGGGCAGGCCTGAGACAGACCATCCAAACCCCGGCCTCCAGGAGGATCTGGTAAAACTCCAGCCGAGCCTGAAAGATTGCGGCAGCAACTCGTCAAGGACGGTGCAGCACACACGCTGGAACATGGCTGGCTGGATGTGATGCAGGATGTGGAGCCGACACCCACCACCTAGTCTGGCAGTCTCTAGTTCTAGTGGCGATGCACCGTCACCGGCGACGACCAGGCCATGGCACCATCGATCTGGATCACCCGTACCCACACGGCTTGGGTGCCGACCCGCACGGGGATCTTGAATCGCAGGTCGGCATCCGGTGACGCCGAAGTGTCGGGGGCGGGACCGATCTCGACGCGCCGCTTGAGCCCACCCGCTTCGATGATCCGAGTGCCCTGGCGCAACTCGGCGCCAAGCACGTCGAATTGACAGGGCTCTGAGCGAAAGGACAGGCGCGTGTCGTCGGGTCCGTCAAAATGGAATAAGACACCTGCCCGGTTGCCCGCCGTCGCCGAGGTCCACCGCAGTCGACAACCCTCATCGTCGACGGCGACGACATCTTCACGTGTGTGAAAATTCACCGGAGCTGCCGCCGTGAACCGCCCCCTCTCGGCGATGAGATCGCCATTCCAGATCACACGCTGATCGGCGGCGGTCCCACGCTTTTCGGCGCCACTCCACAGAATACGGAGCGCACCATCCGCGTCCGCTCCAGCCAATTGTCGGCTGTCGATGACGTCGGTCTGCCGCAGGACATCGACACGTTCCAGCGCCGCCGTACCGGCGATACGCACAGCGACTGAAATCTCATCTCCAGATGCCTCGATCTCGCCGCCCATACCCTCTCCTTCGATCTCCACACCCAGGGATATGCGCTCCCCAGTGGTACCGTAACAACGACGGGCCGAGAAGGCCTGCCAGAGAGAGGTCTGATCCAGGGCCACTGCGTACACCCCGGTGAGACCGGAGCGCACATTCCGATTTTGCCGCCAACCCGGATGGTCAGCGCCCGGTCGACCGTAGACCCCGTCTGCGCCGGCGGTGATACCCACACGATAGCCTCGTTCGATGGCATCCTCGACAAACCACTCGGAGGTGGCATGTGTCGAATGGATCTCGAACAGCGGTTCGATGCCCGGTTCATGCCAGTCCAGATTGGTCGGCCGGCCACCGACATGCAGATTGCACAACACCGCTTTCTCCCCGAAGGCGGCATGGAATTCAGGGGCCGTCATCAGATCCGGCTCCGGGTCCTCGTCGATTTCGGCGAAATGTCGCCCCGAGCGCCGCATGCGTGGTTCATCCTGCTGGTAGAACACATTGCGGTCGCCCCCGTCTTTCGTTGGCGGCGACCACTCGCAACCGAGGACGGCGACGAACTCCCCCGGACGCTCCGCCTTCGCCGTGTCCCGTCGGATCGACGCGCTGCCTGGTTTGCCCGTCCACAGCAGGCGTTCCACCGGCGTAGCATCGTCTT
>Ga0310124_10003330_pt1 | contig 10831 bp, 9 predicted proteins | sample CB11b_AW_Bot5_MG_FD_203507 | JGI IMG/M metagenome (GOLD analysis project Ga0310124, IMG submission 203507) | Marine microbial communities from Western Arctic Ocean, Canada - CB11b_AW_Bot5 | ecosystem: Environmental > Aquatic > Marine > Oceanic | place: Canada: Western Arctic Ocean | collected...
TCAACCGTGGCCTCGTTTCTAACCCGCATCGTCACTCGGACATGGTGATAGCCCTTGCGCAGGGCGTCCGGTATTTCGAACAGACCGCGCAGATCTAAAACACCTTCCAGTTCGGAATTGATAGCCTCGACCTCAATTCCGCGCGCTGCCGAGTGATAAACCATGGTCGTCGTCAAACAACTGGCCAGAGTGTGCAGGACATATTCGACCGGGCTGGGTGCAGTTATCCCGGCCAGCGAGGCTCGCCGGCTCGTCGGCGTCCAAATCGAAGGCTGTCGTGCGCGTATCGTCTTCCAGACCGGCAGTGGAAAATTCCTTGATGTGTGAACGATTCAGGCCAAAATTGGTTAGTGGTGCGGAATAGCATCTTGGCGAAGGCGGTGTCGGCCTCGATAGTTCCAATCAGACCAATGATCTGATCAACGTCGATGCCATTGATTAGTAGTGGCCTTGTTCGTTGCTACCGTGTTTGAATTGCTCGTCATGATATATCTCCTTTTCATCTATATTTGGGTTGCATCAACATAATTGGCGGGCCCGCCAAGAGGCGATGAAGCCGGCATCGGCGCGCCCGAGGGAGATACCCCTTAGTTGATGATTGCTCAAGGCGCGCAGCTCGGCTTCGCGCCGTCGCCTGCGTTCCCAGCCTTTCATCCGCTGTAAGATGCCGAGGGTGGCCCAGAATGCATCACGAGGGGTACTCCACGTAGGATGGGCCGGATTACCGGTGCCTACAGTTTCAAACAATGTAGAAGTCATTTTCATGGCTCCTCTGCTATTGTCGCATCGAGTGATATCCGCCGAACACTCCAGAAGATAGGTGCGCCCATGGTTGCCTGAAACTGCATGATGTGTAGTAGTTAACTACTTTTTACGTGGTTGGAGGAAACAATGACCACCTATGGGCAGTTCTGTCTGGTTGCCAAGGCGACTGAGATAATTGTCGAAAAATGGACTTTGTTGATCATGCGTGAATTTCTCATGGGCACCTGCCGTTGCAACGATTATCAGCGCTCCATGAGCTGGATTTTGCCGACGATTCTGAACAAGCGGCTCAAGGAGCTCGAGGCAAATGGCGTCGTCCAGAAGAAGCGCTCTTCGGGTCAGAAGACGTTCAAATATAGGCTGACGGCCATGGGCAAGGAACTCGAACCGCTTATCGAGCAGGTTAGGTTTTGGGGACAACGATGGGTGCGGGGCCAGATGTCGGATGATGAACTCGATGTCGAGCTGATGATGTGGGACGTCCATCGCCGCATCCTGGTTACCGGCGCCAAGGCCCTAATCTGCAGCATGGAAGACTGGTTTGGTCTCTGCTCCTTCGCCGGTGTGCGGCCCGCTGAATGAATGTTGGATCCTCTCACGATCGTTACGGTTTTCGCGACTTTTCTGATTGCCGGTGCCGTCAAGGGCGTTATTGGTCTTGGCTTGCCAACAATCAGTCTTGCGCTCCTGACGGTAGCGATTGATCTACCCAGCGCCATGGCCCTGTTGCTAGTGCCGTCGTTCGTGACCAACCTCTGGCAAGCCACGATTGGCGGCGAGGGCAAAGCTATTCTACGCCGGCTTTGGCCCTTTCTGTTGATGGGCACGGTCACGGTCTGGTTGGGGTCCACTGCGTTGACCCGCATCGACCTGGCGTGGCTTTCGGCCCTTCTTGGCGCCCTTCTTATCACTTACGCAGCGGTCAGCCTGGCCGGGGTTCGCCCTGTAATCACCTCGCGGCAGGAGCTATGGCTGGGTCCGCTTTTGGGTGCTGTAAACGGCGTTCTGACCGGCCTGACCGGTTCGTTCGTCGTACCCGGGGTTCTTTTTCTGCAAGCTATCGGGCTGTCGCGCGATCAGTTGATACAGGCGATGGGGATGCTGTTTACCGCATCCACATTGGCTCTCGCTGCCGCCTTGCAAGGCAACGACCTTCTGAGCATCGAACTTGGCACCATGTCGGCCGTGGCGTTATTGCCTGCCATCATCGGCATGGCGCTTGGCCAGCGCATTCGGCGACGGCTGTCGGAGCAACGCTTCCGGCGGGTATTCTTTGTTTCGCTTCTTATGCTGGGTGGCTATATTATCGCCAACGCCGTAGGTGGCTTACATTAGGCGGGTAGGACCTTTCCATGCGTACCATTTTTCCTTCGCCGCTTTGTTCGTCTCTGTTGCCTTGGTGCAGTTGGGCATCGGCTTGCTTGGCCCGCTCGATGCGCTTTCCGGCGCGGCGAGGGGGTTTTCCACCAACGAAATAGGTCTTCTCGGCTCGGCGCATTTTGCTGGTTTCCTCATGGGCTGTATGGCGACGCCGAGACTTATGGGCAGGATTGGCCACTCCCGCACCTTCGCCGCCATGGCGGCGAAGGGGGTCATCGCGGCCCCGTTGCATCCGGTGATCTACGATCCCTAGGCGTGGACCGTGCTCCGTATCATAGGGCGCCGATTTGCCCTCGGGGCGAGGGTGCCGCCAAGAAGCAAAGGAAAATGAATCTGAAATTAGCCGTCGAATTTCCCAGCGTCGCTTATCGCGAGGGCCCCGCGTTGGTTGCGCGTCTGGCAAAGGGGATCGAGGAGATCGGTTACGACCAACTGGATATGTACGATCATGTTGTCATGGGGTACGACGTCGAAGGCCGGCCTAAGTCACATCATTCGGCTAACATGCCGATTCTCGAAGCCCTGATGACGCTGTCATTCGCGGCGGCCGTCACCGAACGGATTGTCCTCGGCACGGAAGTTCTAGTGCTGCCCCAGCGCCAGCCAATATTGGTGGCGAAACAATTTAGCACCCTCGATACGCTCTCCGGCGGGCGGGCGCGGTTTGGCATCGGCATCGGGTGGCAGGCTTCAGAGTACGAGGCGCTGGGTGAACGGTTCGAAGACCGCGGCAAGCGGATGGATGAGGCGATCGAGTTGATCCAGACGTGCTGGCGCGAAGAGCGCATCGACTTCAATGGCGCCTACTACAACCCTGTCGCCATGGCCATGGCCATGGAACCAAAACCGCCGCAAGGTGGGGATCTGCCGGTTTGGGTCGGTGGCCGGTCTCCTGCCGCCTTTCGGCGGGTCGGGAAGTACGGCAACGGCTGGCTCTGCGGCCAGGTAGCGGACGCCGACTTTGCCAGGCGTTCGATGGACGCGATCCGTGAAGTGGCTATTGCCGCCAGGCGCGACCCGGCGGCTATCGGCTGGGAGGCCATGATCGCCTCGCCGCCACGTCCGGGCGATAGCAAGACAAAAGCATTCTATGCCGAGCCCGACCGGGTGGTGGCCCGCGCCTCCGAACTGGAGGCGATGGGTTTCGACGGCGTGGCATTGAACGCCACGGCGATTTTTGAGTCGGGTGCGCGGAAAGTCGAGATGACCCTTGATACTTTGCAGTTGCTGCACGATCGGCTTAGGGCAGAGGTGGGATAGCGTTGGAGGCCGGATCAATCCTAAAAGGCACTATCAGAGTATGAAAATAAATTTGAGGATGCCTCAGATCACTAAATTTATATCATGTGCGCGAAGGTGGAAATCCAGAAAATGCCTGAAAACAGAGACAATTACCACCGCATCTTGATGCCCGTCTGCGCGGGCATGACGAATATAGGCAGAATTCCCGAATTTCTTGGCACCCCGCTAGGCCGTCTTCGCCTCCGATAGTTTTAGTTCCTCGATCATGTGTTCGCGCATCACAAATTTTTGTATCTTGCCGGTCACGGTCATGGGGAATTCGTCGACGAACTTGATGTGGCGCGGGACTTTATAGTGGGCAATCTGGCCACGGCAGAATTCTCTGATTTCTTCCGCTTCCGCGGTCTCGCCTTTGCGCAATACTATCCAGGCGCAGAGTTCCTCGCCAAATTTCGGGTCGGGTATGCCAACCACTTGTACATCTTGGACCTTGTCGTGGCGGAACAGATATTCCTCTATCTCGCGGGGATAGACGTTCTCGCCGCCGCGGATCACCATGTCCTTGATACGCCCGACTACATTGCCATAGCCGTGCTCGTCCATGGTGCCCAGATCGCCGGTGTGCATCCAGCCGGCGGCGTCGATGGCCTCCGCAGTCCGTTCGGCGTCATCCCAATAGCCCAGCATGACGTTGTAACCACGGGTCAGAATTTCGCCGGTCTCGCCCGGCTGCACGATGCGCCCGTCGGCATCAATAATTTTGGATTCCACGTGGGGCAGGGACCGCCCCACCGTGCCCACTTTGCGTTTCATGGCGTCATCCACCGCCGTCTGAAAGCTGACCGGCGAGGTTTCCGTCATGCCATAGGCAATGGTGACCTCCGTCATATTCATTTTATCGACCACCTGCTTCATCACCTCGATCGGGCAGGGAGAGCCGGCCATGATGCCGGTGCGCAGGGTGGCAAGGTCAAAGCTGTTGAACTCTGGGTGGTCCAGGGCAGCGATGAACATGGTCGGCACGCCGTATAATGCGGTGCAGCCTTCATCCTGGATCGCCTGCAGCACTTCCGTAGGGTCGAAGCCTTCGCCCGGATAGATCATTGCCGCGCCGTGGGTCAAACAGGCCAAGTTGCCCATGACCATGCCAAAGCAGTGATACAGGGGTACGGGAATGCATAGGCGGTCGGCCTCGGTCATTCTAATCGCCTTGCCCACGAAATAGCCGTTGTTGAGGATATTATGGTGGGTCAGGGTGGCGCCCTTGGGAAAGCCTGTGGTGCCGGAGGTGAATTGAACGTTGATGGCGTCGTCGAACTGTAATTCCCCAGCCAGGGTGGCCAGGCGTTCCCGGTGGCTGTCAGCGGCCAGCATGGCGACCTCGGCAAAATTGTACATGCCCGGCGTGACCTCATCTCCCATGCGAATTACAGTACGCAGTTGGGTTAATTTTTTGGCGTTTAGCAGCCCCGGTTCGGCGCCGTCGATCTCCGGTGCCAGGGTGCGGATCATGCCGATGTAGTCGGAGGTCTTGAAGCTGGGCGAAATGATCAACGCCGTGCATTGTACCTTGTTCAGGGCGTATTCCAGCTCCGAGAGGCGATAGGCTGGATTAATATTGACCAGGATCAGGCCGGCCTTGGCGGTGGCGAATTGGCTGACGGCCCATTCCGCGTTATTTTGCGACCAGATCCCGATCCGCTCCCCCGGCGCCAGCCCTAAAGCCAGCAAGCCCGCGGCAAAGGCATCGACCGCATCCTTCAATTGGGCATAGGTCCAACGCAGGTTTTGATGGCGCACGACCAAGGCATCTCGTTCGCTCCAGCGTTCCACGGCGGCGTCGAAATAGGCGCCGATGGTCTCGCCGATCAATGGCACCGAACTGGCCCCATGCGTGTAGCTTTGCGTCAGCTTTTCCATCCCATATCTCCCAAAATTGATCCTGGTCAATTAGGCAAGTGACTTTGCCACGTTGCCTCCGACTTGTTAGCCCGCCGCCTTGGCCATCATCGTTGCCATGCGCTGGGAAAACGCTGCCGGGTCGGGCAGCGGTTCTCCTTCGATAATGCGGGCCTGGTCCAGCAGCAGGTAGGCCAGGTCGGCCAGGTCATCCGCCGCCCCGCCCTTGGTGGCCGCATTGGCCATGTTCTTGATCAAGGCGTGTTTGGGGTTAATCTCCAATATCCGGACGGAATTGGTGTTGAGTTGATTGTTCGCCTTCAACATTCGTTCCAGGCGCATATCCATATCGCCGTCGTCGGCAACCAGACAGACTGCGCTGTCGGTCAGGCGGTCGGTGGTGCGCACATCCTTGACTGCCTCCCCCAGGGTTTGCTTAACCAGGGCGATCAGGGTCGCCAGTGCGGTATCGCGAATGGGTTCCGCATCCTCCCCCTCGTCCTTGGCCGGCGACTCGCCGATGTTTGATAAATCCGTGACGCCACGGGTGGCCGAGGTCAGGGCACGGCCGTCGTATTCAAAGACCGCCGAGAGCCAGAAGTCGTCAACCGGGTCGGACAGCAACAAAACTTCGACGCCGCGGGCCCGGAAGCCTTCCAGATGTGGGCTGTTTTGCAGGGTCTGCAAATTGTCACCGGTAATGTAATAAACGGCCTCCTGACCGTCTTTCATGCGGCCGGCATAGTCCTTCAGGCTGACCAGATCTTCGCCGGCGGTGGAGCGGAAACGCACCAGTTCCAGCAACTCTTCCCGCCGCTCCTGATCCTCGTACAGGCCTTCTTTCAGGACGGAACCGAAATTTCCCCAGAATTCGGCATATTCCGTTGGTTGTTTTTTCGCCTTCTTGGCTAATTCAGATAAAACGCGCCGGGTTACCGCCTGGTTCATGTGGCGCATCAGGGGGCTGTTCTGCAACATCTCGCGGCTGATGTTCAGGGGCAGATCCTCGCTATCAACGACACCGCGCAGAAAGCGCAGATATGAAGGGATCAGCCCCTCCGCCTCGTCGGTGATGAAGATCCGCCGGACATAAAGTTTGACGGCGTGGCGCCGGGCCGGGTCGAACAAATCAAAGGGTGGGCGGGTTGGCACGAACAACAGGCCGGTGTATTCGATCTTACCCTCGGCCTTGTAATGAATGGTCAGCCAGGGATCGTCCATGGCGTGGCCGACATGGTGATAGAATTCCCTATATTGTTCAGTCGTAATCTCGCTTTTTGGCCGGCTCCACAGGGCGGAGGCGGCGTTCGCGGCGGTTTCCTCGCCATCGTCGATGGCTAGCATGATCGGCAGGGCAATGTGATCGGAATATTTCTTCACGACGCTCTGTAGTTTGTGCGCTTCTAGCCATTCATCCTCGTCGGCCTTCAGGTGGATCACAATGGTGGTGCCCCGGCTTTGGCGTTCTGCCTCAGCGATGGTGAATTCGCCCAGACCGTCGGAGGCCCAGACCCAGGCCGCCTCTTCTCCCGCGCGGGCAGAGGTCACCTCGACCTTATCGGCGACCATGAAAACGGAATAGAAGCCGACGCCAAATTGGCCAATCAACTGCATATCTTCGGCGGCATCGCCGCTGAGATTTTCCATGAATGCGGACGTGCCGGACCGGGCGATGGTGCCCAGGTCACTGATCATGCCGTCGCGGTCCATGCCAATGCCGTTGTCCGATATAGAAAGGGTCCGTGCCGCCGTATCGACCTTGATTTGCACCTTGAAGTCCGGGTCATCGCCCAGAATTTCCGGCGCGGTAATGGACAGATAGCGTGCCTTGTCGCAGGCATCGGAGGCATTAGAAATCAATTCCCGCAGGAAGACTTCCTTATCGGAGTAAACCGAATTGACCATCAGGCGCAAAAGCCGCGCCACCTCGGTCTGGAAGGAGAGTGTTTCCTCGCTCATCGCAGATAGTCCTTTTATTTGTCCGGGTCTTTGTCTTCAACCAGCAGCGCGCTGGCCTCTGTCATGAAATCCTTCGCCTTGTATTCCGGCAGATTATAAGCCCAAGGGCCATACCGCTTATTGATCCCCGCGACCTCCCGTTTGGCGTCATCCGCGGTTTTCATGGCCTCCCGTTGCTCTTTCGTCAGGCCGGCCAGCTTTATGTCGGCCGCATCGAAGGCGGCTGAAAGATGCAACCAATGGCCATCCTTGCGCTTGATTACAGACAGTTTGTAGGTGACGCCGTCAAAGGTTTTGAATACCGCGCGATTGGCCCCTTCGAAGTCCACCTTGTCGGCGCGGCGCACGTCCTGAAAGGTCAAAAAACCCAGTGCAGAACCCAGGGCATTGCCGGCGGTATCGTGCATCTGCTTCATTCCTAGCGGAATATCTGCGACCTTGAAATCGCGGCTGTCGGGGTCGGTTCGAAGGACCCCAACGCGCGCGCCGTCCGGCTGAATGGTGGTTGCGGCGCGGACCCGCTTGCGGGCAACGGTCGGCACGGCGTCATCCAGCCAGCGGTCTATGGTCTCCCAAACTTCAACCCGGCCAGAGGCCAAATAACTCTGCGCATCATCCAGGCGGCGGACATAGTGGATGCCGTCTTCGTTTTGGGTCGGGTTGACTTTGGTCTTGCCGACAACGATGGCAGCGATAGTCTTGCCCTGGCTATCGGCAAGCGCAATGGTGGTGCCCCGGCCGCCATCTTTCGGTGTTTTCAGGAACAGCCGGTCATGCAATTCCGGCTTGGCGGTTTTGGCCTCCAACAGGCGCATTTGGGCGATCCCGACGACGGCCTGTTTTATGGTCTCGAATTTCACTGGATAGCCGTCCCGTTGTTCGACCCGCCAGTCTTCGTCCTTGCCACGTAGAATGGTGAAGGCCAGCTTCGGCGTATGCACATCAATGCGCGCGATGTCGTTGACTTGCCCGATTAAATCGGGAAATAGGCCGTTGGGCTGTGCGGCGGACGCCGTGGCCCGGCTCCGCTCTAGGCTGGACCAGACGGCCGCCGCCACCGACAGGCCGGTAACAACAGTGAGCAGGGCAAATGGTGTTGCTTTCATTTTCTCGGCGCCTCCCGTCAGCTTCGCGCCGCGCCCGCACGGCGCCGCCGGCGCAGGCGGAACAGGGCGAGTATGGCCGCGATCACCGAAACTGCCACGGGCACCAGGCCCATATTGGCGAACTTCAAGCGCGTCTCCAGGTCATCGATGTCCCGGTTCAAATTATGCTGTACGTCGCGTAACTGTTTCCGGGTTTTCAGCACCTGGGTGCGGACCGCCTGAATTTCAACCTGCTGCTCTGGCGTTAGCAGGCTTCCGCCACTGGCCTGGGCCCGGGATTCAAGTTCGACAATGCGGCTTTTGCTCTTTTCCAGGCTTTCCTTCAGGTTACGTTCTTCGGCCAGAAATTTCTGCTCCGCCGTCCGGCGCATGGCTTCCACCACCACGAAGGGCCGGGTCGATTTACCCCGGCTGCGCAGCCCGATGAGATCGGATGAGCCTGCCAGGTTGTCCAGGGCGTTGATCACGAAATCCGCATTTGCCGCGATCGGCACAATCACATCCTGGCCCATCATGTTCTGTCGGCGCAGCCAGAATTGGTCATGCAACAAATCGGTATCGGCCACCACGATTACGCTGATGGGATTTCTACTTTCCGCCAGATGGACGGCGACCCCCTTCTGGGCCTCTTTCACCGCTGCGCCCTCGCTCTTTGGCGGGCCGTCGGGGAAGGCGGATTTGGCGTCGCCGCCCAGGCGGGCGGCGATGATGTGGTGCACGCCATCCGGTTTGAAGATTTCCAGCAACCGGTCGGGCGCCGGGCCAAAGCGGACCAAATTGGTCTCTATCCGCATGGCTTGGGCAGAGGTTGTCATCAGGGGGGTGACATCGGTTTTGGCCTCCGGCAACACGTGAATGCTGCCCGCATTGGCCAAAATCATGGGGCCAAGATCGGCGGTAACCACGTCCTCGGGGCTTAGATTTTCTGCTCCCATCTGCAACCAAACTAAATAGCGTACGACGCGGGTGCGTCCCGCCTGTCCCGCGTTAACCTTCTGGGCGGCTTCAAAATCGGCAATTACATGATCGGTAGGGACCGATACACCCCAGGTATTCAACAGTTTTTCAAATTCTGAACTGGCCAGCTCTACCGCCGGCTGTTGCCCCCTTTGTTTCGCGCGCGCGGTCACCTCGGAAAAGGGATCGACGCAAAGCAGGACCCGGCCGCCAGCCATGACAAACTGATCAATGGCATAGAGGGCGCTAACATCCAGGCCCAGGGGATGGATGATCATTAGGACATCAACATCTTTGGGGATCACACCCTGCCGGGGATCCAGTGTCCGCAAATCAAATACATCTCGGATCGCGCCGACGATGGCCCAAGGCTGTGGCCCGCCGCTAAAACGCATCATGGGCGAGGCGTCTGCGTTCATCTCCAGGCCGCTGATCAGGCCGACTACGGGCTTTTTGGGATCACTCAGATTGAACAACATTCGGGTCAGATCGTACTCCAGGAAGGCTTCTTTCTCTCGGCTGAAAAATGGCACGACCTGACGGTCGTCAATGGTGTTGGTGGCGACCAGGCCGAAATACAGACTATCTCCCGTGCCGATTGGCACTGCCTGCAAACCAAGACGGACGGCATCGTCCTCGGCCTCGGTAAAGGGTTCGGGATCGATCACCTCAAGGTGAATTTTGCCCTGGGACAGAGTGGCATATTCCTCCAGAAACTCCCGGATCCGCAGGCCATAGGACTTGATGTTGGGCAGCTGGTTGGCCAGTTTTTCCGAGAAATAGAAGCGCAGGCGGATCGGTTCCGGTATTTCATCCAGGATGCGCTTGGAACCCGCGCTCAAGGTGTAAAGGCCTTCCTGGGTCAGGTCCAGGCGGGCCGAGCGCAGGGTATTGGACGAAAATACGTTGAGGCTGAGATAGAGTACGCTGGCCAAGATCAGGGCCAAAACAGCGGTTGTTGAACGGTTCATGCGGCTATCTCCCTAATTGGCTTTTTTCAGATCGACGATGAGCAGATTGGCAAATAGCCAAAGGAGGATAAGCGAGATGAAATAGATCAGATCGCGTATATCGATGACGCCGTTTTGAATGGCGTTGAAGTGGGTTAGGAAGCTGAACGAGGCGATGGCGTCCAAAAGCGCTTGCGGCGCCCAGGCGGCAAAGAAGTCCAGCACGATTGGGGCGCCGGAAACGGTGAATAAGAAGCACACCACGACGGAGATGACAAAGGCGATGGCCTGGTTCCTGGTGGCCGCGGAAATACAGGCACCTATCGCCAGATAGCCCCCGGCCATCAACAGGCTGCCCAGATAGGAGGCGGCGATCACGCCATGGTCGGGCTGGCCCAGATAGTTGACGGTGAGCCACATGGGAAAGGTCAGAGACAGGGCGATGCCGATGAATACCCAGGCGGCCAGGAACTTGCCGACCACCGCAGACCAGACCGATAGCGGCAGGGTCAACAGCAATTCGATAGAGCCGGACTTGCGCTCTTCCGCCCATAGGCGCATGGCGATAGCCGG
>Ga0310124_10003332_pt1 | contig 10828 bp, 9 predicted proteins | sample CB11b_AW_Bot5_MG_FD_203507 | JGI IMG/M metagenome (GOLD analysis project Ga0310124, IMG submission 203507) | Marine microbial communities from Western Arctic Ocean, Canada - CB11b_AW_Bot5 | ecosystem: Environmental > Aquatic > Marine > Oceanic | place: Canada: Western Arctic Ocean | collected...
GCCGCCATCGGCAAGAACGAGGCTGCAGAACGTGTCGCCCGGCTTGAGGAACGCGAAGAACACCGCCGCGTTGGCCGAAGCGCCCGAATGCGGCTGGACGTTGACGAATCGACACCCGAACAGCTGCCGTGCACGATCGCGGGCCAGGTCTTCGATCCGGTCGTAGAACTCACATCCGCCGTAGTACCGTTTCCCGGGGTAACCCTCCGCGTATTTGTTGGTCAAACAGCTGCCCATCGCCTCCAAGACGGCCGGGCTGACATGGTTCTCGCTGGCGATCAGTTCGAGAGTCGACTGCTGTCGGTGCTGCTCGGCGCGGATCAGTTCCGAGACGTCCGGATCCTGGGCCGCGATGGACGCGTGGTCTGCCATGGCTTCGACGCCACTGCCTGTCATCGGGGAATCCTTCCGTGGTTGGACGGCCCGTGAAGCGGGCCAGTGTAGCAGGAGGCGATGGTGTTGGACAGGGGAGAGCAGGAAAGCGGAAACGCAGAAAGTTGGTCCGGCTCCTTTTTCCTGCTCTCTTGCTCTCTTGCTCTACCCAACTCCCAGCCGTCTCAACGACTCGTACGCCCGGGCTGCAACTTCTCCTGCGTCCTGCTGCCGCAACTCGGGCATGAACGGTTCGACACCGATCGGACCGCCGTAACCCACGGCGCGCAGTCCGCGGATGAAGCCCGGAAGATCGATCACTCCGGTATCGCACGGCAAGGCGCGTTGCTGATCGATCTGTTCATCGGGTGATCGACCGCGTATGCCGTCGTTGACGTGTACGTAGACGATCCGGTCCGCTAGCTTCTGGACGATGTCCTTCTCGTCGGCATGTGAGGTGTGCCAGTGAAAGCTGTCCAGAAGCACACCGCAGTCGTGGCCGATCGCATCGCTGAGTTCAAGACACTGGTCGATCGTGTGCACGAACGGGTGAGATGCGGTCTGCCGCAGCGTCCTGGGCCCCACGAATTCAAGGCCTAATCGAATGCGGCGATCGGCGAGCAGTGCCGCCACCGGACTCAGACGCCGCACGTGCAGCTCAAAATTGTCGTCGTAGTTCAGTGAATCGTGACACGGCATCAGCCAGGTCGTACAGCGCCGACAATCGCATGCGTCCGCCAGAAGAATCAGACGGCGCAGCGGCTCGATCGACTCGCGGTATTCGTCTTCGGTTCTGCGAAACTCGACCGGCAGGCCGAAACCACCCCATCGCAGCCCCGCGTCGCGCGCCATGTCCGCGGCCCGACGAGCTGCGTCACAACCGTCAGGATCGCTTAAGGGCGGATCAACCCCCGCGAAGCCGTGGCACTTCACCAGATTGATCAGGCCACGAAGATCCAGGCCCACGATCCCGACCGCGTGTGGATTGAGGTTGGGAAACATGGATTCAGGGAGAGCGACGAAGCGACGGAGGGCGCAAGCGTGCAAAGAAGACGAAAGCGAAGAAGGCAACGTAAGCACCACCCTTCGTCGCTTCGTCGCTCCGTCGCTTTCTGATCTCCCCTACGTGCCTTCGTGCCTCTCCCCTTCAACTCGCTCCCGATCGGCACCTCGTGCGGGAATAATGATCGTGAACGATTCCGTCGACAGCACCAGATGATCGTCAAGCAGAACTGATTCCCGCCCGATCACCGCGGCCTTCAGCGCTTCGAGGTCCTGCTGATGCACGATCACGCCGCTGACACGGTCGAGAAGGTACAAGCAATAAACCCAGCGGTCGGGCTGGACGACACGGTCCTCAACGCGCGGCAACAGGACGTTCGGACCTTGTCGCATCAAATGACGGACGTTGACCCGCGCCACCGCCAGCGGCTCGACCTGATTCAGGAGCACCACGTAGCGATCCCCAACCCAATGGTCCAACAGCTGTTTTTCGACGTCCGCAATGGCATCCACCCATTCGATCCGCCCCTCGCCGGAAAGCGCCATGGCCGCTGCGGGCCCGAGGACGTGCCACCTGCCCTCGACCGACCTGGCCTGAATCGGCCGTTGAGAATCCAGCACCGCAGCACGACGCTGCTCGATTGTCCGGCCCGTCGAGGCCTCCAGCGTCAACGGCTCGCCGTTTCTGAGTCCGAGCAGCAGCACGCCAAGGTCGAGTTTCGCACCGCGTAGAAACGTCTGGTCCGGAATCGGTCGACTCCAGCGAATCAACCGGTCGACCAGGCTGTGGGCGACAACGTGTTGCCCGGTGATATACCACATGGTCTGCTCGTTGTTGACACCGATCCAGGTCACCGGCCGCTCGGTCTCGACGGCAGGAACGATGATCTTCCCGGTGTTGGGATCGATGGTGATGATCACGCCCTTCGAATCGCGCGTCGCGGCAAGCGCCAGCGTTTCGCCATCCATCACCAGATGCGTCAATCGGCTGATCGAGACGCGCCGGCGCCATCTGATCTGGCCGCTGTTCCGGTCGATTACAATGATGTGGCCGTCGGCGGCGGCCACGGCAAGGGACGTGCCGTTCAGGCCGAACAAGAAACCACCGAGGTGCCCGATTCCGTCCGTTGGCGCCGGCCGCGGCTTCAAACCGATCCGCCCTTCGACGTTCCGCACCGCAGCGGCACGACCTTCGACCTGATGCAATACGATGCGGGGTCGCCCGACAATCACCTTCTGGGGCACGGCAGGCTGAGGCTGCCGCCACCATTGGGCCACGACCTGATCCGGCAGCCCCGTACCGGCCGCGACCGGCGGGACCACCTCGCCCATGACGGCGTCAAGGTCGTCGTGCCGCCATTGCGTCGTGCCCGTATCACCGTCGAGGGCGACAATCGTTCCGGCACTCTCCATCCAGAGCAGCACCTGTTCGGCCGTCAATACCAGCACCCGGGCGCTGCGCCCAGGCGGAATCGAGACCGACCAGCTCACCTGATCCAGGTGCGGCACGCGGCGCAACTGCACCTGCGCCCCATCCTGGGTGATGATCCGGTCCCGCAACCACGCGCCGCGAGGTTGTAACTGCGGCACGCGCAACCGGCCCTGCAACACGGTGGTGTCGCCCATGGGCAATTCGAAACTCGGCAAGTGGGCCACGACCGCCGGCAGATCCCGAAGGTCATCGAGCCAGGCGGCGGGCGACACGAGTTCGCCTCGACGCGAGATCGTGAGTTTCTCATGTTCGCGCGTTGTCCGTTCCAACCAGTAATGTGCGCGGTGAATACGGTTGGCGGCCAAGTTCAATTCCACGAGACCGCCGACGATCCGCGGCACCACGGTCGGATCGCCGTTCATCCGGTATGCGCGTCGAAGCTGAACGACTGCCGCTTCGGTTTTCCCGTCCGCGGCCAACCGCTCTGCGGCAACCACGAGTGCACTGACCGCGCAGCGTGCGTTGATGAAGCGCCGCGCCATCTCCAGCAGCTCATCCGGCATCGCGGCCTCGGCGCCTTCCAGCTCTGCCAGCAGATGCCCGGCCTTCTGGTCGATGTGGGCATAGAAGCCGCGCCCATGCTCCTCGATCAGCGCTGATTGCCGAAACGCGGCCTCCAGACCAGCCTGAAGGGCGCCGTCGTCAGTCGTGTGAATCTGGACCGACAGCGTAGTGTCGTCTAGGATTGACTGATACACATCGATGGCGCCGCGGTGCTCGCCCGTGTCACCGAGAAATTCGCCATTGGCGAGCCTGTAGGCCACCTCGTCGCCGGGCGTCGCGGTCACCGAGGCGAGTCGCGCGTACAAGGCACTTCGCAGCGCCCGGTCGGCCTTACGTCGCGACTGCGTGAAGCCAAGCAATTGTCGGAAGACCTTTTGCTGAACCGGGTCGACCAGCGCACGGGACACGCCGTCATCGGTTTGCCGAGTCTGGCGTTGTTCCAATGCCGCCAGCGCGGCATCGACGGATTCCAGCACATCGTCATCGCGTGACGACGACCACGCCAGGTGGGCCAACGCCATGGCCGGCGCCGGATCGGTGGGCCGCGCCGCCATCTGCTTTCGCAACCGGCTGTATGCGACGGACCAACTCAGATAGCTTCTGACCGACGTCATGCCGGTCACGATGATTTCACCGTCAAGTACCAGCAGATTGCCGGTCTCGGAGATCGGATACTCGGCCACGATCTTTCCGTCGGCGAGGGAAACCACCACGATCTGACCCTTGATGGGGACGATCACACGATCGGTGCTGACGCATGATCGCCCCATTGGGCGGCCCAACGCGGTCTGCTTGTGCAGCGGTCGGCGCCAGCGAGGTTGCAGCGTCTCGCCGTCGAAGAGAACCAGTGTCGATCCGACGCAGAGTAGATCAGCTCCCGCCCTCGCCAGATACAGCGCCTCACGGAACGCAGGCTCGGTCAGATCCTTCTTTTGAATTCCGGTGTCGGGATCGATCAAAACGGCGGCACCGCCCGCGCCTCTGGGCCGGACGACGAGGCCCGCCTTGACGCGCACGGGCAGGCTCACCTGCCTCCCGATATCGCCCGCCGCGTTGTGACTCAAACCGGAAAGCCCCTGGTTCACGATGGTCACCCAGCGGGCCGTGCCGTCTCGGGCGTCAAAGCAGCACACCGCTCCGAGATTGTCCGTGACGTACAGGCGTCCCCCATCTGCGACTATCTGAGCGAATGACTCCACGAACTGGTGGTGGCGCGACATGGCACTGGACAGATGGCGTTTGTACAGCATTCGGCCGTCGGCCAGATCAAGGGCCACAAGGTAGGCATCCTGAAAATTTGAATTGTGCATGCGCCGCGCCAGGACGAACACCCGACCGGCAAGAACCAACGGCGTACCGTGAAAGGACGCATTGGCCAGTGCCGGATCGGCATCGCCGGGGTGGACTTCCCAGATACGCGTGCCGTCAGACTTTCGCAGACATGCGACCCACGTTTGCCTCATCTTCTGCCGGCCGCGCCTCGCCGGCCACGGGTAGTAGCCCAGCACCGCCAGAACGCGATGGTCGACCACGGCCACGCCGCGCTGGTCGAGTGACGTCTGTGGGATACGCGTGTTCGGCCGGCCGAGGGTGACGTCGCTATGACTGATCCACATGACTCGTCCGGCATTGCGATCCAGCGCTAGCACGGAGCCACCGTCATTCACGTACAGGCGGTCCTCATGAACCGTGGGGATCATGTAAAGAAAGCGAGACGGTTTCGGAACCTGTCCCCCTTTCTTCGCTTTGCGAATCTGGTTCAGCACGGCCGCGATCTGAGGCGGCGGCGTGGGCACGTTGACGTGCCAGAGCGGCTCGGACAGCGGCTTGATGACCGTCACTGCGGGCAGAGTCGACATCGCATCGAAGACTTCCGTTCGAGGTGGTCGGCGCCGATCCGCGGCAACGCGGTCGACGCGAGCGACGTCGTCAAGGGCACCCATGGCCGCGAGCGCCTCTCGATGGTGCGACAGCCGCCGGTCATCGGGTTCGTAGACCCCGGCCAGTGCTTGCAGGACATGCCACCGCGCTTGGCGCAACTCGATGTCGGGATGGTTCACGACGTCGTCAAGAACGGTGGCGGCCGACGACGCGTCAGCCCGCTCCAGGTATCGGCCGGCGAGCAACAACGCCGCATCGAGTCCGGCGCGACACAGACCGAATCGCAGCACTATTCTGTCCAGTTTCCCGGTTTCGCCGCCGCCCGCGCCGGCCTGCGCTAGCGCGCCTTCAGCCATCGGCTCATGGACACGACGATAGGTCTCCAACAGGTCGGCGTCGGACAACAGCATCGTGCGAACGCGCACTACCACGTCGGTGTATCGGCCACCCGGAATCGGCATCAGCTTGTGCGCGTACTCGTCGATGGCTTTCTGATAGGTCGCCACGGCTTCCCGCGAACGGTTCTGTCGTTGTAACTCCGCGGCGCGATCGATCAGATTCTGTGCCGCGGGCGAGTCTTCCACGTAGACGGGGTTCGGTGGGTTCGGGGCTGGGGTGGCCGCGACGCGGTTGATCACCGGCGCAGAGACGGTCGCAGACGCTGTAAGCAACAAGAGCACCAGCAAGAAGAGTTGTGGTCGGCCCGCGGCGAGCTTCATGGCTTATTGTAGCCCAGATGATTCATGGATTTGGCCGACGAGCGACTGAAGGTCCTGCCGTGAAACGATTCTAAGCGGATTCATCGAAAGTTGGCCGAGAGCACAACGCGCACCAGCGCGGCAGGTTTGTCTGCTGGCAAGGACGCACAATCGATCCTCCGCAGACGTAGCTGAATGCTACGTCGAGGACGGATCGCGCGGAGGACGATGCCAGCGGACGAAGCCGCCCGCTGGGCGGTGAAATTCATGAATCATCCGGGCTGGCCCGGATGTGTCATGTGATGATTCGAAGCATATTGTCGCCGCAGCCCGCTCGATGCTAATCTGTTTTCGTGGCGGCAACACTGTTCACCATCGTCGGCCTCGGTGAAGCCCTGTTCGACCTGTTACCTGATCGGCAGGTTCTCGGCGGGGCACCACTGAATGTTGCGGTCCACGCCCACCAACTAGCCGCCCCGCTCGGCGGTCGCGGCGTGGTGGTGAGCCGCATCGGCCAGGATGAACTGGCCGAGCGCGTCATCGAAGAGCTGCGCCGACGGGGAATGACCGGCCAGTACCTGCAATCCGACCCGGATCACGACAGCGGCCGCGTTTATGTAAGTGTCGACGCACAGGGACAGCCCGATTACGAAATCGTACGGGATGTCGCATGGGACTGGATCCAGTACGATCCGGACCTTGAGGATATCGCCCACCGATGCGAGGCCGTCTGCTTCGGCACGATCGCCCAACGCAACAGCCAGTCGCGCCACACGATATACCGCTTCCTCGACGCGTGCGCAAACCGCGCGATTCGCATGTTCGACGTCAATCTGCGCCAGTGTTACTACGACCAGAACGTGCTGCGCCGAAGCTGCGAGTTCGCCAACGTGGTCAAGCTCAACACCGATGAACTGGAGTCGGTCACCAGTCTTCTGGCCGTGGGGTCGCCCGGCGACGGTGTGGACGACCGGATCCGAGGTCTGATCAGGATGTTCGACCTCCGGTTGGTCGTTCTCACACGCGGAAGGGACGGCACGGTGCTCTACAGTGCGTCCGAGAGTGCGTCCGAAAAACAGGAATCAGAACCGGTGCACGGGAAGCCGGCACCGGGCGCCGACGCGGTCGGGGCCGGCGACGCGTGTGCCGCGGCGGTTTTGATCGGGCTTGTCCTGCACTGGCCCATGGACCGGATCGTGCGCCTGGCGAATCACGCCGGCGCCTATGTCGCCTCGCAGCCTGGCGCGACGCCTGTTTTGCCTCAGTCGATCATGGACATGGCGGCGTCACAAGGTGCGACGGGGCAACGAGGGGCAAAGGCGAGCGACGGCGCGACGGCGCGACCCGCCGCGGCGGGTAAACTCCGCGACAAAGGGCGCAAGCGTACAAAGAAGACCAAAAAAAATAAGGTGACATGAGCACCACCCCTTCGTCGCTCCGTCGCTCCGTCATTATAATGTTTTCATGTCCTCCGCACCTCATGTCGCAATCGTCGGCGCTACCGGCGCGGTCGGCCGGGAATTTCTGAAGGTCCTGCACCAGCGTCAGTTCGCGATGAGCGGCCTTCGGCTTCTGGCCAGTTCGCGCAGCGCCGGCAAGTCGATTGAGCTTGGCGACAAGTCATACACCGTCGAACGGCTCACCGAAAACAGCTTCAAGGGCGTCGACCTGGCGTTATTCGGCACCGACGGGCCGATCAGCAAGCGATACGCGCCGATCGCTTCGGAAGACGGCTGCACGGTCGTGGACAACAGCAGCGCGTTCCGCATGACCGACGGTGTCCCCCTGATCATCCCGGAGGTCAATGCCGAAGCGATCAAAGGCTTTGCCCCGGGCCGAGGCGGGATCATCGCCAACCCGAACTGCTCGACGATCATCATGCTCGTTCCGGTGACCCCGCTGCACCGCGCCGCGGTCGTGCAGCGCATAGTGGTGAGCACCTACCAGGCCGCCAGCGGCGCCGGGGCCGTGGCCATGGACGAACTGGAACAGCAGACGCGTGAGGTGCTCGAGGGCAGGCCCCCCACGTGCAATGTGTTTTCGCAGCAATACGCGTTCAACCTGTTCAGCCACGATTCGCAGGTCGGCGCCGACGGCTACAACGCCGAAGAATCCAAGATGGCGCACGAAACCGAGAAGATCTGGAGCAACCCGGACGTGCGTATCACCGCGACGTGCGTCCGCGTCCCCGTCCTGCGGGCCCATGCCGAGAGCATCAACCTCCAGTTCGAAAAGCCGCTCGGTGACGACGAAGCCCGGCGCATCCTCGGCGAGGCGCCGGGCGTCTCGATCATCGACGACCGCGAGAATAACCGGTTCCCCACGCCACTGGACGTCTCCGGCCGGGACGACGTCTACGTCGGCCGCATCCGCAACGATCGTAGCCGCAACGGAACCGCAGACGGCGGCCTCGATCTGTTCGTCTGCGGCGATCAGCTGCGCAAAGGCGCCGCCCTCAACGCGGTGCAGATTGCAGAATTGATTGTGTGAGGGACCAATGGGGTCGGTTGGGGGGCATGTCTCGCAAGTATCCAACATGGGTTGTGTTGCAGCATGGATAGCGACGGAGCGACGAAGGGCGCACGCGAGTGCCGTTGGGTCCTTCATATGCCATGGGCTATAGTGCCTGACGGCAGTTATTAATTACTCGATCGTCTCTGACACTCAGGCCAATCTGGGCGCTCGAAGCCATCAATCGAGAACGCAAATGAAATCAGCGATTGGGTCAGCGTTAGTCGTGGTTGCAGCGATGTTCTTTGGGATCGGTGCCCTGACAGGCATATTGCTCACGCGAAACGATACGCAGCCTATTGACTCACAGCTACTGGAGCCGATTTTGGCGCTCGAGATGGAAATGATTGAGACGACTGGGCCATTCCCGACACATCCACCATTCTGGTCTGGCGGGGGCTCCGATCAGCGAACCGCACACTATTCGAATAACTATCGTTACGGCCACCTAAAGTAGCGCACCGACCAGGATCTCCGACAGGCATTGATTCAGAATCTTGCCGAGCTCAACACCGTTGCAGACTCGGCTGGATTCGGCGTGGTTCCTGGTGGATTTACGCGCTACATGTGGCAAGAAGAAGGGGGACTGTTCGAAGAAGACTACGAATGAACCGGCAGCAGTAGCACGCCTGGCGGAATGACGAGCACGTTTGTTGACGGGATCAGTGGCCGGAACGGGTACGCCGTGTTCTCAATGCACTATGCACATCGCCAGAACGTGGGCTTGCAGTTTTTCTGGGTGTTCTTTCTCGATTTCCGTGCGAAACTATGTTTGCTTTTCTCCCATTACCACGGCATGGGTCCGGTCAGGAACGGCGACGTAGACTACTTTCTTGCCAAGTACAAGTTCCACCCATGACCGTCGTGCATGACCGCCCTTCGTCGCTCACTTCTGATGTACACTACCCGCCTGCACCACCTCGAAGTATCTGCCCAACCCCATGTCCGCCACCATCGCACGTCTGATCCTCTCCACCTTGCTGATGGTTGCCATGCCGGCTCTGTACGTCGCATTCATGTTCGTCAGCATGAATTGGATGAGACGCGGATTAAGTCCGTTCAAGTTATGCATTCTTGCCGATTGTCTGTGTGGCGTGATTCTCGTCACCGCCTGGATACTGATCTGGCGGTCCGAGGTTCGATGGACGTATCATCGAGCGAGCCTCACCGTATTGGCGTTCTTTGCGGAAATGATTCCGGCGTTCGCGCTGGCCGCTGCGGTGGAAGCGGCGGTGGGTTACAGCGACGGAGAGCTGGGCGTCATTTTCGGCGCGATCGCCTGGGCCTGATCTGGATTCCATTGGCGGTGTTCTGCTGGCGCGAGACGAGGGCCGAACGCGCTAACCGTCTACGCCTGATGGGGGTCAATGCCATCGCGTGCCCCTCCTGCGGCTACAATCTCACCGGCCTGAGTGAGGCGCGCTGCCCCGAGTACGGCAGCCGCTTCACGCTCGACCAGCTCGTGGCGTCGCTGGCCCGACGCGACACTGAAATGAAAAAAATGAGGATTTGACAGGACGGTTAGAGCATGAGAGCAGGAAAGCGGAAGAGCAGGAAAGTGGTCCCACTCCTCTGCTTTCCTGCTTTTCTGCTTTCCTGCTCTATCGCTCTCCTGCTCTCGCGGATCCTGTCAACTCCGAATCCCGACACGGAGAACACCGCGACTCACGCCGACTGCTTCCCCGTCGTGGGAGAGAATATGCGCGTGCAGTTGCGCCCCGACACCTTGGCGACATAGATGTCCTGGTCGGCGGCTTTGATCATCTGGTCGGAGCTGGCGAACATTCCGCAGGAGCAGATCGCGACGCCGATGCTGATGGTCACGGCGATCTGTTGTCCCTCATCGGTCTTGATGTCGAGTTCTCTGATCCGCTGCCGGATCGACTCGGCGAGTTGCACCGCAGCGGTCCGATCGGTTTGCGGCAGCACGATGGCAAACTCTTCGCCACCGTATCGCGCCACGACCGCGTTCTGAGGCACTCGTTCCTTGAGGGCGGTGGCTAGGTCCGCGAACACCCGATCGCCCATCTGGTGACCGTAGGTGTCGTTAATCTTCTTGAAGTGATCGACATCCATAAACAGCAGCGACAGTGGTACGCCCGTTTCGTGGGCGCTGTCGAACTGCGCCGTAATGGATTCATTGAAGTGACGGCGATTGGCAACGCCGGTCAGACCATCCGTGAGCATCTCCTGCGTGAGCTGCCGCTTCTGATCTTCCAACGACGAGGTCTGCTTCTACTGTTCGAGACTGATCTGAACTATCGCGTCGTTGGCGCGAGCCAGAATCTCATCGGGATTGACCGGATCGCCCTCGGGTAACTCAAACAGCGTGTTGAGTTCAAGCGTGTCTGCGTGAATGGATTTGATC
>Ga0310124_10003334_pt1 | contig 10817 bp, 9 predicted proteins | sample CB11b_AW_Bot5_MG_FD_203507 | JGI IMG/M metagenome (GOLD analysis project Ga0310124, IMG submission 203507) | Marine microbial communities from Western Arctic Ocean, Canada - CB11b_AW_Bot5 | ecosystem: Environmental > Aquatic > Marine > Oceanic | place: Canada: Western Arctic Ocean | collected...
CCTTTTGTTGATCGAGGGTATTTAAGCGCCGATTCCGCCGATGGTCACGGATTTTAGTTGGAGTTTTCTTCTATAACCATACAGTTCGTGTTTTCTTCGGGCACAGAGGAGCCGGATCGAATTGATTAGACGATTCTTGATACTCTACGCAGTAATGGCGGCCCTACCTGCAATGGCGGCGCAACGGCTCAACAACTTTGTTACGGAGCTTGTTCGGATCGAGGAAGCGACTCCGGGCGCCTATGATTTCTCGGTGGAGCACGAAACCTGGTTGTATGTTCGGGTTACATCGAGCGAAGCGGTTTCGGTGATTCTGAACGACGGATCTGAGTCCCTGCCCTTTCCGGAAGCCATGCAGTTCGTTGGCCCCGGTACTCATTCGATATCGATCGATTCGACCGTCTCCCGTCTCGAAGTCCGGGCCATACCGGACATCATGTACTGCAGTTTCCCCTACCATCCGCTGGTATATCACATGGGGCCGTATAATTGGCCGTTCTTGGAAAAGCAGGTGTTGCCCCACGTTACTACGGTCGTCGGGACCCGAGACCGGGATCAGAGCCGATACGCGATTCCCTGGCGCGCGCAGGGAAAGCGGTGGATCGTGCAGGTGCCGGCGCCGGGTCTGAAAACGGGGGAGGCGCCGCCCATTGAGGAAATTGTGCGCGAATTTACCGGAAGATTCGATGAAACACCCTATCTCGACGGCATTCTGATCGATGAATACTTTCCACGGCTCAAAAACATTTTCGATCCCTCGGCAGAGGCGCTTTCCCTAATCGCCTCGAATCCGGCCTACGCCGGACGGACGCCCCATTCGTTGCAGGGGACCAGGAGGAAATGGCGCCGTTTGTCCGTCGCGTATTCGCCGCCGGCAGCCGCATTGCTTTCGAAGCGTATAACCACGAACAGCCGACGGAAGAGGAGGCGGAGTCCTACCTGGAGAAACGGCTGAGCCGAACGTTGCGCGGTTATCAAAAGCTGGATGCGGACGCGAACCGGAAGGTCTACATCGCTCTCGGAATCCTCAGCACCGCGCCAGAAACGCTGAGTGTGAATCCGCATGTGAACTACAAGGTCTTTCAAGACATGGAGTTTCATCACCTGGCGACTGCACCGGACTGCAAAGATGTGTTCGGGGTGTTCGGCTATACCGCCGGATATGCGGAGGCCGAAACCATTCACTGGCTGGGCAAATTGTACCGCCATTATTGTATCGAGGGAAACACGACGCGCCTCAGCGCGGACCCCTATTTACTCGGCACGGTTGAGAACGCCGATTTCGACGACGGGACGAACGGATGGACCGTCGATCCGGCCGAGTCCGGATCGATCGAAGTCCGCGAAGTCGATCGGTTCGGGCACATGGCCGGTCGAATGGACCGGAGCGGCAACCACTGCCTGGTGATGAAACGGAGCGATCGCCGGCCGAACGTGGTGTCCCAGACGATCCGAAATCTCACCCCGGGACGGCTGTACTGTCTCCGCCTGTACTCCTGCAACCTGGAGCCGGCGAGTGGCTACGGAAATCCGACGTTCGGGGATTGGCACATCCTGCGAATCGACATCGACGATGTTCGCCACGTCCCCGAGAAGTCCTTTCAGCATGTCTACCTGAGCATTCATGCCGGGGACCAGCCGAAGATGTACTACAATTTTCACTTCAAGCAGTTTCGGCCGAACAGCGAGACCGCGGCGCTGACAATCAGCGATTGGAAAAGCCCCACGGAACGGCACGGAGAGGTCGATGCGCTGACGGCGTTCAACTTCGTCGAAGTCGCGCCGTATCTCGATTTCGAACGGTAGTGATTTCCCCTTGGAATCCGTGAGCAGCAAAACCTCAATGCGAAGATCCGGCAGGAAGAAAATTCGCGTCGGTGTCGTCGGGCTCCGCCGAGGTCTTTCGTTTGCCCAGGGCGCGGGACCGGGGCTCGGGATGGAGCTGGTCGCACTGTGCGATACATGGGCGGAGCGGTTGGAGAGCGCTGGACGGCGACTGAAGGTCGAAACCTACACGGATTTCGACCGCTTTCTAGAGCACGACATGGATGCCGTCATCCTGGCGAATTTTTTCCACCAGCACGCGCCGTTCGCGGTAAAGGCTTTACGGGCCGGTTTTCACGTGATGTCGGAGACATCCGCTTGCGCGACGTTGGGGGAAGGTGTCGAATTGATCGAAGCGGTGGAGAAGAGCGGCAAGACATACATGTTTGCCGAGAACTATCCCTACATGGTTTTCAACCAGGAAATGCGCCGGCTCTACCAACTCGGACGCATCGGCGAATTTCAGTACGGGGAAGGCGAGTATGTTCATCCGATGTCGGCAAAAGAAATTAACGCGCTTTCGCCCGGTGAGCGTCATTGGCGCAACTGGATCCCCGCAACCTACTATTGTACCCACGCGCTCGCTCCTGTGATGTATATCACCGGGACGTGGCCTGTGAAAGTGAACGGATTCGTCATTCCTTGCAGTGACGATGACCCGCAGCGGTCGCAGACCGCTCGCAGGAATGACACCGCATCGATGATTGCGCTGCGTATGGACAATGACGCGGTCGTGAAACTTTTACAGGTGAGCCTGCGGGGCGAAGGGATCTGGGTGCGGCTTCACGGCACGCAGGGGCTGATGGAGAATCAGCGAGGCGGCGATCAGACCATGCTTCGTGTCCGGCGGGAACGATTCGACAAGAAGCGGGGCGAGCCGGTCGAGCAGCTCTACCGTCCCGACTTTCCTGAATGCCACGAAAAGGCCATGAAGGCCGGACATGGCGGCGGCGACTTCTTCACACCCTATCATTTTTCGGAGGCGATTCGCGCGGGCGAGCAACCTTTTCTCGATGTGTACCGGGGGGTCGCTATGTCGATTGTGGGAATTCTTGCCTACCGTTCGGCGCTGAACGATTCCAACACGGTGGAGGTTCCTGATTTCCGCAAAAAAGAGACGCGGACGATGTACCGGAACGATCATTGGACGCCCGACCCGGCCCGTCGAAAAGCGGGCGATCCGTGGCCCAGCATCACCGGGAACGTTCGGCCGTCGGCGCAAGCCCTCGCGGAGGCACGAAAAGTTTGGCGTGAGATTGGGTATCAGGTAGAATGAAGTATCACGGGTGTCCGAACCCGTGTTGCAGAACCTCAAGCACGGAGCCCCCGCCGTGGCACGGGCAGGATGCCCATGCCACAGGGGCGGCTCCGGAGTTCGGAGCCCTTGTGCTTCTCGTGTAGAACGTATACAAACCGGATCGAAATGTGGCGGATCGCATTTATCCTCAGTTTTGTCGCCAACATTGGTCTTGCTCTAGTTTCACTTGCGGTATCGCCTTCGCGCGTTGCCATCCACTTTGGGGCGGATGGGAATGCGGACAACTGGGCGCCGAACTATGTCCCGCTGATTATCTTTCTTCTGGTTCATGGCCTGTTGCTTTTTACGATCTACTATTCACCTCTCCTCGTGACCCAGGCCCTTTACATGGTCTACGCGGTGGTGTGGTGTGTTTCGCTCTACCGCGGATTTCGCCTGCATAATCTACGAATTATTTTTGACCCTACTGCGACGAACCCTGGGAAACGGTATCCGGTCAGCGGCGGCACGTATAATGCCGAATCTTGAGCCGGCCTGGACAATACGAAGTGCACAAATGAATTGTTCCAAACCGAGTTTTGCTGTTTCTTTTTTTTTAAAACGCAGGGGAAACTGGAGAAAACGAAATGCATTGCTACATCGGCACCTACACGGATCAGGCCAGCGAAGGAATTTATCTCCTCCAATTTGACGAGGAGACCGGAGATCTCGGTGATCCGGAACTCGTTGCGGGGCTGCCGAATCCAACCTTTCTTGAGATCCATCCGTCCGGAACATCGCTCTATGCCGTATCGGAGGTACGGGAACATGGAGAGCGGTTGGGTGGATTTCTGACCGCTTTCGGGATCGATCCCGTCTCGGGTGGGTTGACACGGATGAATGACGACTCGACCGGCGATCCAGGGCCCTGCCACGTCTCCGTCGACCCCCGGGGCCGTTTCGCATTCGTCACAAACTATGCCGGCGGCAGCATCGCCGCATTCGAGCTGGAGAGAGACGGATCCCTACGGTCCCAAACTGCTTTCACTCAGCATCAAGGGTCCAGCGTAAACCCGGATCGCCAGGAAGGTCCCCACCCGCATTCCATAAATTCTGATCCGGCCGGGAAATATGTACTGGCCGCGGACCTCGGTTCTGACCAGCTTTACATCTACCAGCTCGATGAGCAGGGGGACCTCATTCCCGGAACGCCGCCCTCCTTTTCGACGAGCCCCGGCGCCGGCCCGAGGCACTTCGCCTTTAACCGCGTCAGCGCTGGATCGCGTGTCTACCTTATCAACGAGCTCGGCAATACCGTAGATGTGCTCTCTTTCGACGACTCGACCGGTGAATTGAAGCGCATCCAGAATGTGCAGACGCTGCCGGCCGCCTGGTCCGGAGAAAGTTATACTGCCGAAATTCGCGTACACCCCAATGGTCGATTTCTCTACGGATCCAATCGAGGGCATGACAGCATCGTGATATTCCGGATCGATGCTGAGGACGGGTCACTTTCCTATATTGATCATGCCGGTTCCGGTGGTGCACACCCCCGAAATTTCTGTATCGATCCCGGCGGGAAGTTTCTGGTGGCCGCCAATCAGGACTCCAACAATCTTGTCGTTTTTAAAATAGACCCCGATAGCGGCCGTCTGACTCCTTCCGGGACCGAAGCAACCGTGTCTCGCCCCGTTTGCGTTCGTTTTTTGAACCCACCGAGCTAAACCCGGATTCTGCGGGTTCGATGTTCGCTTGTTTTGTCGCTTCATTGGAAATAGGATAGCGAACCACTAGTGCTACCAGGAGAAACGAATGCCAGGCTTATTACCAGATGTTGACCCGCATGGATTGCTGGAATACTCGGTGGTCTATACGGACCGCTCGCTGAACCACATGTCGAAGTCCTTTCAGGGCGTCATGAACGATATCTCCGCGACCCTGAAAAAGGTATACAATGCCCAGGCGGTGGTAGTCGTTCCGGGAAGCGGAACGTTCGCCATGGAGGCCGTGGCGCGACAGTTCGCCACCGGCAAGAAGTGCCTCGTCATTCGTAACGGCTGGTTTAGTTACCGGTGGACCCAGATCTTCGAAATGGGCGATATCCCGGCTTCTTCGACGGTGCTGAAGGCTCGGCAAATCGAAGAAGGGCCGCAGGCCGCGTTTGCACCGGCTCCGATAGAGGACGTGGTTGCGACGATTCGGAAGGAACAGCCGGATGTTGTATTCGCGCCGCACGTTGAGACGTCATCGGGCATGATGCTTTCTGATGCATACATTCGCGCCGCCGCGGACGCTGTACACGACACGGGGGGCCTGTTCGTTCTGGACTGCATCGCCTCCGGCGCAATGTGGGTGGATATGGAGCAGTGCGGTGTCGATGTCCTGGTCAGCGCGCCCCAGAAAGGCTGGAGCGGATCGCCCTGCTGCGGGTTGGTCATGCTGAGTTCACGTGGGCTCGAAGCCGTACCGGCAACCCAAAGCACCAGTTTCGCGTGTGACCTGGGCAAGTGGCTTGAGATCATGCAGGCCTACGAGAAGGGTGGACACGCCTACCATGCAACGATGCCGACGGATCCGCTGCGGCGATTCCGCGACGTGATGAAGGAGACTGAGGAAATAGGATTCGAATCGTTGCGAGACGCACAGCAGGAGTTGGGAAACAGGATCCGGGCATTGCTGGTTGCCGGTGGGATCAAGAGCGTCGCCGCCGAAGGATTCCAGGCGCCCGGCGTTGTGGTCAGCTACACCGATGATCCGGAGGTTAAGTCCGGTAAAAAGTTTCTTGAATCAGGCCTCCAAATTGCGGCCGGAGTTCCGCTGCAGTGTGACGAGCCCGAGGACTTTCAAACCTTCCGCATCGGGCTGTTTGGTCTGGAAAAACTTCAGAACGTTTCGCGAACCGTCGAAACTTTCGAAGGGGCCTTGCGTCGGGTTTTGTAGGTGTTTATGGTCGTTGGGGGATGGCGCTTCCGACGTGAGCTGTCGCTCCGCCGAAGTCCCTTCATGACCCATCCATTCGCGATACGGCGGGGATCCGCCTTCGCGCTTCGCTTGCTTCGGCGAGACAAGTCGCCGTCTCCAAATTCATATCTTCCTGCTTTTCAAGATGTTGTCGCATCTCTGGAGACGGCGGTCCCCGCCGTTCCCGAGAATGAATTGATCATGATGAGGCGATTCGCGGCGTCGATCCCACGTAAATCAAGTAGCGGACATGATTTCGACGGACGCGAACATCCATCCTTTCCGTTGATTCCTATTTTGCCGCCAGGGCAGGGGCGTCCGATTCGACGACCGCGACGGTCTGGGTGGCGCTCGTAGTGTTTCCGCATAAATCCATCGCCGTCCACGAACGGAGGAGCCGGTAGTTGTTTTCTCCGAGTCCTGACTCGACGCGTACTTCCTTGAAATCGACGGGCGCAGCCGTGCACTTGTCCGACGAGGAAACCTGCACCGCCCGCGGAATCGCGTCACTCTTGACGGTGATGTCGCCCGGAACGCCGAAAAGCACCGGCGGGGTTGTGTCTATGACCCGGATCTGCTGTTTGCAGGTAGCGCGGTTACCGCATGTATCCGACGCCTCGTATACGTACTCGACTGTCCACTCGTTTCCGTGGCAGCCGGGATTGCTGATGTCGAAGGTCCCGACGAGTTCTACCGTGACGTCGTCGCCGCAGTTGTCAGTTGCCACCACCAATTGCGGCGTGGCGAAGGGCACCTCCTCAATACATTGAACCGAGAAGTCCTCGGGGCACGATTCGATGATCGGCGGTATGGTGTCCGCAACCGTGACCGTCTGGGTGTAGAAGCTGCTGTTACCGCATTGATCCATTGCGCGGTAAACGTGTTCGATGATTTGCTCGTCACCCATGCACCCGAATCTGAAGTTGTCGAGTTTAGCGGCGACGGTGATTTTCACGTTGTCGCCACGGTTATCGCTCGCAAGCACCAGTTGCGGAGTCGCCACGGGTACATCTTCCGTGCATTGAACAGTCAGGTCTTCGGGAACCGATTCGAAAACCGGCTTGGTGGTATTGGCCACGGTGATGGTCTGGGTACAGGTGCTGCTATTGCCTGCGTCGTCCGTTGCCTGGTAGACGTGCCTGATGATCCGTTCGTCTCCCACGCAACCCTGCGTATCATTGTCCAGGGTCCTGATCCACTTAACATCGATATCCGAATCCCGATTGTCAGTGGCGACCACGGAATGATGGAAGGGCGGCGGCACATCTTCGAAGCGATCGACCCTCTCGTCCGCCGCCCAGGACTCGATGATGGGGGCGATGGTATCCGCGACGGTGATGGTCTGGGTGGCGTAGCTTCGGTTTCCGCAATCATCGGTCGCCATCCACACGCGGGTGATGATTCCCTGTTGGGTGGAGTTCCCAAGCGAAATCGAATCTTCGAAGGAGAGGACCGGCAGGACGTCACAACCGTCCAACGCGGTTGCCATGCCAATGGATGCGGGATCTGTGGGCTGGTCGCACCCGACGGTCGCATCCGCCGGTGCCGTCAACTCAGGGGCTTTCGTATCGACGACGGTGATCACCTGGATCTCGCTCGCGGCATTGCCGCAATCGTCTGTTGCGGTCCAGGTTCGTGTGATTGCCAACTCCTGTGGGCGGACGCCCGGACCCACCGCATCGACAAAAGTGATCTTCGGCGCGACACAGGAGTTATCTGTCGCAACAGATTCCCCGGTTTCCGCTGGGCTGGTGGACTCGCCGCAAATCACGGTCACATCGCCCGGACAATGGACGATCTTTGGTGCGACGATGTCGACCCGGGAGATCTTTTGGATACAGACGGCGGATTTCCCACAGGTCGCCGTAATTTTCCATACTCGTTCCAGGACCTCCCGGGCAGGGCAGGTAGCCTCCACGGTGCGATCCGTAAAAGATCTTTCGGCAAGCACACAATTTTCAGCCAGTGCAAACTTAGGCTCGCCGGTCACTGATGGGTCGATCGAAGCAGCCAGATCCAGTTCCACATCGGGAGGGCGGGTAATTTGCGGTGCGCACGAACGTATTTTATCGGCGGTACTGATGGCCGTTGATTCACTGTCGGGGTCACTCGCCGGGATTTCAATCCCGGTCGCGCTGCCTGAGGCGTTCTCCGAGAGCAGAACGGGCTTCGCAATGATACACGTGCCCTGGTTCTTTTCAGATGCCGTGGCACTGAATGCGACTAACCCAAACACCAGAATCGAACCGGCCGTTCTCAGGCTCCGAACTCCACCTCCGCTCGTTTTCACTGGTACTCTCATGTTCTGCTCCTTTTCACCCCGTTTGGCCTGTAAACGGGGCGCATTTATTCGTTGGCTTCAGCGTCAGGCCCGGCGACGGACTCGAATCCCATCGATCACGCAGTCTTGATCCTCCTGATGAAATAAATTTGCGTGATTCTTCATTACAAAGTAAATGGTCATTCGGTATGAATTGGCGTTAATACGCGTCACTATGCGCCGTTGAGAGCCTTTTGTCTGGGTTTCGGCACTTTTTTTAACCGGGAGGATCTCTTTGGAATGGTCTTCACGCCGGTAAATAGGCTCTGGTATCTTGTAAACAACTTAGGTATAACTATTTACGTAAGGGGAAATGACATCATTAAGATGAGCGATCGGAATATTGACGAGAAAGTTTCGGAGGTTCGAACCGAAGGGTTCTGCATCCTCCAGGGATGCTTGCCGGTTGAAGTGATCGACGACTGCAACAGTGCGTTTCAGCCGGTATTGAGGGACCATGCGAAGGCATTTGCCGAGAGTCCGAATCGCGGGCCGATGCGCCACTATATTCCCTTACGGTTTGAGCCACCGTTCTATGACAAGCGAATTTTCGAAAACGAAGCAATCCTTGGAATCGTGGGGAAGCTCCTCGGCGATAACACGGCGATTTCGGAATATTCTACCGACACGCCCCTGAACGGATCGGTGCTTCAGGACATTCACCAGGACCTTGGTATCCTCTTTCACGAGGATTCGGACTTCGTCCACCCGCCGGAGATTATCGCGGTAAATTTTCCCTACGTTGACGTGACACCGGACCGTGGTCCATTTGAAATCGCGAGAGGCACACACCATCTGCCGTACTCGGAAGCACTTCGAGGCATCGAGGAAGGAAAATTTCCCTTGGAACCTCTTTTCATGAACCGGGGGGACGTCATGATTCGCAATCCCCGGTGTCTTCATCGGGGGACGCCGAACAAGACGGACACGCCGCGCGTGATGGCAGTCATCGGATTCAATCGCTGGTGGCTCGACCGGAGTAGAATGGCGTCGCCAAGCCCGATGAAGCGTGAAGTCTGGAACGGACTTTCTGACCGGGAGCGTAATTTACTTCGGGTCTATGCCGGCAATATAGTTGAGTAGAGCCAGCCCATAAAAGAGGGAAGCAACCTGTCAGGACGAGGAGACGCAACCATGAGTACCCCACGAATATTTCTCGACACTGCGGAGCCGGATCAGATCAGGGAGGCGGTCAGCACCGGGCTGGTCGACGGGATCGCGACCAACCCGAACAAGATCGCCGAGAGCGGCAAGACCTATCGCCAGGTGCTGGACGGAATCCGCCGGTATTTTGACGGGCCGATCGCGTTCCAGGCGATGGGGGAGACGACCGAGGCGGTGATCGCTCATGCCCGCGAGGTCCATGCGATGGACCCGTTGCTCGCGGTAAAAGTCGTCGCGAACAAGGTGGGCATGCCCGCCATCAAGCCGCTGGTGGCTGAAGGCGTGCGCACCAATGCGACGCTGATCTTCAATCCAGCCCAGGCCTTGTTGGCGGGACTGGCGGGCTCACCCTATATCAGTCCCTTTATCGGCCGCGCCCGGATGGTCGGCAGTGACGGGATTGAAGCGATCGGTACGATGCGCAGGTTGTACGATGCATGGGGAATCGATGAAACGCTCATCGTCGGTGCCAGCATCAAGGACGTGCAGCAGGTCCTCGACGTCATTCTCGCTGGCGCACATTGCGTGGCGGTGCCTTTTGCTGTCTTCGAAGGCATGATGAATCATCCGCTGACTGAAGACGGGTTCGAACATTTTTCGTCCGAGTTCGCCACGGTTCAAGAAAGAGAGTAGGGGAATGCTCTCGATCCGAATGTGTTAGCATGTGGCCATGACCGCGGGCCGACGATTTGCAGACGGTGGCCCGTACGCGCCATGGCAGGCGTTTTCGCGGTGCTCCCGTTCTCGCTGGTACGATTGCTGCCGGCAACGACGCCGGCCCCCATGTGGTGCGCGTGGTTGACCGGGTACTGAATCCCCAGTTCCGTCATCCATTGCGTGGGGTCCTTTTTGGGAATGACGGCTTCCCGTTTGTCGGTCTCAATCTTGATGGCGCGGTCATTCTCGCTAACGTCAACCCACTGCAGGTTGAAATCTGATTTCTTGTTATTCAGATCTCCTGGTCAGTTATAAAAACATGACTATTCGGACCCGCTATTCGACCCCCAGTGATTCCCAGGTGGGGGTCAGGTCGATGATTTGGCCTTCGCGCGCGGATTGATCGATCGCCAGTGCCACCACGGCGCTGCGCAGTCCCTCCTCACCACTGCAGGTTGGGGGAGCGTCGTTGGCCATCGTGTGATAAAGTTCCTTCATGATGAAATCGTCCCCGCCGCCATGTCCGTCCGACCCGAAATCGATCGAACGCACTGCCTCGTCCCCCATCCGCCTGTATCGCAGCGAGCTGCTGTAGAGTTCGACGGTCGCGGTGCCTTCGCTCCCGCTGACATAGATGCGGCGCTCCGGCATTGC
>Ga0310124_10003335_pt1 | contig 10815 bp, 7 predicted proteins | sample CB11b_AW_Bot5_MG_FD_203507 | JGI IMG/M metagenome (GOLD analysis project Ga0310124, IMG submission 203507) | Marine microbial communities from Western Arctic Ocean, Canada - CB11b_AW_Bot5 | ecosystem: Environmental > Aquatic > Marine > Oceanic | place: Canada: Western Arctic Ocean | collected...
CGCCGCTGTCACTGGCCGCTGGGCCTGTTGCTGGGCCTGTCACCGGAGAGGTCGGTCCCAACGACTGGCCCTGGTGGCGAGGTCCGGCTCGTGACGGGGTCGCGGTGGGAGCGGGGGCTGCTGTGAAGTGGTCGGCCACCAGCAACATTGCCTGGAAGTCCGAGGTGCCCGGTCGTGGCCATTCCTCGCCAACGGTCATCGGCTCACTGGTTGTCATGCAGACGTCCAACGAGACGGCCAAGACCCAATCGGTCGTGGCGTTTGACCGCAAGACTGGCAAGCGGCGGTGGCAGACCACGATCAACAGCGGCGGCTTCCCGGCTCGCATCCACCGCAAGAACACTCACGCCTCACCCACCGTTGCCGCCGACGGCACCCGGCTGTTCGCCGTGGCCTACCACCACCAGGCGATCCATGTCACGGCGCTGGACATGGCCGGCAAGAAGTTGTGGCAGAAGCAGATCGGTCCCTTCCGGCCCGACGAGTACAAGAACGGATATGCCGCTTCACCGATCGTGCATGGCAAGCACCTGATCGTGTTGGCCGAGTGCGACGACAGCAGCTACATGGTGTCGCTTGAGCGTAGCAGCGGAGAGCTGACCTGGCGGGTCACACGACCGGCCCGCATCAGCTATTCGTCTCCGATTCTCGCCCGGGTCGCCGGCCGCAACCAGGTCCTGATTTCCGGCTGCGACCGCGTCGCCGGTTTCGACCCCGACACGGGGAAGGGCTTGTGGGAGGTCCCGGCCACCACGATGGCCACCAGCGGGACGATGGTCTGGTACAAGGACCTGGTGTTTGCCAGCGGCGGGTTCCCCAAGGCCGAGACGGTCTGCATCAAGGCCGACGGGTCGGGGAAGGTTGTCTGGAGGAACACTCAGAAGTGCTATGAGCAATCGATGATTGTGCACGGTGGCTACGTTTACGCGATGACCGATCCGGGTATCGTCTTCTGCTGGAAGGCGACCGATGGCAAGGTGATGTGGCGAGAACGCCTGGCCGGCCCCGTCAGTGCCTCGCCGGTCATCGCCGGTGGGAACATCTACATGACCAACGAGCGGGGCACGACGTTCGTGTTCAAGGCCTCGCCGACGAAGTACATCGAGCTGGGCCGCAACACGCTGGGCAACGAGGTGTTTGCCACGCCGTCGATCTGTGGCGGTCGCGTCTACGCCCGGGTCGGCCATCTGAAGGCGGGCAGTCGTCGCGAGATGCTCTATTGCATCTCCGATACGTCATCCGCGTCGCGACCCTAGTCCCTGGCGGCGGGCGGCTGCAGCAACGGCACCGACAGGAAGACGCCGAACTCGCCGACAAAATCGACCGCGATGCAGGCGTGGACCCGTCCCTGCTTGTCATCAAACACGACCCGCTCACCCAGCGGATACAGAGGTTGATGCCAGGTGCCCGGCAGCAGGTTGATCCCGTGCCGCCCGTCGCAGTAGAAGGCCCGGAAGTCTCCGGGGGTCACGTCGTCACCGGCGGCAGCCAGCAGGGCGACGAAGGGGTCCTGGTTGCGGGGCGAGAAGACCTGGCCGCCGTCGGGGTGGTAATTCGCCTCGCTGACCAGCACCCGTGACGGGTCGCGGGGAGTGACCTCCTCGGAGGCCGTCCCGGGGTCATCGAACCAGCCGGTGACGTAGTAGCCGCCGACGGCATGATTGCGGCCCAGCACCAGTTGGCCGCTGCGGTAGACTTCGAACTCACCACAGGTCACCCCGCCCTCGTTCCCGGTCCCGTCCACCACCGGTCGCCAGCCCGGTTGAGGCCAGGTCTCGATCCGTACCTCCGCCTCCTCGAACGAGTCCTCGAGCGTGGCCAGGCCCTCGAGATTCTCGGAGGTGGCGTGGACCAGCGGCACGTCGAACACCGAAACGCCCGGCTCGTTGATCGAGCGGATGCGATCGACCGGTGATGTCAGCGAGGGTGTCGGTGAGTCCATGAGTCGGCTTTTGGGTTTTCCGATTTGTGGGTTTCTCGGCAAGAGAGTCACTCGAGCAGCGAGTCGATCTCTTGCGCGAGTTGTTCGAAGGCGGTCCAGTTGAGCTTGACCATCGCATCCTCTTGGGCCGGCGTGGCTGCGGGGACCGCTGCGCCGAAGATCTTCGCCATCCGCTGATCGTCCTTCCGCTTCGAGTTCTCGACTTGCTCGGCCATGGTCCGGGCGGCGGTCTTGAGTTCTTCGAGCATCGCGGGAATGTCGGTGCGGCCGCCCAGGAGTTGGCGGGCGAATGTCCAGTCGGGGTCGTCGGGATCCGGCTGCAGGCAGTCGGCCGCTTGCGGGGCGTGGGCCGTGACGGCGGCCGTTTCGAGTCGCTGTTTGACACTGTGCAGGGCGTAGCGGTTGACGTGGAAGCGATAGGTTTCGATCGCATCTTCGAGCCCGGCGCGGGTCAGAAAGTTCTTACCCAATCCGGCGATGTCAGCCTCGGTGTAAAGCGGTTGAGTCTCAGCCGCCTCGAGCCGCCTTAATGCCTCCTGCATCAGCTGGATCGTGTGAAGTGACAACGCATCCAGGGCCAGCACATCGTGGCGGGCACGGTCTCGTTGCCGGTGCTTTTCGTCATTGCGACGGACCTGGTACAGGCTGTGACGCAGGACCCAGGCGGGAGTCAACTGGTTGAGTCCAGTCGGGAGTTCCGCGGCGGCATCGACACGGTCGGTCGGGACGTTGATCAGCGAAAAGGGGAATTCGAGGCATTGCGGGAGCGTGGTGACTCCGGCGGCAATCACTGTGTGGGGTGCCGAAGTGAAGTCGGCGGGGAACTTGAGCAGGCACCCCAGTCCGAAGAACAGGCCCTCGCCACAGCGGATCCCCTGGTCGGCGGCGCGGCCGGTATGATTCGAGCCGACCTGGGCACCCGAGCCGATATTGCCTCGCCCAGCGGGCCACGTGGCGGCGATCAGCAGCGACTGGTGGTGAGCGGCCACGAAGGGGCCCAACAGCGACGCGGTGACTTCGGCCTGGCCGATGTGTGAGTTGGCTCCGAGGTACGATTCGCGGATCAGCGAGTTGTGTTCAACCGTGGCGTGTTCGCCGATCACCGAGTCTCGCACCACGGACTGGGTGCTGACAGTGCCGCCCCACTGGACGATCGATCCGTACAGGCAGGCACCGTCGCTGATCGACGTCGGTTGTTCTTCGTCGGAGATCACGCAGCTGTTGTCGATGATCTGGGCTCCCCTGACCTCCGCGGCGCGGCCGATGTAGGATCCGACGACCCGACCCGAGTCCTGGATCACCGCGGCCTCGTCGACGATCGTCCAGTGGCCGGTCGCTTCGATGACGTACTGTTCCAGCAGGCTCTCGTAGTCGACCCGAAAATCCTCATCGTCGAAGCACTCGATCAACTCGGCCAGCATCGTCGCATTCAACTCGGCAAACGTCCCCATGCGGACCGCGCAGGCTTCGATCCCCGGCGGCAACGCCAGGTCGCAGCCGTAGAACGTCTCTTCACCGCCGGTCACACTGTCGGTGCCGATGATGCTGGCATGCGATGCGACCAGGGTGCCGGAGATCAGGCCGACGCGGTGGATCAGTGCTTCGTCTCCGATCTCACAATCCTTGAGTGTCGAGTCGAACACTCCGGTTGGCAGAGCCACCTGGGCCTCGAATTCCGCCGGTGTCCCGGTGAAGTGACCCAGGACCACCTTGCCCAAGAAGTGGTTGCCCCAGACATGGTCCGTGGCAAAGTCGCTTCCGACCTCGATCGTCGACCAGTCCGCTGCCCGGTTCCCTTGCGAAACGAGCTGATCGATCTCGTCGCCGGAGAGAGCCCGGGTGGCGACGCCCAGTACCAGGCTGACCTCGTCCTCGACCCATTCGCGGACCGTGGCCAGCGTGTTGAGCAGCTCGGATTGCTCCATCGCCTCTCGAATCGACTCGAGCAGGCGATGCGAGTTGTTAGCGGGCATGATCCACGCGGAGTTCGGGAGGTCCGACGGCGCACCGGTTTTCTCTTCATCAGGTTATAATCACCGGCCAAGTTGCTTTGACAGAGAAGCACTGAAAAACCCAGAGAAAGACCGGGGAACACGATGCAGGAGGGGCGGACAACCCGATCGAGGTGGCTGCTGATGCTGGGCCTGGTTCTGCTGCGGACCGGCCCGAGTGCCGCCGGCGAGGAGCCGTTGCCCGCAGTCGACGATGAGTACCAGCCGGGATTGGTGGGCACCTACACCTCGGGCGGTCACACGATCGAGCGGATCGATCCGGGCATCGCCTTTGACTGGCGAGACTCCTCGCCCGACACACGGCTGCCCGAGGGTCGATTTCGGGCCCTCTGGCGGGGCAACCTGCTGGTCCGGCAGCCGGGTCGATATCGCTGGCACGCGTTTGTCAGCGGGACGATCCGAGTGCGACTGGGAGGCCGCGAGGTCCTGGAGGCTCAGTCGGCCGTTCCGGGCTGGAAATCCGGCGGTGAAGTCGAGCTGGCGTTTGGTGAGCAGTCGTTGGAGATCGACTACTCGCGGAGTGGCAAGACGGGACGCGTGCAGGTGTTCTGGTCATCGGAGTACTTTCCGCTGGAGCCCCTGCCGGCTCATCTGCTGTTCCTTCCCAAGCCGCGGGGCGATCTGCTGGGTGTCGAAGTGGGCCGACGGCTGGCTCGGACGCATCGCTGCAATCGCTGCCACCTGCGGACTCACGACCCGGCAGCACCCCAGGCTCCCGACCTCTCGACCGCAACCGTCGGCACCTCGCTCGGCTCGCTGGTCGAACAGATCATCGATCCTCGCAAGGCCAACGCCTCGCACCGCATGCCGCACATGGGGGTGAATCCCGAGCAGGCCCGGTCGATTGTCGGCTGGCTGGTCGCGGCAGCTCGCAAGGTCCAGTTGCTCGAGCCTCCCAAACCGAAGATCCCCGATCCCGAAAAGTTCCGGCAGGCCGGCCACCAGTTGCTGATATCAACAGGGTGCCTGGCGTGTCACAAGGTCAACTCGCTGGGTGGGACGTCGATCGAGAGCGGTCCGGAATTGACCGATGTCGGCCGCCGACGATCGACCCGCTGGCTCTGGACCTGGTTGAAGGACCCGTCGCGACTGAACCGCGATCACCAGATGCCGCTGTTTCGGCTCAGCGATATCGAGCGTCTGCAGCTGGTCGCGGCCTTGTCGGCCCTGGGAGGACCGTGGAAGGCTGAACCGGTTGCGGTGACTGCAGATCAGATCGTGCGAGGCCGCAAGCTGGTGCAGGAGGCCGGGTGTGCCAGCTGCCATCGATTGCCAGGTCCAGCGGCGAAGCCGGGTCAGGACAAGACGGCACAGCGTAGGCCGGGCGACCTGTCGCGGGCGGTGACCGACTGGGAGTCGAGCTGCCTGGGCGAGGCTCCGGATCGGGGCAGGCGACGTCCTGCATTCGGCAAGTTGTTGGCCAGGGGCCAGGCGGCCGCGATCCGGGCGTTTGTCGAATCGCGAGTCAAGCGGCCGCTGGCGGCGCTTTCGAGTTACGACCGCGGCCGGTTGGTTCTCGAACGACGTGGCTGCCTTGTGTGTCACGAACGGGGCACCAGCAAGGGATTGGCGGCGGTGGCCGGTGCGGTTGCGTTGTCGTCCGAGCCGCTCACCGGTCAGAGCCCGGCGATGGTCCCGCCGTCCCTCTCGGCGGTCGGCGACAAGTTGCTCGATGCGGAACTGGACCGCTCGGTGGCCGGTGAGCAGAAGACGGTGCGGATGCCGTGGCTGCGGGTCCGCATGCCTCGCTTTGTGCACACACCCGATGACGTGAAGGCACTGACGCACCACCTGAAGGCGTCGGACCGCATCCCGGCCGACCCGCCCGCGACGCCGGCGGTGCCGCCACACAGCGGAAGTGACCAGGAACTGCTCGAGTCCCAGGACCTGATCGGTTTCAAGGGATTCAGCTGCATCGCCTGTCATAGCTTTGGCAGCTTTACCCCGAAGAACGTCGCCCTGGGAACACGCGGTTCGGATCTCAAGGGCCTGGCCGGCCACATACGCCGCGAGTATTTCCTGAGGTGGTGTCGCGAGCCGTTGAGGATCGTGCCGGGGATGGAAATGCCGTCGTACAAGAAACCGATCAAGGGCATCTTCGGCGGCGAGATCGAGCGTCAACTCGCGGCGATGTGGGACGCTCTGAACGACAAGCGCTTCCAGGCACCGGTGAATCCCAACGCGGTCGAGCAGTTCCTGGTGATCAATCGAGGCGAGTCACCTCGAGTGGTTCGCGACGTGTTCACGTTGCCCAAATCGGCAGGTGGCGGGACTGTGGCCCGGTCGCTGGCGATCGGGTTCTCGAATTCTCACAACCTGCTGCTGGATCTCGATCGAGCCAACCTGGCGATGTGGACGTTCGGCGACTTCGCCACGCAGCGGACGCAGGGCAAGAGCTGGTTCTGGGACATGGCGGGTCGGTTGGTTTTGACCGGAGGAGAGCGGCGAGGCGACGTGGTGCTGGTGATTGTCGATGGGACCGGGAAGCCGATCTCGGTGCACCGTCCGCTGAAAGACATGGTGACCGCGGCGCGGTTGATCGGGTACCAGCAGGATGAAGAAGGTGCGGTCGACGTTTTCTACGAACTGCAGTTTGCGGTCGGTAAGAAGAGATACACCGTCCGGGTCAGCGAACTGCTGCAGCCGACTCCAGCCCGGGAATTGTCGAAGGGGACCAGCGGCTGGGACCGCGACGTGTCGGTCAGCGTGACGAAGCCGCAGCAGGGCCAGCTGGGGGGTTTCCCCAAGGGGGTCGAGTTCTACATCGGGCGGCCGACGGCACAGACGCGGCTGGGCGGTGCCAGCGTCAGTGCCTGGCACCACACGGTTCGGCCCGCTCGTCCTCGAGGTGCGGGGGCGTGGGGGACATTGCCCGAACAGGGCAAGCAGCAATTCGTCAGGCTTGGTGTCCAGGCCCCCGGCGGCAGCCTGGGCCCGATCTCGCGGCGGATCGTATTGAGATATGCCACCTCGGTCGTACCCAGCTCTCTGTCCTTGGGCGGGACTCCGCCCCGGCCGGCGCGGATCGAACGGGTCACCAGTGTGCCGGGTTATGAAGGGATCCGGTTGCCGATTTCATCGTCGATCATGCCCACGGCGATGACCTGGACGAAGGACGGGACCCTGGCCTTCACGTCGCTCAAGGGCCACGTTTACCTGGCTCACGACACGGATGGCGATGGGCTGGAGGACAAGTTGAGCCTGTTCGAGGAAGGCCTGGCGGCTCCGTATGGCATCATCGCCGATGGGGACGATTTGATCGTGGCTCACAAGCCCGAGGTCCTGAGGCTGCGGGACACCGACGGGGATGGTCGAGCGGATCAGCGGTCGGTACTGGCCAGCGGATGGGGCTACAGCGACGACTACCACGACTGGACGTGTGGGATTGTTCGAGACAAGAAGGGGAACCTGTACGTCGGGCTGGGCAGCAACTATGCGCAACGCACCCGGCCCGAGCAGACCAGTCGCTGGAGGGGCAAGGTGCTGAGGATCTCGCCACGGGGGCGGGTCGAACCGGTCGGGCATGCCTTCCGTTACCCGACCGGCCTGGCGGTCGATCCGGAGGGCCGGATCTTCGTCAGCGACAACCAGGGTGTGCAGAACACGTTCAATGAGATCAATCACCTGGTGCCGGGACGGAACTACGGGGTGCCGAGCCGATTCGAGGCGAAGCACGAGTCGGCCGCGGTGAAGCCGGCCATCCACGTCCCTCATCCCTGGTCCCGAAGTGTCAACGGGTTGGCCTTCCTGCCCAGGGGGTTCGCAGATCGCTCGGTCGCCGGACACGGGATCGGTTGCGAATACGACAACCGGTTCCTGGTGAGATTCACGATGCAGGAGGTTGGTGGCGAGATGCAGGGAGCGGTGTTTCACTTCTCCCGGCCAGGTGCGGGCGTGGGAGACAAGAACTTTGTCGGACCGCTCTCGGTTGCCGTTAGTCCCAAAGGGCATATCTACATCGGCAATATCTACGACAGCGGCTGGTTGGGGGGCCGAAATACCGGGACGATTACCCGGCTGAGGCCGGTGGGGGGAGGACCCAACGGGCTGCGAGACCTGAGGGCGGTGCCCGGTGGGTTCCGGCTGAAGTTTGCCCGAGCTGTCGACCGGGTGGCCGCGTCGAAGCCAGCGTCCTACTCGGTGTCGGGCTACACTCGGGTCTGGAAGGGAGGCTATACGACTGCGGATTCCGGACGACACCGGGCCAGGGTCACCGTCGCTAAGGTGTCTGCAGACGGGATCAGCGTGACGCTGGCGGTCGAGGGTCTGCGAAGCGGACATGTCTACGAGGTGACGTGTGCTAAGATCGCGGGGGAAGAGGCTGAATTGTGGCCTGCCACCGGACACTACAGCCTGCACCGCATGCCGCGAGACACGCCGTGACGCTGCCGACCGACCGAGCAACGAACGAGGAACTGCTGGCGTTTCTCGAAGAACAGCTGCCCGCAGAGCGTATGGCCGAGATCGAGCAGTCGTTGCGGGGTGACCAGGAGTTGCAGCAGCGATTGGCCTCGGTGGTACATCAGCACGACCCGGGAGCTCACTCGGTCGGTGCCATCTGGCGTCGACGTCGCCTGAGCTGCCCGTCGCGGAGCGAGCTGGGAAGCTATGTGCTGGGGGCATCCGAGCCGACTCGGGCCGAGTACATCGAGTTTCACCTGCGGGTGATCGGGTGCCGTTACTGCGTGGCCAACCTTGAGGATCTCGAGCAGACCGCCGGCGAACAGGCCGATGCGGTGACACGGCGGAGGCAGAAGTTCTTCCAGAGCTCCGCGGGCTATCTCTCGGGCGACGAGAAATAACCCCAGGGACTGGCTCGGCCGCTTTCGGCCGTGCCTGTCCCCACCCGGATCACCTCTTCTTCTTCTTCTTCTTCTTCTTCTTCTTCTTCTTCTTCTTCTTCTTCTTCTTCTTCTTCTTCTTCTTCTTCTTAGCCTCTTTCGCCTGATCACCTGGCGATGTGATCGGGACAGGCACTGCCGCCGAGGCGGCCGAGCCAGCCCCTGGGGTTACTTTTTCTTTGCGGTCAGCAGTTCGTAGTGCAGGCGTCCGACCTGCCACATGTAGTGGGGTCCGAATCCGGACTTGGGGCCCCAGGTATTGGCGACGGCCTGCCTGAGATGCGTGACCGCTTTCTTGTCTCGTTTGTGGATGGCGTGATCGAGGCCGATGTAGAGGTGAGCATAGAAGTACCGTTTCTCGCGTTCGTCATCGCTGATCTTGGCCGCCTTGATGTCGGCCACGATCGTCTCGGGTTTGATCGTTTCGGAGAACAGCTTGTAGACCGATGGGAACGGTTCGCGGTCATCCTTCTTGTACTTCAGCAGTCCTTCGCGGGCCTTCTTGAGCCCGTAGGCGCGGGCCTGCGAGAAGAATCGCCAGATGCCGTTCTCGCGGTCGACGTTGTCGAAGCTGTCGTAGATCTCGAACTGGTGAGCGGCCTGCTTGAAGTCCTTGGCATAGAACCAGGCGATGCCCCGTCGCCAGTGTGAGGTGTCGAGTTTCTTGTCCAACTCGACCATCTTCTGGTAATCGGCCACCGACTTGTCGAACTGGGCCAGGAAGAAGTAGGTGTCGGCGCGGCGGGAGTAGAAGCCGACCCGGTCGGGCTGTTGCTTGATCTGCTCGGTGAGTTCCTTGACCTGTTGTTGCCAGGCACTGGTCATCATCTTGCGTTTCTTTTCCGAGAGCGGGTGCTTTGTGGGGTCTTCGGCATTGGCCGAGAGTGGTGCCGAGACGAGCAGCGCGGCGACGAGCAGTGGAAATGTGGTGGGGAATGGTCGTCTCATGCGGTGTCTCCGGAGGGCGCTCAATCGGGGGGTGTCCGACGGCGGAGATCATACCGGCCGATCTGGCCGGTCGCTACACTCACCGGGCGTCGGTGATCGCGGTCGTGAGGTGCGGTTGAGTCATTCGGCGACGAGGACATGGAGAACAGGCATGGCGGAACTGGGTGGTCGAGTTGCGGTGGTGACCGGTGGTGGGCGTGGGATCGGGCGGGCGACGTGTCGCCGGCTGGCCGAGGCCGGTGCCCGGGTGGTGGTGGCCGAGATCGACGCCGAGACGGGGCAGGAGGTGGCCGAGGAGATTGACGGGGGGATGTTCATCGAGACCGACGTGACCTGTGAAGAGAGTGTCCAGGCGATGGTGACGCGGGTGGTCGAGGAGTTGGGGGGGATCGACATCCTGGTCAACAATGCCGCGGTGTTCGTGATGCGGGGCATCGACGCCAGCGACGAGGAATGGCGAAGGAGCCTGGATGTCAACGTGCTGGGTGCAGCGAGGGTCTCGCGGACGGTGGTGCCGGTGATGCAGGCTGCCGGCAGCGGAGCCATCGTCAATCTTGGCTCAATCTCCAGCTTCCTGGCTCAGCCCGAGTTCGTGACCTACAACGCATCGAAGGCGGCGATTGTCAGCATGACCCGTTGCCTGGCACTCGACATGGCCCCGCACGGCATCCGGGTCAACGCCGTGTGTCCGGGCACGGTCTGGACGCCGGTGGTCGAGCAGATGGCTCGGGAGCAGGGCCTGGATCGCGAGGCGGCCGAGACTCATGCAGATTTCGGTGGAGCCCACATGCTGTGCCGGCTGGCCGAGGCGAGCGAGATCGCCAACGCGATCTGTTTTCTGGCCTCCGATGAAGCCTCGTTCATCACCGCCGAGTGCCTGATGGTTGATGGGGGATACGCGGCGAAGTGATTCACGCATCCCGCGGGGCGGTGGCCGAGGCTGGCTGGGGCAGGGGCTGGTGCTCGTGCAGGTGCGGCGGTTCGAGGAAGCGGATGGTCCACGCCAGGGCCACTCCGGTCAGCAGGCAGGCCGAATACTTGATGCGGTCGTGCGAGTGGAACTGGATTTCGG
>Ga0310124_10003337_pt1 | contig 10809 bp, 11 predicted proteins | sample CB11b_AW_Bot5_MG_FD_203507 | JGI IMG/M metagenome (GOLD analysis project Ga0310124, IMG submission 203507) | Marine microbial communities from Western Arctic Ocean, Canada - CB11b_AW_Bot5 | ecosystem: Environmental > Aquatic > Marine > Oceanic | place: Canada: Western Arctic Ocean | collected...
TCTCGTAGGCACTCAGATTGTCGTGGGTGATCCTGCCCAGAAACGGGTTGTGGTTCAGCGCCGCGTGTCGTCGAGCCTCGACATGGTTCGAGATGGCCAGTGTGTAGGCCGTCCCTTCCTCTGTGTCGTTCTCAGCCACAACCAGTCGAGCAGTGTCGTCGCTGAACTCAGGCGTAGTGAATGTGTAGAGCCACCAGTCGCCGACCTCCCACTCCGGGACCTCGAATGGTGCGGTTTCAGAAAAATCGGAGTCAGAACCGCCCTCATCACTGCCGAGACAGCCGACCAAAGCAGGTAGCAGGAAGAGTGCGACAAGCAATGCAGCCGGTCTGTTCCGACGCTCTACGAGCAGTGGCGACGACCTGTACCGACGCTCCACAAGCAGTGCCGACGACCTGTTCCGAACCATCTCACTCAATCTCCCGTGTAGGTAGCCCTCTCAAGAGGGCTGCGCTTCGTCGAATCACCGGTTTAACCGAAGTTTGCGATGACCGGAACCAACACCAGACTGACGATGCTCATCAGTTTGATGAGGATGTTCAACGAAGGTCCGCTGGTGTCCTTGAATGGGTCACCGATGGTGTCGCCGATGACCGCTGCGTCGTGCGATGCGTCGCCCTTGACTGCACCCTCGATGTGACCTTGCTCAATCGCTTTCTTTGCGTTGTCCCAAGCTCCGCCGGCGTTAGCCATGAAGAGCGCCATTAGGACACCGGTTGCCGTTGCGCCTGCGAGCAGGCCGCCAAGCGTCTCGAAGCCGAGTAGTAAGCCAACGATGAGTGGGGATAGAACTGCGACAAGGCCTGGTGCCACCATCTCGCGCAGGGCAGCCTGAGTCGAAATCTCGATGCATCGGGCGGAGTCGGGCTTGACACCCTCCTTGCCCTCCAGCAGCCCGTCAATCTCACGGAACTGGCGGCGAATCTCAGTGACCATTTCTCCTGCCGCATTACCTACGCTTTTCATCGTCATGGCAGCCACCACGAAGGGTAGCGAGCCGCCGATGAGAAGTCCGATGACGACCATCGGGTTGGTCAACTCGAGAGTGAAGTCAGGGTCGTAACTGGTAACTGCTGCAGAATAGGCGGCGAACAGCGCGAGTGCAGTAAGTGCGGCCGAACCAATTGCGAAGCCTTTTCCAATGGCGGCGGTGGTGTTTCCGATGGAGTCGAGTGAGTCGGTGATAGCCCGTACATCGTCACCCAAGCCAGCCATCTCGGAGATGCCACCAGCGTTGTCAGCGACCGGGCCGTATGCGTCGACCGTCATCGTCACTCCAACAGTTGCGAGCATTCCCATCGCTGCTAGAGCGATTCCGTATAGTCCTGCAAATTCGTTTGCGTAGTAGATTCCGACGCACATCAAGATGATTGGAACGAATACCGACTGCATGCCGACTGCGAGTCCTGCGATTGCATTGGTTGCCGGTCCTGTCTTGCTCGCCTCTCCAATGAATGGGATTGCCTTCACTGGGACACCAAAAATCGGCTCGATTCCGGTGTAGTACTCGGTTGCCAATCCGATGGTGATGCCGACTGCAGCACCAACACCGACGGCCCATAGTGGGTCTAGTGGGAGTCCGAAGTGGTTGAGCGCGAAGTAACCACCCACCATCAGCAGGCCTGCTCCCACGAAGGTCGTGTTTCGCAGTGCTGCTGCTGCATCGCCCCGCTTGAAGATTGACATTGAGAAAATTCCAGCGATGCTTGCGAGATATCCGACCAGTGCCAAGAGAACTGGGATTAGCACATAATCAGCGCCGAGAGAGTCAGACGCCGCTGCGATTACCATAGCGGCAATCATCGAGCCGACAAACGACTCAAAGATGTCAGCACCCATGCCGGCCACATCTCCGACGTTGTCACCGACATTGTCAGCGATGACACCGGGGTTGCGAGGGTCGTCCTCAGGGATTCCTGCCTCGATCTTTCCGACGAGGTCAGCACCGACATCAGCTGCCTTGGTGTAGATTCCACCACCCACGCGTGCGAACAGAGCGATGCTTGAAGCACCCATTCCGAAGCCAGCGATGTTGCTGACTGTCGCCATGTCGTCTCCGAGCCAGAGGTACATGGCAGAGATGCCGAGTAGTCCGAGACCACCGACTGCGAGTCCCATCACAGCACCGCCGTTGAAGGCGGTCTGGAGAGCCTCTGCCTGACCGCCGGTCTTAGCGGCCATGGCGGTCCGGCCATTTGCCGCAGTCGCAGAGCGCATGCCCGAGAGGCCCGCTCCAACACTGCATAGCGCACCGCAGAGGAAGGCAACGGCGACTTGCCAGCCGAGTCCAAGACTTCCGCCGAAGTAGAGTGCGACAGCGACTACTGCCACGAACATTGCCAACATTCTGTATTCAGCCTTCAGGAAGGCCATTGCGCCATCCTGAATCTCTTGAGTAATCTCAGCGACCTTCTTGTCATCGATGGGAATCCCCACGACCTTTCTGTAGAGTCCATAAGCAATCACAAGTCCAACCAGTGCGACTCCAACCGCAGCCTGTCCGACCATCTTCATTTGTTCAGTATCCATGCTATCACCTGTTGGCGCGGCGACCTAGGGTCGGCATTTAAGCGATATCCAATCACAATAGGCCACCCAAGCCTGATGCAGGGGCATCCCCGCGCCCCGAATCCCTCTAATCCCCGGGTATCCCCACTCCCGGGTGTAGCACCTCAAACCGGCTTACTGCGCCGATGTGAAGAGACTATTTCCGCGAAGTTCGAGAGAATCTTGGCTCCGTCATGTTCCCGGTCGAAGGTGCTTGCTTCCTCAGCACTGATGTGACCGAGTCGCAACGACCGTTCGATGCGGTGCTTCGCCGCCTCTGGATGGAACTGGACTCCCCACGCGGGGAGTTGATTCCCCTCACCGTCAAGAATCCTCACCGCAGTTTCGGAATTGTGGGGAACACTGGCTAGGAGAACGCCACATTTCGGGAGCTCCACGACATGGTCTTGGTGGGTGAAGAGGGCAATTGGGGCTGGCAAACCTGCGAAGAGTGGGTCGGATGCGCCACTCTGGGTAAGCGAGAGAGTCACGACTGCGTCAGTCCGCGCATCAGCCCTGACAACCTTGCCGCCGAGCGCCTTGCAGAGCAGTTGGTGGCCGAAGCAGATTCCGAGAGTCGGCAAACCTGCATTGACCGCAGCCCGCATCAGACTCGCCGCCTCATCCATCCACGGCTCGTGAATCGAGACATTTCTCCGGCTTCCGGTGCAAACCACCGCGTCAATCTCCATCAGTTCGAGCCAGGTTTCCATGCCGCCATCCCTCGATTGGGGTAGTGCCACCCGCAACAGTCGGACAGTTCCGGACTCCTCACCATCGACATCGATCCCTTCGACAGAGACGGTCCGGTCAGCGACGAACGGGAAATCGTCGTCCCAAGTAGGGACATCATCGGCCGTCAGTACGAGTGGAGTCCAACTGATGAGCGCCTTCTGAGCGCTCACATGCGACTGAAACTGTGGGGTTAACAGGAACACCTCGACCCTGCCGTACTTCGCTACCAACGGCGCAATGACCTCCATGTTGCCACCATGCCCAAACTCAGCCCGCTCAACCAACAGGTCGAGCAAAGCCACTCGCAGATGCCCGCCCATGGCGGTCGAGAGGCGGTCAGCCATCATAGCCTAAGCGATGGTTGAAAGGGGTCCAACCCCACCGAACTACCGAGGGAAGCCCGTGGCAGAGTTGGATGTGGAGAAGATTCTCGCCTCAGTGGGGCCTGTGCAGGCTGTGCTCGATGCGCACGACGGTGTCGTCAATGTGGTCTCGACCGAGGGTGGAATCATCTCGATCTCACTTGAAGGCGGCTGCACCGGATGCAGTGCCACTCCTATGACGGCGATGCAAATCTTCTACTCGCTGATGAAACTCGAAGATGTGAACGACGTCATCTTTCTGAACGGTGAACTGCCCGAATACATGCGCGCCTTCATCGATGACAAACTCAAGATAGAATCCGTGGATTGAGCCGGAAAAATAAACTGTAGAGGATGCTCAGTTTCAGCGAGCCTTGATATCGTAACCGCGGTAGCCTCGCGGTATGCGAGGCCGGGTGGTGAGCACATCTGTTTGTGCCATCTTGCTGTTGGCCATTCTTGCCCTTTCCACACCGAGTGCCACCGCCACTCAGGATGACTGCCCCAACATCGTCGGAACCTCGACCGAAGACCGCAACGGTTGCTTGGACGGCGACGGCGACGGCTGGTCAGACCCCGAGGAGAACTGGACGGTGGCGGATGGGGCAGACGCATTCCCGGATATTGCTACCCAGTGGTCGGACCTCGACCGCGACGGCTATGGTGACAACGGCGACTTTGATGCCGAATTGATCGACCACTTCCCAGAAGATGCCACTCTGCACAGGGCGGTGGTTTCGGTCGGTTGCAATCCGCCGGACCATACGATTCAAACCACGAAGTCGAGTTACTTCACCTGCACCATCAAGAATGAGGGAGCCCATCGGCTAAGGGTGCTTGTCGACTGGAATGTCAGCAAGGGAATTGATGTAACCATGGTGCCCCAAAAGGTGATTCTAGAGCCGCATGGAATCTCCGATGATTCCGTCGAAATTCGACTTTCGTTCGCCGCCACGTCCGCAGGACTCAGCGGCGGCGACCTAATTCTCAACGAGAGCAGCGACTCCAAACCAATCTACTCGATTCGACTCGGCGTCCTCGTACAGAACATCTCACCCTCAACGAGTTCGGATAAGCCGGAGCCAAGCCTTGACCCAGTCATGAGACAGGCGAACAACCTGGCCGAGTGGATGTCTGCTAAATCTGGTCGGCAGGTGTCAATTCAGTCGGCAATCGCAGCTATGGTCATCGCTCCATTCATCCTTCTGGTCATCGGCCGGCGTGCACAAGTAACAGTCCTTGAACGACGCAAACAGCGAGAGGAAGCCGAGGATGCGGCAGCCAACGAAGATGAGCGTGAGCGGGAGGAAGCGCCCGAAGAGGAACTCAGCATTGAACAGATGGCGAGCGAGCCCCATCCCGAAAAAAACGGCCCGAAGCGAGGCGTCAAAGGAGCTGAGGGCAAGGTACTCGACCACGGAATGGTCGAGGTCATGGTGGGTAATATCAACATGCCAGAAGTTCCAACTGATTCGTTCAATGTTCTGACTGAGAGCCTCGATGACTCTGAGATTGAGGGGGAGGGCTGGCAAGATGCGCTGTCCGACCTGACTGATGACGAAGACGAACAGATAGTCGACTCAAAACACCGCACAAAATCAGGTAAATCTGAGATGGATGGCATCGATACTTCCACTGGCAAAAAGAAGGACTCTACCACGAAACCGAAGCTTGGAAAGACGAAATCCACGAAATCCAAATCGACCGATGACGACGATGGGGAATCCCAGAGCGAGGGTGAGAAGACTCCGAAAAAGAAGGCGAAGAGGAAGCGGCCGAAAGGCAAGGTTGGACATACCCGAGGACCGGGAGTCGACCTCTGATCATTCCTCTTTTCTTTCCCGCCGCGCCTTCATCAACTGGTGCGGATTCGGCTCCCCTTGAACCTCCTTTCCTTTGATGTTCAACGATGCGCTAAGCCCAACCGCGATACAAACAACGGCAAGCACTCGAGCGAGCATGAAAGAGCCGAAGACCGAGCCTCCAGCGTAGTGCAATCCGAACAGGGATATGGCCGCCCCGAAGCAGAGAATGACCATGATTCGCTGAGCCCGTTCTTCCGACGCCTCCGTCTTTGAAAGAGATCCGATGCTCATCCAGATGACCAAAGCCCCGCCACAGGACAGAGAGGAAAGTACCTCCCAAACCGCGAGCAACTCCATGGCCTCCCGAGTTGGGCTCGTCACTTCAAGCCACGCAGTGAGTTTCCTTGTTTGCTGCTTATCTCCAAATGCATCATCGAAAGTGAGTCGCTGGCTGACCAGCCATGCGGGTGCGCGCGAGAGTTCAAGCGGGTCGGGCGTAGTGCAGTGGTTAGGAGGCTTGGATATGGTGACGGTGAAGGGTTGGGCTCTTCCAAAGAGTCGCCGTTCTAAGCCGCCTCATTTCTCCAAGTCGCAGATTGCAACCGTCTTGGAACAGGTCGCCACGCTGCTTCTGCTGAAGGGTGCCAATCCCTTCCGGGTGCGCGCCTACCAGAACGCGAGTAGGACCCTCGCCTCACTTGAAGAGGACTTGTGGGGGTTGGTCAGTGAAGGCACTCTCACCGATGTGAAGGGAATCGGCAAGGGAATTGCCGGATTATTGACCGAAGCCCTCACCAATGGAACCTGGGGTGACATCGGTAAACTGTACGATGAAACTCCGCCCGGTATCATCGAGATGCTTGGGATTCCGGGGCTTGGGCCGAAGAGAATCAAGGCGATGCACGAGGAACTCGGCATCGATACGCTAACCGAATTGAGCGCCGCATGTGACGAGGGAGCGGTCGCTCAACTCGATGGCTTCGGCGACAAGAGCCAGCAGAAGATTCTCGACGGAATCGAACTTCTCGCTCGCTTCCAAGGGCGGCGACGGCTCAATGTCGGATTGCTCTATGGGGAGGCATTTGAGGCCCATGTTGCTCTGATTGAAGGTGTTCAGCACGCTCAACTCGCCGGCAGCGCTCGCCGCCGCCGGGAGACAATCGGTGACATCGACATCGTGGCAGCGGTGGAGCCGGATGATGTGGAAGCGGTCAGCGCAGCAATTCTCTCACTACCCGGCATCGCAGAGGTGAAGGGTGCTGGCGAGAGCAAGGTAAGCGTCATCCTCGAGGCGAGCCTGTTCGATGAGGGAATCAGACTCGGAACTCTGGACAGTGGAGTCTTCGACTCGATTGGGGGTGATGACTATTCCAGCCTCGAATCAAGTGGCACCATCGACGCTCAGGTGCGAATGGTGCCGCCCCATGTGTTCGCCTACACACTCGCCTACTTCACAGGCAGCAAGGAGCACAACATCAGGCTCAGGCAGCGAGCCATCGACCGTGGTCTGCGACTCAACGAGTTCGGCCTCTTCCCCGAAGAAGAGGCTGGCGAACTGAAAGGGTTGGAAGCCGCTGAATTCTCCCTAAAAGCGGCCACTGAAGAGGACATCTACCGCCATTTGGAACTCGATTGGGTGGCGCCGGAACTGCGGGAGGACATGGGTGAAGTCGAGGCGGCCGAGTCCGGTGAGCTTCCCGAACTGGTGAAGCCTACCGACCTAAAGGGGGCGTTCCACAACCACACTACTCTCTCCGACGGAGTTGCGACACTCGAACAGATGGCAGGCGCGGCGATGGACCTCGACTGGGAGTTTCTGGGAATCGCCGACCACTCCCAGATTCTCAACATTGGTGGCAACCAGATAGGCGCGATGCCTGAGGACATGCTTGCACAGGGCGAACAGATTCGGGAACTGAACGAGACTTGGGCTGACGGCGGCAAAGATTTCCGAATCTTTCACGGAGCGGAGTGCGACATCCTCGCTGACGGCTCTCTCGACTACGACGACGAAACCCGAAACGCTCTGACCCATGTGGTCGCCAGCGTCCATCAACTAGCGAGTTGGAAGAATCGGGACGAATTGGAAAACACTGAGAATCTCATCAAGGCGATCGAAGACCCGACCTGCACCATTCTCGGCCACCCCACAGGGAGAATCCTACAGGGCAGGGATGGATTCCCGGTCGATCTACACGCCGTGCTCCGCCGAATGGGGGAACTGAATTCCGAAGGTGAACTCAAGTCGGTGGAAATCAACGCCAGCCCCTACCGGCTTGACCTCGACTGGCGCTTCCTGAGATTCGCCCGCGACCAGGGCGTCCCAATCTGCATCAATCCCGACGCCCACGACACCCGCGGTTTGCGCGATGTCTGGTTCGGCGTTCAGATAGCGAGAAAAGGCTGGATTAGGCGAGAAGACCTGTTGAATTGCCGCTCGGGAAGTGAATTGGAAAATCAGTTTTTCAATTGACATATTAACTCCTACCGAGGGCGACGAGTTGCAGCGGTAACGCTCATTGACCCCTGCCGAAGACCGAACCTCATGGGAGTGGCCCGCGCAGTCGTCTTTGCCGGCGTCTCATTTCTGCCAGCAATCCTCGTCGGCATCTTCGCCTTCATGGCGATGGGAGGCCCAGACCAAGATTGGGCCAACTGGATGTGGCTGCCCTGCTACATCCTACCCGGCACACTAATCGGCGCCGCCGGCATTTATGGTTGGAAGACCAGTGCTGATGTCGACTTGGAGTGATTTCATGCTCAAAGCCGAGAAGGTCGGTCGCATCGGAGATATGCTCGACCAGCTCTACCCAGAACAGCCGATTCCTCTCGACCACCGCGACCCGTACACCTTTCTTGTAGCTGTGATGCTCTCCGCCCAGACCACGGACAAGAAGGTCAACCAAGTCACACCCACCCTCTTCGACCACGCCTCCACTCCCGCAGAGATGGTGAAACTCAAAGTCGATGTAATTCAGCAAATCATCCGAGAGATTGGACTCGCCCCGACCAAGGCGAAGAACCTGCACAAGATGGCTGAACAACTCGTCGAGCGTCATGATGGAGTGGTCCCCGAATCCTTCGACGGACTCGAGGCGCTGGCTGGCGTCGGCCACAAGACCGCCTCGGTGGTGATGGTGCAGGCGTTCGGAGTCCCAGCATTTCCCGTCGACACCCACATCCACAGGCTCGCAACCCGTTGGGGGCTAAGCAGTGGAAAGAACGTCGTACAGACCGAGAAGGACCTGAAACGGCTCTTTCCCGAGGAGGAGTGGGCGAGGCGCCACCTGCAGATCATCTTCTTCGGCAGAGAACACTGTCCAGCCCGCCATCACGACATGGACTCATGTCCAATCTGTGTCTTCGCAGCGAGTGGAAAGAGCAAGAGAGCCGAGCGTCAGCGTTAGAGGCAACAGCCATCCCGACCCACCATGGCAAAGCACCTGAGCGTGGGCGAGAAGGCGCCGGAGTTTGAGGCGACACTGACCGACGGCACGGTGGTGAAGTTGGCAGAAATGTTGCAGGAGAGCGGCGTCATCCTCTACTTCTATCCTAAGGACAGCACCCCGGGTTGTACCACTCAGGCGTGCGATTTTCGCGACAACTTTGGAGCGGTGAAGGCAGCCGGTTGGCGAGTCATCGGCATCTCAAAGGACTCCGCAAATAGCCATGAGAAATTCATCGGCAAGCATCAACTGCCCTTCGAACTAATCGTCGACGAAGAGAAAGAACTGAACGATCTCTACGGCACTTGGGCTGAGAAGAAACTCTACGGCCGAACCTTCCTGGGCTCACTCCGCTCCACCTTCGCAGTCTCACAAGACGGAAACCTTGCATGGGCGAAATACAATGTCAAGGCGACCGGACATGTCGAACGGCTAATGAGAGACCTCGGTATCGAGTGATTGCATGTCCGACGACAACGAGTTGGCCGGAATCCGCCACGACCTCGGCAGTGGCTCCGTCGCGTGGAGTCCCTGCCATGTCGGAAAAGACGCTGTCATCGGTGCTGACTGCTCCGTCGGGGCGCTCGCCCATGTGGGAAGTGAGGCGGTGTTGGGAGACCGGGTAAGAGTCCAAGGCGGTGCCTATGTGGCTAGCATCTGCCTCCTCGAGAACGATGTATTCATCGGGCCAAACGCAACGCTGCTCAACGACCGACATCCACCCAGCCGGGACCGAGCGAAGTGGCTCCCAGTGACTGTGCGAGCGGGTGCGGTGATTGGTGGCGGGGCGACTGTCCTACCCGGCGTGACCGTCGGTGAGCGGGCGGTGGTAGCAGCTGGCGCGGTGGCCACGAAGGACATCCCGGCAGACGAGGTCTGGGGCGGAATCCCGGCACGGTTCATCATGAGCCGTGACGACTATGAGGCGAACAGAACCGAGGGGGACCTGTGAGGCTGAGCGAGGTGAATGGAAGATGACTCCCGAAGAATCCAAGTCGGCTGTCAAGGACTTCCTACGCCGTTGCGTCTCATACGCCGACTCCTCAATCGAGCGAAAGGTCTCAAGGGGAGAGGACGAGAAAGAGGTCGCCCGCTGGCGCGCCTACCGTGAATTCACTGCATATTCAATCGCCGAAATCGATGGTGGAGAACTCGATTCCTGGTTTGACTCTGAGACGACTGGTCACCAACCGAGAGAATCTGTAGGTGACTCTCCATCCGAAATCCCTCCGTCGCCCGACTGGCTCTCCGCGCTGGTCGCACCAAGACCTGTGGCTCTCCTCTCAACCCGATCCGAATCCGGCATCCACAACCTCTGCCCGGTGACCTCCCACTCGGTGCTGGCTAACTTCCCGCCCCTCATCGGAGTCAGTCTCTCGGTGAATCGCGAAGGGAGAGAACGAGACAGTCTGAACAACCTACGAAGTGGAAGTCCAGCCTCCCTCATCGTCTTGCCAGCCGACTGGGACTCCGCACAAGTCATCGACAAGACGGCCCGCAGCCTACCCCCCGAAGAGAGTGAATGGGGTCTGATTGAGGATGAGCCGGTGGTTCAGGGAGAAAATCCCGCTTTCCACCCCGCCGCCGTTGCGGTCATCGAATGTCATCTTGCAGAGCTCCACTCATTGCCCGAAGGGAGCGTAGCCACACTCGCCATCCTCGCTGTTGACCGATTGCTCATCCCAGAGGCAATGTCGGATGAATCTCCGGACTTGGAGAGGATTGGACCTCTACTCTCACAATTCGGCATGCACAGACTTACTCACGGGCCGAGTGGCTCCGAGTGGTCGTACACAATCGAAATGGACTAATTGTTTCCCAACGGAATGTGGTGTCGCCTCATTCCTCGTGAACGCCGAGGTGGTGTGAGGTCGTATCGACGATTGAACCAGCTCCGGGCAGGAGCAGCAGGGT
>Ga0310124_10003344_pt1 | contig 10797 bp, 8 predicted proteins | sample CB11b_AW_Bot5_MG_FD_203507 | JGI IMG/M metagenome (GOLD analysis project Ga0310124, IMG submission 203507) | Marine microbial communities from Western Arctic Ocean, Canada - CB11b_AW_Bot5 | ecosystem: Environmental > Aquatic > Marine > Oceanic | place: Canada: Western Arctic Ocean | collected...
TACCGCTTGCCCATCTGGTGGATAAGCTCCGCGGCCCGACGAGTTGCCCCCGGCTTCAACTTGTACACGCGTCTGATGAGATACATCTATTCCCCCTAAGAGTGTTGATCGACTTTCTTGGATTTCAGCTGTGGGTCGTCGGGGTTCAGGCCCAGGTCGTCTTCGGTGGTGTCGACGCGACCGCCCACCTGCTCCGTAACCGGCCTCCCGACAGACTCCCTCCACTCCCGGATTAGCGCCGTGACCGTCCTGGCATCGAGGAACCGCCGAGGGTCGTCGGCGCCAAGGCCGAGGCCGCCCTCCTCAGTCTGGTGTCCGATGACCAGCTTGTCGTTGAAGAACAGGTCCAGCTGCCCGTGTCCTCCGGGGACGAGGCTGAACTCGCTGATGTCGTTGGGAAACCTCTCCAGAATTTCGCCCGCTATCCAAGCGGTCCTGAGGGCATGTCCTCAGGGCACACAGTATTCGATCTTGATATGCAGCTTCTCGATGCCGTTGCTATCGACCATGTCGCTCCTTTCGTCCGTCTATGGATTCCGGATTGATGCGTCAGCTCGGGACCGAGTCCAGCGGCTGTGCGGACGCCATGATAACACGCCAGAGCCCTTTGGTCAGAGAGCGGCCGGTCCTAGGCGGCGGCTTGGGTGGCGATCATGAACGTCGTAGTTAGGGGCCGGAACCACGCGACGCCACTAGATCTTGTCCATCAACGCCGACAGTGCCCGGATGACGAGGTCGGGGCTCACGTTGGCTGTCTCCGGCAGGCCAGCGCCCTTGTTGTCCACCCAGATGGAGAAGATCCCAAGTCGCTGGGGCGCGGCCACCTCCCATTCGAGGTTGTCGCCTACCATCCACGACTCGGAGGGCCGCGCGTCGAGCCGATCTATCGCGTGAAGGTATACGCGTTTATCAGGCTTGCCGGCTCCGAACTCCCCCTCGATTAGGACGTAGTCGAAGAAAGGCTCCAAGTCGAACCGTAGTATCTTGCTTCGCTGCATTGCGGACGTGCCGTTCGTCACCAGAGCCATGCGGATGCCGTTTGCCCGTATGTAGGCCAGCGTCTCGACGGCTCCCGGGAAAGGCCTGACCGCCAGCTCACGTCGCACCGCGTAAGAGTCAGCGGGCTTGTCGGCCAACGACGGAGCCGTCAGTCCTATCAGCTCGAACGTGCCGCTGACAACTTCCCTTCGTGCGAGTTCGAGGTTCAAGCGACCCGTGCGGTGGCGTTCGGGGTCGCCCCAGTACCATCCTCGAAACTCATCGAGCGCCGACATGAAACGCTCGATGTCGAGTCCGGAAGTCCCGTTGGCAAACTCTGTGACCACAGAGCGCCAGACCCGGTCGGCGCTGCCGTCGTACTCCAGGATCGTGTCGTCCAGGTCGATCAATATCGCGGTTGGGGCAGGCTCAATCATGAGCGCCTAGAGCCTTCTTGTACGTCACTACGTCGGATAGGCCCCGTTATTGATGTGTAGTCTCTGAGCTGGGACGCCATGATAGCACAGCGCAATGGTCGTACTGCGGCCCACCGCTCTGCTAGACTGGGCGCGCGACCAAAACCGATAATGCGAGGAGGCTCACCATGGACGTGCAACCGCATGAGGTACACATCTCAGAGGACATCCTTGAGGACCTGCGGGAGCGGCTGGCCCGTACCCGCTGGCCGGACGAGATCCCCGGCTCGTCCTGGGACTACGGGTCGAACCTGGACTACGTGAAGGAGCTGGTGGACTACTGGCGAGACGAGTTCGACTGGCGGGCCCAGGAGGAGGCCATAAACAAGCTGGCCCACTTCCGCACCGACGTGGAAGGCTTCGGCATCCATTTCATCCACGAGCGCGGCAAGGGCCCCGACCCCATGCCGATCGTACTCTCGCACGGCTGGCCCAGCACCTTTACCGAGATGCTGAAGATCATTCCGATGCTGACCGATCCCGCGTCACATGGCGGCGATGCGGCCGACTCATTCGACGTCGTAGTGCCCTCGCTACCTGGTTATGGCTTCTCGGACCGGACGACGGAGCGAGGAGTCAACGTCTCCAAGATCGGGGACCTGTGGGCTTCCTTGATGACAGACGCGCTGGGGTACAGCCGGTTCGCGGCCCACGGGGGAGACTGGGGGTCCGGCATCACCGCTCGGCTCGGGTACGCCTATCCGGACCAGCTCATCGGAATCCACGTGACCTCGGCATCGTTCCCTCCCTATCTCGGCCCGGGCTCCCGCGAGCTCACGGACGCCGAGAGAGCCCATGTAGAGGACCGGGAGAAGTGGCGCCAGGCGGAGGGCGGATATGGCCATATCCAGGGCACAAAGCCTCAGACCCTCTCCTACGGCCTCAACGACTCCCCCGCCGGCCTGGCCGCCTGGATCGTAGAGAAGTTCAGGACGTGGAGCGACTGCGGAGGCGATGTGGAGAGCGTGTATACGAAGGACGAGCTGCTGACCAACATAACGATCTACTGGGCTACCCAGACCATCGGCTCCTCCGTCCGGATCTACTACGAGTCACAGCGTTCGGCCCCGCGGCAAGACAAGGAAGGCAAGATACAAGTCCCCAGCGCCATAGCAATCTTTCCGAAGGACCTGAGCCAGCCGCCCAGGGAGTGGGCCGAACGGTCCTGCAACGTGCAGCGATGGACCGAGATGCCCAGAGGAGGCCACTTCGCCGCGCTGGAGGAGCCGGACATGCTGGTGGACGACCTCCGCGCTTTCTTCCGCGACCTGCGGTAGCGCGAGGAACGGCCCTCTGCGGCCGAGAGCAGTCGCAGACCTACTCGACGAGATGCTGCTTGAGCACATCTTCGTCGAACTCGACGCCGAGTCCCGGCCCCGTGGGCGGGATGATGTAGCCGTTCTCGAACACAAGGGGCTCCTTGAAGATCGTCTGGTGGAGCGGCCCCAGGTTCGCCTCCTGGATGAGGAAGTTCGGCGAGCAGGTATCGACCTGGATTGCGGCGGCTGCAGCTATAGGTCCGCAGGCCATGTGTGGCGCGATCATCGCGTAGTGGGCCTCGGCGATGGCGGCGATCTTCTTCGACTCCAGTATCCCGCCGCACTGTCCAACGTCCAACTGGATGATCTGGGCTGCCTTCTTCTCGATTAGCTGCGAGAACTCGTACTTGGTGACCAGTCGCTCCCCGCTGGCGATTGGGATGCTTGTGTGGGCGGCGACTCTGGCCATCTCATCGATGTTCTCGGGTGGGACCGGCTCCTCGAACCAGAAGGGATGGTACGGCTCCAGGTAGTCGGCGACGCGGATCGCGCTGTAGGTTGTCAGCTGCCCGTGAGTCCCGATCCCCACCTCCAGTTTGTTGCCGACGGCGTTTCGGATGCTCTCGAATATCTTCGCCGCGTGTTCGATCTCCCACAGTGGGATGTCCCTGGGTATCGGATAAATCGGCGAGAACGGGTCTAACTTACAGGCCGAGTTGCCCTCTTCCAGCAGCCGTATCGCGACCTCGCCGGCCTCCTCGGGATTGTCCTTGAACGCGCCTCCCGGCATGTAGGCGTAGGCCCGGAGCTTCTCGTGGTACTGTCCGCCCAGGAGGTTGTAGATAGGCTGGTTGGCGGCCTTACCGACGATGTCCCACAGCGCCATCTCGATCGCGCTGATCACCGGGGTCGCGTGGAGGCTTGGGTGGCGGAAGTCGTGTCGGGACGCGTACATCCGGTCCCAGATCCTCTCGATGTTAAAGGGGTTCTCTCCGACGACATACTGGCGCCCAAACTCCTCTATCAGGCTGATCTGCGACTTCAGATCGCCCAGGTTCTTTGAGTAGGTATTCCCGGTTATCCGCTCGCCGAATCCGGTAATCCCCTCGTCGGTCGAGAGCTCCAGGAACAGCAGGTACCTGCCGCCCCTGTACGGCGGCTCATTCTCGACGACCATTGTCTTCAGATCAACGACTTTCAAAGTACGCTCCTAGCTTTTCGGTTGAAACGGATAGCGCCCTGAGTCGAATCAGCCGTCCCTGATCCCCTGCTGCATCGGTGCTGAGACCGTGTCGAGCCTGTCCTTCGCCTCCGGAGGGAGCTCCCAGCCGACTGCGCCGATGTTGTCCTCGATGTGCTCGATGGTGTCGCCTCCGGTGATGGCGACTGAGATCTCCGGGTGGGAGAGCACCCACGCCAGGGCTACCTGCGCGACGCTCTTGTCGGCCTCGGAGGCGACCTGCCGCACAGTCTCGAGCACGGCCGAGGCCTGGCCGGACAGCGTGCTCTCCAATCGGTCTCGTCCGCGGCGGCCCCAGAGTGTGTCAGGTGATGGCGCCTCGCCCGGCCGGTAGGCTCCGCTGAGCAGGCCGATTCCGAGGGGACTGTACGCCATGATGCCAAGCCCCTGGTCCCTGACCACGCCGAACATCTCGTCCTCGAGGCGACGGTCCATCAGGCTGTACGGGTTCTGCACGCACATGAACGGGGCGGCGTTGAGCCGGTCGGCGACCCACAGGCCCTTGCACACCTGCCACGCCGCGAAGTTGGAACATCCGAAGTACCGGATCTTTCCCTGGCGCACCAGGTCGTCCAGGGCCCTGATGGTCTCCTCCAGCGGCGTCGTTGCGTCGAATCCGTGGAGTATGTAGACGTCGATATGGTCCGTGTCCAATCGCTTGAGGGAGCGCTCGACCTCGCGCATGATGTGGTATCGAGAGCTCCCGGAGTCGTTGGGACCCGGGCCGACCTGACTAAAGACCTTGGACGTGATCACGACGTCGTCCCGGCGCCCCTTGAGTGCCTTCCCCAGGATGACCTCGGAGCTTCCCGCGTTTTCGCGGTTGTCCATCAGGCCGTAGATGTTGGCGCAGTCGATCAGGTTGATGCCGAGGTCCAGGGTGTGGCTGATCATCCTCAGCGCCTCCGCCTCGTCGCTCTGGACCCTCAGGCCGAGCCCGAGCGCGAGCCGGCTGACCTTCACTCCGGCGCTCCCGAAGTTCACGTACTCCATTGCTCTCCTCCATAGTGGCGCCTGCGTTCGTACCCACCACGACGCCGCGATTCTATCAGAGTCTACTCTTGGACCACCGGCCGGCGTTTCTCCCACTCTGTTTCCAGCTGGTATGCTTGGGCCACCCGCAGCGCGGTTGCGTCGTCGTGGGCTTTCGCTGCCACGGTTATGCCTACGGGGAGTCCGCTTGACGTAAAGCCGCACGGCATGGAGATGGCCGGGACCCCCATCAGGTTCGCCAGACGAGTGAGAACGTGCGGGGCCCGCAAGACCTCGTTCGGGCGGGTCCGGAGCCCGTCGCCGCCCTCTTCGATCGGCGATGCCGGTCTCGCCGTCGTCGGCCACACGAACGCGTCTACGCTCTCGAGCTCCCTGGACACGGTACTGGAGATCGCTCGCCGCGCCCGTTGCGCCTTCAGGTAGTCGCCGGCCGTCAGGCATCTCCCAATCGCAAGCGACCTCCGGGAGTCCTCTCCGTAGTCTGCAAGCTGGGTATCGGACCACCGGCTGTGCGTCGATGCCACCTCCGAGCCGGAGATGGTGCTGGTGGTCACGGCGGCGTACTCCGCCGAACGTAGCTCGAGGTCAACGCGCTTCGCCCCGAGCCGCTCGAAGACCCTGACCGCGTCCCAAAAGGCGCGCTGAACGTCAGGGGCCACGTCTTCGGATACGTAGGCGGGCGCGACTCCCAGTCGCATGCCGGACAGCCGGCGCTCCAGCCCGGCTGTGTAGTCGACCGGAGGCCGGTCGACGGATGCCGGGTCCCGTGGGTCGTGCCCGGCCACAGTGTTCAAGACCAGAGCCGCGTCCCGCACCGAGCGCACCAGGGGGCCCGCGTGGTCGAGGGACCATGCGGCCGGGAACACTCCGTGTCGGCTCACGAGGCCATAGGTGGGCTTCATCCCGACGACGCCGCAGAAGGCTGCGGGCTGGCGGATCGACCCGCCGGTGTCGCTGCCCATCGACGCGTGGCCGAGTCCCGCTGCTACCGCTGCGGCCGAGCCCCCGCTGGAGCCGCCGGAGACGTGCCTGGAATTCCATGGGTTGGGCGTCGTGCCGTAGTGGGGGTTGATCGTCGTGGAGCCGAGGGCGAATTCGTGCATGTTGGTCTTGCCGATGAGCAGCGCGCCCGCGTGGCGCAGCCGCTCCGCGGCATCGCTGTCATGGTCGGGCACCCAGTCGGCCAAGATCTTCGAGCCGGCCGTGGTCCGCACCCCTCGTGTGGCGTACAGGTCCTTGAGGGAGACCGGCACGCCGTGGAGCGGGCCGCGGTATTGGCCCTTGGCGATCTCGCTCTCGGCCTGCCTGGCCTCCTGCGCGGCCTCGTCCAGAGTGAGGGTGATGAACGCATTCAGGGTTGGGTTGAGGCGCTCGATTCGCCCTTGGACGGCGTCGAGAAGCTCCACCGGGGAGACTTTTTTGCTCTTTAGCCAACCGGCGACTTCGGATAGTGTGCTCTGGCACAGCTCATCGGAGTCGGCCACGTTACTCCCCCACCGGACGGTAGGTTGTCGCCGGCTCGACATCCCCCAGTTCCAATTCGTCCAGGCGGTGGAGTCCTCGCAGCAGGTCCGTCAGGCTAGATGCGACGGCCTCGGCGGAGTCGGCGGGCAGCCAGGCGTCGGCATCGAGCGCCGCGACACGCCGCCGGGCTACCTCGGCCCAGTCTTCGGTGAGCTTGCTGTGAGACTTGTCCATCGGTCCCTCCCAGACGACGCCCAATGTTTGCGGCGGGTTGGCCTGCATAGTAGCATGGGGCGGCATCAGCGCGACGCAGAGTATGTGGTCGTTCTACACGAGTCGTTCCGGAGGAGCCAAGTGGTCGATACAGAGCAGCAGCAAGGCAGATGGGGAAGGCTGGAGCTGGTCTCAAAGCCGGTGGTCGAGGCCGGGGAGGTCACGACGGTCAAGCTGCGTTACGTCGCGGGCGCCCAGGGGCTGGCCGCCGGTGGGAGCCTGAATGTTTACACCGATTCCGATTCCGACTGGGCGCGCTCTCAGGTCACGGACCCGGCGGGCGACGGCTACCTGAGCGTGTCGCCTCCGCCGGACTGCGCCGTATCCGTGCGGGTGCCCGACCACAGTCAAGGAGGTCTGCGAGGTGTTTCGAAGGCACTGATAGCTGTGCAGTCGGGCGAGCTCAAGCCCGGCGAGGAGATCGCCATCGTGATCGGCGACCGCAGCGGCGGCGGAAGCGGATCGCGAGCACAGACGTTCTACGAGGGCAAGCACTACTTCTACTGCCGCGTCGACCCAACGGGGGACGGGCAGACGGGCGAAACGGAGCCGGTGATCGTGGAGATGGCGGGCGGCCAGGCAGAGTCGATTTCAGTGACAGCGCCGTCGGACATCGAGCTGGGGTCGCCGTTCGCCCTGCTGCTGAAGGCCGAGGACCGCTGGGGAAACCCGGCCCATCGCTACCGGGGCACGGTACAGATCGACGCTCCAGGGCTGGTCTTGCCCGAGGGGGACGAGGTCTCGTTTGGCGGCGGCGACAAGGGCGTGAGGCGGATCGAAGGGGTGGTCATCACCGAGGCAGGGGCGACCAGGATTGAGCTCCGGGATCGCGAGAGCGGACTGGAGGCCGTCAGCAATCCGGTACGCATTCACCCGACGATGCCCGAGTTGAAGCTCTACTGGGGCGACCCGCACTCCGGTCAGGTCGCGGACCCTGCGAAGATCGAAGACTATTTCAGACACGCCCTGGAGGTGTCGGGACTCGATTTCGCCGGCTTTCAGCGCAACGACAGCTCGCACACCACCGACGCTTACGACATACAGCAGGAGCAAGAGAAAGCGTTCCACCAGCCCGGACGGTTCGTGCCGCTTCCCGGCTACGAGTGGTCGGGCGAGCTGGCCGCGGGAGGCCACCACAACGTCTACTTCGGCAGGTTCGACAGACCGATGAAACGCTGGCGCGGGGCAGACCGCCTGGGCAAGGCGGGCGAGACCGATCTGCCGCACGTCCGCGACCTGCACAACTACTACCGCGGCACCGACACGGTCATCACGCCCCACGTCGGTGGGCAGCACGCCGACCTGCAGTGGCACGACCCGACGCTCGAGCCGGCGGTCGAGGTCACGTCGACGCATGGGTCCTTCGAGTGGATACTCAGAGAGTCGATCGAGCGCGGCTACCAGATGGGGTTCGTAGGTGGAAACGACTGCCATACAGGACGCCCGGGGGATGACCGGCCCGGCCACCAGACGCGACGGTACTCGAAGGGCGGCCTGACCGGCGTCTACGCCACCGAGCTCACGCTAAAGGGTGTCCTGGACGCGATTAAGGCCAAGCGGGTCTACGCCACGACCGGCTCGCGCATAAGGGCCGAGGTGACGGTGGACGGCCATTTCGTCGGCGAGAAGTACTCGTGCGGGAGCACCTGTGAGGTACGAGTCGTCGTCGAGGGGACCGCGCCCCTCGAGCGGATCGAGGTCTACCGTGGCCTTGAGCTCGTGCACACTGAGGACCTGTCCGGGCCGCCGCTGGGGTCTCGTGTCAGGGTCCTCTGGGATGGCGCCAGTCGAATGTCGAGCTACTCCGGCGTCGTGTGGGACGGGCACATTGACGTGGGCGACGGCGAGATCGTCGATGTGACGCCGATTCGATTCGACAGCCCCAGGTCTGGCTTCGAGTGGGTGGGCAAGTCCCGTATCGACGTTGCCGGCTGGTCGTGCGGATACCCCAGCGGCGTCGTAATCGACCTGGGCAAGGGGACGGAGTCGGCGATAGCGGTCGCACTGGCCTCCCGGCTGATCATCGGAGAGAGTTTCGGCGGGCACGGTGAGTCGCCACCGCGCAGGATGGCCTTCGCGGACGGGGACGCCGTGCGAGTCTCAGCGACTCTGGAGCAGCTTGCGGACCGGGCAGCCAGGGTCGACCTGGGGCACCTGAACAGGAGCGTAACCCTCGAGCTGGCGCCGGAGCCGGCCACGGACCGGGCTGAGTTCACGGTGGTGGACGACGGCGTCCGCCCCGGGGTCAACCCATACTGGGTCAAGGTCGTACAGCAGGACATGGAGATGGCCTGGATCAGCCCCGTTTTTGCCGAGTTTTGAAGGACCGCCACTGCGAGTAGAGGGGCCGAATCATGAAAGTAGTCACTAACGGTGTGCTCATCGACGGCACGGGACGGGAGCCGGTGCCGAACGCCGCCGTGGTCATCGACGACGACGGGCGGGTAACGAGCGCTGGCAGGCTCGACAACCCTCCCAGGGACGCAGAGGTGATCGACGTGTCGGGCCGAACGATCATGCCGGGTCTGATCGACTGCCACGTCCACCTGTTCGCCGAGATGAAGCCGATGCTGGATATCGCCCTAACGCCCCTCAGCCTGCGCGTCATCGAGGCCATCCAGCACGCGAAGGCGACGCTGGACGCGGGCGTAACCACGGTCCGCGACGCCTCCGGCACGCCCATCGGGTTCAAGATGGCCGCCGAGCGCGGCCTCATCGCGGCCCCGAGGATGCGCATTTCCGTGTCGGCGCTCTCGCAGACAGGCGGCCACGGGGACACCCTCATGCCGAGCGGCACCCACGCTCCCGTGCTTCCGATGGGTGGCTCGTTCGAGTGGCCCGAGACCATCTGTGACGGCGTCGAGGAGGTGCGCAAGGCCGTCCGGGGCGTCCTCAGGGCGGGCGCCGACTTCGTCAAGCTGCACGCCACGGGCGGAGTGCTCTCACCCAGCGACGAGCCCGGCGCCACCCAGTTCTCCCGCGAAGAGATCGCCGTGATGGTCGCGGAGGCCGCGGCGCAGGGAAAGACGTGTATGGCGCATGCCCAAGGCACCGAGGGCATCCGCAACGCAGTCCTGTGCGGCGTCGAGTCCATCGAGCACGGCATATACCTGGACGAGAGCGTCGTGGCCGAGATGAAGTCTCGCGACACGTTCCTGGTGCCCACGCTTGTTGCGCCCATCTGGGTAGAGCGCCACGCAGAGCGGCAGGAGGGTGTCGTGATGCCTCAGTCGCTGCGCAAGACCCGGGAGGTGCAGGGCGCCCACCGCGAGAGCTTTCGCATGGCCGTGGAGTCAGGCGTTCGCATCGCTATGGGAACGGACGCGGCGGTAGGCGAGCACGGCACCAACGCGGAGGAGCTGCGGCTGATGGTCGAGAACGGCATGACCCCGATGCAGGCCATCGTGGCCTCAACCAGGACGGCCTCGGAGTGCGTCCACATGGCCGATGATGTAGGCACGCTGGAGGCCGGCAAGCTAGCCGACCTGCTGGTGGTGGACGGCAACCCCCTCGACGACATCGGCGTCCTCGAGGACAAGGACAGGCTGCTTCTCATCATGCAGGGAGGCACGGCCCACAAGGACCTGGTCACCTAATTGCAGGGCTACCGGTTATAGCCTAAACCACCGGCAGAGCGAGGCCGTCTTCCGTTTTGAACTATTCGACCAGGTCGTTATGGACGGCGAAGACGACCGCCGACGTTCTGGACGTGACGTCGAGCTTGTTGTAGATGTTTCCCAGGTGGCGCTCGACTGTATTCTCGCTAATCACCAGCGCCTTGGCTATCTCTTTGTTGCGCATCCCTTTCGCCAGGTGCTGAATCACGTCGACTTCACGCTCCGAGAGGCCCCCAGGCCGTTCGGAGACCTTGGTGGGTTTGGGTGCTGCTAGCTTACCCTGAAGGTAGTTTACGAGGCCTTCGTAGGCCTGCGGGTCAAACTGTGTCCCGGTCAGAGGCTTGATCTCCCGTAGCGCGTTCTCGCTGGTTCGTAGGCGTTCTCGAACACGAACCCGCTGTCCGACAACTCGTTGAGATGTGGAGTCTCGATCCAGTCGTTGCCGTAGCACGGCATCGTGTCCGTACGCTGCTGGTCCGTGCATATGAAGATCAGAT
>Ga0310124_10003345_pt1 | contig 10796 bp, 10 predicted proteins | sample CB11b_AW_Bot5_MG_FD_203507 | JGI IMG/M metagenome (GOLD analysis project Ga0310124, IMG submission 203507) | Marine microbial communities from Western Arctic Ocean, Canada - CB11b_AW_Bot5 | ecosystem: Environmental > Aquatic > Marine > Oceanic | place: Canada: Western Arctic Ocean | collected...
AGCAGTGTACCGCTGCGCCCGGCGTTATTGCGCTGATACAGAGTTACGACCTCCTCAAGATCACGAGCTGCCTCGAATGGCACCACCCAGGGCCCGCATGCAGAGTCAGGGCATTGGTGCAGAGTGGCGCGAAATCCCGTCAAAGGCACGCTGCACCAGCCCAGCCGTCGGTAGAAGCGCGCCGGGATGATCGTGAACAGAAGACCCAACTCGTAGCCGCTGGAGCGCATGGTCTCTGCTGCGTGCGCCATGAGTTGGTTGGCGAGTCCGCGGCGCCGGTAATCGGGATGGGTGGTAACACCACCGATGCCGCCCATGCGGACGGGCGTCGCCCCGAGATGGACGTGGCGATCCCAGATGCGCAGTGTTGACACGATGCGGTCATCGACGAGTACGACTGGTGTCTGCTCCGGACGCCATGTAGGGTCGCCCAGAATGTAACTGCGGTAGCGCTCGCCCCTCTGAGTGTTCTCATGGACCACGCACAACAGGTCGATGAGTTCGTCGAGCTCGGTGGTGCGGATCGGGCGGATCTGCAATTCAGACAATTTTGGAAAACTCGCAGTTGAGAGCGACGACTCTTACGCGGGGACACGTTTAGCCTCCCACGTGTGTCGTCAGGCCAGAGACCTGCGCACCGCTGGAGACATATAACGTCGACATGTCCGGACTGCCAAAGGCGACGGTCATTGGGCGCACGCGATCAGTCACCAGCCACGGGCACTTGCTTGAGCACACGCCACAGACCGCGCAGATCGCGCGGATCGAACTTGCGCGACAACTGGCCCATGCGGTTGGCCAAAGCCTCCGCGGGCTCCATGTCGACCAGCTCGACGTTGTAGTCGAAGGTGACACCCAGCTGCGTGGCCAGGCATTCGAACACTCGGGCCTCGCGCAGCGGCTTGTCGAGAAACGCGTCGAAGCCTTCGTCCAGCAGTCCCAGGCGCTGGTGATCGAACACGGAAGCCGTCGCGGCGACGACGACCACCCTGTCTTCGAGCTTGCGACACCTTCAGCGCTACGGTGCCAAATTCTGACCCGACGACTCGGTCGGTATCTGGTGGACGTCCGCCACCTGCCTGGTCCGTCGCTATAACCGGGCGCGAATGGGTGCGGAGTTTTCCGCGTTCGTCAGTCGAGCAGCCGCTGCACCTCGGCCCGAAACTTCTGCACCAGCTCAACGACCACAACATCATCCATGCCCAAATAGTCGTGCACGGACAGATTGCGCGCATTCAGGAACTGATTCCACAGCTCAAGATCGTCTATGAGCTTCAACTGAGCTGCAGCTTTGAGCGCGTCTCGCGGGCTGTAGGTTTCCAGACCGGCTTGATCTGCCTCCCGCTTGAAATGCTTCCACACGTATTCAAAGGTGCTCTCAAAGGCTTTGGCCAGAGCCGCCAGACGCAGCGCGTTTTGAGGCTCTGCCTCGCACTCCAACAGAGCCGCCTCCAGCAGCGCAAATACCTGCCCCAGTTTCGCGTCATTCATACAGATGCATCCCCGTTTTCCGTAACAGTCTGCACCAGCCGGCGTGGGAGCCCGCAAGAAATACGAGATCTGCCGAGAGAGCTGTCAGAAAACCAGCCTCGGCGTCGGTCAGATCGACGAGCTGCGCCGTAGACAGGGACGCCTCATTCCACGTAGCTGCAAGATCGAGAAGTCGCGAGAATGCGGCGAACCCAAACTCCTCCGAGCCGAAGATGCCGACGTCATAATCGGAGTAGCGTTTCGCTGTCCCCCGAGCTCGTGAGCCAAACAGAACGATCGCCACATCGGGCGCGGCGTCGTGCAGCTGTTCGATCAGGCCACCAAGCACCAGGCCCGGCGCCTGGCGGCTACGTCTCGGCAGCGTCAGGACATCAGCCGGTGCCAGATCGAGGGCCGCAAGGATCCTCGCCAGAGCACTCGGGAGAGCCGTCTTGCCGGACAGATAATTGCCCACCGTGTTTCGATGCACTCCGACGGAGGCCGCGAACTGCTGCGCCGTGGAGAACCCCCGAGCCCGGATCTCGTGCTGCAGCCTTGCGGTGTCGAGCGAAAACTGTGCTTCGGATTCCATGTTGCACAATATAACTAGGCTATTGCATAATAACAATATGCCTATCGATCGCCTCACATCAACTGTCGCAGGTGATCAACGATCGTCTGCAGAAGAACTTCTTCGACTTCGTCAACGGCTACCGCCTCAAGGAGGTCCAGACTCGCCTGCTGGCGCCGGAGGCCGAGAAGCTGACAATTCTCGCTGTCGCGTTTGATTCCGGCTTCAGCTCAAAATCCTCCTTCAACACGATCTTCAAGATGGAGTTACCCCGGTTTGGTGGACATCCCGATACTTGGGTGAGGAGAATGTTCATACCTTTGTCATCGTCTCCAGGGGCTCGCCACTCTCCTGCGCCACGAGGACCTGTTCGCGAAGCGTTGGATCAAGAGACCTCGAGCGGTAACGACCTATGATTCTCCCCCATCACGAGAGGCCAACACATGAAACGCTGGAGCTGGGGCTGGACCGTGCTGGTGATGGCGAACATCGCCTGCGGTGAACAGGGGCAACAGGTGGTCTGGCGCATCGACAATCTGAACGCCATCGGCGGTCATGAGATCACCGTGGCGGGAACGCCGAAGGTGATCGAGACGGCCGGAGGCAAGGCCCTGGAGTTCGACGGGGAGGGAGATGCCATCTTCCTCGACGTTCACCCGCTGGACGGTGCTCGGGTCTTCACCGCCGAGGTCGTCTTTCAGCCCTACCCCAACGGCCTGAAGGAGCAGCGATTCTTCCACATGCAGGACGACGCGAACGACCAGCGGGTGCTGTTCGAGACGCGCCTTACCGATGACGACCACTGGTTCCTCGACACGTTCATCCGCACCGGCGATGCCAACCACACGCAGTTCGCCGAGGATTTCAAGCATCCCATCGGGCCCTGGTACCACGCCGCGATCGTCGTCGACGGCAAGACCTTCCGCCACTACGTAAACGGCAAGCTGGAGCTATCGCGGGAAATCGACTACGTACCGCAGATGTCGGGACGGACCTCGCTCGGTGTCCGCATCAACAAGGTCTACTGGTTCAAAGGCGCCATCCGCACGACGAGGTTCACTGCCGGCGTCCTGCAGCCGAAGGAATTCCTGAAGCCGTGAGGTCACACGCCCTTCGAACCCGCCGCGGGCTGTCGGCCTGCTGCCTCCTGGCGCTGCTGTCGTCGAGTGCCACGGGCCAGGTCTATCGCCAGGCGCCCATGTTGGATGAGGCGGTCCGCGCCGGACGTCTGCCGCCCGTCGAGGAGCGCCTGCCACCCCAGCCGATGGTCGTCACGCCGGCCCACGAGATCGGGCGTTACGGTGGCACGTGGCACCGCATGATGCGTGGTTCGAGCGACTTCCACGCCTACAGCCGCTGTGCCTACGAGCAGATGCTCCGCTGGCGTGCTACCGACAGCGGCGGCGTCGAGATCGGCCCGGGACTGGTGCGCGACTGGCAGTTCACCGACGGCGACCGAACCCTGCGCCTGCACCTGCGGCACGGGCTGCGCTGGTCGGACGGCCACCCCTTCTCAGCCGACGACGTCCTGTTCTGGTGGCAGCACATCGCCCAGGACCCGAGCCTGAGCGGTACCGTGCCCGCCCACTGGACGCCCGACGGCGTGCCCATGGAGGTAGCGGCACCCGACAGCTATACCGTCGACCTGCGCTTTGCCAAGCCCTACCCGCTGGCACTGAAATACCTGGCCTTCTGGGGCAACCAGTGGCCCCTGGTCTTCGAACGCGCCGGCTTCTTCGCGCCCCGGCACTACCTGGAACCCTACCTGCCGGGTGAGGGGGAGGACGACGTGGCCACCTACGCCCTGTTCGAGCAGAAGGCCAACGACTTCACCCCGGGGCGGCCGGTCATGTCGGCCTGGCGGGTCGCCGAGTGGGTGCCGGGAAGCCACCTGCTGGCCGAGCGCAACCCGTACTACTGGAAAGTCGATCCGGCGGGCAACCAGCTGCCCTACCTCGACCACATCCGCATGGAGATCTTCCTGAACCCGGAGATGATCAACTTCCGGGCCGTCACCGGCGCCCTGCAAATGCAGCTACGTCACTTTCTGCGCGAGGACCTGCCCCTGCTCAGGGCCTTCTCGGAAGAGCGCGGTTACCGCATCATCGAGTACGACGCCACCGGCATCCGCGGCATCATGCCAAATCTGCAATACCCCGGCGATCCGGTGATCCGCGAGCTGCTGCAGAACAAGCATTTCCGTATCGCCCTGTCGCTGTCCATCGATCGGGAGCTGATCAACCGGCTGTGCTACGACGGCGCGGGACGGATCACGCCGATGGCCCTGCACCCGTCGGCGCCGGACTATGTCGAGGTGACCGACGTCCCCGACTATGCGCGCTACGATCCGGAACGCGCCCGGGCCCTGCTCGACTCGATCGGTCTCGACCACCGCGACGGCGACGGCTACCGCATCGGTCCCGACGGCGAGACGGTGAGCCTGATAATGGAGCTCTCCGTCGTCGAGGGGCCCGGCATTGACGCCGTCGAGATCGTCCGCTCCCAGTGGGAGGCAGTCGGCATCAAGGCTGCCATCAAGCCCGAGGAGCGCACCCTCTACCACCAGCGTGTCACCCAGAACGGCGAGCACATGATCGGCGTCAGTGCCGCCGAGGCCACCTTTTCATTGATCAGCTCCGTCCGCTGGTTCGGCACCAGCATGTGGTCCGAGTGGTCCCACCATTGGGCTCGCTGGTACGTCAGCGACGGCCAGCGCGGTGTCGAGCCGCCGCCCGAGGTCAAGCGTCTGCAGCAGATCCGCGAGCTCCTGTCGGTCACCGTCGACCGCACGGCGCGTCAGGAGCTGTGGCGCGAGACGATCCGCAACCACGCCGAGAACCTCTACGTGATCCCCCTGGTCAACCAGGGATCGCAGATCGGCGTGCTCAGCGATGACTTCGGTAACGTGCCCGAGAAGGCCATCGCCTCCTGGGTGACCATGACCCCCGGCTATCTCAACCCCGAGACGTTCTACAGCAAGGGGGAGACCGGTCTGACGAGCCGGTAACGGTATGCTCACCTACATCCTGCGTCGACTGCTGCGCCTGATCCCGACCCTGTTCGTGATCTCCATCCTCAGCTTCGTGATCATCCAGCTGCCCCCGGGAGATTTCTTCGACTCCTTGCAGGCCCAACTGGCCGAGAGCGAGTCGCGTGCCGATCAACAGAGCTTCCAGGCGCTCCGCGAGCAGTACCACCTCGATCAGCCAATGTGGACACAGTACCTCTACTGGATCGGCGGCTGCCTACAGGGCGACTTCGGGTACTCCTTCGAGTGGCGGCGACCGGTGAGCGAACTCATCGGCGAGCGTCTGGGCCTGACCTTCATCCTGTCCCTCGGCTCGCTGCTGTTCATGTGGGCCGTGGCCATCCCCATCGGCATCTACTCGGCCCGCCACCGCCTGTCGGCAGGCGACTACACCCTCACCTTCCTGGCCTTCATCGGCCTGTGCGTGCCCAACTTCATCATCGCCCTGGTGGCCATGTTCGTCTCCGTGTTCTGGTTCGGAGGCAGCGCCGGCGGGTTGTTTTCACCGGAGTTCAAGTACGTGGGCTGGAGCCTGGCCAAGGCCTGGGACCTGCTGCGCCACCTGTGGATTCCGGTGGTGGTCATCGGCGCCGCCGGCACGGCGACCATGATGCGCCTGATGCGCACCAGCATGCTCGACGTCCTCGACCGACCCTACATCACGACAGCGCGGGCCAAAGGGATGGCCGAGCGCTGGGTGATCTACAAGTACGCCGTGCGCGTGGCCATCAACCCGATGATCAGCATCATGGGCATGCAGATTCCCCAGCTGGTGTCCGGCTCCATCATAGTCTCCATCGTCCTCGGCCTGCCGACCACGGGCCCTTTGTTCTACCGCGCCCTCGAGACCCAGGACATGTACCTGGCCGGCACCCTCCTGATGCTGCTGGCCGTGCTGCTGCTTCTCGGCAACCTGCTCGCCGACGTGCTGCTGGCCCTCGTCGACCCGAGAATCCGCCTTGAGTGAATCCGGCGCCAGCGCAGCCCTCGCAGGACTGTCCACGGCGGGACAGTGGCAACTGGCATGGATCAAGTTCCGCCGGAATCGAGTGGCTCTGGTCTCGGGCGTGATCCTGGTGCTCCTCTACCTGATGACCCTGCTGTCCGGGTTCCTGGCGCCCTACGGGCCCGACCACCGCTTCGCCCGGCGGGCCTACGTGCCGCCCCAGGGGCTGCACTTGTTCGCCGCCGACGGTCTGCAGTGGCCCTTCGCCTATGGCCTGACGACGAGCACCGACCCGCAGACGGGCCGTACCCTCTACGCGGGCGACGCCCAACGCACCTATCCCTTGGAGCTGTTCACGCGCGGCGACGCACACAGCTTCCTGGGTGTGCAGACCACGCTGCACGTCTTCGGCCTCGGCGGCGACTCGGAGGAGGGGCTGTTCCTGCTCGGCACCGACCGCCAGGGTCGCGACCTGCTGTCGCGCATCCTCTACGGCGCCCGCATCTCGCTCACCATCGGACTGATCGGCGTGACCATCAGCGTGGTCCTCGGCTCCGTCCTCGGCGTCACCTCGGGTTACTTCGGCGGTTGGATCGACGAGCTGCTGCAGCGCACCATCGAGATGTTACGCGCCTTCCCGCAGATCCCGCTGTGGATGGCCCTGTCGGCGGCGATCCCGCCCGACATCGATCAGGTAACCAGTTACTTCATGATCACCCTGATCCTGTCACTGCTTGGCTGGACAGCGCTGGCCCGCATCGTGCGCGGCAAGGTGCTGTCCCTGCGCAACGAGGAGTTCGTTGCTGCGGCACAGCTGATGGGGGCCAGTCACAAACGCATTATCTTCCGGCACCTGATCCCCGGGGTGATGGGCGAGATTATCGTCGTGGCCACGATCGCCGTACCCACCATGATCCTGGCCGAGAGCGCCCTGTCCTTTCTCAACCTTGGGATTCGCCCGCCGATGACGAGCTGGGGCGTGCTGTTGCAGGAGGGCCGCAACCTGACCACCCTCTACTTCCACCAGTGGCTGCTGCTGCCGGCGTTGTTCATCGTCGTCGTCGTGCTGTGCTTCAACTTCCTCGGCGACGCCTTCCGCGATGCCGCTGACCCGTACACGAACTGATGACGAGGGCGAGGCAGACGGACGTGGACGACATGATCCTCGAGATCGATGATCTGAACGTCACCTTCGGCACCCTCGAGGGCGACGTCGACGTCATCCGCGGCGTCGACCTGACCATCCACCGAGGTGAGGCCGTCGGCCTCGTCGGCGAAAGCGGCTCCGGCAAGAGCGTCACCGCCATGAGCGTGCTGCGCCTGCTGCGCGAGCCGCCGGCTCGCCTGAGCGGGTCGATCCGGCTGCACCTCGACAACGGGGGACCGCCCACCGACCTGGCGCAACTCGACCCGGCGAGCAAGGGGCTTCAGAACATCCGCGGCAACGACATCGCCATGGTCTTCCAGGAGCCCATGAGCTCGCTGTCGCCGGTCTTCAGCATCGGCCATCAGGTGGCGGAGGCGATCTGGCTGCATCAGGACAGGAGCCGCCCTCAGGCGTATGCCGAGGCCGAGGAGATGCTCGACCAGGTCGGTATCCCCGAGCCGTCGCGCGTATCGAATCTGTATCCGCACAACCTGTCCGGCGGTCAGCTGCAGCGGGTGATGATCGCCATGGCCCTGGCCTGCAGGCCCTCCTTGCTGATCGCCGACGAGCCGACCACGGCCCTGGATGTGACCATCCAGGCGCAGATCATGGACCTGCTCCAACAGTTGCAGGAATCACTGAATCTTGCGGTGCTGCTGATCACCCACGACCTGGGCGTCGTGGCCGGCTTCTGCTCGCGCGTGAACGTGATGTATATGGGCCGCATCGTCGAAACGGGCGCCGTAGAGCAGATTTTCGAGGCCCCGGCTCACCCCTACACCCAGGGCCTGCTGCGCAGCATCCCCCGACCGGGACAGCAGCACAAGGAGAGATTCCCGGCGATTCGGGGCACCGTGCCCGATCCGCGGCAGGTGCCGGCGGGCTGCGCCTTCGGCCCCCGCTGCGACCTGTTCGAGCCGGGCCTGTGCGACCGTCCGGGGCCGCTGCCCGCGACGCCCGTGGACGACGGACACGCGGCCCGGTGCTACCGTACCAAGGCAGCTGCTGATGCCCGCTGACGACCTGATCCTGCGCGTCCGGGGACTGAAGACCCACTTCCCCGTCCTCAAGGGACTGATCCGCCGGCCGGTAGGCCAGGTCAAGGCCGTGGACGGTGTTGATCTCGACGTCCATCGCGGCGAGATCCTCGGTCTGGCGGGAGAGAGCGGCTGCGGCAAGACGACGACGATCCGCACCATCATCCGGGCACTCGAGCCCACGGCGGGCACCGTGGAGTACAACGCCGGCGACGACTGGACGAACGTCAACGAGCTCGACGCCGACGGGCTGAAGAGTCTGCGCACTCGCATGCAGTATGTGTTCCAGAACCCCTACTCGGCACTCGACCCACGCATGACCATCCGCGACATCGTCGCCGAGCCGCTGATCATCCGCCGCCCCATCCGCGGCGACGAGCTCACGAACCAAGTCGCCGCGCTGCTGGAACGTGTGGGGCTGAATGCGGCGCACATGAACCGCTACCCCCACGCCTTCTCCGGCGGTCAGCGCCAACGGATCGGCATCGCCCGCGCCCTGGCGCTGCAGCCGCAGCTGCTGATGCTGGACGAGCCCGTGTCGGCGCTGGACGTGTCGGTCCGTGCCCAGATCCTGAACCTGCTCCTCGACCTGCAGGAGGAGACGGGTATGACCTACATCATCGTCGCCCACGATCTGAGCGTCCTCGAGCGCATCTGCGATCGCATCGCGGTGATGTACCTGGGGCAGATCATGGAGCTGGCCGAGAGCCAGCAGCTGTTCGCCAGCCCGCGCCATCCCTACACGCGATCCCTGCTGACGGCCATTCCCGTGGCCGAGCCGCGGGCCCGCGTCGAACGGGAGATCCTGAAAGGGGACACGCCGAACCCCGCCGACTCCCCGAAGGGCTGCAAGTTCTGTGGCCGTTGTCCTCTGGTCGAGGCGCGCTGCGTCGAGGAGGAGCCACCGCTGCGCCAGATGGCCGGGGGCGACTTCGTGCGCTGCCATCTGGTCGGTGACGACGGTGCGCCGGCGACCGGCGAATACTTGCTATGCTGAGATTTCAGCACGATTAGTTGGGGATAAAGGGTAAACTGGAGGATTTTTGATGCAATTCATCGGCTTGTTGATGATTGCTGGAGTGATAGGCTTCAGCAATGGTGCAGAAGGACAGGATCAAGTGTTGGATGGGGGCCAGGGGGTTTTCTGGGTTGAAGGTGGGATTGGCAGTGAAGTGCCCGAAACTGCGGTCCGTGTTCGCATGCAGTTTTTGGTGCATCTTGTCACGAACAGGACATGATCGGAAAATTTATGCTGCCTTATGACAGCGATTTTTTTAGCGAATCCGGGTTGGCTACGGGTGAGCGAGTTGTATTCAGTAATGTCAGCACGTATTCCGTTGCCTGGAATACATCATTCAATGGCATTCCTGAGGCTGAGATCGCCTGGTGGAACGCTTGAAGCCAAAAATGGGCGAGCCAATGGTTTCAAAAATCACCTTACGAGCTGCTTGATACCAAGTTCGGCTTGCAGGGCTTGTCGAAGCATCGGCAGGTGACGGCATCCCTTGATCCGACGCAGGCGCAGCTCAGGCCTGATTGGAGTCTATGCGCTCGCGGAAAGTGCTCAGCAACGGGTCGCGGGTGCGCACCATCTGGGCGTCGAGCCGGTTCACGAGCTCAGCGCGGACCTGGCGGTAGGCAGGATCGTCGATTCGGTTCGTCGTCTCGCCGGGGTCGGCTTCCAGATCGAAAAGTTCGTCTGCATCTGACAGGTTGACTGCCAGTTTGTGGGTCTTCGTGCGCAGGATCTTCAGCTCCATGTCACCGGCCTGGTCGGCGAGATATTCGCAGAACACCTCGTCGGGCCAGTCGGCCGGAATCTCGCCCCGCATCAGCGGCAGGGCGCTGCGAGCATCGAGGGCAGCAGCTGGCTGAACGCCGCCCACCTCCAGCATGGTCGGCATCAAGTCGAACAGATTGACCATCTGATCGCACCTCGTGCCCGCCTCGATCCTGCCGGGCCAACGGGCGACGAGGGGCACTCTGTAGAGCTCGTCGTAGGCTACGGCCCCCTTCTGCAGCAGACCATTCCCACCGCCCATGTCACCGTGATCAGAGGCGAAAATCACGAGCGTGCTCTCTGTCAGTTCCAGGCGGTCGAGGGCCTCGAGAACCCGTGCGATCTCGTGCTCCAGCAGCGTGACCTGGCCGTAGTAGGCCGCCATGATCTCGGCGTAGTGCGACCACTGGTCCGTGGGGGCGCACCAGCGCTCGCGGAGCCAGCGATAGCCGTGGTGAGGCACCGAGGGCCTCGCTTCGAAGTTGCCCCATGGTGGGATCTGCGCCGGATCGTACATCGAGTGATACGGTTCCGGCAGATAATGAGGGTAGTGGGGGCCGAAGTAGTTCAACTGCAGACAGAACGGTGCGTCGCCGCCGGCGTACTCCTCGAGCATGGCGATGGCCGCGTCGGTGCGACCGAGTTCCGGGTACTCCGCCAGCGGCCGTGGCACGCGCGCGGCCATCGGTCTGTCCTGATCATAACCGAGGCGGATGACGGACTCGTTCTCCAGCCTCGTCCCTTCCGGGTGCCACTCGTGCCATCCATCGCCGGGACGGTAGTCGTCAAAGCCCCAGTCCAGGGGCGACTTCGTCTT
>Ga0310124_10003346_pt1 | contig 10796 bp, 9 predicted proteins | sample CB11b_AW_Bot5_MG_FD_203507 | JGI IMG/M metagenome (GOLD analysis project Ga0310124, IMG submission 203507) | Marine microbial communities from Western Arctic Ocean, Canada - CB11b_AW_Bot5 | ecosystem: Environmental > Aquatic > Marine > Oceanic | place: Canada: Western Arctic Ocean | collected...
CCGGGCCGCGTGGGATCGATCTCCCCGTATTGGATCGCTGTAAACGTGGGTAGGATCTCCATGTTGCGGCTCGTGGAGAGATCCGTCATCCCCTCCAACACACCCATCTGGGCGAAGAAGCTGGTCTCGTCGCGGGTCATTGGAGCCCACACGTCGTTCTCGAAATCCCTCGATTTTATTTCGCGCACGATCTGGAAGCCCCATCGATGAGGCTCTCCTTCGGGCGGCATGGGATAGCGAAGGCTCTTGAACGGAATCGCCATCTCAGCCACAAACCCGTCCTCGACGATCCGCGCGCCGGTCTCGAACAGCGCATCCCAGGATCTGTCGGCAGGAGGAATACCTGACACCGCGCGACTGCCGCCCCTACCACGGCCCCCGCCCCGGGCGGCGGACATGATTCCGTCTCCCTGGACGCCGTAACCGTTTACGTCGAAGTCGTATCCGCGCTGCTGGTCCATGAACGTGTCGAAGTAAACGGTCATCAAGTCGTCCATGGATGCTCGATCCCGATCGACCCGGTTCGCCCGCATGATGGAAGGGTCCTTGTAATGCGCACGAAAGGCGAAGTACAGGTTGTCTGAGTCGTAGGCGATGTAGACGTCTGTCTCCTCGCTGGGCGGCTCGCCCTCGAACGGGGACTGCTGCGTGAACTCGGTAACGTGGGTAGCCGTCAGCCAGATCTCGTCGTCCAACATGCCGTCGATCTCGGGCGGGGTGTCCGTCCGGGTGGGTGTGACCCTCGGTCGCCCGGGAAGCAGGCCCAGCTCAGCCAGGCTCGGGACGTCCCGATTCGATGTCTGAACGGGACGTTGCCCGGGATCGTTCGGATTCTGACCGGCCAGGCGCGCGGGCGCTGTGCAGAGAACCATCGCGACGGCCGTCACCGACGCCAGGAACACCCAATATGGTGCGATGCGCAAGTCTGTTCGTCCGGAAGTTGGTAAGTGAGGATTAGTCTCCAGCGGGCGGGCCGGCGAAATAAACTTCCTGACCGGCCTCTCCGCAACCCAGAAGTCGCAGTGGTAGAGCGGGAATCGGTGGCCGCGAATGTCCCGGTCCCGAAGCGTCGCTTGGTGCCCCGAGGCCCCTGCACCCTCACTCTGCCGGCGCTTCGCTGCACGGCTTCGCCGCAGACCGTCTCCGTGAGGGTGTAGGGCCCCCGGGGTGTGGCGTGGAGGCGGTATGCGACAAATACATGGGCACGGGAGCTTGCGCATCCTGTCTCACTGACTAAACGGAGTTAATAAACATTGTTTAGGATTGGTGATGAGTAGCTGAGAGTATCTGGGTGAATTCGAGCAGGTCGTCCTGCTTGCGCTGGCCAGACTGCGTGGACCGGCCCATGGGGTGGCAGTTCATCGGGAGATCCTGTAGACGACCGGTCGCGACGTGTCGATCCCGGTGGTCTACGTCACGCTCAAGCGCATGGAACGAAAGGGGCTGGTTGCCTTCGGCGGTAACGGATCCGTCGAGCGGGCGACGCGCTACCCGTAACTACCACGTCTTACCCGCTGGTGATGATGCCCTGGCGCGATCGCGAGCGTTGCTTGAGCGACTTTGGGACGGAACGGGAGCTGAGCCGGTATGAACCCGCCCGTCGTTGCACGTGGAATCGTTCGGCTCTTCTCGGATCCTGAGGACTGAGTCTTTCTCCTCAGAGACCTCTACGATCGCTTCCGTGAAGTTGCCAGAACGAACGGGCTCCCAGCAGCCAAGCGATGGTACTGGTCGCAGGCGTTGAGCCGTGGGCGTTCCGCCCCGACGGTGACTTGATTCGATGGCGGAGTTGGCAGGGTGTGCTCAGCGATGTGCGGTTCACTCTTCGCACACTCATGCGTCGCCCGGTCTACACGGTAGGCGTGGCGGGCACCCTCGGCTTGGCTGCCGCGACGGTTTCGTTCGCCGTGGGGTGGGCGGTGTGGTTGGCTCCGATGCCCTATCCGGACCCGGACCGGGTCGTTCGACTGTACGAGATCGCGCCCCCCGAATTGAGGACTGCGGTATCCGAGGTGGTGACGGAACCGGAGCGACACCAGCTCTCTGCGACGCTCCCTGAGGATTTCAGAGCCCACTCCTGGCGCACGATCGAGGAAGTATCAGCAGCGATTAAGGGAATACAGTTCGAATCGGCTTGGAATGGAGAAACGTACATCTTCTCCGGCGTCAGTCAGTCTCCCGGCGGCTTCGGGATCCTGGGTATCGTGCCAATGCTGGGCAGACTGCTGACTGAGGCGGAGGTGCTCATCGCCGAGCGGTTCTGGCGGACGAGCCTCGGGCGGATCCTGACGTCGTGGGCTCCAAACTGATTGATGAGGTGTTGACCTCGACGATCGTCGGAGTCGCCCGGTTGCCCTCCGGATTTCCTGATGACGCCGACGCCGTCTTCGTCCTGGAGTGGGTCTGAGACGACGACATCTGAGACATCAGATTTGTCGAGGCGATCGCCCGGGTCAGGCCGGGACATTCGGAGGCCGACGCGAAGGCGGAGATGAACGCCTTCGTTGCGGCTCTCGCCGAAATCCATCCGCAGCATCGTGGGTGGGGTGTGGATACCGTCGTCCTTGCGGACGACCTCATGCGTCCGTTTCGCGGCGTGTTCGCGCTGCTGGCACGACCTTCCTGTTGCTCGCTGGTGTGAACGTCGTGGGGCTCGTCGCCGCGCGCCGAGTCGAGGGCCGGCGCGATCGATCGATACGACTTGCCCTGGGCGCTTCGGAGGGCCGGCTCCTGCGGGGCTCGCTCGTCGAGCCCCCGTGGTAGGGCAAGTGGCCCTGACGACACTGCTTACTGCGGTCGCGGTTCTACACAACGTCTCTACGTTGAGAGCGCTCGATCTGGGCTTCGAAGCGGAGGGCGTATCGACGGCCCCGGCCGAGCTCAGCCAGGTTCGCTACCCGTCACCCGAGTTGAGGTGGAACGCTTGGCGAGCAGTCTTGGACGGACTCGACGCCCAGGGAATCCCCGCCGCCCTGGCGGCGGCCAATACGCCGATGAGTGGGGACGAGTTGCCGCCGTTCGGCGTCAGAGCGGATGCCGCATCGGAGGAGGTCTTCTACGAATTTCATCCGGTCTCAGCGGACTACTTCTCAGTGATGGGAATCGAAGTGCTTGCGGGGCGTGTGTTTGGGCCCATGGATGAAGCGGCCTCAACGGATGTGGTGATCGTTAGCGAGGACTTCGTCGCCCAATACTTCCCGACGGGAACGCCCGTCGAGCGCGCCGTTGGGCGCGTCAAGAACGTGCTTGCTGCTGAAGCTTCCCTCGAAGTACTCCGTCCACAGCTGCAGTCCCGCTCACATGGCCAGCCGTAGCGCCAACGCCGACGCGTAGCGGAACACGTTTGGGCGATCGTCCGCGGTTCCTGGGTTCTATCGGCACATGCGATGGATGGAGCGAGAGAGTCGTATGCCAGCCAGACACCAGTACTTGGAACACGGCAAGGTGAGTGAGTGACCCGATGGCCAGCAGCGCCATAAGCGGGTGTCCCAGCGTAGCCCCGACCGCGATGACAAGAATTCGAAGATCACGACGCTTGAGCTTGTTTACGAGATTATTGGGATACGGACGTTGAAACCGAATCTGGAATTCCTTGGTGACATAGCTCGCCATGAGGAAGCTGGCCGTTGCAGCGAAGCCAGCTGGCCAAACCCAGGCCGCGTCGTGCAGCTGTGAAGCGGCGAATGTCACGGCGAGCCCGACTGCCAAGTCAGAATACCGATCCAACACCGTATCAAGCCAGGCGCCTTGTGGACTTTGAAGCAACTTGATCCGCGCGATCTCACCGTCGCATCCATCCACGATAGAGGCGATCTGAATGAGTATCCCGCCGGCGATCCAAAACCACGGGTCCGTGGTGGCCAAACCGACGGCGCCAAGCAGCCCCATGAAGAAGGATAGGAGTGTGATGTGATTGGGTGTCAGGGGCGTTCTCGATAGAGCCACCGAAAGGCGACGGGAGAGCGGACGGTTTATGTATTGGGAGATGAAGCCATCTTCTCCACCTTTCCCCATCGCCGCGTCGATCCGGTGCACCGCCTCCTGAGATGCTTCCGGCGTGTCCACATCAAGCCAACGCGCTCGGGTCACATCGATCGCTCGAACCCCACCCTGTGCAATGCATTCTAGGATCCCGTCCGTCAACGAAAACTTGCCCTCCTCGTGCGCTCTCGCCAGCCCCTTGAACAGCCTTGACGAACAGTAAAACAGGCCCGTGTCGCCCGCATTCCAAGTCGCGAGGTCTTTTCCAATCGCTGCGATGCACCCTCCCGACACCTCGACCTTGGTGAGATCGGAAAGGTCGAACACGTTTTCTGTATCGTGATCGACGGCGAGCGAGATTTCGTCCTGTGCCGGTGGATTAGCCAGCACATCCCGGATCATTTCCGGGGGTAGCAGGTGATCGACCATGGCCAAGAGAAACGGGCTGTCGCCGACCAATGGAGCGGCGGCGATCGCGGAACAACCATTGCCTCTTTCCCAGTTCTCAGCCTCAACAAAGGTGATATGGCAGCGTCGTCGTCTTGCAACCCGCTCGAATTCGTGCTGGACAAGCGCCGCGTCACACCCAAGAACGACGACAAATCGCTCCACACCAGCCGTGAGCAGTTGTGCTATCGATCTCTCTGCGATCGACAGGCCTCGCAAGTGGACAAGCGGTTTGGGCACGGTCGAACGAGCGCTCCGCAAGCGGCTCCCACTGCCGGCCGCAAGAATCACGGCCATCGGAGCGACCGTTTCTTGGCGTGGAACTCTATCTAGCGAGGGCATTGATGATCTCCTCCGTAAGCTCTTTGGTCGATGCGGCGACGAGGGTCGTGCGATCCTGCAGCGATTCAAATGGACCGAGCGCCCCGCCGTCGATACGACAGATGTGGCCATCGGCCTCAGTGACGAGTAACGAGGCCGCGAGAAAACTCTCAGGCGTCAATCGGCTCCTGACGTCGATATGGGCATCCAGAGCGCCCTCTGCCACCAGGCACAGAGCACGTGAAGCACAGCCGTAGACGCGTATGCCGGCGCAGGTCCGCATCAGATCGGCGAGAGAGGCGTCCGGTGCCCAATGGTTCAGCTCGCAGGAGACAAACGCGTCGCGAAGACGGCGCGTCTCCGATGTGTGCAAGCGTCGGCCGTCTGATGAGTAGGCTCCGTTTCCGCGTGCCGCGACGACGGCTCCAGGGCCCGATGTGGCACCCACCGACGCGAAGATGACTCCGTCCGCGGAGAGCGATGTCTGTCGTGGAAGCACGGCCAGCGAGATGGCGGACAGCGGCAGGCCACGCGCGAAGTTGTCGGAACCATCGACCGGGTCGACGATGAATCGGTAGCCTTGCTCGCCACTTCCAAACTCGAACGCACCTGTCTGCTCCTCAGACTCCACTACACCGCTTTCGAAGTGTTCTGAAAGCCACTGTTGAATCCATTCGTCAGCAGCGATGTCAAAGGGCTTCTGGTCGTCGCCCTTGGCATTCACGCCGACGGCCTGGCTGTGGTCCAGCCCAGGTCTTACCTGGTCGAGAAGCGGTAGCGAATCCATCTGAAACTGCCTGAGCAACGCCAAAATATCCTGAGAGTCCGTCGATGTGTCGTGGAGCGGAGCGCTGGTCATGACGGAAAGCCGCGCGTCGAGGTTCATGGGGAAGTCGTCGACGTAGCGCGGCGCGGAGTTTTGCTAGAACTCCCATGCTCTTGTTGTGGAGGCGTGGCCGCAGTGACCAAGAGACGCTTTCGGTCTGCCACGCGAATTCCCGCGAGATCCGCTAGTTCGTTGAATCTGGGGGTATCGATATTCCCCCGATGGAGTGCACTGGCCGCGAGCGCCGCCAGACGAGAACAGAGGGAGTTCATCTCGTGGGACTGCAGCGCAAGTTCCCCTTCGATCGGCGTATGCTTTTCACTTCGCAACATCGTTTTTAGTTGATCGAGTTCACGGTCTGTCAAAAGTCGGAGGTTTCTCAAACGATGCGCAGCCACGCTGGGGCTCGTGCCGTAGTAGTGAGCCGTCCGTAGGACGTCCGACAAGGTGATCGGATGACGACCCCTGCGCTGGCGACCATCCACGCGACGGCTCTCGCCCGTCTTGTCGCGACCGTCGCCCTCTGAAAACAAGGAGAGCACCGTGGGACCAGCGCGTCCCAGTGTCTCTTTGCCGAGGGTCTCCACGTATCGACGCAGGCCATACTGGGGAATCAGAAGGGCGCTGGCGAAAGCGTCGGCCCTCACCTCCGGAAACTCAGGTGCTCCGCCAGATTTGCACACGCGCCACGGCGCTTCGGTATCGAACAAGAAATGGGCGAGTCCGTGTGCGTATCTGAAGCGGCGGTGTTCGAGATCAAGGTTCTTCTCGACCACAACAAGAAGGCCGTGGTCCGGTTCAGCGATCGAAATCGAGAGGATTCCTGTCGGCAGAGTCGCCTTGGCCGAACGAACGCCCGACGTCATGAGCAGTTCGTCAACGAAACGGATGGGCCCCTCTCCAAGTGCTAGGCGCCGCCTCTCATCCTCCGCAATGCGATATCCTTCCCGTGCTGCTTGCCACGGCATATTTCCGCCCTCAACTCGGTACGAAGGAAGCGAGTGTGCAGTGGCGTCGATCTCAAGTTTTGCTTCCAGATCGGTGAGAGCTCTCGCGGTCGCGCACACACCGGTGAAGGAATTCGGACCCTGATCTTCCGTGAGATCAGGGTGGGAGCGCAACAGCTCGGCAAGGCCATCCACTTCCTGGTCGTCGGTAGCAGGGGGAAGGAGCTCGCTGAGGCTACAGCCATAGAAGGCAGCTAGCCGGCGCAGATCTTCCGCCTTCACGGATCGCCGTCCTGTCTCGATCTGGGCGATGGTGGCTCGCGATACACCAAGCTGAGGTGCGATGTCAGCCTGGGTGAGACCGCGTGACGTCCGCGCTTCCCGGAGAATGCTACTGATATCCTTCATTTTCTCAGCCATACCTGGTCAACCCGTCCTTCCCAGGGGGTGGACGATATCTAACATATCTGCTGATGCCCGTCTATAATGTTAGATATTCCTACACCCTGCCGCAACTGGCTTTCCTGCGCCTGTCAGAGTCCTGGCCCTTGGGGCGCGGTAGTGTGAGTGCCCGGCCTCGAGCCACCGCAGACGCCGCTTGAACGCGACCTGGTCGAACGCACAGAAGAGAGTGTGACCGTCGATCTGGGGGCCGGTGACCCGTGGCCGGTTCCTGTCGGTTGTCCTGTCGATTGAACCCGGCAGATCACGGCATCCTGGAATCGCGAAGGCGGCACAATCGCGCGATCCATCTAGGTTTTTCCGTCATCCTGCCGTGATCCCGACCCCTACTTCGGGCGCCTGATAAGCGTGAGGTCGGTAGTTCGACTCCACCCAGGCCCACTTACAGAAGTTGAAGCCCTGGAGGGAATTGAGGACTGGGCGCACGGTCGGACCAGACTCGGTCAGATCCGCCTATCACGACTGTGGACCTACTCGTTACCGCTGGGACAACGGTGACACCCATAGGCGCTTGGTGCGCTCAGGGTGTTACTGTATCGTACAGAGCCCACGGTTAGGAGCGTTGGGGCTGATACGCGGTAGGAGTTGAGGAAACCGAATGACAGACCGAGCGGGTGGCCTGGACCTCCGGGCAACGACCATTCTGGCCGTACGGCGCGATGGCCAGGTGGCGCTTGCTGGCGACGGTCAGGTAACGATGGGCGACACGGTTGTGAAGAACAGGGCCCAGAAGGTGAGGACGCTCCGGGAAGGAAGCGTGCTCGTCGGTTTCGCGGGTGCGGTCGCCGATGCGTTCACCCTCTTCGAGAAACTGGAAGAGAAACTGGAGCGGTTTCCGAAGAACCTGACCAAGGCCGTGGTGGAGCTCGCCAAGGACTGGCGCATGGACCGCTATCTGAGGAGACTCAACGCTCTGCTTCTGGTAGCGGATCGAGAGCACCTCTTTCTTGTCAGTGGGGAGGGCGAGGTCATCGAACCCGACGAGGACGTGCTGGCGATCGGCTCAGGTGGCTCGTACGCGATGGCCGCGGCTCGTGCGTTGCTTTCGCATTCGGAGATGTCGGCCGCAGAGACGGTGCGCCGGTCCCTGGAGATCGCCGGGGAGATCTGCATTTACACGAACCAAGAGATCACGGTTCTGGAGTTGGAGTAGAGTGGAAGAATCGAGCGAACCCAAGGCCTCCGCCTCAGCCGACGACACGGAAGAGGCGAGCGTGCACAGCTCTGAAGTCGGTGCCGCGGCGGAAGTGGAGACGATACCGGACACGGACGCGCCCAATGCGTCCGACGAGGATTGGTTGGCCCAACTCACCCCCCGACAGATCGTTGCTGAGCTGGACAAGTACATCGTGGGTCAGGATGAGGCCAAGAAGGCCGTCGCCATCGCTCTCCGAAACCGCTGGCGCCGTCAGCGCGTGGAAGATGAGCTTCGGGATGAGATTCTCCCCAACAACCTCATCCTGATCGGCCCTACCGGAGTCGGAAAGACTGAGATCGCACGTCGGCTCGCCCGTCTGGCGGGCGCGCCCTTCGTGAAGGTGGAGGCGTCGAAATTCACCGAAGTCGGGTATGTGGGACGGGACGTGGAGTCGATGGTCCGGGACTTGGTCGACGTGGCGGTCAACATGGTTCGCGCTGAGCGGGAGGACGATGTCGAGGAGTTGGCCGATACGAGAACCGAAGAGCGACTTCTGGACTTGCTTCTCCCCACTCCAGTGACTCCCACCGTCGGGCGTCCGGCGCCTCCGGAGGGTGGCGAAGCTCGGCCACACGTCTTTGTGGTAGGCGCTGAGGGTGCCGAGGTGAAGAATGTGGGGGTGGATGGAGACCACGCCATCAAGGAACGCCGTGAGCGAACGAGAGAGAAGCTCCGTGCCCTCCTCGAAGATAGGAAACTGGAAGAACGCGAAGTCGAAATCGAGGTATCCCAAACGGCATCGATCGAGGGTATGGTGCTGCCGATGGGCGGGGGCATGGAGGGGATGGATCACAACTTCACAGAAATGCTCCAGGACATGCTGCCCAAGCGGAAAAAGCGGCGCACCGTGTCCGTCGCTGAGGCCCGGAGGATCCTCGTCCAGGACGAGATGGACCGTTTGATCGACATGGACGAAGTCGTGAACGAGGCCCTCATTCGGGCGGAGGACATGGGGATCGTCTTCCTGGACGAGATCGACAAGATCGCCGGGGAGCGCACTGGGACAGGGCCCGACGTAAGCCGTGAGGGGGTGCAGCGCGACATCCTACCGATCGTGGAGGGCTCGACGGTTCATACCAAATACGGGCTTGTGCGGACGGACCACGTGTTGTTCGTGGCGGCGGGCGCGTTCCATGTGGCGAAGCCGAGCGATCTGATCCCTGAGTTACAAGGACGCTTCCCGATTCGGGTGGAGCTGAAAAGCCTCGGCGAAGAGGACTTCGTCCGCATTCTTCAGGAGCCGAAGAACGCGTTGGTTCATCAGTACCGCGCGTTGGTGGCCACCGAGGGTGCGACCCTCGATTTCACCCCTGAGGGGATTGCGGAGGTGGCGAGACTCGCAGCGGTCTTGAACGATCAAATGGAGAACATCGGGGCTCGCCGATTACACACGGTGCTCACGACGCTGCTCGAATCGGTGCTCTACGGGCTTCCGGAGGACGAACGGCGTGACATCGTCGTGGATCGTGACTTCGTTCGGGACAACCTCTCAGCGATCGTGGACGACGCAGACCTGAGGCGCTACATCCTCTGATCCGGGCGTCGGTGCGCCTGACCTCCGGCTCCAAAATCTGCCAGAATGGCGCAATCCCCCTACCGATAGGTCATGTGGAGTGGTAGTTTTTCGCTCCATCCGGATCCCGCCGAGTACGACGAAAGAGCATGAACGACACGCTGAAGAGGACTCCGCTCTATCATGTGCATCTCAGTCTTGGAGCCAAGATGGTGCCGTTCGCGGGGTACGAGATGCCGGTCCAGTACCCGTCGGGGATCACGGCGGAGCATCATGCTGTGCGTGAAGCGGCGGGCCTCTTCGACGTTTCTCACATGGGTGAGTTCATGATCCATGGCCCCAAAGCGATCGATCTGGTTCAGCTCGTGAGCGTCAACGACGCAGCGGTCCTGGAGGTTGGCCAGTGCCAGTATTCGGCCATGTGCGCGTCGGATGGCGGTATCCGGGACGATCTCGTCGTGTATCGCATGGCTGACCACTACATGCTGGTGGTGAACGCCTCTCGACGGGCTGAGGACTGGGCGTGGATCGTCGAGCATGCGAAGGGCCTCGACGTGACCTTGGTGGATCGATCGGACGAGTTGGGCCTCGTGGCTCTCCAGGGCCCCCGCGCCCAGGAGATACTCGATCCTCTCACGGACGTGAATTTGGATGACATCGCGTATTACCATTTCGACGTAGGGATCGTGGCGGGTCGTGCCGCCACGATCAGCCGGACCGGATATACGGGGGAGGATGGCTTTGAGCTATACGTGGGCGAGGCGGATACGGTTGCGGTATGGAACGCTCTGATTGAGCAGGGCGGGGGGGCCGGGTTGCTTCCCTCCGGGCTTGGAGCCCGGGACTCCTTACGTCTCGAGGTGGGTTTCCCGCTGTACGGCAACGAGCTCGACGAGGAGCACACTCCTTTGGCGGGCAGGCTTGGGTGGGTGGTGAAACTAGGTAAGGGCGAGTTTTCCGGGCGCGATGCCTTGCTTCGGCAGAAGGAAGAGGGCGTCCCCGAAAGGCTCGTCGGAATCCGACTGACGAAGCGAGGGTTTCCGCGTCCCGGATACGCAATTGTCCGTGATGGGAAGGAGATTGGATCCGTGACCAGCGGGA
>Ga0310124_10003350_pt1 | contig 10780 bp, 7 predicted proteins | sample CB11b_AW_Bot5_MG_FD_203507 | JGI IMG/M metagenome (GOLD analysis project Ga0310124, IMG submission 203507) | Marine microbial communities from Western Arctic Ocean, Canada - CB11b_AW_Bot5 | ecosystem: Environmental > Aquatic > Marine > Oceanic | place: Canada: Western Arctic Ocean | collected...
GACGCGAGCTGGAAGGCGTCATCGATCTCATTCGCATGAAGAAGCTGCGTTTTGACTGGGATCAGGAACCGCCGCTCTGCGAAGAATCAGACATCCCAGCCGAGCTGATGGACGAGGTTGAAGAGGCCCGCGCTCTCATGATCGAACGCGCCGCTGAATGCGATGAAGATCTCCTCGAGCTGTTCGTCAACGACGAACTCGTGCCCGAAGAAAAGATCTGGGCCGTCCTGCGTAAGGGCACTCTCACCCGTGAGATTTGCCCGGTGCTGTGCGGCACCGCGCTCGGCAATATCGGCGTCGAACCGATACTCGATGCGATCATCGAGCTGCTGCCGTCACCGCTCGAAGTCCCGGCAACCGTCGGACACCACCCGAAGGATGAGAAGGAGATCGAGTGCAAGCCCGACCCCAGCGGCTCGCTCGCCGGGCTCATCTTTAAGACACACACCGATCATCACGGCACGCTGGCGTTCCTGCGGGTGTATTCGGGCACGCTCAAGGCCAAGGCCAGTATCTATAACCCGGGGCGCAGAAAGGCCGAGCGCGCCAACAAGCTCTGGCGCATATTTTCGGACAAGCGTGAAGAGGTCACCGAAGTGAGTGCCGGCGACATCGTCGGCATCATGGGGCTGCGCAGCAGCTTGACCGGCGACACACTCTGCGACAACAAAAAGCAGGTGCTCCTCGAACGCATTTCGTTTCCGCAGACCATCATCAGTCTCTCCGTCGAGCCGCAGAGCTCGGCCGACCAATCGGATCTTGAAGAGGCGCTTGAACAAATGTCCCTCGACGATCCCACCCTCGAGATCAAGATGGACGAAGAGACCGGTCAGACCATCCTCAGCGGCATGGGCGAACTGCACCTCGAAATCATCAAGAACCGCCTGCTGCGCGAACGGAAGCTCAACGTCCGCGTCGGCCAGCCACGCGTCCGTTACCGTGAGACCATCACGAAGCCGGCAACCGGCACCGGCACCTTCGATCGTGAAATCGGCGAACGCCACCACAAGGCCACGGTCGAAGTGCAGGTCACGCCGCTGAGTTCCCTCGACTTCGAGGTCGACACCACCCTCGATCGTAAAGAGATCCCTTTGCCGCTCATCGAAGCCATGCGTGAATCCGTCCAGGTCTGCGGCGGCTCCGGCCCGATTGAGGGATACCCACTCCTGCGGCTCAAGGCCGTCATCACCGGCGTCCTCGATTTCGACCCCACGCTCACCACCGACATCGCGGTCTCCAGCGCGGCCGCGGATGCATTCGAGAAAGCCGTCGAGGCCGCGGCCCCCGTGATGCTCGAGCCCATCATGCGCCTCGCGCTCGCCGTCCCCAACGAGAACGTCGGCGACATCCTCTTCGACCTCGGCGGCCGCCACGCGGAAGTGCAGGAAGCGGATTTTCTGGACGACTTCCAGCGTATCAGCGCACTGTGCCCACTATCGAAGCTGTTCGGGTACGCCACGCAGTTCCGCAGCCTGACGAGCGGGCGCGGAGATTTGACGGTCGAGCCGAGTGATTATCGGCCAAGGAAGTGAAGCAGAATGGAAGGATGAAAGCCCGGTGTGGTTTGGAGCGGTGCAAAACGGGAGGATGGAATGCGATTGGAGGAGGCGAGAACACTCTCAAGAACGTTCAAGTCGTTCAACCCAATGTAGAACTCATTTCTACCCTCGCTCCCGCTCTTTTTTCAGATACCTTTAAAAAGGTTCGAGGCCTGCCCGAGCCTTATGACGCGGAAGCAATGACTGTGAAACAAAGCAGGAACAAGCAGCCCTCTTCTTCTTTCAAGACAACCAAGCAACTTCGGTGAATAAAGCACCGCGGCTAAGCTGGATGCTGGGCAGGCGGTTTGATACCTCATTCCCGATACCGAATACTTGGTTTGTAATGACCCGGTTTCATCAGTCTGGTTTGAGACCGGGCCCCATATTCCAACATTCCATTATTCCGCATGCATCATCCCTCTCGACACCTTCTCGTTGCTCTTGGCCTCATTCTCCTCACCGGCTGCCAGTGCCCGTGTTTCAAGAAATCTGTTCCTTCATCCATGGCCCCTGTCGGCAGCTCGATTGAGAAGCTCCTTCTCCGGCTGAAACTCGATGGGGTGACCGTTGAGAATACGAAGGAGAAGAAGCTCAGCAGCTATGCGACGCCGCGGCTGCGTATTAATAATGACGGGGCCATCCATGTTTACGTTTATGTGAGTGAGGTCACCGATGCGCACCAGGAGCAGCTCCGCAAGCTGGGCGCGACCATCGAACTCGCCAACGAGGATCTGAAGCTCATCCAGGCATGGCTGCCATTTGATAAGGTGGAGGAGGCGGCTGCGATACCGTTTGTGAAAGCGGTGCGGTCGCCAAAGTATGGAGCTCCAAGGAAATGACCAATGTCGCCGTATGCCTTATAGAGCGTATAGACCATATGAGCGTCTCTTGAAAAACAAGCACCAACGAACCAGGAACGAAACCATGACTAAGGGCCGATTCATCCTTCCAGTTTTTCTGTTTTCTCTTTCCCTTCATGCCGAGAGCAAAGTGCAGCGCTGCCTGCAGGATGCCTGTGCAAAAATTGAGGCGCATGTGAATGCTGAAGCACCGGAAGGGCTTTCGAAGCATTCGAGGTGGCGGGCGCGAGTACAGGATTCGGGGGCCATCCAGGTTTATGTGTATGCGAATGATACGGGCGCGGCGGTGCAGAATGCGCTCAAGGTGAACGGGATGAAAATTGAGGTGGTGCTCGACAAGTTCATTCAGGGCTGGCTGCCGTACGATAAATTTGCTGCGGTCGAGGCGCTGGACGCGGTGACGCATATTCGTGCGCCCAGCTACGGGGTCGCCCGGGCCGGCTCGGTGACCACTGAGGGCGATGCGCTGCACTTCGGGCCGGAGGTGCGGGCAGCCGGTTTTGATGGGAGCGGCGTGACAGTGGGAGTGATTTCGGACGGCATTGATTCGCTTGCCGATGCAGTAGCTACAGCCGATCTGCCCGGAAGCGTGCAGGTGGCGGGTACGGCCGGGTCGGGCGATGAAGGCACCGCCATACTGGAAATTGTGCATGATATCGCGCCGGGCGCGACGCTGCGGTTTTCGTCAGGCAATACGACCGCGACGTTCATCAATTCGATTACTACGCTTCGTAATGCGGGCGCGCAGGTGATTGTGGATGACATCGGTTTTCCGGACGAGGCTTATTTTGAAGACGATATTGTGGCCCAGGCCGCGCAGGCCGCCGTCGCTGCGGGGGTGACCTTCGTCTCTGCGTGCGGCAACTCCGGTGAGGAACATTATGCGGATACGTTCAGTGGCCGCGGCGCAGAGACCGTGGGGGGGCTCGCCCTGAATGACGTGCACGATTTCGGCGGCGGTGATTTTCGTTTTCGTATCAGCATCCCCGCCGGCTCGGTGCTCGATATTGTTTTTCAGTGGGATAACCAGTTCTTCACGGCCAGCGATAATTACGATATCTACCTGGTCTCCACGGATAACACGCAGATCCTGGCACGCGGCGAAGACGTGCAGAACGGGAACGACCTTCCTCTCGAGATCATCAATTTTGGCCCACAGAACGTGCTGACTGTGGCTGACCTCGTGATTAACCGCACATCAGGCAGCGCGGGCAGGCGACTGAAGTTTTTCATTCGAAACGCCACCTTCGTGGATAACTTTGGCACGGCCGCGGGGGCTATCTTTGGTCATCCGGCCGCGCAGGATGTGTTTGCAGTAAGCGCGGTGAATTCGGCCAACCCCACCTCTACCGGACTCGAAGATTTCAGCAGCCGCGGCCCAACGACAATTGTATTTCCGTCACTGACGACCCGATCCAAACCCGAGGCCGCAGGTATCGATAACGTTGTCGTGAGCGGCGCAGGTGGTTTTGATTCGCCGTTTTCAGGCACCTCAGCCGCAGCCCCGCATGTGGCCGCCATCGCCGCGCTGCTCCTGGATGCAAATTCCTCACTGGCCCCCAACCAGATTACCGCGCTGCTGCAGAATAACGCGACGGACCTGGGCACGGCCGGTTTTGATTCATCCTTCGGCGGCGGTCTGGTAAACGCGCAGGCATCATTGACCGCGCTGCAAGCAGGGGACTTCCCTGCCGCCGCGGTGGCTGCGACGAGCACCACTACTACCAATACGGGCGGTAGTGGTGGGGGAGGAGGAGGCGGTTGCGGCATCAGCCCTGAAGGCGGAGGGCGGACAGATGTGGCGCTGATGACGCTAATGATCTCACTGCTGCTATATGCCGGGTGGAGAGGGAGCGTAATGCGTAATGCGTAATGCGTAATACGTAAATGGCGGTTTGAGCGGCCGGTGTTGTTTGGACCGGCGGTTGGCAGGGAGAGGGAGTCAACGTTCAACGCTCAACGTTCAACGCTCAAGTTAAGAACGAAGAAACTAAGAAAGAATAGAGAACAACATCGGCAGCTACAACAACACCCGCCCTTACTCATTACTCATTACTCATTACTCATTTTCCTTTCCTCCTCGCTCTTCTGGCTGGCCCTATCGTCTGTGCTCTCTGGCGTCTCTGGTCGCCCGGGCGGTTTTTGAGTGTTGAGGAGATTCTTTCCCTCTGGTTTGTCCAGGTGACGCTGATCTGGCCGGTGGCTGAGGAGTTGATCTTCCGCGGGGTGATCCAAGGCTGGCTGATGGAGCGGATGCCGGCGGGCAAGACGGCGATTTTGACGCGGGCGAATTTGATGACTTCGGTTCTGTTTGCCGCGGCACACCTGGTGTATCACTCAGGCTTGCATGCAAGCCTTGTGTTTTTTCCGTCGCTGGTCTTTGGATATTTCAGGGAACGCTACGATGGCGTCTGGGCGCCGATAGCGCTGCATGTGGGATATAACGCGTGTTGGTTCGTAATACGTAATACGTAATACGTAATACGTAATACGTAAGGGTGCGGGCGTTGTTGTGATGGCCGTTCTTAGTTCTTTGTTTTGTCCACCCGCCTCCGCAAACAACACCGGCACTACCAGTCTTGACCTGAACGTTGAGCGTTGAGCGTTGAACGTTTGCTCTGCCAGCCGTCATCACAACAACACCGGCCGCTCAAGCCACGCCAATTACGTATTACGTATTACGTATTACGCCTGCGTCTGCACCGTCACATTCTGTACGGGCGCCCGGTTGGCTACCTCTGGATTTTGGGCCGCGGCTTCAGTCCAGCCGTCGCGGAGGGTCTGAAGGAGTTCTCGGGCCACGTCGTAATTGCCGGCCTTGATTTCCCGCATGCAGAATTCGTAGATGCCGTAGAAGCGGTTGGCGGTTTCTTCGTATTCGAAGTTCAGCGCGCTGATGAGCTCAACGATGGCTTTGCCGGCACGTTTACGGTCCTGACGGTGACAACTCTCGATGGCGATGTCGTAGACCTTTACCAGAAGCTGGATCGGGGACATGGTGTTGACCTGATCTTCCTGATAACGCTGGGCGATGTTTGTGGACATCTGTCCGTAGCCTGTGTGCCCGGCAAAGCTGGGATACGCCATGCTGAATCTTCTCCTGAATTTAGCTTCGGGATCGGCGCAGACGAACTGCCTGCCCGTAACGAAGGCTATTCTCGCTCTCAGACCGCATTGCTTTAGATTCGGCCAAAAGCTGGGGGAAAACCTGGTCCGCAGTGTTGGGTTCGGCATTTTCCAAGTTTGCGGGGGGCTGGCACAGATATTGTCTTGTTACTACTATTCAAGTTACTGTGAAACTTCGGGCATGAACCCTCCTCCTATGCTCCATTCCCTGATTTTCAGACTGGCTCGTCGCGGCTTTACGTTAATTGAGCTGCTGATCGCAATCGCGATAATCGGGATTCTGTCGGGCTTGATTCTGATGGGTGTCCAGAACGTCCGAGAGCGGGCGAAGATTCAATTCTGTCAGAATAACCTGCGCGAAATCGGGATGGCGTTTAACCACTACACTTATTTATGGGAGGGCCGCCTGCCACCGACAACGGGGCCGGATGACGATAACCTGCGCCCGCTCTACCCGGACTGCATCGATTCCCTTGACGCATTCGAATGCGGGGCGACCGCGAATGAGGTGATCGCCTCTGCAGATCTGGAGGACAACGCGGTCGGCGGACGCACAAGCGGCCGAGGCACAAGCTACGAGTACCTCAGCTACTATCTTTTTGATAAGACCGGGGCTGCGCTGCCAACACCGATGATGAAGACTCGCGCTAGTGTCGACATCCGCGCGGATAAGGTCTGGCTGGTGATGGACGCGATGGAATCCGGCATAGCCCAGGTGCCAGATTTTACCGACAACCACTACGGAGCAGGCGGCAACGTGCTTTACGCGGATTCACACGTGGAGTGGATCTATTTCTCGCGGTGGACGGAGAAATTTCAGCACGGAAATTCGAAGTAGAGCGTAATGCGTAATGAGTAATGAGTAAGGGTGCGGACGTTGTTGTGACGGCCGACTACAGGTGATGCTGGATACTCGATGCTGGATTCTGGATGGTCTTTCTTCCTTTGTTTTGCCCTTAATGGTGTTGCCTTTTCTTCTTCTTCCTCGTCTGTCCGAATCCTTGGGAACTCTTTTCCTCGTCTGTCCGAATCCTTGGGGCTCATTCTTCGCTGGATGCTCGGAGCTGGATGCTCGATACCGATCAGGCCGTTTCTCTTGTGACGGCGGCTGCGGATTCAAGGCATACAAAAATGAAAGCGGCAACAAATCGCCGCACTCCAAAGGCGGCTTTCCGGTATGAGCATTACATCCCACCGCCCAACCGCCCCACTCGAAGCCGTCGCCACAACAACACCGGGCTGATCGGTATCGAGTATCGAGTATCACCGGCCGTCACAACAACACCCGAACCCTTACGTATTACGTATTACCCGCCCCTCGAGTTGGTCACGAGCTGAAGATTTCGTTCCATGTTCTGCAGCAGTCGGGCGTCGGCCTCGAAGGTGCGCATGGTGATGATCATCTGGCCGAGCTCGGAGATGACGTTGACGTTGGATTGCTCCAGATAGCACTGGTGAAGTGAGTAATCGTCGGGCGCTCCAACGACCTTGATGAACTCGTCGGCCGGTACGTAATAACCGAAACGTGTCTTGGCGATCATGGGCTCGTCTTCGCCGCGGTCGAGTTGCCCGGGCTGTTCGATGGTGACGGTAATTTTTTCACCGTCGACAAAAACTTCGCCGCCCGCGTTGATCTCCCAATCGGCGCCATCGGGGACGGCAATATTTCGGCCGTTGATATCAACAATGGGGCGTCCACGGGCGTTGGCAATGAAGTTGTTCTCGTTGAGCTGAAATGTGAGGTCTATGGGAACGGGGACATCTTTCATCCGGAACACGCCGATGACGTAGCCTGTATCTTTGCCGTTCGCGCTGATACCGCCGAGGTTGCTGATCTCGATATTCTGGGTCGTGACGTCTTCATCGAGTGTGATGACTTTGTTGTCCTGATCCAGGACGGGGAAACCCTCGATGGTGACAAGCTGGTTGTCGGTATTGAGATGAAAGTTACCGCTGCGGGTGTACTGGATGCCGGGATCGAGCTCGGCGACGACTTCGTTATCGGGTATCTGGGCAAAGAGCTGGTCGTCGACGATGACAAATCCATTTTTATCCACGTTTGCATCCCGGGCCCCTTCGGGGATGACGATCTCATCACCGGATGAGTTTATTGCCGGCTTGCCAAAGCCGCGGCCATCAGCACCGGTGGCCTCGACGAGCACTCGGTCTGCGTTGATGTTGTAGGCGCGTGGCCGGGTGACCAGGCGGGGCGCCACCTTGACGGCGAACATGGCATAACCGCCGCGGGAGCGATTGAAGTTTTCGCCCTGGATAGCCGCGGTGTTGCCGGCAAACTGCTGCGCAGGGCTGACGTCCTGCAGCGCGACATCGAGCGGCCGCTTGGTGAATTTAGGCGAGCCGTTGGTGCAGTCGAAACGAATTTTCTGGGTGATGAAGTCTTCCATACCCGTCCCTTCCATGCCTTCGAGAGCTTCGTCGAGAAACTGGGTGAAGGGGACAGACATGGCGATATGCCGCTTGAAGGCCGTCGTCGCCCCATTGGAGAGGTTGTGCACGATGGATTCCATCTTTTGGGCGTTATCGCGCATGCCGGCAGCGGCGGTAAAGAGAGCATTATTCATACAAAACCTTCTTTAAGTTCTGGAGGTAGATTTGTTCTTTATAAGGGCGTTAGGGCTTAGAGAGGAAGCAAGGGGGATACCAAGTGTGAAGGCTTATCTTTTGGGGAGGATGAGCTACCCCGCACTCTTTGAAACCACCATGTTTTTTTCGTGTTCTTAATCTTTCTCTTAATCTCACTCTTAATCTCAAATCCTCTGCTATTAGAGAGTTGAGATTAAGATGAAGATTGGGTTGCGGCCAGAGGCCGCCTTAAGAGAAACATTAAGCGCCGCGAAGGCAGTAAGGGTTGCCGCGGCGATGAGTTCCATCCCCGGGGCCAGACTTTCCCCTTTCCACTCGCAGGTAGCATTTTTTTCCCGATACGAAATGTCTGTTTCGAATTCCCTCAAAATTTTTTGAAGGCCCCATCAGCAAAGGTCACAGTGCAGCTTTAAGTTTTCTGCAAACTTTGAAACCATGCGCCGGAACGGCCAGGCCGCTTTTAGTGACTGCGTTCAAAGCAGTTCGAGGAGAAAGCGTCGCGGATGCTGGCCCAGGCTCTTGGAAGCCCTGTCAATGATGGCAAAGTACGGCGGTGGCGAAGGTCTTTTCTGCGATGTCCGTTTGGCCTTTTCGTTGCGATTGGGGTCTGGCAATCAGAGGTGTGGGGGGATGGGAATTTGGTCGCATGGGAGTCACTGACTTCCACACTCGCCACACTCCCACACTCATTCCATTTCTCTTCCGAGATTGCTCCGATGATGACCCATCAGCATCCGCCCGAACTTACTGGCATCGACCTGCCCGCACTGAATCCCGCAGAAACGGATTCGCTTGATGAGCTGTTTGTGCAGCACGCGCTCAAAAGTGGCGACATGACCACGGAGCAGCTTCAGGACTGCCTGCGCGAGAAACAGGTGATGGAGAGCCCGGGCACGCACCAGACCATGATCCAGATCTGCATCCGCAAAGGCTACCTCTCAGAAAAAAAGATGAACCAGGTGCTCCGGAAACGCCGCTACGAAAAGGTACGGCATCAGGATCTTGAAATCGGCCGCGCCGCGGTGAAGCAGAAAATCGTGGAAGCGGATCAGGTGCGACTCTGCATGCGCATCCAGGAGTTCGCCTTCCAGCATGGCAACAACAGCATCCCGCGCCTGGTGCAACTGCTCGGCGACCGCGGCCTCGTCGATACCAAGAGCGCGATGAATCTGCTCGACGCCGTTTGCCAGGTGGATAACCGCTCCAAATCCAAAAGCCACGCATCAACCATGCAGAAATGGGCCTGGGATAAAAAGACCCGCAACAAGCATGAATCCCGACGCATCATGAAACGGGATGCGGAACGCTTCTCTGTGCCCGAGGCATATCTAAGATACCGGGTCGGGCTGTTCCCATTCTTTAAGGAAGACAGCGAATACACACCGATGATCGATGTCAGCCGCACTGGCCTGCAGTTCCTGAGCCGCGAGCAGCTCCGCAACAAAGACTCGCTGCACATGGAGCTCATACTCCCGGCCTTCGCCGAAAAACTCCAAATCAAAGGCCGCGTCCGCTGGACAGACCGGGCCGGTATGACCGCGCTCTACCGAGTCGGCGTCACCTTTGGCAAGCTGACCAAAGACATCGCGAACTATCTCAAGAAGCTCGAGGAAGATCCGTTCCTGCGAGCGACAGGAAGATCGCCGTATCGGTTGTACTGGTGATCGGAAGAATGGTTGATGGTTGATGGTTAATGGTTAATGAAAAAAGCCTGCCGAAATGTGCAGGCTTTTTTATTGGTATCTCAGGTCTTTCTGTCCGTCCGCCATCACAACGACACCGGCACTGCCAGCATCAACCATCAACCATCAACCATTCTTCCCTACCTCCCCGGCATTACTCCCGTGCCAGCTTCGAGCCGGCGTTCTGCATCGACGATGCGGGTGATTTTGATGCCGTAGTTGCCGTCGATGACGACCACTTCGCCCTGGGCGATGAGTTTGTCTTTGATGAGCAGGTCGACCGGCTCGCCGTCATTACGGTCGAGAGTGACGACGCTGCCTGGCTGAAGGCCGAGGACTTCCTGAATGCGCATGACGGATCGGCCGAGCACCACAGTGATTGGAACGGGTACGTCATAGAGCAGATTGAGGTTCTGCTGTCCGGCCGCGTAAGGCGCGCCAGGGCCGAACTCGGAGAGCTGAAGTTGCTGGTAGTAGGCGGTGGGCGGCAGTGGCTCCATTCCTGGCATTCCACCGGGCATCTGCGCTGGCATTCCACCGGGCATCTGCGCTGGCATGGCGCCCATGACGGGGAGGCTGCCTTCGAAGCCGGGCTGCACACCGCCGCTGGTCTGGAAACCTCCCGTCGGGGATGGTGTCTGGGAAAAGTCTGTACCGCCTGCTGGAAAGCCTCCATAGGGCTGGCCCATGCCGGGTGCGGCGCCTCCGACCGCAGGCATCTTGACGGTGGGGGGCGTCGAGGAAAACCCACCTTGGGCCCCACCGCCCATGGCATTGGGGTCGATAGCGACGGTGGCGGGGGTGTGCGAGATAAAATCATTACCCGCATTTTCAAAAGTTGGTGGAGACTCCATGGTCGGCGGGGCTTCCCTGGTCGGCGGTGATTCCATGGTCGGCGGAGACTCCATCGTCGGCGGTGATTCCATGGTCGGCGGAGACTCCATCGTCGGCGGAGACTCCATCGTCG
>Ga0310124_10003353_pt1 | contig 10773 bp, 1 predicted proteins | sample CB11b_AW_Bot5_MG_FD_203507 | JGI IMG/M metagenome (GOLD analysis project Ga0310124, IMG submission 203507) | Marine microbial communities from Western Arctic Ocean, Canada - CB11b_AW_Bot5 | ecosystem: Environmental > Aquatic > Marine > Oceanic | place: Canada: Western Arctic Ocean | collected...
CCTCATTGTGGCCCCATCCTCCAAAGTCGAACCGGACGGTGCTACAAGTGTGAAGCCAAGTTCAAGTTCGAAGACGTCAAGCAAAGGAGGAGCTTCCGGATCGGCTGGGTCCGGTGTGTTGATCACAAACGTCTGGCCATCACGCAACTCGGCACCCGGCAGGGCCCGTAATTCAGACCCGGTTGTGAAAGTATCGCCCAAGTTATTGGTGCCCGCCGTGCTGAAATCGAATCGCAACCGCAAACTATCACTGCCGGCAAATTCATCCAGTGGGATTCGAATCTGTCGCCAGCTATCGGTACTGTCAAAATGCTCGCGGGGTGATAACCCGAACTCATCGGCCTCAGCTTCATCTTCGGGATTGTTCGTAGACAAGAGATGCCATTGCCCACGACTGAAGCCGGTACGGTCGTCGGAAATAAAAACTCGGAAGCTGTCCCGCATTCGCATGTCGCTAGCAGAATTCGTACCCTCAGTATCCAGGAAGTAGTTGAAATAAAGTGTGGGCCTGTCTTCCGGCGCGATTCCTGACAAGTCAAACGTGTTGGAAATCAACGATCCGTGGGCACCGCCTGGATAGTTGTAATCAAATTGGGTTTGCAGATCACCGTCGGGAAATACGGGAGTTTCGTTACCAAAATAGAAGCTGACACCTCCTCCCACTTCACCACGGCTGGTAGTAACTGGCACGTTCATTCCATGTCCTTCATCTCCGTCTCGCTTACCTGCTTCGGTAACATGCCATAGATTTCGCTCCAAAGTAGAAAACGCCAAACCGGTCACATCACCAAGCCCGGTAGCAACACTGGTAGCGCTATCCAGGAAAATGCTCTGCAGTTCGCCGGTTGTGCTGAAAGCATAGAGATTGCCATCTGTGTCGACCGCAAATAACAATTCGGCGTAAGCTTCCTCTTCCACTTTAGCCGGTCCCGCCGTCAATCCTGCAAAGGGAATCCCCAACAGATCGACAGCTGACTGAATGAACACCGTTCCCTCTTGTCCTGCGACATTCGTGACGTTGAAAAGCCCACCCGTATCACTTACTGCAAACAGCTCACCTGCCAGTGCGGCGATTCCTGTCACGTTTCCACCCGGCGCAACACCTCCTACTTTCAGTGGCGCATCGGCGGTCAGATTCACATCCGTAAAGCTGACCTGGGTCCCCGCATCCCCTGAGATTTCAGCCGTTAATCCCGCACCCGTCGCAGCTTCAACAATACGTGCCGCGATTTCAGCTGCCGAATCTTCGGCAAGGAAATCGATGGGTATTTCCACAAAACTACCGTCACCCGGCCCACTGTCATCCAAAGCCACAACGGTGGAAAAATCGCCGCTGGTGGCACCCGAGAAATTAAGCCGTTCACCTTCGAAACTCGCCGTAATCCCTTCGACCGAAGCAAAGAACTCGACAATCGCCTGGCGAATCTCAGCTGGTGAATCCGTTTCTTCGACCGGAATCGCAGCTCCTCCCAGTTGGGCACCATAATCTCCTGCGGTGTTGACACCCGGTAGTCCGCTCACATCGAGGCTGGAATCATTGATCAAAGTGACCCGACTCCCCGGCCCCACAACCGCCTGCACGTCAAAGCCGCCCCCACCCGACGTATTGATGGCACGTACGATGCCGTCACGGACCTGGTTAATTCCCATTTGAACATCGAAGAACACAGCGACACTTCCCACATCAACACCGTTACCGACGTCGGTATCCTCCATCTCAAACGTTTTGCCATTGATCGTGAACCGATCGCCGTCGGTCAGCCCTGCACCACTACCGCTGACCAATAGCACCGGCCCCGTATCGAATTCATAAATCTGACCGTCAAGCGTGAAGTGATCCGGTTCTCGCACAAAGTCGCTCGGTTCAAAATTAACGCGAACTTCCGGTCCGGAATTAAATTCGAAAGTGGTAATTCCTCCTCCTGCATCTTCAGCACTGAAGCTCAACCCGTCTGGAATGCGAAATTCCGTCTCACCCAGCAGGGAAACTACCGTGGCATCAACGGCCAGTAGCAATGTATTGCCGCCACCTTCATCAAAATCGGTCACGATCTGGCCGCGCTCAATCGCGTTGGTACCGGCGCCAGCAATGGGATCGATGGGATCGGCAATTCCAAGTTCGTAATCCGATGGAGGTCCATCGATGCTATTCCAATTACCGAATCTCAAACCATAAAGAATGTTATTGGAATAGAATACTTCAGCTTCATCACGCGGATCGTCTCCACGATTTCCAACACCAAACAACAGTTCCAAGTCGGGATCAAACGTAAACGCGTTAAACTGGATGCCAACGCCCTCTTCTTCGGGACCGCTTTGTACGAGTTCCGGCTCTTCGAGCGGCACTCCTTCGTCATCGACTAAAACCAATTCATACGTTTCGATACCATCATCACCAAGATCTTCAATTTCAGCGGTACCCGTATCAATCCGCAGCCAGCTACCCGTCGCAGCATCGGTGGGTCCACCATCTCGTTCTAAATCGATGCTCAGCCCATATAGCCGCCCGTCAGGATGCATGGCAATATCGCCGACGTCACGTGTGAAATTGCCCAAACCCGTCAGCCAAACTCCTGTGAAAGGATCCACACTATTGACGGTTGTTTCCTCGACACCCGCATCAACGCTGATAAACAGGGTCATGTCGCCCAGGTGAAAAGGAACAATATTGCTGTCGAAAATAACTTCCTCTTCCTCCAGAACGCCGATCAACAGAGGCTGGTCCGGTACCTCGTAGGGCGCTTCCAAATCCGTAAAACTCAGGATCGGCTCCATGACATGATCTTCAGCAACTCGCCTGATTGAATCGAGGGGCTCTAACCGCATAAGGGGTGCCACAGTTTCCGATTCGGAATACTGATTCAATACCGCTGGGACTTGCGAGTTGGAAGACACGGCGATGAAATAGGTACCCTCAGGAATCGTGACAGGACCCAGAAATGGATCAAGAGAACCAACCGTCCCGCGTGACAAATCAACCGTATCAGGCCCATTCAATGGTCGGGGCCGATCGTCCACATGATTGGAATCGCCATCGGAAATGATCAGTTCGCCGTCTTCATTAAACAAGGAAACAAATGTATCGGCGCGCACAAAACCATCGGCATAATCCAGGTCAAAGACAAAAGTCGCAAACTTTTCTCGCGAGTTGAAGCCTTCAATCGACTCGACTCCCTTGTACTCCACTTCGAACTGGTACCAATCGATGTCAGCGCTGGAATCCAAACTACCAGCCAGACTGATCATGGCCCGGTCACTACTCAAAACGTTACCCAATACCTGAGCATCGGCAAACGTGTCGTTGGGAGTACTATCCTCGGCATTTTCACCTGTTAATGGTGAATGGATCGGTTGTCCCAGAACCTCGACGCCATTGGTAGCAAAGCGGATGTCGGCGAATTGTATCGTTGATCCGGGAACTTCATCAACTTCTCGTAAACGAACTTGTAACTGGTACACTCCGCTGGTCATGCCTGCTGAAATATCCGATTCAACATCAGAACTATAGCTGCGCACTCGAATGTGATAGGGATTCGTCGTACCCGGTGGACCAGGCAACAGCAAACGCATGCCCGCATCTCGTGGATTAGTGGTATAAAAATCCTTGGGCAAAAAAGGAGATTTCTGCAGAGTACGTGCTGGACCATACAGTGCGGTCGTGTCCTCAGGAAAACGGGTGGCTAACCGTTCTTCATAGGAATCATTCGAACGGGCTACAACGCTTCCATCCGCCGAAAGCAGTTCAACGACTACATCCAAACGATGGCTCGTACGATCAACATCGAGCCATATTTCCGTGCCTGCCGACGCATTAAAGCTGTACACATCAACATCGGCCGGTTCATTTAACAGGCCATGAACTTCAAAACCGAGCCGCAAATTTTCGTCCGATGCCTTTTCGCCGGTGGCCAATGCTCCCAGGAACTGGGCCGTGCTCGGCTCAGCATTGGTACCCGGAGCGCTGATCGTCGGTTTTTCTCTCTCGGTAATAACATCGACGTTCCGGTCATGGCTGAAGCGATCGAGCTTGATGCTGCGCCATACCCCTGGAACTCCAATCTGTCCAACAGACAAACAGCCATCTCGCAAAGCCTCATTTTGTGGCTGACCATTGGGTTTGAATCCAGCACTCGCATCACAGTCCACAATCGACGTCATGATCACAGGGTGCCCAGGTTGGCCGACCACTTGGATAGAGCCACCGATACGATCATCGATATCCAACGGCTGGCCCGTCGCCGTAAAACCAGCGTAGTCGGGAACCGTGTCATCCAAACCGTCGGGATCCTGATTCTGTAACCTGATGACCAAGCTTTCGGTTGGGCTGCTTTCCAGACGCAAACCGCCAAACGAATGGAAGTCAGGTACAACGATTTCTTCAAACACAATGTGTGGGATATCCGTATCGTCCCAAACACTCTGCGTGGTCAACGTCGCACCACGAACAACCAAACCATTAAGATCGTTGTCATCCAGCTGATTTCCACGCAGTAACGGCCCCTGGTTACCTGTAAAACCGACTACCCGATCAAGAAATCCTGTAGAACGACCATAGTCAGCAACAAAGTGATGATTGAGCGCATTAACATTGATATTGATCGCTGCAGCCCTCTCACCTTGAAGCGAGGCGACCGTATTTCGAATAATGTTGCCCACAATCACAGGTTGAGCACCACGAACGAAAATAGCTGCAGCGTCATTGCTTCCACGTCCGAAACGTTGTGGTGGAGCCTGTCCGCCTGTTCCGCCAGCGTTGTTTTCCAAAATTGTATTGGCAATACGGACTTTTGCTTGTTGGATCTCGATCACGTTAAACCCGGCAAAAGTTCCCTCAACGTCAGGTATGCCTCCACCAAATGAAATCAACGCCTGGTCAATGCTGGCAGTGGCCGAGTGTCCTACATAAATCCCACCCCAATTACCAGCTTCGGGTTGGATGCTGGCTCGATTTCCCGTCGTATCAAATGTCCCGCCAGCCCCAAAAGTGTCATCCAACAGTGAGGTAAACACGATTTTTTTATCGACACGACCTTCGGCGATGAACTGGGCTCCCATCATCGTTTCTATTCGTGCGCCGTCAAGCTTGACCACAATGCCCGGATCAACCACCAGTTGGGCATCGAGACGTGGTGTGAGTAAAAATCGATCACGTAACAACGTTCCAGCAGGTTGTGGCGTTTCCTCGCCAAGTGGCCCGCCCGGCGTGCCGACGACGATCAGGTTATCAGCGACGATATGTGCAATATCCGTGTCGTCCCAACGGGCAGTTGTCGTCAGGCGGCGAGTTCGATCGCCGGCAGGCGTATCGATGTGTACAAATAGTCCGTTTAAAGTATTGTCCAAAAGAAGATTGCCATGAATGTCGGGGCCGACGCGCTGATAATCGGAAGTAAACGACGTGGACTGATAAAGGGGCGCGTGGAAATTCACTTCCTCGAAACTATTCGGCGTTGCTGTAATCGCCGCATCAGCACTGTGGGTTATCTTGTTGAATGCCACCGTGGGACGGGATTCACGCAAATCAGCCGGGGCAACTACCTGTGACACCGAGTCAATTTCTACTTCACCCCCTGCATACCGAATCTCGGCTTGATTGACATGATTCAGAAAAATCCCTTGTCGTTCGTAATCGAAACGGTCTGCCGCTCGATCCAACACGTTGCTGAAGAGCAGTCCGCCCCAATGGCCGGGCTCCGGAACAACACCCAGTGGATCGCTGTTGATACCAACGCTCGAATCACTGAAGGACGTGAACACCACCGGGTGTGTCGGAGTACCTAACACTTGTAGTGCGCTGCCACTTCGATTGATTCCGGGTGCCGAACTACCAATCAACACGGCAGCACTGCGCATCTTGAAAATGACGCCTGCGTCGATCATCAAAGTCACGCCATGACTCACTTGCAACGTTTCACCGTCACTCAGTGAACCATTGCCTCCTAGTGACGCGTTGATGCCGACTTCATAGGCAACATTGTCCAGAACCGTCAGTAAGCTGTTATCTGTCCCACCATTGGCAACAACGCGAACAATATCTCCTGGCTCAGCTGCCCGCAAAGCTGCTTGAAGATCAGCGTAGGGAGCCTCTAAAGAACCCATTCCTGGCGACGATGTGGTTTTGTCCACAAACAGTGATTTTGGCTCGTCAATAGCGGCTTGGCCAAAGGGCGCGGCCGTCCGGAACCAGAAGTCGTAGGCTCCCCCAGGCTGTCCGTCAGCATCGCCATCAAGTGAAACACCCGGATCTTTGATTGCGATCCCAGCTGCAATCGGCTCCAAAGCAACACTAACTTCTCCGCGCAACGTAATGGTTTGAGCTGTTGAACTTAGTTCCACCGGTTCCAAACCAGCGATCACGGACACTTGCTCTGAAGCGTTCATCACCGCAATCACACTCTCAGCCAAACTTTGCTGTGAATCACTCTGGTTAAATGAAATGCCTGTCGCCGCGGCGCTGTTCAACACATCATTGTTGTCAAACTCGAAAATGTGCTCGCCGCCAATTCGGTCGGTGACCGTCAACAATTGGCCATCGACAATTTGAGTACCATCACCCGTTACATGTAGAACTGGATTGGCATCGGAAATATAGTCATGGTTATCAGCTCGGAAAGTTAGCCGAAGATCATACTTTCCTTGCGAAGTCCCACCAAATCCCGTATTCTCAATGGTAGGGTCATATTGATCGTTTCCACTAGCCGATACACCAATGAAATGGACTCCCGGATCCAACTGCAGTTTCAGAAAAGAATCTTCACTAAAATAGTCATCATTACGGGCAATCAACTCGCGATTTCCATTGCCTTCTTCTCGGTATAAATTCAATGTCGTGTCGAGCAGGCTGGCGTCCGACTGCCGTTCAGCAATCGTTTCCGCTGTGAACTCTCCTGCTTCATCCAGTTCAAATCGATATAGGTCAATATCGATACTGTCGGGACGATGGACATGTTGGCCATGCACGATATCGTGGTCACCGGGGAAAATACCTTCTGGAATATTTTCAAAACTGAGTTCCTCGCTGTCGTTCAGCAAGGTCAACGGCGGCAACTCGTCTGTTTGACCCAACCCCAAAAGGTTTCCGATTCTCCCCATCGCTTCGGTAAACCAACTCAAGCGGTCCGGATCGTCAGACGTACCAAACCCGTCACTCCATAACTCGGAATTGTCCATGACGACAATCCCCAAGCCAGAACCACCGTCAACAAACGCCGAGCTTGATACAACGGCCCCTGGTCCCATGGGGGCATCGGGGGAGATTGCCCGCAAATCACCCGTGACAATGGTGAGACCATCGTTTGCCGTCTCGAAGAATTGAACTCCCAGCATCGCGCCATAAATCTCAAATATTTCTCGCCCACGTTGCTTTTGATTCTCGGTAATCAAGTTATGAAGCGGTGTTCCGCTAGGTGCAACTCCATAAATGTCCTGAAAATTGTAAGCCAGCGTAGAAATTCCTGGCCAAATATCGGCCTGGTGGAAATCGGCCGGATCAATTCCGTCCGGGTATAATGAAACAGGATATCCATACAGATGCGTTTGCACTTGAATATCACGGTGTCCTGGTTCGTCGTCGGCTCCAGGTAATTCAAGAGGGAACCATTGGGGTTCGATTTCTTGAGATACAATCTGAGATTTGACATCCAGTTCCCCCAAATCTTCCGCCGTCTCAAAACTGGAACCAGGATCGGTCTCGATCGCCAGTTCATCAGGAATCGGCGGCAACTGATTGTCCTGCTCGACAAATTCGTCATTGCCAATTCTCAAACGGTACGTGCCCGCACCACTTTCCGATAAGGCATGCAGGTCGTTGTCAAAACTCAACACTGCCGATTGAGTGCCAGCATCGTAGGTTACCTGGCTGGGAGTGTACGCAACATCGTCCGTATTGGTCACCGTATCAAAATCGTCTGCAAACTCGTTGGTGTGCCCGGTGAACAGCAGCTGGTAGAAATCTTCATTCTCTGCAAGTTCTGGATTGAGATCAGCACCGCTGAAATAAACAACCATTTCGTTGCCGTTTTGGACTAACGTACCATCCACTTGACGACTCAATGGTTGTGGCACAACAGCGACAATCTGTGTGCCAAGATCAAGCTCAAATTCCATCAGAAAATTCTCGATTCCATCCGTCTCAGGAATCGCGTCGAACGGGTTACCAATTTGATTTCGCAAGGCGGCATCGCCAAGTCCAATGACTTCAACAAGATAATGATCATCCGGTAAAGTCTCGGCAAACCGCAAAACCACCTCATTGGCATTGTCGGTAAGTCCAATATGGCCTGGCAGGACGACAACATCACTTGGATCCAGCAAATCGACAACAACATCAAGATCGCGAATCAGAGCGGCGACGTTGTCCGTGGCATTTCCGGCCAGCAAATCTGCCCTTACCAACGTCCGGACCAGAGAATGTTGATTGATGGCATCAATCAGCTGTTGAACTGTCGTTTGATTGCCCGGACGCGTGTTCACTTCCATGAAGATGGTCTTGTCATTAACAAGAATATTTGGCGCAGCCGGCATTTCCAAATCAGCAGCTGTGAATTCAATTGTGATCCCGCTACCGTTCGGGCCAGCCTCCACAGCTGTAAATTGAATCTCAAGCGTCGCATCACCAAAGCTCTCTCGTGCCTTGGCAAGTCCGGCACCTGTCAACTCAATCAATGCAAAATCAAAATCAAAACTCGTGATATTCGTATCCGGGTCGCCCGCAGATACCACCGTCGTGATCAAAGCACTCGACTCTGTATTGGTGTTCAATGCCGCTACCAAATCGGCAGCTGTGCTTTGACTACCTGGTGTATTGTTCAGTGTCACAAGAACCGTTCCGTGTACCGAAAACCAAAAAACCTGTGGTTTCTCATCGATATCCAGATCTTCCCAGGTGAGTTGAACTTTTAATTCGTTACCACCAAACCCGGGCTGAACTGCAGTGAACTCAACAACAACGACCTGGTTGGTACTGAAGACGTGACTCGCAGCCGCATGTTCGAAGAGCTCATCGGACCCGCTGCCAGTGACATGGATGCCGTTGAACGTCGTCGGGTCAATCGATTGATTCGAATCAAATCGGAACGTTAGCTCTTGCGGAGCAACATGAAGCACAGCGTTGTGGGGAAGAATCTCCTCGTTGTTGGTACCAATTGCAACCAATTCTGGTCCAACGGCCAATAATCGACGCTCCTCGAGGTACTCGACTGACAGATGTCGATCGCACCAATTTGAGCGAGGAATGCGCATTCGTCTCCCCTTAAAGGATTCTGTCCAAGTTCGACCCCGTTTCATCGAACGCCTCCCCCCCCTCTTCTGGCAACGCACTTCGATTCAAGCAATTGCGGTTTTGGTGGCATGTTTTTCTTGCCCGGAAAATTTCTAAGATGTGTCAAGATAATAAGATGAGTGACGATTAGAGATAGTAACGATTATAGTTACACCGATTTCTGATGGATAGAAATAGATTTGCTGAAATACAGCAAAGATCCACTCCGTTGCCACACCCGCTAAAAAGGCGAATGCTGGCCACCTACCCATGGCGCCGTCATTCGAGTCATTTTCCATACATTCGGTATCGTGTCCTCGCTTGCTCTTTGGACTGATTTTGATTGAATAAAGTTCTACGCGAGGCGAAAATTGACCATTCCTGCCAAAGTGTTCGTCAGATCCAACCGCGTTCACGAACTGATACATATCGCACAAAGCCATTATTTTGAAGGCACTTATGAAATATGAAGATGTAAATCGCAACCTCCGAACGAGCCTCTTCTGTCCTAACGCAAACTGCTTGGACAGGCTCAAGAATACTCAAGGTTAACAAGCTGTTTGTAACCAATTCATGGCAAGTTGCTGGCGGGAAGCCGCAGAAAGTGTGTTCCAAGTGTGGGTCCGATCGAAGTCGTTCCTATATCACGTAAGGCAAAGTGAGATCTCTTAAATTTCAGCGATTTGCAAGCAATGGGGAATTTTCGACCGCCTTCCATCGTCAAATCGACTAGCAAACTCCCCATTGCCTTTGCTGATCAGGAAAATCCACTCACATTTCACGCCAGCCACCCTACTGTGAAGTAGGCTCACACAGTGGGTAAAAGATGTCGGCCCGTCTTAACCATAGTTCCGATTATGTTGATTAATCCGACACACGTTCATTCACCTTAGTCCCGAACTTCAAACCTCTTTGCCAAATTTTCGTGATTTAAGTAACGTGAAAGTTATCCTATTCAAATTAAGAAACATCCAACCATTGAACCCTTTGATCTTTCCAAAAACCGGTCCATCTACACCGCCTGACCCGTTTGGAATCTCCTCTATCCCCCTGAGAACATTTCCCCGGGTCGACAGAGTTGTAGTATTTTGAGATTCATTCGAGCCATTAACAATTAAAATTTTTCACTTGTTCCCCAAGCACTAAAATTACTTCTGAGTTAGTGACAAAAGAAAACACCATGAACTTTTTCCGACGCCTAAAACAACGTCAACGTGACATTTCCTATCTACGTCGTCTATCTCGACTTATCAGACCTCGCCGCCTGCATCTCGAAGGCCTGGAAGATCGTGCGCTGCTGACTTGCAATCTGCCATTTCCGATTTTCCTGCCGACGGCCAGCGGTTATTGTACGACTGGCAACTCTGTCGAAACACATGCGGTTTCCAGTAGCAGCGAATCGGCAGTCTCCCACGACACGGCGCCGGTAGTAGAAAACTCGAGTTTCACCTCATCGGCCGTCTCCAGTGAGGCATTGCAAGGCGAAATCCTCCGTTTTCGCCTTGCGTTGACCG
>Ga0310124_10003354_pt1 | contig 10772 bp, 10 predicted proteins | sample CB11b_AW_Bot5_MG_FD_203507 | JGI IMG/M metagenome (GOLD analysis project Ga0310124, IMG submission 203507) | Marine microbial communities from Western Arctic Ocean, Canada - CB11b_AW_Bot5 | ecosystem: Environmental > Aquatic > Marine > Oceanic | place: Canada: Western Arctic Ocean | collected...
TGCCGGCCGACAGCTCGTCGTAGGCCTGATACATGTTGCAGAACGCCGTGTCGCCGCAACCGGACGTGATCGTGCGCCCATAGAGCACCGACGCCACCGGCGGTTTCTCCGCGAACGAAATGTCGGAATGCCAAAAATCATTCCGCGCCCCGGGCGTCCCCTTCTTGTTCTCAAACACAAGAACCTCCGGATGCCCCTCGATCCCCTTGCGCGAACTCAACGGATGCGGTTCGACCGGCCCGAATAGCTGTGTGAACGCAACCTGATCACCCGGCGTGATCGTCTGTCGCGGAAAAACGAGGATGAGATGCTCGTGGAAAGCACGCTTAATCGCCGCGACAAGCTCATCGTCGAGCGGACCGCTTAGGTCAACCCCGTCCACCTCGGCCCCCAACGTGCCCGCCAACGGTTTCACCACAACTCCTGTTTCTTCTGGCATTACTGCTTCACTCATCAATCACTCAAACTGAATCTGTGTGATGAACAGAGTCGGCATCGTTTGATTCCACCCTTCGGGGATCGGATCAAACGCCAACCGAAACTCTTTCGCATCGCCCGGCGCCATCGAACCCGTGCGGCGGCCGACGAGTGCCGCGCGCTGGCGCTGGATTTCGATCCCGTTGATTTCCCGGAACACGCAGTTCACTTCGACCAGGTTCACCGTCCGGTCTCCGTTGTTCACGATCCTCCCTGTAATCGTGACCAGGGTCTGTTCGAGGAAATCCTCTTTGGCCTCCATCTCGACATCGGCGAAATCCAACGAGGGCAGGTACGCCGAAGCTTCTTCTGTCAGCGTCGGGCCGCCGCTCGAAGCCTGTTGCGATTGCCAATAGAAGAATCCGCCCGTTGTGGCGGCCAGTAGCAGTGCGATCCCTATCGCCGGCCAGGGGATAGCCGGTCCGGCGGCCTTCCGCAGTTCTTTTTCCTGTTCGAGCAAAGCTACTTGCCGGCTATCGTCATCCGGCGAATCTTCAGCGTCGGAACGATGAACGCACTCCGATAGTCGAGATCCGAACCGATCACCTCAATATCCTTGAAGATCTCTTTGAGGTTCCCACCGATCGTGACCTCTGAAACAGGATACGTGAGTTCACCCTTCTCGATCCACAACCCGACGGCCCCGCGCGAATAGTCACCCGTCACGGGGTTGACCCCATGACCGATCAACTCGGTCACGTAGAGCCCCCGATCGACCGACGCGATGATCTCTTCAGGGGACGCTTCACCCGGCTGCAGCATGAAGTTGCCCGGACCGATACCGGGCGAGCCCGCTAATCCACGCGAAGCGTTTCCGGTCGTCTTGAGGCCCAGTTTGCGAGCGCTATAGCTATTGAGTAGATAACTCCGCAGCACGCCGTTTTCGATGATCGTGGTGCGCCGGCTTACAACGCCCTCGTCGTCGAACGGTGAACTGCCCATCCCGCCGGGGCGCAGTCCGTCGTCGACAACCGTGACGTTCTTGCCCGCCACCTCTTCGCCCAGTTTGTCCGCGAAGAACGAAGCATGCCGGTAGACCGAATCGCCACTTGCTGCTTGAAAGATGTGTCCCAGCAACGACCGCGCGACTCCCGGCTCGAAAACGATCGGAACCTCGGTTGTAGCGATCTTCGTCGGGTTCAGGCGGCGGAGAGTTCTCTCCGCGGCACGACGCCCTACTTCCTCCGGGCTCTCCAAGCCAGCGGCGTTCAGGCTCACCGAATACCAGTAGTCGCGCTCTTTGCTGCCATTCGATTCCGCGACCGGGACTGCCGACAACGAACAATGCGTCGAACGATATTCACCGCCGAACCCGCGCGAATTCGCTAATGTCCACTGCGACCAGCCCGAGCTGCAATCGCCGCCTTCCGAGTTCTTGATTCGCGGATCGGCATCCAAAGCCGCCGCCTCAGCCGACCGAGCCATCTCGATCTTCTGCTCAGCGGTCAGCGCAAGTACGTCGTCGTGATACAGCCCCAAGTCCGCCGGGTCAACCGCGATGCCCAACTGATCGGCCTCGGGAAGATCGTTAAAGGGGTCTTCCGACGTAAACCCCACCGTCTCCATCGCTGACTTCACGAGTGCGTCGAGGCCTTCCTCCGAGAGATCCGACGAGAATGTCGTCGCGGCACGGCTACCTTGCAGTACACGCAGGCCGATCGCCTTCGAACCCGAGTCCTTGACCTGATCGACTTCGCCAAGCCGCACATTCACGCTAAACTGCGACCCCTCGCGGACGACACACTCCGCCTCATCCGCGCCCTGCTTCCGGGCACGTGCGACGATATCTGATGCTAGGTCGAGGTAGCTCATCAAGGGTCCGTCAGTCTTGGAAGTTCGACCGCGCGCGCAGCACGTTCGTCCCACCGACGGTCAGTTGATCGATCTTGATCGTGGGGATGCCGACGCCGACCGGGACGCTCTGGCCTTCTTTGCCACAGGTGCCGATGCCACGGTCGAGCTTCAAATCGTGGCCGACACGGCTCACCTTCTTGAGTACATCCGGGCCGTTGCCAATCAACGTCGCGCCCCGCACCGGCCGCGTAATTCTGCCGCCTTCGATCAAGTAGCTCTCCGAGGCGGAAAACACGAACTTGCCGCTCGTGATGTCAACCTGGCCGCCCCCGAAGTTCACGCAATAAAGGCCTCGATCGACGGACCGCAGAATGTCTTCGGGATCGTCCTCGCCGGCCAACATGAAGGTGTTGGTCATGCGCGGCATCGGGATATGTTTGTAGCTCTCGCGGCGGCCGTTCCCGGTTGGCGGCGTCCCGAGGATGCGGCTCGACAGGCGGTCCTGCAAATAGCCTTTGAGAATGCCGTTTTCGATGAGCACGGCGCGCCCGGTCGGTGCACCTTCGTCGTCCACGTTCAGCGAACCCCGGCGGCTCGGGATCTGGCCGTCGTCGATCACCGTGCACAACTCCGACGCCACCTTCTGTCCGATTAGGCCGCTAAAAGCCGAGACTTCCTTGCGGTTGAAATCGGCCTCCAGCCCATGGCCTACTGCTTCGTGCAGCAGGATGCCTGGCCACCCCGGACCGAGTACGACCGGCATCTCGCCCGCCGGTGCTTCTTTGGCCCCGATTTGCAGGATCGCCTGACGGGCCGCTTCCTTTGCCAGGTCTTCCGGCGTGCGCTCAGTCTGAAAGTAGTCGAGCCCGACACGTCCGCCGGTACCGTCATGACCGCGCTCAAGCCGTTCGCCTTCGCGAGCGATCACCGAGACATCCATCCTCGTGAGCGGCTGCGTGTCGCTGCGAATCACGCCTTCCGAGTTGGCGACGAGTACATGCCGGACGGAATCCTGATAACCCGCCTCGACCTGAAAGATGCGCTTGTCATAGGCGCGCGCCGCGGTATCGGCTGCGTTGAGCAGTGCGACTTTCTGTGAAAACTCGACATCGCTCGGCGCTTCGACGACGGGATACAAGTCATGAGCGCGCGGCGGTTCATCAAGATCGGCAACTTTCGCTTGCGATGGGCCGGCGGCGATTTGGGCGGCCGTTCGGGCGGCGTGAATCAGCTTCTCGGGCGCAAGATCATTCGTATAGGCGTAGCCGGTCTTCTCGCCGCTGATCACCCGCACGCCGCATCCGACCGAGACACCCTGCGAAGCGCTCTTGATGATCGATTCGTCGAGGCTCGCCGAGGTCGTACTCAGATACTCGAAGTAGAGATCCGCGTAGTCCCCGCCCTTCGAGAGTGCCTCGCCGAGATACTTCCCCAGGTCGGCTTCGGTCAGGTTGTAGCGGGTCTGAATGAATGACATTGCAGAGTGGAACCCAGAAGAACTCAGGTTAGCATGGGGCCCACGGAGCCCCCGCTAGTCGCTCTTACCGCGTCGCCAGGTACTCCGCTAAACAAACCGCGTTGTTATAGTCACGATCCTTCGCGCTATATATAAGCGTCACGTCTTGCACGTCCGTATATGACCGCAGCTCAGCCACCGCCGACACGTTCCGTTCCAACTCCTCAAAATACTTCCACTTGAACTCACTCCAACGGACCGGATCGTGCCCAAACCACTTCCGCAGTTCCACACTCGGTGCGATTTTCCGCAGCCAAACCTCGATACTGGCCTTCTCTCGCGCGAGCCCACGTGGCCACATACCGTCGACAAGAATACGGAATCCGTCTTCTTCGCTGGACGCGTCATACACCCGCTTAGTACGGACCATAGACACAGATCTTAACTCGCCCCGCGCGGTTAGCGTATGGCGGTTTTCTGAATCCTTAGCGGCTCGTCTGCATCTAAAACTAGTAGCACAGGAGACGAAGCATGGCAGAAGATAGAAACTACGTGACGCTAACAGATGAAAACTTCGAAGAGGAAGTGCTCAAGAGCGACACGCCCGTCGTTGTTGACTTCTGGGCCCCGTGGTGCGGACCTTGTCGGGTCCTCGGCCCCGTGATCGAAGAGTTGGCGGATGACTTCAAGGGTCAGGTCAAAGTCGGCAAGCTCAATGTCGATGATAGTCCTCGAACGGCCCAGCAGTTTGCCATTCGCTCGATCCCGACGGTGCTTTTCCTTAACGATGGTGAGGTTGTCGACAGTGTGGTTGGCGCGCTCCCGAAACCGGCGCTCGCCGAAAAGTTCACCGCGCTAGTACCTGCCGCGTAACCCGGTCTGAGTCCCGGACTCGGAGTTTCACAAGAGCCTGCTGCTGTTCGGTCGAATGGATCTCGTCACCGCCGTTGTCAAAATGTAGGGGCACGGCATGCCGTGCCAGCGGCTCTGCTAGTCCTCGAAAACACGACTCGCCGGGACGACTTCGATGCTACCCACATCCAGCGGGTAGCGCCCGATCACCTTATCCTCGTCGAGAATTTCCTTCGGCGGCGGTGATACATACTCAATCGTCGAAGCCTGCCCTGACCGGATCGCATCGCGCATCCCAGCGGCGTCCTTCGTGATGATAACGATATCCAGATCCGTCGCCCTTAAGTACTTGCGGATCACGGAGTTCACGTCGTCCACCGTCATACCTGCCCAAGCATCTTTCACGTAACCACGAAAGGGAGGAATTCCATAGAAACGGCTGTCGAGCGCATAACCCAGCTCCTCACTTTGCGTCTGGGTCAGCAGATTCACAAATTTCCCAAGAAACCGCCGTGTCGCTTCAAAGTCCTCTGCCGAGATCCCATCCTCAACAAGCTTGTTCAACTCATAGAGCACGATCCGCAAAGCGAACATCCCGTTCCGCGGCTCCACCGGACGAATCCAGATATGGAAGATCTGCTGACTGCGTGCAAGGTTCGGATCAGGCTTGAACTGGTACATCCCACTTGGAAAGTACTCGATGTAGGCATAGTCGCCATAGTTCATCCCCCGAATCTCACGAAGCTTCTGAAACAGCAAGCTCTTGCTCGACCGATGCTGTCCAAAGTACGATTGCACCAGTTTCAGCGCCGGCCAGTCCCCGTTTGACCGGTTCACCGGGATCGGAAATCCGAGGGCAATGTGGGTCCCTCGCGTATCCTTTTCGATGATCCGAATCCGCAGTTTCTTCGGCGAAACCGTCTGAGCCATGGGTTCTCTTCTCGTCGCGCCTTCCGGCAGCTTTGCGAAGTCAGTTTGGACCCGTTCCGCGAATCGCTCGGGATAGCAGCCCGCAAGGCCGATCACCAAATTGCCCTGCAAGTAGTTGTCCGCATAGAACGACTTCAAGTCGTCGAGTGAAAGCTTGTCGAGCGCAGCAATTGTGCCCATTGAATGATGGCCATAGTCGTGGCCCTCAAAGATCTGGAGAAACAAATATTCCTTGGCTAGCTCTTCCTCGTTGTTGCTCCGCAATTGAATGCGCAGGTAATTCTTTGCCTCGTCCTTCAGGCGGCGGAAGTCGTCCTCGCGCCAACCCGGTTCCAATAACATCGACCGCAACAGTTCGTAGTAGGCTTCCAGGTTCTCGACATGGGTTGTTCCCACGAACACCGTCATTTCCTTGTCGACCTGCGCGCTCACCGACGAAGCCATCGGGAACAAAGCCTCGACAATTTCGTCGTAGGTCTTTTCCTTCGTCCCTGCCATCGAAAGCATTGCGGCCGTGAGAGCCGCCACGCCTTCCTTACCCTCTGGGTCAGACGCGGCTCCGGTCCGAAGCAAAATGCGGAACGCAACCAGCGGCGATTCGCTGGGCAGCGTCAGCATCTCAGGCGGCGCCGCTAACGCGTTGGCAATCAGGATCAATCCCACCAACAGAAGGCGGCACATTATTCCGCACCTCCTTCCGGTGCATGTCGCAGAGTCGCGATGGTCCGTTCGCTTTCGACAAGCACCTGCTTCGCGACACGCTGCACGTCATCGGGCGTGACACTCTCGTACAGCGCATAGCGCTTGTTGATCGTCTCCGGACTGCCCCGCATATTGATGAAGTGCGCCAGCGTTCCCGCGATCGCCGGCGTGCTGTTCATCCCCACCGCAAAGCCATACCGCAGGTGAGACTTCACGTCCTCAAGTGGCTCGATCGGTACCAGCTCGTTCTGGAGTTGCTCGACCGTTGCCAGAATCTGATCCCGCACGTATTCGGAATCCTTCTGTTCCTTGACACGCGCAACGACGGAAAACAAATAAGGATCGCGGTGGTCATAGTAAGCCGGATGCATGGCGTCCACCTTCTGCTCTTCCACCACAAGCTTCTTATAGAGGTCCGAGTTTTCCGAGAAAGCGTAGTAAGAGATCACATCCAGAACCGCCGAGTCGTTGGCCTCGTCGTCGTAGGCCGGTGCATGGTACGAAACCGACACGATCGGCAACGTCGGCGTATGGAAGCTCTCGTCGACGGTCTTTGCTTCCCCTTGCGGCGGCTCTACCGGGATCTCCGGCTGATAGCTCCCGCGCTCCCAGCCGCCCCAATATTTCTTGACCAATGCCAGCGCATCGTCGGGCACATCACCTACAACGCAAACCGTCGTGTACTCCGGCCGATAGTAGCGGTCGAAGAACTTCAGCCCGTAGTCATACATCTCGGGCATGTTTTCGACATCCTCCACGAAGCCCATCGTCGTGTGTCGATAGGTGTGCTCGGTAAATGCCGTCTTGCGCACGATCTCATCGAGCTTGCGCATCGGGTTGGCGAAGTTCTTGTTGTATTCACCGAGCACCGCGCGGGTCTCGGTGCGGAACACCTCTTCGGAATACTTGAGGTTCTGGAAACGGTCCGCCTCCAGCTCCAGAATCGCCTCCAGATCTTCTTTGGAGAACACCGCGTGGTACACCGTACGGTCGTCGCTCGTGTAGGCGTTCGTCTCGGCGCCGGCGTCCTGCATGATCGCTTCCCAGCGCTCCGGCGGAAACTTCTCGGTCCCGCGAAACATCATGTGCTCGAACAAGTGAGCAAACCCCGTACGCCCCGGTTCGACCTCGTTCCGCGAGCCGACATTGACCACGATGTGGAGTGCTACGACCTCCGGATAGGCGGTTTCCACCGTTACCACCCGCAGCCCGTTCTCGATGTCGGTCACCTCGTAGGGATAAGGAAAAATCTTTGTCTCCGGCTCCTCAGCACAGCCAGCCAGCAACATCAACAAGAGCACGCAACTCAATACGCGACGCATAAGTGAGTTCATCCTAGCCCAACCCGGCACGAGCGTCCACGCACACCCACCGCTTATTCCTGCCGGCCATCACGCCCGTTGGCAACGCCCGCAATAGTGCGTACTCCGGCTCGCCACGATAATCCTCCGGATCGCACTCCCGCACTTTGGGCACTCCCCGCCCGTCTTCCCATAGACCGCCGTACTCAACTGGAAGTAGCCCTGAGCGCCCTCACTGTTGACGTAGTTGTTGATCGTCGACCCGCCTTGCGCAATCGCGTCGGTCAACACTTCCTGAATTGCCCGGTGCAGCCTCGCCGCCCTCCGCGGGCTGATCCGCGACGCGATCGCCCGTGGGTGGATGCGCGCCCGGAACAACGACTCGTCGGCATAGATATTTCCCAGTCCCCGCAGAAACTCCTGATTCAGCAGCAACGCCTTTGCCATTGTTCGCCGGCCACGCAACTTCTCGATGAACTCGCTTTCACTGATCTCCAGCGGCTCCGGACCCAACTCGCTCAAGCGCGCCGGCAACTCGTCCGACAACTCCCACCGCCCGAACTTTCGAATGTCGTGGAACACCATCGCCGGGCCGCCTTCCAACTCGACAATCACCCGCGTATGCGGCCCCGGTTCGCCGTCCAATACAAAGTTCCCCGACATCCGCAGATGGACGACCAGGCAGCTCGACTTGCGCCCCTTCTCCAGTTCGAACACGATATATTTCCCGTGCCGCTGGATGCCTCGAATCATCTGACCGCGTAAGCGCCGCGCCGTCTTCACAGCATCGCCCACCACCGTCCGTGGCTCCCGGATATCCACATCGAGGATGCGGTGATTCACCACCCGCTTCGCCAGCCCGCGGATAATCGTTTCCACCTCCGGTAGCTCAGGCATGCTTGTCGCTCCGGAAGCAGTCTTTCAGGGCCAACTCAGTCAAATGGCAGGTCATCAGGCGCAACATAGCAGATTCGAGAAGATCGCAAGGAGCCCGCGTAGCACCCGGCCGGGAACCGGGCAACCGGCCAACTCACTTCCTCAAGTTTGGCCCTCCCACGCCGGTACGCACTCATAGGAACAGAGCTGCGAACAGTCTATGGATATCGCGACAATCATTGGCGTTGTACTTTCTACCGTGCTCGTCCTAGGAATCCTACTCCACACGGTAGGGTGGCAACGGCGGAGCCCCCCGCAGCACCTCTTCCTCCCAGGCAACCCACTTCTCACGCAGTTCCCTAAACCTCGCAGCTTCGGCCGCTGCCAGATCGTTCTGCTCGCCGGGATCTTGCGCCAGATCGAACAAGTGCTCGACACTGGCATTGTCGCTCAAATACTTCCAGCCGTTGTGAATCACCGCTTTCTGGAGCGGGCCTCGCGGTCGTTGATACCGGAAGTACAACGCCTCCCGGTCGATCCCGCCAGTTCTCTCCAAAACCGGCAGCAAGCTCACACCGTCCATCGGCCGGTTCTCAGCGGGCGTCACACCCGCCAGATCCAACGCCGTCGCGAACAAGTCCATGCCGATCGCCATTTCGTCAACTGTGCCGCCTTGCGGAAACACATCGCGCCAACGCGCAATCAACGGCGTTCGAATGCCCCCTTCCCACAGGGTCGTTTTGTGCCCACGAAACGGCTCATTGCGCGCCACGACCGGCAAACTGCCGTTGTCGCTCATGAAGAATACAACTGTCTCGTTGCCGATCCCTGCCGCGTCGAGCTTCTCAAGAACTCGCCCAATGTTGCTATCCATCGACTCGACCATGCTGCGAAACACGGCGCGCGTACGGTTCACTTTGCGCGTTACTTGCTGATCGCCTGCCGTGGAGCGATGCTCTGGGCCCTGAAACGGATCGTGAGGCGCATTGAACGGCAGATACAGGAAGAACCGCTCCTCAGCGTGCCGGTCGATGAAATCAATCGCCTCGTCCGCGATCAGGCCGGTGAAGTAGCGCTCGTCGAAAAACTCCTTCTCGCCACGCCAAATATCATGATTCTCCAACCGATCGGTATGCGATAAATAATCAATGTTGCCCACGACGAATCCAACGAACTCATCGAATCCGAAGCGCGTCGGAAAGTGCTCCCGCGGATAGCCCAGGTGCCACTTCCCGATGATCCCCGTCGCATAGCCCGCTTCTTTCAAGAACGACGGCAGAAGCCGGTTTTGGAGAGCCATCCCCCGGTCCCGCTCCGTCGCGTAAATCACACGATCGACACCCGTCCTCTGCTGGTATTGCCAGCTGAGCAGAGCCGCCCGCGTCGGGCTGCAAACCGGGGCATTCGCGTAGGCGTGCGTGAACCGCACCCCTTCGGCCGCCAACCCGTCGATGTTGGGTGTGCGAATGTCCGGTGCTCCCGTCACCCCCAGGTCTCCGTGGCCCAGATCATCCGCCAGGATGATCACGATATTCGCTCTCGATCAGCCAGCCCGCGAGGCCGGCTCGTCCCGAGGACCAGAGCACGCAGCCCCACCCACGACCAGCACGAGACACACGGTCCAACCCGGCCATCGGCGCAACGAGATCAGTCCAGTCAAGCTCACCTCCACAACGTTTGTCAGTAAACCGTCGGTTCTGAGCCACGGGGAAAGAATCGCGCCATGACGTGCCCCAGTCCTTCCCGCTGCTCTTCGAGTTCCCGCCGTTCTACACACTTCCAGAGTCTAGTTGAGCCATCCGGCTTCGATAACGATCGAGGCTGAAGCGGCTCAACAATAACACGCAAGAGATGTAAAGGGCTGCGATCGCCAGAAAGATGCCGACGATGCTGACCAGGTCAGATAGAGCGGGATAGATCGCGGAACCGTCGGACATGCCGAGGTTTCCGAAAGCCATGAAGGAGGCGAAGTGTGTAGATGAGAGCTTCAAGCGAGACGATGACATCGCAATAGCGATGAACGCGATGCCAGCCACCGTGAAGATCGTTTCCAGGAGGAACAAGACTCCGATTGCGACCTTCGGACTCGAAAGAAACTCGGAGGTTAGGAAGAGCCCGAAATAGACGAATCCGGCGCCAAGTAGGCAGCGACTGTACACCTTCTACACACCGATCTTGTCGATTAGCGGCCCCACGGCCAATCCACCAGCCACGCTCACTAGTGGACTGTCTCAAAGTAACCTTGCATATAGGGAAGACGTCTTCTCTATATGCCCTTTGAAGGTAGTGACCTGCCCCCTGAAAACGAATCCGAATCTTGAGAGAGAATCGAAGGATTCGGGTGTGTGTAAGGAGGCAGGAAATGACGAGGAAGCGATACACGA
>Ga0310124_10003357_pt1 | contig 10768 bp, 6 predicted proteins | sample CB11b_AW_Bot5_MG_FD_203507 | JGI IMG/M metagenome (GOLD analysis project Ga0310124, IMG submission 203507) | Marine microbial communities from Western Arctic Ocean, Canada - CB11b_AW_Bot5 | ecosystem: Environmental > Aquatic > Marine > Oceanic | place: Canada: Western Arctic Ocean | collected...
CGCCGATGATACGACGCCTGGGTACCCGTGGTTCCATGCGGGGTTGGGATCGGTCCTCACGGATAGCATGTGAGCGTACTTGCGCATTGGTGGAACGGGCAGGCATTTTGGCGATGCCATTAACGGCCTAAAAATTGGTGGGCGACTTTCCAGACGTCACCAGCACCCATGGTGACCAGTAGATCGCCATCGTGCGCAATGAGTTGCAGTTGCTCCACGATCGCCTCGAAAGGATGGAGGTGCATTGCTTGCTTTCCTCGAAGTCGCAATTGATCAACAAGGTCAGCAGCCCGTACGGCGTGGCGTTCTTTTTCGCTATCGCGGACGAAATAGATCTCCGGCACAATGACGATATCAGCTTCAGCAAAGCTAGCGGCGAACTGTTCCATGAGAAACCGGGTCCGACTATGTTGATGAGGCTGAAACACGCATATGAGTCGTTTTGGATGATACTGGCATCGTAGAGCCCTTAGTGTAGTATCAATTTCCGTGGGATGGTGGCCATAATCGTCCATCACTGTTACCGCCCCATTGTCAATGGGATGGCGTCCAAGGCATTGCATGCGACGATCGAGCCCTTCAAACGTTTCAATTGCATCGGTAATTGCGTCCCAGGAAGTACCAAGCCTGTGTGCGATTAAAGCTGCTGCCGCCGTGTTATAGGCCATATGTTCACCTGGCATCGGGCTACGCCATTGGGCCGCTATTTTATTAGTGGATTCAAAAAGATGGACATAGGTCGCCTCTTGTCCACCCTTGGATGCAATTGGTTTTACCCATTCGATGCGCCAATCAGCCTGTGGGGAAAAACCAAGCGTCTGAACATCGCACCGTAGCTTTGCCGTAACCGCCAACCGGTGGGGCATTTCATGATGAATCAGTAGTGAGCCATGCGGTGGGATCCGCTCGGCGAATACCGTGAACGCCTCGATGATTTCGTCAATACCACGGTACATATCGAGGTGGTCCTCCTCGATATTGAGGATAACCGCATGTTCGGGGTGAAGGTTATGGAATGAACGATCAAACTCACACGCTTCAGCAATCAACAGGTTGCTGTTGCCAACCCGCCAGCCACCACCGATCTGTGGACAATGAGCACCAACAATCAGAGAGGGGTCCAAACCACACCGGATCAGTATATGGCTTAGCAGTGAGGTGGTAGTTGATTTGCCATGGGTCCCCGCAACAGCCACACCTGTTTTCTGTGCCATTAACTGGCCCAGAAGCTGAGCGTACTTCATTATCTGAATGCCACGCTGTTTGGCTGCGGTTAGTTCGGGATGGTCTAAAGCGATAGCAGCCGACACCACCACGAGGTCACAATCCACAGGTACGCTTTCGGCACACTGTGCAAAAGCCACCTGGATACCGTCATTTTCCAGTGCCACCGTTAATTCGGTTTCAACCCGGTCCGTCCCTGAGCAGATGGCACCGCACTGATCGGTGAGGCGAGCTAGCCCTGACATGCCGCAGCCACCAATGCCGACGAAATGAACATGCTTACCTGATAGATCAAGCGATGCTTTTGCATCGACTTTTGGTGGCGAGCACTGATTGACCTTGACGCTTGTCATGACTTGCGGTTTCGCGTGTTAAATCTGTGGATCGTCATATGTTACTTTGGCACGTGAAATGTTAATCTTAAGGCGATGAACCTCCTTGTGGCCAGTTCGAATCCTCACAAGATCACAGAGATCATCGCCGTGTTGGCCGATTTGTCGTCTCCAAACGCCACGTTGTCGTATGAACTGTTCGGATTGGAGGCTGTTGGCAAGTCGATTCCGGAGCCGATTGAAGATCAACCTACGTTTGCGGCAAATGCTGCGTTGAAAGCAAGCTACTATGCACAGCGAACCGGTCACTGGTGCCTCGCTGAGGATAGTGGTTTGCAGGTGGACGCAATCGGTGGGGAGCCGGGTGTCAAGAGCGCTCGGTTCAGTGGTATGACCGGGTCTCGCCAAGTGGTGGATCCGGCGAATAATCGACTTCTCATCCAACGTTTGGGCGATATTCCGGTTGAACGTCGCAGCGCCCGGTTTGTATGTGCGATGGCGGTGGCAATACCACCGATATTATCGGCAGTTGGTCAGTCGTCACGGATGATAGCTCAAGTCACAGGCGAGATCGAAGGTCGCATTCTAACGGCTGATGAAGCTGGGCCGGGTGTTCGGGGACGTGGCACGAATGGATTCGGGTACGATCCGCTCTTTTTCTTACCGGAATTTGGCAAGACGACTGCTCAGATCAGTCCCTCAGAGAAGAATCGCATTAGTCATCGAGGTCAGGCTGCACGCCGGTTATTTCATGAAATGCAGCAGATCTTGACCGACGATTCCCTCTTCGATGTCCAGGATCAGTTATCACCATGAGCTATTCAGTGGGTTCTTCCTGAAGCACAATGCCATATTGATTTAGCAGCGTACCGATTGCTCGGTAATACAAGGCAATGGCGATGTTGTAGTCGATCAGTGCCCGGATTTCACGGACCTCGTTGTTGGCCAGGCTTTCTTCATTGCGGAGCTTTCGGTCGATAAACGCCGGTGTAAGCTGAATACCGGCCAATTCCTGAACTCGTACTGCACGAACAACATCGGCGGATGCCAGTCTTGCATCGCGCGCCGTGCTGATAGAGGCATAGTCGGCTCCAATCCGCCGCAGTGCGGATTTGACTTCGACGATAGCATTTTGCGCGACAACCTGATAATTCAGGACCGAGCCACGCCGATTAATCTTGCTTTCGGCAAATTGGGCTTCAGCCTGTCGGTTGCCAATCGGAATCTCCACCTGCAGACGCATGAGGTAGTCAATGAAGTCACCTTCGCCTAGGTTGTCATATGAGTCGTGTGTAGCATCGACATTTAGTCCGTTGTAGCGGACAGTTGCCGACAGATCCATCAATGGCAGTCGTTGGTTATCTGCAACACGCTGCCGGATAGTTGCGTCACTGATTTGCGACAAAGCGCGTTGAAGATCAGGCCGTTGCTGCAGGGCATCGGTAACTGCGTCAAGGAGATTAAAAGAAAATGGATTGTCGACCATTTTGTCCACCGGAATGATGAGGCGCTCGCCTGAAATCGGCAGATCATCGGCGTAGATGAGTTGTTTTAACTGATCGGTTGCATCACGCATCGCGCGCCAAGCCTGAATGACCTGGAGTTGGCGCTCCATAACGTCAGCTCGCGTCTCGCTTACCTGGACTGAATCGGCATCATAGTCGGCGCGAAGTTCCATCTGGCGCAGACTCTTTTTGCCCCGACCCCCGGACCGCTGCCGAATCAGTAGGCTTTCACGCGCAAACACGAGCTGCCAGTAGGCTTGCTCGGTGCCTGCGGCAACATCGAGAAGTTGTTGCTTCAGATCGGCCATGCTTTGATCAAGCGCATTTTGGGAGAGCAAGATCTGCCCGCGTGTTACATCCTGGCCGAAATTGCGTAGTAGGGGTTGTTCAATGGTGAAGTCAACGACCGTTGGAAAGGTTGTTTTGACATCGAAGAAAGAGGGGCTGCGGTGGTCACGTGTAATGGTCGTGGATACGGCGATTTGGCCACCGGAAGTCAATTGTTTACGAATGCCAGTCTGCAAACTGCGAGTATTTTGGTTTACAGCTCCAAAGGCCCTCGATACACCTAATCGCGTATCGGGTTGCGGTGTATCTGTTGCAGAGAAATTAAAGTCGGAAAAGAATATCGCATCAAACACCGCTTCAGCTTGTGTTAGGCGGGTTTGGTTGGCGGCGGGCACGAGTTGCGAAAGTTTAGCCAGGCGATTGTTTTGGATTGCCAACTCAATCGCTTGCTGAAGAGTTAAATGAACGGCAGGTCTACTATTGGCGCCTGAAAGGTCAGGTCCAAGATCCATTGTCTGTGTCGCATTTGCGGTCAGGCCGCTCATCGCCTCCAGTTCATTGATGCGTTGCTGGTTGAGCCCTTTGCGGACCCGACTTTTATGTTGCGAGAACTCGACCGTTGCCGTGTCTTCCACTGCTTGCTGATAGGCGCTCGCGGTGGTTGCCATCTGTTCGCGTAGTGCCTGGTCAAGATCACGCGTAAGTGGCGATGTGCATCCGTTGGGAAGTATTAATAGACCGAAGGATGACAGCAATAGAACCCGGCGGCATCGTATGGTCATGGGCGACAATCATATGAATCGTGCAAGTTATCGTCAATGTAAATGAGCCAACACCCCGTTGTGACTGTATTTTTTCTGGAATGTGGTCGGTCTTGCTTGTGGCTGTTAAACTAGTACTTTGCTGGATTATTTAATTTCATGTAATTCCCAGTATTGGACAAGGAGAACCCTGATGGCAGGTCCGATGACCATGACGGAAAAAATCATCGCTGCTCATACAGATCAGTCGGAAGTTCGGCCTGGGCAGAATGTGTGGGTGGATATCGACATTCTCATGACCCATGATGTCTGTGGTCCCGGCACCATTGGCATTTTCAAGGAGCGATTTGGCGCCAAGGCCAAGGTCTGGGATCCAGATCGCGTGGTGATTATTCCCGATCATTACATCTTCACTGCCGAAGAAAAATGCCATCGCAACATCGAAATTCTTCGCGATTTTGTGGTTGAGCAGGGCCTCCGCTACTACTATGACCCAGACTTCATCAAGGGGCAGGGTATGCCCAACCCTTACCGGGATCCGACCCAGACCAGCTACAAAGGTGTATGCCATAAGGCCCTTCCGGAAGAAGGACACTGCCGACCCGGTGAAATTCTATTGGGTACAGATAGTCACACATGTACTGCGGGTGCTTTCGGTCAATTTGCGACCGGCGTGGGCAATACAGACGCGGCGTTTGCCCTTGGCACGGGCAAAACGTGGATGAAGGTTCCTCCCACGATGAAATTCAACTTTCACGGTCATATTCCACCCTTTTTGACTGCTAAGGATTTGATTTTAGCCGTGATAGGTCAGATCAGTGTGAGTGGTGCGACCTATAAGACCATGTATTTCGCTGGTGAAGGTGTTTTAAGCCTGTCGCTGGAAGATCGAATGACATTAACCAATATGGCCATTGAAGCCGGTGGCAAGAATGGTATCTGCGATGTGGACGACAAGACGCTGGACTATGTAAGGAATCGATCCAATATCGATCAGTGGCAAGTTTACGAGGATGATCCTGACGCCGAATTTTGCTATGAGTCCGATTGGGATCTGGGCACCCTTGAACCATTGGTCGCCAAGCCCCATAGTCCGGACAACAAGGATAGCGCTCACAATTGTCGTGAGGTGAAACTCGATCGGGCGTACATCGGATCCTGCACCGGCGGAAAGATTACCGATATGATTTTTGCCGCGGCTATTCTCGAAGGGCATGAAGTCGTCATACCGACGTTTGTGGTGCCCGGTTCGACGCAGGTGCATGCCGATATGCTTCGCCTGAACATCAGTGGGCAACCCAAGCAGGATGGCGAAAAGTCGATCTACCAAGTGCTCGAGGGCGCCGGTTGCCAGATGGGGCCTTCCAGTTGCGCAGCCTGTCTAGGTGGTCCGGCAGATACATTTGCGCGCCTTAACGAACCGATGACCTGTATTTCAACAACCAATCGGAATTTCCCCGGTCGTATGGGGCACAAAGAGGCAGGGGTTTTTTTGGCGTCACCATTGACTGTTGCGGCCAGTGCGTTGACCGGTAAAGTTACCGATCCTCGCGACTATGTCAGTGAGCCAATCCAAACAGGCCAGGCTGGATTGAATTAGATTCGTGACATCGGATTTCAAGCCGGGCAGTGGACCTGTCGATTTATTCAGTGCAGTTTCAGCCACAACAGTGAGCAGCATTTCAATAATCAAAGACAAACACCATGAATCGCACGAAGATCATTGCTCTATTGCTCATACTGGCAACTGTTGCGGTTTATGGTCAAGCGGTCACCTTCAGGTTCGTCGGTTATGACGATCCGATCTATGTTTTAGATAGTGAAGAGATTCATCGAGGGCTGACAAAAGAAAATATCAAGTGGGCTCTTTTACATAGCCATTCGGCGAACTGGCATCCGGTAACGACAATATCACACATCCTTGATTGGCAAATATTTGGTTTGTCTTCGGGGGGGCACCATGCAATCAACGTCCTGTTGCACACGCTCAGTGTGGTGCTGTTGTTTTTACTAATAAAGTACATGACCGGCAGGATGTGGCCCAGTGCGTTCGTGTCTGCCGTGTTTGCACTTCACCCCTTGCATGTTGAATCGGTGGCGTGGATCTCAGAGCGAAAGGATGTGCTAAGTGCTTTCTTTGCGTTTGCCACGCTTTATGCCTACGCCACCTATGCGCGTCGCCCGTCAATTACCAGGTACATTATCACGTTGGTTCTTTTCGTGATCGGATTAATGTGCAAGCCCATGCTTGTCACGCTTCCATTTGTTTTTCTCTTGTTCGATTACTGGCCATTGCAAAGGATGGAACTGGGGCGTTACTCAGCAGCAGATGAGTCGTCCGTGGTATGTCCTCATCGATCCGCCATGATTCTATTGATGGAGAAAATACCCTTCTTTGTGTTGGTGTTCTTCTCATGCGTTATTACCTTTCAGATGCAAAAGCATGGTGATGCCATACGGTCAGGCGACCTGGTCCCCGTTGTCGCACGCCTTGCAAATGGCTTGGTTGCTTACGTGAAATACATTGGCATGGCAATCTGGCCTGCGGGCTTGGCCGTTCTTTATCCACATCCAGACCAGATTGGCGGAACGCCATTGACCTCATGGCAGATACTTGGTGCTGGTTTGTTTTTAGTCGGGGTAACGGCATGGGCGATCAGTTCTATTCGCCGTCGCTACGCCACAGTGGGATGGTTGTTATATCTCGGCATGCTTGTACCGGTTATTGGGATCATTCAGGTCGGTGTGCAAGCGTATGCCGATCGCTACATGTATCTGCCAATCATCGGGCTGTCGATTGTCGTGGCCTGGGGTGTGTCGGATGCAATCAATCGTCTACGGAACCATCAGGAGCAGGTGCGGACGGCTGTTATTGCTATCGCAGGCGTCGTGGTGATTGCAATGGGAATCACTGCGTTTGGGCAGGTCAGGCTTTGGCGAGATTCAATCCCATTATTTAGCCATACGCTTGAGGTGACATCGTCCAATCCGGTTATGCACGTGACACTCGGTTCAGCGTATGTTCGTGAACATGACAAGTACGCCGAGGCTCTTTATCACTACCGAAAAGCGTTGGCAATCCAGCCTCATTATGAACGAGCGCAAAAGAACCTTGCATCAACGCTCTTTCTGGCCAAGCAGTATCCAGAGGCGATTGAGCAGTTTGAAGTCCTTTTTGCCATGGATCCCATTGATGCGGAGGCCCGTTTTTATTATGCCACGGCTCTTACAGAGCAGAATCAATTAGAGCAGGCGATCAGCCAATATGATCTGGTGCTACGCCTAAATCCCGAAAATAATCCCAAGGTCAATAAGCATCAAGTGTACAACCGTTTGGCATGGGCGTTAGATAAATCAGGACAGCCGGATGAGGCCATTAGCTATCTCCATCGAGCGGTGACGGAGGATCCTGCCTACGCGGACGGGTGGGTGAATCTCGGCAATATGCTGGGCAGGCAAGGTCGGCTGGGCGAAGCGTTTCGAGCGTATCAACTGGCGGTTGAAAAAGTTCCCGATCATATTGATGCGCATTTCACGTTGGCGAAAATGTTTATGCAGATTAGCTCTCCACCCAAGGCCATGCATCATTTCAAGAGGACAATTGAATTGGATCCTAAGCACGCTGAGGCTTGGTTCAATCTCGGTAATCTTTATTCCCAAGCAGGCAAACCGTACGAAGCAATAATGGCATATGAGGAAGCGATCAAAATCAACCCGGTTCATTCTCAAGCAGAAACCAATTTGGCATGGCAATATATGCGAGTCGATCGTTCCGATGCAGCCTTGGAACATTTCGCCAAGGCACATGAGCTACAGCGGCATGATCCAACTCCCCTGAACGGTTGGGCTTGGGTTCTGGCGACGGACGAGCACCCTAAAATCCGTGATCCACATAAGGCCATCGAGAAGGCCGAGATGGCGGATGCTCTAACTAGGCATAGAGATCCGGTAGTTCTTGATACTCTATCTGCGGCTTATGCATCGGCGGGGCGATTCGACCAAGCCATACCTGCGGCCCAACTTGCTTTGGCATATGCCGCGGAGCAAGCAGACGATGATCTTGTTGCTCGTGTTCTGGAGCATATAAAGCTTTATCGCCTGAACCAACCCTATATTGAGGTCGGTTTACAGAAGAAGGCTACGGATGCTCCGCAGCCCTAACCATTATAACCCAAGGGGGTTGACCCCGGATTTCCCTGTTTTCGATGGCCAAGACGTCAAGCAAGATTTCATTACGGCGAAAACTACTGTTTACTATCGCCAGCACCATCGGGTTCTTTCTCGTTGTTGAAGTAGTGCTTGGATTGTGTGGCGTACGGCCGATTCTTTACAACGATGACCCATACGTGGGCTTTGCGTCCTATATTCCCTTATTTGTAGAGCAGGCAGATTCAGACGGAAATGTATTTCTTGAAACTGCTGCCAATAAACGGCAGTGGTTTCACTATCAGCGTTTTTCTCGAAACAAGCAAGCAGGTACCAAGCGTATTTTTTGTCTTGGTGGATCGACGACCCACGGATGGCCTTACGGTGAAATAGTTTCATTCAGTGGTTATCTGCGTGAACTGTTGGCATTGGCTAAGCCAACGCATCGGTGGGAGGTCGTCAACGTAGGTGGTATTGGCTATGCCAGCTACCGTGTTGCCGCGTTGATGGAGGAATTAATTCGTTATGAACCGGATGTTTTTATTATTTATTGCGGTCATAACGAGTTTCTTGAGAGGCGCACGTACCAGGATATTATCCAGACGCCTGGCACAGTTATCCGGCTAGGTGCATTGCTGAGTAAGACCCGTCTGTATGCCGTACTTCATCAGTTGCTTTCCGGTGGAGAGCATTCTGGTCGTCATGGGGATTTAGCACGACCAGTTCTTAGTAGTGAGGTCGAGAACATTCTTCAAGATGCCACAATTGGTCCAGAAAGTTATACCCGTGATGACATCCAGCGCGAGCAGGTGATTGCGCATTATCAGTTTAATGTTGAGCGAATGGTCGATATTGCACGTTCAGTTGATGCCAAGGTGATTCTTGTTACACCACAGTGCAATTCGCGGGATTTTTCACCTTTTCAGAGCGAACACATCAGTGGCCTGCCGGCTGGAAAAGTGGCGACATTTGCATCCCTTTTTCAGCAGGCGAATCAGTTCCATGCAAAAGGCAGGTTGCAAGACGCCCTGCTAGTATTAAACCATGCATTGGAGATCGATGGTCGCCATGGAGATCTTCACTTCCTCCGCGGGCGTATTTATCTTGAGATGGGCGATTTGCAACGTGCCAAGGCGGCATTGCAACAAGCATTGGAAGAAGATGTCTGCGCCATGCGTATCCTGCCGGCCATGCAGCAGATTGTTAGTCAGATCGCAGCAAAAAGAAACGTACCAAATTTGAAATTCAATCGACTGGTAGAGCAGCATAGTGAAGATGGCATCGCGGGTGCAGAAATTTTTGTGGACCATGTTCACCCCACACTGGCCGGCTATCGTCTGTTGGCGCTGAACCTTTTCGACTTTTTAAGACAACACCAGATCGTGGTGGTTAGTGACGCCGTGGCCAGTAAGGCTATTCGTGAAGTGACTGGCAAGATCGACTCCCGTGTTGACCGCCAAGCATTGGGTACCGCGCTCCGCAATCTTTCGGGGATGTTGAGTTGGGCAGGTAAGCAGGCCGAATCAGCGCGGGTGTTGCAGCAAGCAGCAACACTGCTGGGAGAGGACGCGGAGATTTACCGTATTCGTGGTATTGAAGCAACTGGACGTGGTGATATCCAGGCGGCAATTGGTTTCTATCGGCAGGCGTTGCGGGTGAATCCACGCTTTCCTGAAGCGTTGAACAATCTGGGCGTGGCATTACTCAATCAGGATGCCGTGGATGAGGCAACAGGGCTATTGCGTAAAGCTATTTCAGTGCGGCCTGGCTATGCAAGGGCCCATGGCAATCTGGCTAGGGCTTTGCAGCGACAAGGAAATATGGACGTCGCGATCAAGCACTATGAAAAGGCCATTCAGCTTGATTTACAGGGCGCGACGGTTCATGTCAGGCTGGCGCGGGCTTACGCAAGTCATGGCAACCCGGAAAAGGCGATCAGGCATTTTCGCATTGCGCTGGAGATAGAACCCGGTCAACTCGATGCACGATTTTCCTTGGGGACGACTTTGATTGATGCTGGGGATGATGTCGAAGCATTATTGGTATTCCTGGGTATCATCAATGACCACCCGAACATGTCGGCAGCATTGAATGCCGCAGCTTGGTTGTTAGTCACTGGTTCGACCAGCACCTCAGGCGATACCGGTAAGGCCATGGGGTTCGCGAAGAAGGCAGCTGAATTGACGCAGTTCCAAAATCCTGTGGTTTTAGATACTCTGGCAACCGTTTATGCTGCGCTTGGCCAATTCGAGGATGCGGCATCTACTGCCTATAAGGCTCTACGCTTGGCCAAGGAGGCCCATGCGGATGAATTGGCCGGCCGTATTCGTCATCGCCTTGAGATGTTCAGGCAGAGCAAGCCTTTTGTGCGGACGGTCGATTGATCGGTGGTGTACCTTTTGATGTTGCGTAGAGTAAAATGCAAGATTCCCAAGCCAACTGGTTTTGAGCTTTAAGATTAAAGGACCAAGGAGTTAATCACATGAAAAACATACGACAGTTAAATCTATGT
>Ga0310124_10003358_pt1 | contig 10768 bp, 5 predicted proteins | sample CB11b_AW_Bot5_MG_FD_203507 | JGI IMG/M metagenome (GOLD analysis project Ga0310124, IMG submission 203507) | Marine microbial communities from Western Arctic Ocean, Canada - CB11b_AW_Bot5 | ecosystem: Environmental > Aquatic > Marine > Oceanic | place: Canada: Western Arctic Ocean | collected...
GATCAGTTCCGACCAGCGCGATGTGCATATTCTGCTCATCGCTCAAGTATTTTTCGATAATGATGCGGGACGTGGCCGACGAGCTGTCGAACGCGGAATCCAGCTTGAACCAACCCGTAATGGTCCTATCGGTGGAGATGTTCAGCGCGGAATTCGCGGGAACATTGACGTAGTCGTTGTTGCCGTCGAAGTCGAGGGCACCGTCGGCCTGACCGGTCGTCCAGGGCGGGATGCCGAAGAGCGCGCCGTTGTTGTTACCGACGGCGTCGGTCGCGATCGATCCGGCCACGTCGTCAAAATTCCAGTGTGCAATTAGCGGATCGTCCTGACTCGCGGCCCATTCGAGGCTGCGGCGCATGAGGGTCCGGCCGTCCGCGGTCAGAAGGCCGATGTCGGTGTCATTGCCGCCCCAGGGCAGTTCGACGCGGCGTCCTGCCGCGGGTAGGACGTCGTGCATCGGGGCGCCGACTTCGAGCACGTAGAGGCCGGGCTCGGATGCACTGAACTGGCCGAGCTTGTCAAGGTACGTCGACTCCGTGCCGCTGATCGTGGCGATCGGCATCGGGGCCGAGAAGATCGTCAGGAGGCCAAGACTGAATTGAGACGTGATGTGGTGCTGGTTGTTCGTGATCTGAATCGCATCCAGCCACGGCCATGGAAACCCGTGGCCGGTAGCGAATCCGAATTCGTCCTTGAGGTTGATTCCCTCGTTGACGACTCCGATCGGGGCGTCCCGCAGCTTCGTGCCCAGGTCAACCGCGTCGATCTCTTCTGAAATGTACGCCACATCACTGCTGGCGACGGCCGCGTCATAGTCGGCCTGCGGGGCGGATGCCGCGATCAGCGTGACGTTGTAATCCCATGAGTCAAAGAGCGACTGGCGCATCGTCTCCTGGGGCGTCGGCCAGGTCGCCGTCGACTTCGTCGACGCCGCGAATCTCGATCGTACCGCCTGCAAATGCATGACTGCCGACCCAGACGCCGCTTGACTGGTTCGTCCTCCAGTCGGCGTCTTGATTGATGTAGGCGATCGCCATGGCAATCCCGGATTCGGCCGTGCCCCGCGATCTGGAGGCATTGACCACAGTCTGCGACATCTCGGAACCCGTGGCCTGAGCGTTCAGAAAGGACATCCCGAGCACAAGTGCGATGGCGACTCCGACCATGGCGAGGACCATCGCCATGCCGCGCCGTTGTCGCGTTCGGAATCGACCGATAAGGTTTTCTGGTGCCAATGTATTAGACCTGAAAGCCATCCGATGATGTACGGGGCAATACAAGGATTCAATGGTTCCAGGGTCAACCGATATCCTGGCTATCAATGGGGACGACGCATGCGCAGGCCGCATAAGCCGCAAAGCTGACACAGATTCCGGGTGACCTCCTCAGATTTTTGTACCAGTCCCTGTGAGATAATTGGAAATGATTGGGCTGTCAGATCCAGGGTCTGCCGGGCTCTTGTGAACGCGGAAATCACCGGCCGCGGCGCACGTACACATAGATTTCCAGGTCGTCGATGGTCACCGCGCCGTCGCCGTTGCCTTCGCCGGGTTCCAGCTCGACGGTCAGTTCGTTGTCGCCCCGAATGATCGCCACCGGATCGGCAGGCGAGTTGAGCTGTATCGTGTGACGTACGAACGCCGGCTGCTTCTTGCCCTTGATGCTGTCCTGTCCCTTATTCACGCGCTTCGTGACGATGAGCCGGTCGTCGACGGGTTCGCCGTTGATGCGGATCCGAATCGCCCCGTCCTCGCCGAGTCCCACCGCCTTCAACTGCATGAGCGCCGAGAGCTTGGGGTCCTGCAGGTTTTCGTACAGCCGGAAGCGCTGACTCCCGCGCGGGTCGGACCGGCTCAGCCTGATCCGGTCGTCGTGCCTGAAGCCCGTCTGGCAGCCACCGGGCCAAAGGGGATTGAAGAGGTAGTGTCGATCGTGCCGCGCGATATCCACGGGGTTCTTCAACTCCGTTAGGAACCCCAGCGCCGCCGGCCAGAGATACTTCCGGCCCGGGTCGTACGCCGGCAGCCAGTGGTACTGGTAGTTGTATGCCTGTACGCCCGAAGCGCCGCCGGCGTAGAAGCTGTGCGCCGCGGCCCGGTAGGTGGTCACGTTGTGATAGTGGGCCTCGTAGCCGACGCCGATCCCCGGATGGACCGCGGGATAGACCTTGCAGTTCGTTCCCTCCGTCAGCTTCACGAACTCGGCGACCTTCGTGTTCAGATCGATAAAGAAGAAGTCGCTCGGCACGACAAAGTCCACCAGGCCTTCCTTGATCCAGGCGGCGACGTCGTATCCCAGTTGCTCGCACTCCTCGAACGTCTGGGGGATGCGCACGCCCAGAATGAGTCGCTTCACGCCCCGCCGCCGGGCTGCCTCGTCGAGAAGCTTGCGCGTCTTGCGCGTGAAATCCGTCAGCAGATGCGCGTGGCTCGCTCCCTGTCCGGGCCGGAACATGTGTGCCCAGCGCATGTAGTCGAACTCGACACCGTCCACCTCGACCGCGCCGAGCAGCTCCTCGATGTAGGCCAGCAACTGCTCTCGCACCGGGTCCTGGGCGAAGTCCACGCCGGGACCGCCGCTCAGCTCCTTCAGCTGCCACTCGGGGTGGTCACGGATGATCTTGCCCACGGGTCCGCCGTGCCGGTCGTTCATCCGGATGCAGGGCATAAACTCCATGCCGCGTTCGTGGCACATCCCGGCCATCACCTTGCGCAGATCGACGCCCGCCTCGATGGCCTTGTCGAAGCCGTCGTTCCAACCGGTTTTCACCTCCAGCACCGCGGACGGCCCGATCCACGAATAGAACCGGACGCTCGTGACCACCGAAAACGTGTCGACGCCCGCGCCCGCCATCTCGTCGAACGTCCCGGCCAAAGCCGTCTTGATTTCCTCGATGTTCTTCTTCCCGCTGATCCTCCTGGCGATCGCGTTGCCGGCGTCGCTGTTGTAGAGCAGGCGACGGTCGTCATTGGGGAAATCGGCCGCTGACATGGTTGTTATGCCTCCGAGCAGCATCGCGACAGCCAGAAGGCATGAAGACACGTGTCGAATAGATCTTGAATCTGGCATAGCGAATGCGTTCCTTTAATGACGCCGGGCGTGCTGAAGCTTAACGTTTCCGTTCGACGCATCTGCGGCTCCGTCGCGGGACAAATCGGGGACCAATATACATTCTATTCGCCGGTTCACAGCCCGCAGCGATTAACCCGCCCCTGACAGCAGGTGCTCTTCCACGAAGTGCTGACGATAGAGTTCGGCATACCGCCCGTCGCGCTTCAACAACTCGGCGTGTGATCCCTGCTCGACGATCCGGCCGTCGTCGATGACCACGATGCGGTCGGCATTGCGGATCGTCGAAAGCCGGTGCGCGATCACGAACGACGTGCGCGACCCCAGCACGCGTTCAATACCCGCCTGGAGGAGCTGCTCGGTCTCGGTGTCAACGCTCGACGTTGCTTCATCCATGACGAAGATTTGAGGGTCGGCCAGGATGGCGCGGGCCAGCGCGACGAGCTGCTTCTGGCCGGTCGACAGTTGGCTTCCGCCCTCGCCTACTTCCGTGTCGTAACCGTCGGGCAGGTCGCTGATGAACGCGTCGGCGTTGACGACGCGCGAGGCGTGGGCCACCTCATCGTCGCTGGCGTCTGTTCGGCCGTAACGGATGTTCTCCCGGATCGAACCGCTGAACAGGTGCGGCGTCTGAAGCACGATGCCCAGCTTCGACTGCAGCCACGCGATGCGGCGCTGCCGGTAGTCGATTCCGTCGAGCATAACCTGGCCCCGCGTCGGCTCGTAGAAGCGACAGAGCAAGGCCGCCACCGTTGACTTGCCACCACCGGTCGGCCCCACGAACGCGATGGTCTGGCCCGGCTCAACGGTGAGCGTGAAGTCGCGCAGCACCGGCGCGTCCGGGTTGTAACCGAAGGTCACCTCGTGAAAGTCGATGCGGCCGATCGCGTCCGGCTCGGGCTGCGTCGAGGCAGCCACGTCCGGACTGTCGGCGATCGCCGGCTCGGTGTCGATCAGCCCCTGGATCCGCTCGGCTGATGCCTGCGCCCCCTGGATCAGGGTGATCGTACGGGCCATCTCCTGAATGGGGTTTGCCAGATGACCGGCGAAGCTGAGAAAGGCGACCAGCGTGCCGAGTGTCATGGATCCGGTGATGACCTGTACGCCGCCATACCAGAGGGCGATACCCACGCCCGCGGCGCACAGCGTCGTGGTCAGCGGCAGAAACGCCGCCGCGTAGAGCGAGTTCAGGATCGAATCGTCGTACATGCGAGTCGAGGTCTGTTCGAACTCCTCGAAGTTGCGACGCTCACGCACCAACGCCTTGGTCGTTCGCACACCCATGATCGACTCGTTGAACGCGGCCGTGACGTGCGAGTTGGCCTTCCGCACCGCCCGTGAGCTGATGAGCAGCCGGAACTGATAGTGCCGGCAGATAAACGCAAGCGGCGGGACGATCACCAGCACCGCCAGGGCGAGCTTCCAATGAAGGATCAGCATGGCGATCACGATGCCGATGATCATCGCCGTGCCCCAGACGGCATCGAGCAGCGCCCACCCCATGATGCGTGCCAGGCCGTTGCAATCCGAGGTCAGGCGTGCCATGAGCCACCCGACGGGGCGGCGATCGAAGTAGGCGAAGTCCAGCTCCTGCAGCTTTCGGAAGCTGACATCGCGTATGTGGTAGCCCACCCCGGTAGCGATCTGTCCGGCCGAATAGATGAACAGCCACACGCAAACCAGATTCGCGCCGCACACAACCGCGAACACGAGCATATGCGGCCCGAGCCGTGCATTGGCGGGATCGATCGTGACTTCGTCGATGACCGCGGCAATGATCAGGGGCAGTGCGACCTCGCAGCCGGCCAGAACGATCGCCACCATGCACAGCAGAGCGAACCAGCGTTTAAACGGCCGACCGAACGCCAGCACCTTGCGCCATAGAGACCAATCGAACCGCCGTGCAACCGGGTCGTCGTCGTGGTAAGCAATTGCGTTCACGATTGGCTACCGTCCCCTTGCTTATTGCCGGCGCCGGACCCGCTGTCGGGCCCACCCTGGATCCGCCACAGACGCCGGTACAGCCCGTCGGCCGCGATGAGCTCGTCGTGAGTCCCGCTCTGGGTGATGGCGCCATCTTCGATCACGATCACCTTGTCCGCCTGTCGCAGCGTCGAGAGCCGGTGGGCGATGACGAGCGTGGTGTATCGCCCCGCCCGCTGGCGCAGTGCCTCGGTGATGCGAGCTTCCGTGTGCGTGTCGACGGCACTGAAGGCATCGTCCAGGATCAGGATCGGCGGCTGCTGGAGTAGCGCGCGGGCCAGGGCGATACGCTGGCGCTGCCCGCCGCTGAGCGTCACGCCGCGCTCGCCGACGAGCGTGTCGTAGCCCGAATCGAACTGCTCGATCGATTCGTGAACCGCGGCCAACTGCGTCGCGTGAATCATTTCCTCGTCGCGCGCCTCGTGACGACCGAGCTTCACGTTGTCGCGCACCGTCTTCGAGTACAGGAACGGCTCCTGCATCACGACGCCGATCTGACTTCGCACATACTGACGGGGCAGGCGCGACAGCTGGAAGCCATCGACCGTGATGTGCCCCGCGTCGTAGTCGTACAAGCGCAGCAGCAGGTTGACGATCGTGCTCTTGCCCGATCCACTGGGCCCGAGGATCGCCAGAGTCTCGCCGGGCGCGACCGCAAACGACACACCGCGCACGACCGGCGACTCCTTCGCGTGGGAGAAGCAGACGTCTTCAAAGACGAGCCCTCCATCCAGGCGTCGTGGCAGATCATGGTGCGGTTCGCTCGGGTCGGACTCCACCGTCGCCGCCAGCACCTCGTTGACCCGCTGCAACGACACCAGCGCCTTACCCAACAACGACAGGATGCGTCCCATCTGTCGCACCGGCCAGATCAGGATGCCCATGATCATCCAGAACGCCACGAGCGTCCCGATCGTGATCCGACCGTTCGCCACCCAGTATGCCCCCGCGAACAACGCCAGCCCCATCTGCGCGAACACCAACGCGTCGCTTATCGACCAGTACCAGCAAAACACCGTGTACAGGTGACGGTCCTTGTCGCGATGGTCGCTGTTGCGGACGTCGAACTTGCCGCATTCGAATGCCTGGTTCGCGAACGCCCGCACCACGCGGATTCCCGTGAGATTCTCCTGGATCACGCTGGTGAGAGACCCTTCGGCCTCGTCCGCGGCTTTGAACGAACGCTTGACCTTCAGAAAAAAGACGATCGCGAAGATCACGATGATCGGCATCACCGCGGTGGCGGCGATGGCCATCTTCCAATCGAGCCAGAGGACGATCGGGACGACCACCACGAGGTTCGCCGCCACTCGGGCCAATTCGACGACCTGTGTGGCGAGGAACATCCGCACGGTTTCGACATCGGACGTGCAACGCTGCACGAGGTCGCCGGTTTCGGCATCGTCGTAATACCGGCAGGGCAAGTGCTGCAGCTTGTCATACAGGTGGTCACGCACGTGCCGCGCAATCGCTTCGGCGGCGAAGGCCGACCAGCGTCCCTTCAGGTAGGTAAACGTGCCCTCCGCGACGGCCGCGGCCAGCAGCAGCGACGCGAACACCCAGAGGTAGCGTGGTAACATCAACGACCCGCTGATCGACTCGAACAGGCCCTGCACCCAGCGCGGCGCGTCAATGGGCCGCTGCCCGATCACCCCGTCGATCGTGACCTTCAGGATCAGGGGCGCAGCGAACGAGAACGCGCTGGCGACCAGCAGCGACACGATGGCCATCGCGTACAGCAACCGACGGCCTCGCATCAACGCGCGGAGCGTTTGGGCGCGGCGCGGTCCCGTCGCTGGTCGGACCTGGGACGTGAGAGTCGTCATCGGATCAACTTATGAACATTCGTGATCGATCTGCGACGGCAAAACGGCCTCCACTCGGCTCAACAGCCAACCCCCGGCCGAATCGGGTTGTTCGCGGGGAGTTGCCCTTGGAACGGCAGGGCAAGAGAGAAACCCGCTCGGCGGTTCGCAGCGGGCTTTGTCTGGCGATTCGGTTAGCGCAGATTGCCCGCTTATGTCACCCCTCCGGGATTGGACGGCGGAAACTACATAGGATTGACCATGAACGAGGTCTCCGCTGAACTATGGGCAAGCGTATGTCGCTCGCTGCCGCGAACTGCCAGTGTACTACAAGGGTTTTCGAAAGATTGTTTAGTGCTCGAATTCTAATGACCTGCGGGCACTTTTCACGGCTCTGCGGACCCTCGGCTGCACCCCGGCCGGAAGCGACCCGTCCATGAAGAAGCAACGCATTGGTATTGCGCGTTTATGGCATGAGTCCAACAGCTTCTCGCCGGCGCCAGCCGACATCGTCGACTTCGAGACGTACCAGGGAGGCACGATGGTCGGCGACGCGATGTTGGAGCAGCCCGACCGCAGCGACGAGATCACGGGCTTTGTCGATGTCTTGTCGCCGGATAAGAACACGCAGATCGTTCCACTTCTCAGCGCCGGCGCGCTTCCGTCGGGATTGATATCGCGGGCCGCGGCGCGCCACCTCGAAGTGACGCTGCGTGATCGTCTGCGGGCCGCCGGGCCGCTCGACGGCGTCTGCATCGCGCCGCATGGCGCCATGAGTGCGGAGGACATCGATGACTTCGACGGCCACCTGATGCGGATTGTCCGGGACCATCTCGGTCCCGAAGCGCCGATGGTTGCAGCCCTGGACTGCCACGCGATTGTCACGCAGCAGATGCTCGACGTGTCGACGTCACTCGTGGCCTACCGTACGCATCCGCACATCGACGTGATTGAGACGGGCCGGCGGGCCGCGAGGATCCTGCTCGACGTCCGCGCCGCGAAGTTGCGGCCGGTGATGCGCATGCGCCGCGTGCCTCTGATCTTCTGCCCGCCCGACGACGGCACGAACGCGGGCACGATGAAGGATCTGTTCGACACGATGATCTCGTGGGACGATCGCGACGGTGTGATCGCCTGTGCCCTCTGCCCGGCATTCGCATGGCAGGACGTCCGCGAACAGGGTTCCTGCGCTATCGCTGTAACCGATGGCGACGAGCGACTGGCCGAGACACTGGCCGACGACCTGGCTCGCCGCATCTGGGCGGCACGCGATCAGTTCAATCCCGAACCGATGATGCCGGTCGCCGAGGCGATGCGGCTCGCGGCGCGGACGCGCGGCTGCCCCGTCGTCATCACCGACTCGGCCGATACGGTCGGCGGCGGCGCACCGGGCGACAACAGCACCATGCTCAAGCAGATTCTCGACCATCGAGACCGGATCAACGGGCTGATCCTCACCCACCTGCCCGACGCCCCTGCGGTCGCGGAACTGCTGGCGGCTGCCGTCGGCGACACCGTCAACGTGGACGTCGGCGGCAAGCACGACACGCAATTCTGCAAGCCGCTTCACGTCACCGGGCGTGTGGCGTGCGTGACACGGGGGCCGATCGCCGATGACTTCGGCGCCGGCGCTACGCCGACCATCGAGACGGGCCCGATCATCTGCATCGCAATCGACAACGTTCGCCTCGTCCTGACCGAGCGTCTTGTGTTCGGCCCTCAGCCGTCGTTGTTTCGCAAGGTGGGCATCGAACCGTTCGAGGCGAAAGTGGTAACGCTGAAGACCGGCGTCGGGTTTCGCAAAGCCTTTGCCGGGGTGGCCGCGGCGGTATTCCGCGCCGATTGCCCGGGGGCGGAGTCGTACGACCTGCGCCGGTACGATTTCAAGAATGTCAGGAGACCGATCCACCCGCTCGACGGGGATTTCGAATGGGAGCCTGGAGGGTAACGAGGCCGTGCCCGCTTCTCCGCGCATCAACTTTGCTATCGCGACCACTGGCTCAATTCGGTAACTGCTAGCGAACGGCCTCCGTGTGCACACGGTTGTCCGCGGTCCGGCAGGAATAGCAGGACACGAGCGTGCCGTCGTCTAGCCCGCATTTCTCACCAGTTTCGCCGCTCGCTGGTGTAACGACCAGCGGTGTTGAGACTTGAGGCGGGGCCTTTGATACGCGGCCGGTGACAGCACGCGTGCCAGCGAGGCAGGTTCGTTCGCGGGCTAGAACGCACACGCGATCCTCCGCAGGCGTAGCCGAATACTACGACGAGGACGGATCGCACGGAGGACGAAGCCAGCGAGTGAAACCGCCCGCTGGGCGGTGAAACTGGTGAGAAATGCGGCTAGCTGGACCGTCGGCCCGAAGCCGCCGCCGCTGGACACTTTCGGGTCGCTGCGTGTTTCGAGGATGATCCGGTCACGATCGAAATCGAATCGGAATCCGTCGTTTATCCGCGAGCCGAGCACGGCCCGCAGGCCCACATGCGGTGTCTTCGGCGCTACCGCGGAACGAACCGCAAAGGTAAACAGGAGGTCGCCGCCCGTGAGAGAAAGAACCGCCGGGTACATCTCGCCATACCAGCTTCCGATCAAAACAGTACTCCTTGGGGACGCCGCCGGTTGTTTGAAAGCCGACGAGCAACAGCTCGCCACTCGGAAGCCGCGCCAGGCACGACTTGTAGTCCTGGGCAATACCCACGGGCACGCGCGTCACCTCGAGGTGGCTCGGGTCGAGGCGATTTGGGTTGACGACTTGCACCTGTTCCTGGGCCGGACGTTTCTGCTGCGCCGCCATCTCATAAGGAAGGACACACAGCAACAGGCAAGCGGTGACCGCAATCATGAAAAACGGCGATGGACTGTGTCGACCCCCGAATGAGTCCGTACGTCTCAGGAGCGCGTTTGAATGATCGAGATCTTGCAACATGTCAGGTTGGCCCATTGACGAATCGGGCATGACGCTGGTCATGAAGCACGGTGAGCACGAACGGGAACAGACGCTCACGCGCGTTCAAGGTTGGTCTACTTTCCGTGCGTCAGCAGAAACTCGCACTTGGGCCGTAGAACCTGCTCGATGTACCCCCCACCGCCGAAGAACACGCTCGTCAGACCCGCTTGTTTCGACGCGGAAATAAATCCTTCGGCCGCCGCGCGCAGTTGCGGCGACAGCGGCGCCGAGAGTTCCACGATGGTCACCGCGTCGGCGGTCGTGAAGTTCGGATTCTCGTGCTGCAGCGGCTTGTAGATGCCCGATCCGTCCTTCACGCGAACGACGATCGTGTGCGTGCCGTCACTGAGACCTTCATCGAGCCGCACGTACGGCACCTCCTGGTAAAAGCCGAGCCCGGCGGGCATGTCCGCCGCCACCTCGTTTCCGTCGACGTACACGTCCCAGGTTCCGTCCACCGCGGCGAAGTGCAGGGCCAGGGGACCTTGCGTCTTCGGCATGTCGAAGGTCGCGCCATACCAGCCCGGACCGTGCCCGCGTCCCTTGGTATACAGGCGGGTCGGAATCTCCACCTTCTCCCAGCCGGTGAAATCGGTCGCCTCGTGCCACGGCGCCTGCGCCGCCCGCTCGTCTTCCTCGGGCAGGTACGACCACGGCTCCGTGATCGACTTCACCCTGCCCACGTTGCCCCAGGCTGCGGTGAGCATCAGCCTCCAGATGGGCAACCTGAACTCGGCAACGCGCTCGCGTTGCTCCTTGGTCTCGGCCCGCCTGGACGCCTTGGTCAATATCCTGTCCGCGGCCGGCACGAACCGGTCCTCCTTGAAGCCGCCCCACCACAGCGGGCGATCTTCCTTGCGCCACGACCGGTGCATGTAATCGATGTACTTCATGATCTGCGCGCCCGCCTTCTTCCCGTAGTAGAGCCTGCAGAACTCCTCGGCGCTCTTGCGGTAGTCGCGGTAC
>Ga0310124_10003361_pt1 | contig 10762 bp, 6 predicted proteins | sample CB11b_AW_Bot5_MG_FD_203507 | JGI IMG/M metagenome (GOLD analysis project Ga0310124, IMG submission 203507) | Marine microbial communities from Western Arctic Ocean, Canada - CB11b_AW_Bot5 | ecosystem: Environmental > Aquatic > Marine > Oceanic | place: Canada: Western Arctic Ocean | collected...
GTCGGTGGTCCTGCGTCGGTGGTCCTGCGTCGGTGGTCCTGCGTCGGTGGTCCTGCGTCGGTGGTCCTGCGTCGGTGGTCCTGCGTCGGTGGTCCTGCGCTGGCGATCATGGGCAAAGGATAGCAGCATTTGTGCGCTTCCCTGCGTATTGATTGTCACCTCAGCAAAGTGCAATGACATGGCCCAATCACCCGATGAATCACACACACCACCCAACAGCATCCCGTAAGAATCGCATCTTAAAAACCCCTTAGAGGATGGCTCAGGCAAGTACTTCTTCGACCACACGCCGAGGCTCGACACCCGTCAAACGTTGATCAAGTCCTTGATGAAAATAGGTTAGTTTTTCATGGTCCAGTCCGAGAAGATGCAGGATCGTCGCATGCAAATCAGACACATGCACCCGATTATCAACCGCGGTAAAGCCAACTTCGTCGGTTGCACCGACCGCTTGTCCACCCTTAACTCCACCGCCGGCAAGCCACATCGTAAACCCATAGTGATTGTGATCTCGTCCAGGTTTTCTCACACCTTCGCTGGTCGGTGTTCGTCCAAATTCGCCACCCCAGATCAACAACGTGTCCTCCCACATGCCACGATTCTTCAAATCCGCCATCAATGCCGAGATGGGTTGGTCAATTTCCAGCGAATGTCGCCCATGATTATCAATACAGTCATCATGCGCGTCCCATGAATCAGCTCCACCACCGGAATAGAGCTGAACGTAACGTACGCCACGTTCCAATAACCGGCGTGTGAGCAGGCATTGCCTTCCAAAATATTCCGTTTCTTCCCGGTTCAGACCATACAGGTCCTGAGTCGCTTTCGACTCATTTTCAATATCAACCGCCTCGGAAGCTCCCGACTGCATGCGAAAGGCAAGTTCATAGGATTCGATTCTTGCAGCAAGTTCTGAATCACCTCCACGTCGCCCCAGGTGATTCTTGTTCAGCTTCAACAGCACGTCCAGGCTTCGTCGCTGTGCGCCCCCATCGATTCCAACAGGGTTTTTCAAATTCAGGATAGGCGCTCCCTGGCTACGAAAAAGGGTCCCCTGGAACTCAGCTGGCATGTAACCCGACGTCCAGGCCGCGGCTCCTCCACGCGGGCCTCCACGATGGTCTGTCATGACCACGTAATTGGGTAAATTATCATTGAGATTTCCCAGGCCGTATCCAAGCCAGGATCCAAGACTCGGTTTCCCAGTCACGATACTGCCGCTGTTCATCTGTAAGATACCCGGACTATGAGTCGGCGTGTTTGCATGCATTGATCGAATCACGCACAAGTCGTCCGCAAACTTCGCGACGTTGGGGAAAAGACTGCTGATCTCCAGACCGCTCTCACCGTGCTTGCTGAAAGGGAAAGGGGAGGGGACAAGCTTCCCTACCGCCCGGCCGTTGGACCCGATCTGGATTTTACGGTGGTAGTCCTGACCTTCGTGTTTTTTCAGCGCCGGTTTATGGTCAAACGTATCGACCTGGCTGGGCCCGCCATTGAGAAAGAAGAAAACCACCTGTTTGGCTTTGGCCGCAAAGTAAGGGCCGCGTTGCTGCCGCTCCTGGCCACCTTGTCCCGCATGCACCTGGTCGGTTACACCATCGCGAATCAACAAATCAACTAACGGAATTGAGGCGAAGCCACCGCCCCATTGCCAGAGAAATTCACGGCGGGTTTTCCCACAGCGTGTCCTGTTATTTACAAAAACAGTCATGGCGGAGTCAGTCTGTATAGACAAATTCATTCAGGTTAAAGAGGATACGACACATCTGGATCAGTGCTTTTCGGCGAGCCTTATGCAAACGCTCGTTGGCATCTGCTGCTTTCGGCATCTTGGCAAGGGCACGTTTGATCGTATTATCAACGAACGCTGCCAGCGTTTCTGATTCCGTTTGCGTCGGTGCGCGCCCAAGTGCCAGACGGTACGCCTTGTGAATTTTTTCCGGGATGGCCTGACTTTCTTCAGCAATCAAACGGTCGGCAAAATAAACCGCCTGACGATTGGAAAATTCTCCATTTAACAATTCCAGCGCCTGGGGCGCAACCGTTGTAATATTTCGTCGACCCGTACTGGTGGTCGTGTCACAAAAATCCAGCGTATCCAGGAACGGGACCACGAGTGTTCGTTTCAAATACGCATAGATCGTACGGCGGGAGGCATCTGTTTCGTCAAACTCCTTCCACACATCGGTCGGATTGTACCCACTCTGAAGTGCATCTTCCGGTATCTTGGGGTACATACTTGGCCCATATAATTGCCGGTTCAACTGGCCACTGACGGCAAGCATCGCGTCTCGAATCGCTTCCACCTCAAGGCGTTGGTTGGGAAAACGCCACAGGTACCTATTAGATGGATCCCGTACGGCATATTCTACATTCTGACTTTTGCCCATCCGGTAGGTGCTGCTTTCCATAATGAGTCGATGCAGTTTCTTGACCGACCAGTCGGCATCATTGACAAACCAGTCGGAAAGGTAATCCAAAAGTTCCGGGTGTGTTGGCTCCACTCCACGCCTGCCAAAATCACTCGGTGTCCGCACAAGCCCCTGCCCGAAATGGAATTGCCACACTCGATTAACAATAACGCGCGTGGTCAACGGGTTATCTTTTCGAGCAATCCAGCGAGCCAGTGAAATGCGCCGGCGGCTGGTAAATTCATCCGGTGCTTCAAACAACGGTGGTTTCTCACCAAACTGCTCAACAACCTCCAACAGAATGGCTGGCTGCACGACCTTCCCCGGATTCTTCGAACTGCCCCTCTTGAGCAGGTGCGTCAGCGGTGCTGTTGACGATGGTTCGTGGAAGAAATATCCCTCGGGGTAGTCGAACTTGTTTTTGAGTTCCGTGACTTCGGATTGCGCCAGCCTTATCTGCGCAATGATTTCCTGCGGCAGATGCTTACCCGCGAGATCATCATCCTCGAGGAATTCTCCTACTCGTTTGTCCAGTGACGGGGTCCAGCGCTGGACCAGTTGTTTCTGCTCGTCGGAACGTTTATCGATCGGTAGTCCAAATGCCGCCACAGCATCCTCCGGCAGTTTCGATTCGCCTGACTCCAATATTCCTGAACGCAACGGAGCACCTAATTTTTGAATCTTCTCGATGAGTTTTGCAGCTTGTGCGTCCGCTGCATTCTTTTCAACAAGCTCTCGAGGTGGAACAGCAGGACGTGTCTTTTCGGTGCGACCGCTATGTTCCCGTTTCAGGCCCCTGAAAATGGCAACCATGCTGTAATAATCTTCTGTTGAAATAGGGTCGAACTTGTGATCGTGGCAGCGCGCACATCCCACCGTCAAACCAAGAAAGACCTGCGAGGTCGTACTCAATTGGTCATCAAGTTCATTGTAAAGTTCTTCAACCACTTCACTCGGTTGAACGGAGGCGCCACGTTCAGCATCCCAGGGACCTACCCGAATAAAACCAGTTGCGATTATGGTCTCTGACGTCACATCTACCAGTTCATCACCGGCAAGCTGTTCCATGATGAAGCGGTTGTATGGCTTATCTTTATTCAATGCCCTGATCACATAATCGCGATACTTCCACGCCATCGGCTTCACACCATCCACCTCGTACCCGTTACTGTCGGCGTACCGCGCAAGATCCAACCAGTGTCGCCCCCAGCGTTCACCGTAATGCTGACTGGCAAGCAGCCGGTCCACCAGATTTCGATAAGCCCGTTCGGAATCTTTTTCGTTTTCCGCTTCAAAGCGATTTAAATCTTCGAGTAATAGTGGTAGACCCGTCAGGTCAAATGCGGCTCGTCGCGCCAGCGCCAGAGCAGGAAGACTCTCAGCAGGCAGCATCTCCTGTTGTTCAAGCCGTTGAAGAATAAAGGAATCGATCGGGTTGCGAAGCCAATCCTTGTTTTTAACGGTCGGCATACCTGAGCTGACTACTTTTTTCAGTGACCAGAGGCCTGCCCCAGCCAGCTCTTCATCATCCGCACCGGTCGGCCAAGAGGCTCCTTCCTGAATCCATCGTATCAACAAAGCACGCTGCGTTGAGTTCAGGGCTGGTGCTTCATCTGGAGGGGGCATGATCCGTCCGTCCGGATCCTTGCCAGAAACAAGAATGGCCAGTGGACTCTCGTTCGGCTTTCCTGGCAATATGGCAGGCCCCGAATCCCCCCCCTTCAGGGCATGTTCTCTGCGGTCCAATCGCAGGTTACCTTCCTGAACGTCGTGACCGTGACATAAGTAACAGTGCTTTTTAAAGATTGGCTGGATGTCACGCACGAAGTTGATCGGGATGGATTGTTTAGCGGCCGACGCCTCGGTCGGCTCAGCACCATGCACCGCTGGAAAGCCGATCGTTAAGGACAGCGCCAGACAAAGGACACTAAGAAGTTCAAGTTGAAACCGTGGCAGTTGCATATCCACCCACTCAAAAACCGGAAAATCGAAAGTCGGTTGAATTCGTTAAGAATGTCAAAGATCCATGACAATAGCAAGCACAAGTTACACTGTAAAATGACGAGAAAGAATCGCTGTTGGGTGATTCCCAGCTTCCGGAACCTCGTAGCCGACAAATCCCCCTGGTGTGGATGATTTCTCACTCACACGGATCACCCTCTTGACAGGCTGAACACCAAATGTTTGGAGCAGGGAACTTATCTTGGCTTCAGGGCCGCACTTGGAAGGCGTAGAGCCTGGCATTGCTAAAATGGAACTTCAACCTCACGATCTTATTTTTGAGTGACGCGACATCCGTGTAGAATTTCCAGGTGGGCTTGAGCTGTAACTGGTCGACCCCTTTAATCATCGTAGCTTCGCTATGGGAAAACCCGGGAATCGGCATACCGTTAGCATCCAGTATTTCAAGCTGCACTTGGCCATTTTTCGCGTCCACGTTGATTTCCAATTGGCTGCCGACGAGCTTGAACGGCCGCGTCATCAAGTTGCCCGGTTCATCTTTTGCCGTCAGAGACACCAACCCGTCCAGACGCAAGGTGGCAAGTCCAATTGCGTATTCTCTGCTGCCATCGTGCCTCTCTTTGCTGCCGACATAGTAGATCCAATGACCCTCCTGGGTGGTAACAATGGACCGGCCAATCTGGACCCAGACGGAATCGAAACTGCCTTGCTGGCCCCGGGAAATCAAGGGTTTTTGGGCATCCACCCAGCCCAAGTCCCACATCTCATCGCCGCGCGTTGTAAGCAGGTAAAAGTTCATTACCTCCGGACCGGGATAACTGTACCGACCGACCCACTCGTAGGAACACAACAGCCCAAAATGGATACCTTGGTAAATCCAACCGACCAGATGGTGGGCCTGACGGCGCTTGTATTCACCGCGTCCTTCGGGATCAAAGCTCCAATTCCGGACTGTCTTCCAGGCGGTGGGGTCTGCCTTTAAATCGGGGTTGATCATATCACGGGTTCCACGGTTCTCTGGTCGGCCGCCAAAGCCGGGACCAAAGTCTGTACGCGTATAAAGCCGATACGCATGGGCGTCTTGGTCCCACAAAAGTGAGTTGATCGTATCTGCTGCACGATGGGTGACCGGGTATCCATCGTTGTACGGTGTCCAATGAAAACCGTCAGGCGAATGGGCTAAACAAGCACCATAAGGGGCACGGATGGGACAATAAGCGGATTTATACTTATGTGCGGGATCCGTCTCATGGGGGTCCAGAAAACAAGTCACCCCCATCGGCTCCTGAGTGTGCAGGATATTGTTGTCTTTGGAGTCCTGAAATTTGTGGAGGCCCAGATTCGGCTTGGTCCAGTGCAACCCATCTTCCGATTCGGCATAGCCCAGGAAATGATCGTTCATCCCGTACCACATCCTGAATTTGTCGCCATCCCGTATGACCGATCCCAAGCGCAGCAGGGACGCCTTTTCCCACGGTTTGTCTGCCACCAGCAGTGGTTTTCCGCCATTGGCCTTGTTCACTTGGCCCAGTTCGCGGGTGAGGTTCAACATCGTGTCGACAATTCGATCGTCAACAAACAACTGCTTACGGAAACCAACATCGCAAACTGCCGGTTTGCCATCGGCTGCCTCAAGCCGACCAGCAGTCCATCCAGCCGACATCACCCACCAGCATGCTGCCAGAACCAAGTGTCTCATGAATGGATCCTCCTGCTCACGGGTGGGGTGATGTTCTTCTAGAACCCTCAGAGATGGCCAGGACCTTCAGCGATATCTGGTAGGCATACCGATGGGTATTGGTGAGGTAAAATCGCAACTTGATAGGACGTCCCATCCATCCGCCGAGATCCTGACGATTTTTTCATGATAAAAGGTGTTCTACGCCGTCGGTGGTCATGGGGACACAGTCAGGAACCACGTGGCCCGGAATCGGTTGCCCGTACTCGTCCCGCACATCGACCACCAGCTGGGCATGATGATCCGACGGTAAGAGACCGAGTTTGACCAGGGGTTCATTCATCCTCTTCCAATGTTTTTCTAAGATGGAACGTAATCTTTCCCTCGTTATCATCCAGCCGATTCCAATGGTCTTGGCAACGCAGGTAAAGACCACCACTTTTTTCCGCTTTGAAGACACCTCGCTCACCTAATTGAAATGGCTTTCCCAATTGAGTATCGCTCATCATTACTCCCATCAAACGTCCTCGTCCGTCGGACAATCCATCGGCACCGATAGATTCTTCCGGTGCCACTTTCCACTCACCCAGGGCAACAAAATCATAGGATTCACCCGCGCTGAGTCGAATGCCTGTGGCCTGCCAACCTCGCGCCGCCTCCACCTTCAGGCTCCGGCGCTGGTCCTTGGAAAGAACCTTGAACGGGCGATTCCAGTCCCAAGAGCAAAGATCAACACGATATCCGTTGTCAACGTGCCTGATAAAGAAGTCGTACTCAAAAGAGATTTGATTTGCGACTCGACCATAAGTATTTTCAAATGACACACCTGGCCGACCCAACATCAGACCTACTCCAAGTTGCTTGAATGTGGCCGCATAGTTAGGATTGTTGGCAAGTAGGTAGCAAAGCGCCCATCGCCAGGAGTAGGCTTGCCACGAATCGCCCGTGACCTGGTCATTCTGAACAATTTTCAGCAACGATTTGGAATCGGCATTTTTCAGATAGGTGATCACGGTCGGGGAAATATCAACGGCCCGCTGCTTGTCTTTCCAGTAGCTTCCCATTTCAGCCATGCCTTCGGCATACCAGGTCGGCCCGGCCGTTCCAAAGGTTTGAGCACAATAGGCGTGAACGGCTTCGTGTTGTACAACGCTGTGCTGGTCACAGGCATAGACAACCGATTTCCTGAGGTTGCCCAAGCTACGGCTGATGGTGATCCCCGCACCTGCACGTATCTTTTGCATGGCCTCCGCTGGAAACACATCGAGTGGCCACCGGCTCAGATCCTCGACAACGTAACATTCAATCAGTCCGTCCGGACGATGGCCATAGTAACTGGAAACGAGACGTAACATCGTCTCCAGCTTGTCAAGCAGGATCTTACCTTGCCGATCGGAGATATCGGTGTGCAAAAGAAAGTGGGCAGACCTGAGCTCACGGGGTGATTTTGATTCATTTGACAAATGTGCATATTTGAATTCAGTGTCCATGTTGGCCAGACGATCGCCAGCTAACTGGATATCCAGTTTTTCAATCACCCAATCGCCAGTATCAAAGCGGGCCAAACGTGCCAAGCGGACTTGATCTCCGGATGAGGCCATCTGATAGTCGCGGCTTTCCAGACCAACGGTGATAGCATCATCCACGACAAACGGCACTCGGGACTGACGCAGACCGGAGCCGGGTGGCACATCGATGATCAAACGGCCGCTGCGGAAACCATAAAGTTGGGCACATATCCGGTGCTGGATGAACAAATTGAAGTCCGGTGACTTTTCGACCGGTTCCCACTTCAATGAATGATCAACAGCCGAAACCACCCTAAGCTGTTTCACTTTGCCAGACGTTTTACCAGCGCGATTCACCTGTCCCTCAAACTCGATGAGCATTCCTGGCTTGAGCCAATCCGTCTTCAAGGCACCGGAAACATGTACGTCGGCAGGGAACTTGATGACGACTCCCCTCAGGGCGACACCTTTTTCCGGATCATCCTGAATATGACAGGGTAGTACCTTTCCATCATCAGTCCGTAATTCGATCAGGCCGGTCCGAACTGATTGCACCGTCCCCGTTACTTCTCGGCGCTCGACAAGCCGCACCGGACCCTGTCCCCGTCCACTGGTCGCACTCAACAACAGAAAAAGTGACAAGACCACTACCGATGCAGCGGGCATTCCGGCTGTTCTCAACGGTACTACTTTCATCTCGTCGCTCTCTCAATCACCGTCTCTTGACTCAATGTGAATTCATCATCCAACATGAAACAACCTCTGTCCAGTAACTTGCAACTTTCCGATGTCCCCGGCAATGTACTATACCGTATTATGGCATTGGCCAGTCAACAGAGTAGGACAAGTGTTCGCTTAACATTCGCTTTCCTGCTAACAGCTCCCAGTTCGAGCGAACCGAATCCCCTTCATTTTTTATCGACGATTCCTCAAAATTCCAAACAACTTTTTCACCACCGGATGATAACGCCAATGGCGACAACACCTGCTGGATAGAACAACCAACAAACATTTATGGCAGCCAATTTCATGACGTCCATGCATTGTTCAAAGCACCTAACCAATGCATGGGGAATCCAGGTCCGACAAGCATGAAACTGTCCAACTGAGCCCGATTCGTAGACTGCTGCGCCACCTATCCCGATACAGGGTTGAAATCCGCTGTCAAGTATTGAAAACTTGCAAATTGGCATTGCGGTCATGAGGCAACACTGACTAAATCCAACAGTTGTCAACAAGCTCAACGAGAGGAAACGGATCGTGTTAACTCAACTTCCCAGAATGTACCTCGGTAAAATCTTTTTGCCATGTCTTCTCGCCGTGACCACAACCATTGACGTTCTGACAGCTGATGAACCAGTCACCCTGGAAAATGTGGAAAGCCTGGCCATAAAACTGGGAATTGACCTGGACGGTCTGGCGGGAACGAACCTGCCAGAAGAACCGCTCAAAGAAAATTTCTCGGCCAAAGCGGCTACAAGATTTCTTGACATTTCTATCCTGCACTGGCAGCAAAAGCAGAAATGCTTCGCCTGCCACACCAACTATCCCTACTTGATGGCTCGGCCCTTGTTGGGCGCCACTGACAGGGCACACCTGCAGGTTCGCACCTTCGCAGAACAAACTGTCACCAAACAGTGGCCCGAACAGGGACCAAACTTCGATGCGGAAGTCGTATCCATCGCGGCGCTGCTTGCCTTCAATGATGCAATGGGTACGGGAAAACTCCACAAAGTCACACGCCAGGCATTGGACCACATGTGGACCTTGCAGCGCGCAGATGGTGGTTTTGACTGGATTCGTGGCGACACGGCACCCAGCGAGTTGGACGATCACTACGGTGTGACCTTGGCCCTGATTGGCGTTAACGCAGCACCCGATGGCTATGCGGACACTCCCGAAGCACAAGCAGGGATTGTGAAACTTCGCCAATACCTGGCCACGCACCCGACCGCTTATGCACACCAATCTGCCATGTTGCTCTGGGCCGCAAGTTACATGGATGGCCTGATCACCCCCGCAGATCGTCAGCGGCGCATCGACGAGCTGTTACTTTTGCAACAGGAAGATGGTGGTTGGAGTCTGGCATCGCTTGGTAATTGGAAATTCCGAGGACCCGGTGGACCAACGGTTGCCCAAGCCAGCGATGGATACGGAACGGGTCTGGTCACTTTGGTGTTGAGGCGTTCCGGAGTGCCGGCAGAGGATTCACACATCGCACGTGCTGTCGATTGGCTCAAATCCAACCAACGCGCCAACGGCGGTTGGTTCACCCCCTCGCAAAGCAGTCCGCGCGGACGCCATTCGATTTCCCGTGCCGGGTCATGCTATGCCGTCATGGCGCTGGTGGTCTGTGACGAATTCTAGGCCGGATGCTGCACCCCTTGACTGTCCAACCGTGTGAATCACCCGCTCAGGCTGACCAATACCGCTGTTAAAGTTCCGTGTCGAACACGACAAGCTGACCTTTCTTGATTTCCAGGTCTTCAGCAATTGGTAGAGGTTCGTCCATACCTTGAATGTAGATCATCAGCGTGTAATGACCCGGTGGAACGGCGTACCCAAAATAGACTGGCCCGATCGTATCCGAACGTCGCCGCACCTGCAGAGTCGGTGGCAGCGAATCGGCCTGGCCTTCACCTTCAGCGGCTTCGCGCGGTGCGCTGTTGGGTACCAAATCCCAACCGGTTAAGGAGGAGGAAGCCTTTTTGAGACGGATACCCGTGTCAATCGTAGCAACGGCGGACTTACCAGGACGGACCGCAACATCCGTCGCCACGGTGGTGGGCTGCTCCGAGTTCCAATAACGAATCTGGATATCGTAAACACCAGGTGGTACCGCCTTGGGAAGATAGTTGTAATAACCATTGTTGTTGTCATTGACGACAGCGACGGGCTTGCCAGAACCACCTTCGACCACGATCACCTGTTCTTCGTTCAACCTGGAATCACCTTTTACGAAGTCTTCGGCAATGTTGAATTCAATTCCGCCGAGTTCGATCCTGGTCTGGCGGCCGCGAGCAATTTCAATCCGTCCCAGTGTCATTTGGGTGGGCTTGCCAAAATTCGGTTGTGCAAACAGATAATGGATGTCGTATTGGCCATCCAACATGGGATGAATGGAACGAGCCTCCAAACGCTTGGTCTCTTTGATGACTTTTTCGTCTTTCACACGGACAATCTGCAGCCCCTGCATGCTC
>Ga0310124_10003362_pt1 | contig 10761 bp, 8 predicted proteins | sample CB11b_AW_Bot5_MG_FD_203507 | JGI IMG/M metagenome (GOLD analysis project Ga0310124, IMG submission 203507) | Marine microbial communities from Western Arctic Ocean, Canada - CB11b_AW_Bot5 | ecosystem: Environmental > Aquatic > Marine > Oceanic | place: Canada: Western Arctic Ocean | collected...
TGCCTGAGCGTGATCGAGTACGCCGTCGCCATGCTGAAGGTGGACCACGTGATTGTGTGCGGGCACTACGGCTGCGGTGGCGTCCAGGCGGCCAGCCAGAACCACCAGCTCGGGCTGATCGACAACTGGTTGCGGCACATCCGTGATGTCCGACGGCAGCACGAGGCTCTGCTCGAGAACATCGAAGACGACGACGAACGGTTCGACCGCCTGTGTGAACTGAACGTCGTCCAACAGGTCCACAACGTCTGCAGTACGACGATCGTGCAACAGGCCTGGGAGCAAGAGCAAACACTGGCCGTGCACGGCCTGATCTACGACCTCAAGACCGGACTGCTCAAGGACCTCTCCACCACCCGCACCGGTCTCGCAGACCTGCCTGACACCTACCGCGTCAGCCAGGCTCCTGATCCCCATTAGCAGCCCGTTGAAAAATCGGGAGCCGGAGCTCAGACGCCGCCCGGGCAGCGAACCTGTGTTTTTCAGCAGGCTGTTCGCCGAGGTGACGAGGTCGTCGACGTTTTCCTCGAAGCAATCATCTCGCATCGACCCGACGCGGCGGATATGCTCCATTCAGGCACATTGAACCCCTCAACAGGTTAGCGGCATGGCGGCAGGAAAGGACGGAGTGTGGGTGGGCTTTGACCTGGGCGGCACCAAGATGCTGGCCAGCGTCTATGATGCGTCGTTCGAAGTGATCGGCCGCGCCCGAAAATCGACTCTCAACTCCGTCTCCCCCAAGAAAAACCTCAAGCGGATCGCCAAGACGATCGACAAGGCATTGACCGAGGCGGGCCTGGACCGAGACTCGATCCGCGGGATCGGCATCGGCTGCCCCGGCCCCGTCGACATGTCCACCGGTGTGGTGCACGAGGCGATCAACCTCGGCTGGCGCGACGTCAAGGTCGGCGACTGGTTGACCGAGAAGATGGACTGCCCGGTCCTGGTCGTCAACGACGTCGACGCGGGAGTCTACGGCGAATTCCGTTTCGGCGCCGCTCGAGGATCCCGCTGCGTGGTGGGCATTTTCCCGGGAACCGGCATCGGAGGCGGCTGCGTCTACGAGGGTCGGATTCTGCGAGGAAACCGGATCAGCTGCATGGAGATCGGTCACGTCCCCATCGATCCGGGTGGCCCGTCCCGAGGTAACGGACGATGCCGCACACTGGAGAACGTCTCGAGCCGCCTGGCGATCGCCGCCGCCGCGGCCCAGGCCGCCTACCGCGGACAGGCTCCTCACTTGGCCGAGCACGTCGGCACCGAGGTCGCCACGATCCGCAGCGGTGCACTCTCGGCGTCCATCGCAAGCGGGGACACAGTGATCGAGGACATCGTCCGAGAAGCGGCCGAATGGATCGGAATGGCTGCCACCGGACTGGTCCACCTGCTGGCTCCCGATACGATCGTGCTGGGGGGAGGATTGGTCGAGGCGATGCCCGAACTGTTCTGCAACGCGGTGGCCGAGAGCTGCCACAAGAACCTGCTCGAGTCGTACCGCCACACGTACCAGGTCGTCACCGCCGAACTCGGCGACGACGCCAGCGTGATGGGTGCCGCAGCCTGGGCCGAAACCGAAATCGTCGACCGTGCGACGCAGGTAGCCTGAAACCACGCTCTCCGATGACAGACCACGTCACCAGCATTCACGATTCGCATCGGCACTCCGATGCGCCGCCGCAGACCCGACCGGTCGCGGTGATCGATATCGGATCGTCCTCGATCCGGATGGCGATCGGTGAGATCCTCAGCGATGGCTCGATCCGACTCCTCGAAGCACTCTCTCGCGACGTCGACCTCGGCCACGACACCTTCACTCGCGGCCGCATCAGGCGGAAGACGACCGAAGGTTGTGTGGCGGTGCTGCTCAGCTACGGGAAACTGCTGGCCGAGTACGGCATCACCAGGCCCGACCAGGTCCGAGTGGTGGCCACCAGCGCGGTCCGCGAAGCCAACAACCGGCTCGAGTTCCTCGATCGCGTCTACGTGGCGACGGGCCTCGAAATCGAGCCGATCGACGAGGCGGAGGTGAACCGGATCACCTACCTCGGGGTGCAACCCCTGATCGAAAATCACCCGGCACTGGGCGATGCACAGTCGATCGTGATCGAGGTGGGTGGCGGCAGTACCGAGATCCTGCTGGTCCAGGCCGGTGACGTGATCCACTCCAATTCCTACCAACTCGGCTCCCAGAGACTTCACAAGTCGCTCGAACCGGCACCGCGTGCTGCGGTGGTTGAGATGATGCGGTCCGAAGTCCGTCGCACGATGGAGCGGGTTCGCGACAACGTTCCGTGGAAGGCGCCGGTGGAGGTGATCGCACTGGGGGGAGACATCCGCTTCGCCGCCAGGCAGCTGCTGCCCGAATCGAACCGCGACGAGTTGGCGTGCCTCGAGGTGAAGGAAATTGCGGAGCTGTGTGACGAGATCCTGGAACTCTCGCCCGACGACATCGTTCGCCGCTTCCAGGTCAGCTACCCCAACGCCGCGGTGCTCGGACCGGCACTGATGTGCTATCTCGAACTGGCTCGCACCCTGGACCGCGACCAGCTATTCGTCTGCAACGTCAACCTGCGTGACGGGTTGTTGCGTGAGATGGCGTCGGTGGACGGCTGGAGCGACGACTTCGCCCGACAGGTCACCCGCTCGGCTCTCGACCTCGGCCGCAAATACCAGTTCGACGAACCGCACGCACTGCACGTCGCCGGACTCTCGAGGCAACTCTTCGAAAAACTCGCCGACGACCACCAGCTCGAACCTCGATTCGGCATGCTCCTGCACACCGCGGCCCTGCTGCACGAAATCGGCCGTTTCGTCTCGAGCCGCAGCCTGCACAAGCACTCGATGTACCTGGTCCAGCAAAGCGACCTGTTCGGGCTGACCCGCACAGACATGCTGCTGGTGGCTCTCGTCGCCCGCTATCATCGAGGTGCCTCGCCCAAGGTGACCCACCTGGGCTACTCGAAACTCGACCGCGACCAGCGGATCGCAGTCACCAAGCTGGCCGCATTGCTGAGAGTCGCCACCGCGATGGATGCGTCGCGAAGCGGACGGGTCTCGGAATTCGACTGCCACGAGTCCGGTGGAAAACTCGTGATCACCGTCCCCGGAGTCGAAGACCTCTCGATCGAACAACTCACGCTCAACAGAAACGGACTGCTGTTTGAACAGATCTTCGGCCAGTCGGTCCTGCTCCGAGCCGCCCCGCCTGGCGAATCCCACCGCTAGCCCCCTTCCCGGTCCCGCCCTCACGAACCTCACCCAACATCCTTCCTCAACCACCTCACATGACCACTCACAACGACCAGTTCATCAACCGCGAGCTCAGCTGGCTGGAATTCAACCAGCGGGTGCTCGACGAGTCGGGCGACACCGGTCACCCGTTGCTCGAGCGGCTGAAGTTCCTGGCGATCACCGCCTCGAATCTCGACGAGTTCTTCATGGTCCGAGTCGGCGGCCTGCAGCTGGTTGATCGCGAGGGTCACGGTGGTGGCGACTCCGCCGGCCTGTCACCCGCTCAACAGCTCGATGCGATCAATCTCCGAGTCCGCCGGATGATCGCCGACCAGTACGCCCGCTTCGGCGACGAGCTCGAACCGGCACTCGCGGCCGAGGGCATAAGGCGGGTGCGTCCCGACTCGATCGATCCTCAACAGGAAACTGTGCTGGCCCAGATCGTCGACGGCGAGATCTACTCGGTCCTGACCCCGATGGCGGTTGCCGCCGACATCGATTGCCCGCTGCTGCCCGGCGGCTCGCTGTGCGTCTCGGTCCGCCTCGACGACCTCCCCGATGGATCACCCCGCTTCGCCTGGATCCCCTGCGGCCGCACCTGCCCCCGCCTGCTCACCCTGCCCTCCGAGGGCGGCTACGCCTACATGCTGCTCGAAGACGTGATCGAGTGGTCGATCGAGAAGTTCTTCCCCGGCGAAACCGTCCGCGAGTGCCTGCCGTTTCGGATCACCCGCAACGCCGATCTGAGTCTCCGCGAGGACGAAGCGTCGGACCTGATGGTGGGGATGCAGGAGATCCTGGAGGCGCGCAAGGAGAGTCACTGCGTGCGTCTGGAAATTTCCGAAGCGGCCGGAGAAGCGACACGCGAGTTCCTGCAGCAGCAGTTCGCAGTCAAGGACGCCGACGTGTTCCCGATCCCCGGACCGCTGGACCTGACCGGGTTCTTCCCGCTGAGTGACCTCACCGGCTTCGATCAACTCCGAGACACCCCCTGGCCACCGGTGGCCTCACCTCAAATCGACCGCCGCCGCAACCTCTTCGATGTGCTCGCCGAACAGGGCGTGCTGCTGTGTCACCCGTTCGAGAGTTTCGATCCGGTGGTGAGGTTTCTCGAGGAGGCTGCGACCGATCCGGACGTGCTGGCGATCAAGCAGACACTGTACCGCACCGGCCCCGACAGCCCGATCGTTCGCGGGCTGGCCCGGGCCGCCGAGCTGGGAAAGCACGTGACGGTGGTCGTCGAACTGAAGGCCCGCTTCGACGAGGCTCGTAACATCGAATGGGCCCGCAGTCTCGAACACGCCGGCGTGCAGGTGATCTACGGCATCCGGGGACTCAAGACTCACGCCAAGATCTGCCTCGTCGTGAGACGCGAACCCGGAGGCATCCGCCGCTACGTCCACTTCGGCACCGGCAACTACAACGAGAACACCTCGAGACTCTACACCGACATCAGCTACCTGACCGCCGACGCTGAACTCGGAGCCGACGCGGCCACCTTCTTCAACACGATCACCGGCTACACCCAGCCGCGGCGGTTCGAGTTGATTGAGGCGGCTCCGCTGGGACTCAGAGACCGGTTGCTCGAATTGATCGCGGCCGAGACCGAACGCAAACGGCAGGGACAACCCGCCAGGATCCTCGCCAAGATGAACTCGCTGGTCGATCCGCAGCTGATCGAAGCTCTGTACGAGGCGAGTGCCGCGGGGGTCGAGATCCGGCTCAACGTCCGGGGCATCTGCTGCCTGAGACCCGAAGTCCCAGGCCTCTCCGAACACATCACCGTCACCAGCATCGTCGACCGGTTCCTCGAACACAGCCGGGTGTTCCACTTCCACCGCGGAGGCGCCGGGCAGACATTCATTTCCAGCGCCGATTGGATGCCTCGTAACCTCGACCGCCGGGTCGAGTTGATGGTGCCGATCAACGACACGGCCGCCGCCAGGCGACTGGTCAGGATGCTCGAACTCTGCCTGGCCGACCGCGTGAAAGGTCGACGACTGACCGACAATGGGGGCTACGACCCGCCCGCGGAATCGACTCGCTTCGCCGCAGGCCACGATCAGGCCGCCGACGACGGGTCCCTCCTCGGTGGCCGTAGCCAGCAACTGCTGTATGATGAGGCTTGCCAGGCCATCCGGCTCAGCGAAGACTCTCACCGGACCGGATTCGTGCCGCACCGAGCACCCGGACGCGAAACGACCGAGACCTGAACAGCACCACGGACTGTGGCCCGCGATGAAGACGCTGTTGTTGTTGCGACATGCGAAGTCGAGCTGGAGCGAGGGTTCCGCCAACGACCACGACCGGCCGCTCAACGGTCGGGGCGAACGGACCGCTCCGTTGATGGGACGCCTGATCCGGCACCGCGAACTGGTCCCCGACATCGTCGTCAGTTCCAGTGCCCGTCGAGCCCACCGCACCGCCGACTTGGTCGCCGACGCCTGCGGATTCGAAGACGATGTCCTTACCACCGCCGACCTCTATCACGCGTCCACCGCCGAGTGGCTGAGCGTGGTCAGCGAACTGCCCGATGAGACCGACCGGGCTCTGCTCGTGGGGCACAACCCGGGGATCGAGGAGATGATCCTGCTGCTGGGTGGCGAACACCACCGCATGTCGACCGCGGCCCTGGCACAACTGACACTGCCGATCGAGAACTGGTTCGATGTCACGCTGATCCCTCGTGCCGACCTCGTCGAACTCTGGCGGCCACGAGATGTGGAAGCCGAGGGAATGGCGTAGAGAACTCGTCGAAGAGAATCCGCAGCGTCAACCGACCTGGTCAAGCTGATCGAGCCGTCGGATGGCGTCGATGATCGGGGCGACGAGCCTGGGACGAGCCAGCAGGCGGATGGCCTTGCGTGGCGAAACCCACTGCCGAGCCCGACGCTTGTGTTCGGGCCACTTCTTGTGCGACTTGTCGACTTCGAGCAGCCACACCGTCACCTCACTCGACTTCTTCCCCTTGCGGTCGGCGTAGCGGCACAATTCCGGTTCCAGCACCCGGCCCACCAGGCCCGCCTCCTCGAACGTCTCGCGGACCGCACACTCGCTCGACTGTTCGCCCTCTTCGATGTTCCCCTTGGGCATCGTCCACGAGCCACCACGTCGCACGCTGACCAGGCAGAACTCGACTCGGCCCTTCTTGACCCGAAACGGCAACGCCGCCGCCTGCCACAGGTCGACCTGCGGACCATCCTGGTCAGTCTCTGGTCGCGTCTTGGACATGGCTGCCTCCAGACGACCACCTCGCCGTGCGAGTGCGTGCCGCCGTGTGCCGGGGGCGAGTATAATAGACTCGCCGTAAAGGACCGCCAACCCGCCCACCGCCCATGCACCGACCTGTTGCTCACAACCCCGTCACGCTGCTGGCCGCCCTGCTGGCCAGCCTGCTGGCAGCAGGAGCAACAGGCCCGGACAGCTCCCGCTCGCACGCGGCCGAACCACCCTCGGTCACCCAATTGTATCCACCCGTCGTCGAGGCCGGTCAGACATCCACGATCACCGTCAGCGGCGGCCAGCTCGGAACCATCAGGCAACTCGCCAGCGGAACCGGTGAACTCGAGACCGTGTCGGTCAAGAAGAACGCGGTGACGGTCCGTGTCGCGGCCGCGACCACGACTCGCCTGATCGATGCCTGGACACTGACCTCCACCGGCCTGGCCAACCCCCGCACCCTGCTCGTGGTGACCCACCCCGTCTTGGTCATCAGCGAGACTCCCGACACCGAAGCCTCACCGATTCCACTCCCAGGCACCGTCGCCGCCAGGCTCGACCGTGCCGCCGACCGCGACACGTTCGCCTTCACCGGCGATGCCAACCAACTGATCCACCTCACCTGCCGCTCCAGCAGCCTCGACGGAACCGTCGCTCCGGTGCTCTCGATCAACGGGCCCGACGGACAAGAACTGGCCCATTCCCCGGTCCACCAGTCCGAACCCACCGTGACTCTCAGGCTCCCGGTCAACGGACGCTACCTGGTCACGGTCGTCGACCGGGGCTTTGGGCACAGCAACTCGAGCATCTACACCCTGACCGCGGTGGCCGGTCCGCGACTGGTACTCACCTCGCCAACAGCCCTCTCGGACCAATCCTCCTCGCTGAGCCTGCTGGGCCACCTGCTGCCCGGCGGTGAGGTGGACCGCTCGAGTGGATGGACTGCCCTGTCCGTCAAACTCGATCCGCCTCCCACCGCAGCCACCGCAGCCACCGCAGCCACCGCAGCCACCTGGCCCGATCGTCGGCCCGTTGGTGTGCTGCAGGACGGGTTCCGCATGAGCCTGCCCAACTCGATCGGCTCGCCCTGGGTCACGCTCTCCGAAGAACCGGTCGTCGAGGAAACCACCGACGTCAACGACACCGCCGCCGCGGCCCAGGCACTCAAGCTGCCCGCTCGAGTCTGCGGCCACTTCGAAAAATCGGCAGATGTCGACTGGTACTCCGTCGACCTCAAGAAAGGCGAAACTCTCGAAACAACCCTCTGGGGTGAACGGCTGGGCCAGGCGATGCGGTTGGAGGCGATCGTCCACGACAAGTCGGGCAAGGCCCTGGCCACGATTGGAACCCTGGCTGCGCCCAAGAAACTCGGAGTCGAATTCCCGTTCACCACCAGCGACCCGCACGGCAACTGGAAGGCCCCCGCCCAGGGACGCTACACGATCGTCGTTCGTGACCTCTACGGCGGCAGCCTGTTCGGTCCCGATCGTGCCTACCAGTTGGTGGTCGGCCCACCCCGGCCGAAATTTCACGCCTTCTCGATCGTCGGCGACGGCAAGTCGCATTCGGGACTCACCATCGCCGCCGGAGGAACCGCCACGCTGCAAATCGTCGTCGTCCGCAGCGGCGGCAGCAAGACCGCTCTGGAAGTGTCCGTCGAGGGACTCCCCAAGGGAGTCGCGGCCAAGACGCTCAGCGTGCCCGCCGACAAGCCCGTCGCCACGCTCACGCTCACCGCCACAGCACAGGCCAAGCCGAGCCTGCTGCCGATCCGCCTGCTCGCTCGGGCTCCCGGCAAGCAGCCCGCTCGAGACGTGAGACCGCTGGTGCACCTGGCCGGACCCTCGCCCACCAGGCGAGTCGCCGACGCGCTGCTGCTGTCGGTCACTCCGCCAGCACAACCCACCAAGCCGGCCGACAAGAAAGAGGCCGACAAGAAAGAGGCCGACAAGAAATCCGCCCCGAAGAAGTGACCCGTATCATGAATTCCATCCCGAGGATCGCCGCCGAGCCGCTGGTCTATGAGTTCTCGAGGCACCTGAAGGCCCGGGCCACGATCGCTCCGGGTGACCACCTGCTGGTCGAATCCGAAGACGCACTCTCGGCACAGATCTCCTCGCCGGGCGACCAGAGGGACAAGGCCGAGGTGCCCAAGAGCAACCCGGTGAATGGGCCGATCGAGATCGAGGGTGCCGAGCCCGGTGATGTGCTGCGAGTCTCGATCCACTCGATCGAACCCTGGCGGCCGCAGGCTGCAACCTACACCGGATCGCCGAAGCAACTGTGCGAGTGGCTGGGGACCGACGTGCCGCCTGGAGGACACGTCTGCCCGATCAAGGACGGGAAGATCCACTGGAGCGACGAGATCGCGATCCCCTACACCCCGATGCTCGGCTGCATCGGCACGGCACCCGAGTGGGGTGTGCCGACGACCGGACCCGGTGGGCCTCACGGTGGGAACATGGACATCCGCGAGACCGCGGTCGGAGCAACCGTGCACCTGCCCGTCTACGTACCCGGCGGACAGCTGTTCCTGGGCGACGCCCACGCCGCAATGGGGCACGGAGAACTCTCGGCCACCGGCCTGGAAATGTCGGCGGTGACAGAGATCTCCGTCGAGCTGACCAAGAACCAGCCGCTGGCGTGGCCGCGGATCGAGAACGAGACCGAGATCATGGCGATCACCAGTGGAGCTCCGGCCGAGAGATCGATTGCGAGAGCCTATGCCGAATTGATCCTGTGGATGGAGTCGGACTTTGGTTGGGATCGCTGGAAGGCCTACGACCTGCTGACCCACGTCGGAGAGATCTCGGTCGGCTACTACGACGGCGGCAGCATCGCCGCCAAGGTCAACCGGTCGTACCTCTAGCCACCGCTGGCGTCAGGCCGCCCGCGCCACGCGGCCCATGGCCATCCCCAACACCTCCGCCACCACATCACCGGTGTGATGCATGTGCGCAGCCTCCAGCCCCGGATGAACCTGGAACATCAGGCTGGTCTCGCCCAGTTCTCGAGCCACCGTCAATCGCTCAGCCGGCCGCCAACCCGTCCCGTCAAAGGACGCCTCGAGGTAGATCTCCGGACACGCCCCGCTGCCGCAGGGAACTCCCCGCGATGAGATCTCAGCGGCGATCCGGTCCCGCGACCAGCCTGAGGCCAACCACTCGGGACGCACGTAGGCATAGAACTTGTAGTAGCTGTGATCAATTCCCTCGCAGGGCTGCGGCACACGCAAGGCCCCCATCGAGCCCAGCCTCTCGGCGAGCACGGCTGCGTTCTGACGCCGCTGCCCGACCCAGCCTGGCAACTTCTGAAGCACGATCCGACCCAGTGCCGACTGCATCTCGGTCAGCCGCCAGTTGGTCCCCAAACCGCCGTGGACGTACCGAAACACCGCCCCCTTCGACGGAGCATGCACGACGTCGTAGTCCTTGCCATGGTCCTTGTAACTCCAGGCACGCCGCCAGGTCGCCTCGTCGTCGGTCACGACCAGTCCGCCCTCGCCTCCGGTCGACAGGATCTTGTCCTGGCAGAAACTGAACGCGGTAACATCGCCAAGGCTGCCCACCGGGCGACCGAAGTACATGGCCCCATGGGCCTGGGCACAGTCCTCGACCACCTTCAATCCTCGCTCGGTGGCCAGCTCGAGAATCGGGTCCATGTCGCAGGGCCAGCCACCCAGGTGCACCACCATGACGCCACGCGTCCTGGGCGAGAGCACCGCGGCGATCGTCTCGGCCGTGATGTTCCCACTGTCACGATCGACATCGGCGAACACCGGGATCGCGCCCCGGGCGGCGATCGCACTGGCACTGGCCAGAAAGCTGCGGCAGGGCACCACAACCTCGTCGCCGCTCTCGATGCCCGTCGCTTCCAGGGCCAGCTCAAGAGCCACCGTGCCATTGGCCACCGCCACCGCGTGCCGGCAGCCCAGCGAACACGCGTACTCGCGTTCCCACTCACGACCGTGAGGACCCGTCCAGTAGTTCACGCGGCCCGAAGCCAGCACCTCGCCGACCGCCGAGATCTCCTGCTCACCAAACACCGGCCAGGGTGCCCAGGTGGGTGCGTGACTCGCTGCTGTGGGTTGTGACATGTTCGGTTTGCCCCGGGGTCAGGCCGCCTTGGCCTTGCGCGTGTAGTCGTACTGCTTCATCAGCCACCCCGAGAGTCTCCAGCAGGTCCGCCGATCCGATTCGTCCAACCGCTCGATCCAGTCCCAATCCGCCTTCAGCCGCACCGCCCCTCCCATCCTCAGACGATTCCCCGCCACGGTGTGACCGACCGAAAACGAGTCACCCGCCTCCAACG
>Ga0310124_10003363_pt1 | contig 10761 bp, 8 predicted proteins | sample CB11b_AW_Bot5_MG_FD_203507 | JGI IMG/M metagenome (GOLD analysis project Ga0310124, IMG submission 203507) | Marine microbial communities from Western Arctic Ocean, Canada - CB11b_AW_Bot5 | ecosystem: Environmental > Aquatic > Marine > Oceanic | place: Canada: Western Arctic Ocean | collected...
CTGATGACCAGCGTTACGCCCTCCCGAGAAAGGCCGGGCAGCTGATAGCAAAGCGACTTCCCCGCCCCAGTCGGCATCACGAGCAGGACGTCCCGGCCGCGCGCTACGGATTCGCAGACGTCGCGCTGATACGGCCGGAAGCTTTCGTGACCGAATGCGGAGTGAAGAAGCGCATCAAGCGTGTCGGGCGCCGCGACCGTCGATGTCCCTGTTGGTGAGAGAGGCTCCAAACCTATTCCGATGCTACACCCAATATCTCATCGATCGTCGTGGACGCGATGGGGTGGTAAAGCGGCCGCGCTTTCTTATAGATCGCCGAGGCGCGTCGTCTGCCCTCGTCGGTCTTTGCTAACTCGGTATAGAGCGGCTTGAGGAACTTGCGCCGTCCGACCGACGTGAGAAATTCTTCCACCTTGGGATAGGCTGGCTCGTACCCGTTCTTCACCGACATCAGCAGCCATTGATGCAGGATCTCAGAGTTGCCGCTCGCAGTCAGATTGAAGGTGTCATCAAGCTGCTTCATACGCTCAGGGTCCATTTCTTCGGGGAGCGAGCGAAGAAAGCGCAGCCATTCCTGAGTGGTCCACTGGGTATTCGGCACGTCGGCGAGAGCCTCTTTATTTCCCTGCCAAGCATGCGCCAGCGCTTCCACGCGCTCAAACGCGCTGGAAACGGGCATCGGTGCTTCCGGAGGCAGCCCTGGCTTGAGAATCCAGTCTTCGACGGGAACTTGCTCCGCCAACTCGGGGTTCGGGCTTAGAAGATACTCGCTGAGATATTGAACGAAGTCCGCCGTCGTTACGCCCTGAAAGGCGAATCGGTCAAAGTAGCCGCGCAAGAAACTGTCGAAGCGATCGCGCCCCACCGCTTCCTCCATGGCGCGCAGCAGCAGCATGCCCTTGACGTAGGGGACCAGCGTAAATCCCTCGTCCGGGTCGCGCCCTTTCAGCTCGACATGCAAGACCTGATCGCGCGGCTGCAACTCTTTCATTTCGTCCCGCAATTCCTGAACTTCCAACGCAGCTTCCATCTCCGCGCGCTCACGGCCAAAGACCGCCTCTTGAATGCGGTTCTCGAGGTAGACGGTGAAGCCTTCGTTGAGCCAGAAGTCGCGCCACGTAGCGTTGGTCACGAGATTGCCGGACCAGGAATGCGCCAACTCATGCGCGACGAGCGATACCAGACTCTTGTCGCCGGCGAGAATCGTTGGTGTCACGAACGTGAGCCGAGGGTTCTCCATGCCGCCAAACGGAAAGCTTGGCGGCAGTACGAGAATGTCATAGCGCTGCCACTGATAGGGGCCGTAGAGTTTTTCGACGGCGACCATCATGTCATCCGTATCCTCGAACTCCTTGGCGGCGCGTTCCACGACCGACGGCTCGGCGTAGACACCCGTTCGTTCGCTCATCGCCTCAAACGCCAAGTCACCCACAGCCAGCGCAATCAGGTACGCCGGAATCGGCTGCGGCATCTGGAAGTGATATTCACCGGGCGTCTCCGCATCGGACGGCTGCTGGGCTTCCATCTCGGCGCTCATTACGGCGAACAACTCTTTCGGCGTTCGGATCGTCGCCGAGTAGGTCACGCGGACACCGGGGCTGTCCTGGATGGGTATCCAACTGCGCGCGTGAATCGCCTGTGATTGCGTGAACAGAAACGGGTGCTTCTTGCCGCTGGTCTGCGCCGGCCCCAACCATTGCACGGCCGAAGCGCCGGGACTGGTCGCATAGTGAACCCGCACTCTCTCAGCGTCCGCGGGCAACTTGATACGCAGGGGCGCGCCGAGCGTCGGGTCAGAGTCGCCTAGCGTGAACTCTGTGGGGCTGAACTCGCCCGATGCGCCGGCCGTCTCGACAGTCTTGATCGCCAGATCCCGCGTATCGAGAACCAAATCGGCATGGGCGCCTTGACGCTTCAGAAGTAGCGTGGCCGACCCCGCAAGCGACTTGCGCTCGAAGGAAACATCGAGATCAAGTTCAACGCGGCTTACGCGGACTTGCTCGGGGTTGGAGTAGGAGTGATGGTCTTCTCTCACGTTAGGGATCTTCGGGAACAGTGTCTCTTCAGGCTCTTGCGAGGCACATGAGATCAAAAGGGCAATCGATAGAAATACAGCTAACGGGGCAGGCAGTCGCACGTCCCTATCATACGTAGGGGCTGTCTAGTCCGTCGTGCCCGACTTGTCGGCGAGGCAATACAAGTAATTCGACGTGCGGATAAAGATCTGTCGTCCCGACACCGCCGGCGATGCCAGCGTATAGTCGTTCAGCTTGTTCTTGCTGAGAATCTTGAACTCATCGCCCGCTTCAATCACGGTCGTCGTACCCTCTTCGTTCGTAGCGTAGATCTTGCCATCGGCCAAGACCGGCGACGCGCTATAGGTACCCAACTCCATGCGGCTGCGGCCCCACACCTCCCCTCCGTCTGTTACACGGAGGCACACCGTGATCCCTTTGTCATCCACGATGAAGAGGTGCTCGCCATCACTCACGGGCGTGGGAACATCCGGTCCGTAGTCGGTCGACCAAAGGCGGTGCGACTCGGAAACATCACCGCTTCCGCCGGCTCGAAACGCGATAAAGGGCTTAACCCGGCTTGGCGTAAACACGATATCGCGGACAACCATCGCCGAAGCAATCGTGCGGTAGTTGCGCGCTTTTTGCGGATTGAGCCCACCGCCGCGCCAGAGTTCGCGTCCGGTATCGAGGTCATGTCCGGTCACGTAGTCTCCGCCGGCGATGACTAGGTTCTTCTTACCCCTCACCTCTACGAGCATCGGAGTTGAATAAGAGTCGGGGGACTCGCTGATCGCGTCAGTCGGGCGCTCCACCTTCCAGATCGTCTTTCCGGTCGCCGCGTTGACCGCGAGCAGATAGGAAGGATCGTCGGTCTTCATGCCGTGCAAGACCTGGATGTAAAGCCGTCCGTCGTAAAGCACCGGAGACGATGCGTAGCCGAACGCGAGTCCGAAGGCCCAGTAGTCCTCCGAAATATTACGTTCCCAAATCTGATTCCCCTCGAAATCGAAGCAGTGTAAGTCTCCGAGCCCGGTGATGACCCAGACGTGCCCGCCGTCCGTTACCGGAGTAGGCGAGGCCATATTCTGCTTGTTGAGGATCGTATTGCCTTCGCCGATCACTCTCTGCCAGCGCGTCGAGCCGTCCTTGCCATTCAGAGCGAGCAGAAGCAACTGATCACTCGAGTTGAGGACACTTTTTACTCGCTCAATCGCCTGGCTAATCATGCTCGCCTGCTTCGTCGCCGTAAACCCCTCCTGCGCGGACGTAACGAAGATGGTGTCTTCCCAAACCACCGGGGTCGCCGCCGCCCAACTCGGAAGCTGCGTGCGCCAGACAACGTTCTCCGTCTCGCTCCAACTCACGGGAAGGTTCTTCGCGGTGGTCGAGCGGCCGTCGAGGTGGGGACCGCGCCAGTGCGGCCAGTTGTCCGCCGGGTCGGCCGCGAACAGGCTGCTCGACGCGAGGAGCATCAGAGCCATTATGAACGGGCGAACGCGTGTCATCAAAATGCCTCCGGGGGAACATGCTATCACGTCATGATATCAACGCCTTATCCGTTTGAATCACCGCGACCCCACTCGGCGATATGTCTACACTGTCAGCATGACCGAACAACATGAGCCCAAGCAGTCGGAACCGCTTCGAGATCGGATTCACGAAATCATCTTCGAGGCCGAGACTCCAGCCGGCAAGGCGTTCGATGTTGCATTGCTATGGGCGATTCTGCTGAGTGTGTTGACGGTCTTGCTTGACAGCGTTTCCAGCATCCAGACCCAATATGGCGATCAGCTTCGCATTCTCGAATGGGGCTTCACACTGCTCTTCACGGTTGAGTACGCTCTCCGTATCTACTGCGTCACCCGGCCGAGCCGCTATATCGGTAGCTTCTTCGGTCTTGTAGATCTCATCTCGATCCTGCCGACTTACCTCAGCTTGTTCATCGCCGGCTCGCAATCGCTGCTCGTCATCCGCGCGCTGCGGCTACTCCGCATCTTCCGAGTGCTCAAGCTCGCGCAGTACCTCGGGGAGGCTACCCTGCTGATGAACGCGCTCAGGGAAAGCCGTCCGAAGATTATGGTCTTTCTTGGCGCGGTTCTGACGGTGGTGCTGATCGTGGGTTCCGCAATGTATCTGATTGAAGGCGCTGAGAACGGGTTCGACAGCATTCCGATGGCGATGTATTGGGCGATCGTAACGATGACGACGGTCGGCTACGGTAACATCGCTCCCCAAACGGTCCCCGGCCAAACACTTGCCGCTCTACTCATGATCATCGGCTACGGAATCATCGCTATCCCGACGGGAATCGTGTCCGCTGAACTCGTGCGGGCGCCTCGGGGCAAAGTGAGCACGTGCGCCTGCCCCACCTGTAGCGAGGAAGGTCACGACGCGGACGCGACACACTGCAAATACTGCGGCAGCAATCTCTAGCCCCGCATTCACTAACTCCACTGATACGCGGGACCTTTGCGAGAATGATTTGATCATGAAAGCAGCCTTCTACGCGGGAGACCGCACTATCACGCTCGGCGAGTGCGTCCCAGTCGAACCCCAAGCAGGACAGGTACAGATTCAGATATCGCACTGTGGCGTTTGCGGAACAGACCTACACATCTTTCACGGTGCGATGGATAAACGCGTGAAGGTGCCCGCCGTCTTGGGGCACGAAATGTCCGGCACGATCTCTGCTCTCGGATCGGGCGTCGCGGACTGGGCGCTCGGCGACGCCGTGACCGTGATGCCGCTCGATCCGTGCGGGAACTGCGCTACGTGCCATGCAGGGCACAGCCACATCTGCCAGAACCTCAACTTTATGGGCATTGACAGCCCCGGCGCATTCCAAAGCCATTGGACTGTCCCGGCCAAAACATTGCTACGCCTTCCGCCCAACCTCTCGCTCACGCGTGGTGCACTGATCGAGCCGCTAGCAGTGGCATGCCACGACGTGCGGCTTGGAGCGATCCAGCCTGGTGAAAACGTCGTCGTCATCGGCGGCGGGCCGATTGGGATGCTTGTCGCTCTAGTCGCCCAACATGCCGGTGGCAAGGTCATTGTCTCGGAGATCAATCCGTTTCGCGTCGAGATGGCGGGCCAGCTCGGGCTTGAAGTTGTGAATCCGAAGGAAGTCAACCTCGTCGACATGGTGAACGAACGAACCAATGGCGCGGGTGCTGACGCGGTCTTCGAAGTCTCGGGTTCCCAAGCCGGCGCCGACGTCATGACCGACCTGCTACGCACGCGGGGCCGCATCATCGTCGTCGCCATCTTCGCGCACAAACCGAACATCGATCTGTTCCGCTTCTTCTGGCGCGAGTTGCGGCTGCTCGGCGCGCGCGTCTACGAACGCGAGGATTTCGCCCGTGCCATCGAAATCGCCGCGGCAGGCGACCTGCCCCTCGACCAACTCATCACCGAAGTCACCTCGCTCGATCACCTTGGCGAAGGCTTCGAGAAGATGGATGGCGGCGGTGCATGCATGAAAATCCTGATGGACTGTCAGGCATAGGCTGACTCAAACACTATGAGTATTCTCGATCGTTTCAAACTCAACGGAAAGACCGCCCTCGTCACCGGGGCAAAGCGCGGCATCGGCAAAGCCATGGCGATCGGGCTCGCCGACGCGGGAGCCGATATTGTCGGCGTGAGTGCTACGCTCGATCCGTCGGGCAGTGACGTCGAGCGCGCCGTCCGTGCCGCGGACCGCGAATTTCATGGATACGCCTGCGACTTCTCGGACCGCTCGGCGCTGCACGAGTTCATCGCCAAGGTCAAGGCCGACGGACATCAGATCGATATCCTCGTCAACAACGCCGGGACGATCCTGCGCAAGCCTGCCGCCGAGCACCCCGATGACTACTGGGACAAAGTCGTCGAGGTGAACTTGAACGCGCAGTTCATTCTTGCTCGCGAGTTCGGCAAAGACATGATCCAGCGAGGATCAGGCAAGGTCATCTTCACAGCGTCGCTGCTCAGCTTCCAAGGCGGCATCACCGTCCCCAGCTATGCTGCCAGCAAGGGCGGGATCTCGACGCTAACGATGGCGCTCTCGAACGAGTGGGCTTCCAGGGGTGTGAACGTCAACGCCATCGCGCCCGGGTATATCCGTACGGACAACACCGCCGCGCTGCAGGCCGATCCGGTACGCAACCCGGCGATCTTGTCGCGCATTCCACAAGCCTGCTGGGGCGACCCCGAGGACTTGGCTGGGGCCGTTGTCTTTCTGGCATCGGACGCGGCTAGCTACGTAAACGGCACCGTCCTAGTAGTCGACGGCGGCTGGATGGGCCGATAGGAGGCCACCCATCTGGCCCTCCCCACTTGGTTGTAGACTAATAGCGAACGTCCCCGACAAGCGCAATGCTGTCCCAATACATTCAAGCGGCCATGCAGCGTACCCGCTACGAAATCATCAAGGACGAGTTGCCGTACTACGGTGAGATCTCAGAGTGCCAGGGAGTCTGGGCTTCCGGCAGGGACCTGGAAGAGTGCCGCGGCAATCTCGTGGAGGCGCTAGAGGGCTGGCTCGTACTCAGTCTCCAACGTGACCTGCCTGTCCCAGAATTAGACGGGATCAAAAGGGTCGTCTATTAAGCGCCTCGCACAAACGCCTCAACCTCCTCACGAGTCGGAGCGGAACTCTGTGCGCCTCGCCGTGTAACCGACAATGCCGCCGCCGCGTTGGCAAACCGAGCAGCGTCTTCAAACTCCCGCCCCTCACTCAGCGCCACAGCCAAAGCAGCGTTAAACGTATCCCCCGCCGCCGTAGTATCAATGGCCTCGACGGCAAGCCCGTCAACTTTCACAAGCCGGTCCCCCGCCAAACCACAGCAGCCAAGTCGGCCCAGCTTCACCACAACGTTTTGAGCCCCCAGAGCCTGAAGTCGATAAGCAACCGGCGCAGCCTCCTCCAAACTCCTGATCGCCAAACCGGGCCCTCCTAGAAGCAACGCTGCTTCCGATTCGTTGGGCGTTAAGTAGTCGACGAGAGCAAGCGTCTCTGGCGAAACCGCCCGGGCGGGGGCCGGGTCGAGCACGGTAATCGCACCCTTCTCTCTTGCAAACGAGAGGCCCGCCTTCACCGCATCCAACGGGACCTCAAGTTGACACAACAAGAAGTCCCCTGCGTCCAACTGGGTCAGCCTCTTCCGAACCATCTCCGGTGACACCACAGCGTTCGCTCCAGGCGACACTAAGATCGAATTCTCGCCATCGGGAAAGACGGAGATCAGCGCCACCCCGCTCGCGCCATCAGACCGCCCGACTCCCGACACACCCACGCCCGCTTCCTGCTGGCTGTTCAGCAGGAAATCGCCGAACGTTTCCGAGCCTATCTGCCCGATCATCTCCGTTCGGGCTCCGAGACGCGCCGCCGCTACCGCCTGGTTCCCGCCCTTGCCTCCCGGAAACGTCCGTAACTCTCCTGCCGATAGCGTCTCGCCAGGCTGCACGGGACGGGGAACGTCGACAACCAAGTCGGCATTCAAGCTTCCCAGCACAAAGATCCTGGACATGCCTCAAACCTATCATTCAACGGCCTACCCGGTGATATCCGCGCGCGGCACCGCCTGTCGAACCGTCCACTCGACTAGCATGGTAAAGACGCTACCCAGTATGTCGCTACGCACCCCAGCGGAAATTGAGATCAACGGCAGGTCCCTCGCCGACATCGTGTCACGCCACGAGGAGTGGGTCGGCTCGGGCTTCCGCTCCGGCGAGCGTGCCGTGCTCGAAGGCGCGGATCTGCGTGAAGTCAATCTGGCGGGCGTCGACCTGCGGCAAGCCGATCTCACGAATGCCGACCTGCGAGGAGCCGATCTGGGGCGATCCAGGCTCAACGGCGCAACGCTACGAGGAGCCCTGCTCCGCGACGCCGTCCTCAACGGGGTGGACTTCACCGACGACACCGACACGGTCAAAGCAAGTACTCCCATCCTCGGGTCCGCCCCGACCGATTTGGAAGACGTCGACATGGGCGGCGCCGACCTGACCGTCGCGCTTCTCCCGCGCGACGCCCCCATTCACGGCCACCTGCGCGAAGCAGCAAACACCGCCGGCGGCGCACTGCGAATCGGCTCCATCCTCACCGTCTTGCTCGCGCTAACGATCACGGGGCTCTTGAGAACGCGTGACGCGGACCTATTGCGAGATGCGCCGCTACCACTACTCTCAGTACTGTTGACCATCCTCTACTGGGTCGGCCCCTTGGCTCTCCTGCTTCTCTACTTCTGGTGGCACTTCTCCTATCTCGACCGACAGTGGAGGGCTGCCGCCCGACTACCCGCGTTCCTGCCCCAAGGCTCGCCGCTGTCAGGACATCCGCCTCTTTGGCCATTCGGCTTTTGGATTGCGGGACGCATGCCCTTGCTGGTGGAAGCGAGCGAGTCTCGGTGGGACAAGCTACGCGGCTGGGCAACGGCGTTTCTCCTCTGGTGGTTCACGCCGCTGATTTTGCTCGCGATTTGGTGGCGTTATCTCGTCCTGCACAAGGCCATGGGAACGTTCGTCCACGTCGCGGTCACAGCAGCCGCGTTGGCGATCGCGGGATCTTGGCGCAGCACAGCCCTGCGGGCGTTCCGCTCCCGTGATGATGAACATCACCGAACCCGCCCTGTTCTCGGCGCTTGCATCGGGGTGCTTGCGCTTGCCTGCGTGTCGTACGCGACTCTGGAACTCGAACTATCAAAGAGCCTCTCGAGAGGGCTCGAGGTTCGCTTCGAAGATTTTTCGTCGCCAGAGCCCCTGTCCCTGCGATGCCGAAATCTCCGATTCGCCTCGTTGGCCTACTGCGCGCTGCACGAAGCCGATCTCTCAGAGACGCACCTCGAAAGGGCATCATTGGCGGTCTCCGATTTGACGTCGGCCAATCTGCGCAACTCTGACCTACGTGGCGCTACGCTCTTCTCTACGAGACTGCAAAACGTCCAACTCAACGGAGCCAATCTCGCGGTGTGCTTCCGGCCTCACCGATCGCCAACTTGCCACCGCGATCACCGACAAATCGACGATCTTTCCCGACGGCTCGCAAGGCCGGTTTCAACCCGGCTCCAACGTCACTCACATCGATCCGCTCGATTGCGCACACTGGCGGTCTGACGGAACACAAGTACCTCCGGAAATGATCGAAAGGTTGCGGCGGCTCCGGCAGGGGCTGCCCGAGATCGATCTAGGCCCCATCCCCGAACTGGGCCCACCGGCGTCGTCTGGCACAAGTGACGAAGAACCAACTACGGAACCACCCGACGCCAACGAGGACTAGTCTTATTCGGCTCCCTTAACGTGCCGGTAGAGGTTGACACCCTTCTCGTCAAAGAACTCAAACGTCGCCGTCGAGCCATCGCCGGAACCGGGTTTGACGGTCACCAGCAAGAACCCGCCGGTGGGCTCCACGTTATGGTACGCGTGCCGGATCTTCCCTTCAGGGTCCGTTGAATTCGCGTCGCCGGGGCTACTGCCGGGAATCGAGTTGGCGTCCACAAACGCCCCCGATGAAAACTCTTCAATACCACTCTGGTGGATGGCGTGATACTGCCAATGACGGTCGCCGCACACAACGTAGAAGTGCTTGTCGCGGAAGCCATTCTCCGTCAGCCAGCGAAAAAACTCGTCTCCTTCATGACGAAAGCCTCGGACATTCACGTGGTTGTCGCGTTTGTTGATGCTGTCGGGGCCCACCATCGGCGTCGCACTGAATAGGATCTTGAACTTCGCATCGCTTTCGAGCAACGTTTGCTTGAGCCAAGCCTTTTGATTCGCGCCCCAGATCGTCTTGCCCGGACCGTCCGGCATATCGTTGGGACTGCGATAGTCCCGACCCTCCACGAACCACACTTGCAGCGACTTCGTCACGCGAAACGTGCGGTAGGTGATCGGGTTAGGGTCCTTCGGATCGACAACCGGTAACTGCTCGTGAAACATGCGGATGCCCGTTTCATGCGTCGGCAGATGCCCGGCACCCGAGATCCAAGGCCGCACGTTCTCGTCGGGATATTCCTCATCCGACGTTCGCGCCACCTGGCGAAGCAGAAACGGATTCACAGAGTCCGCATCGTTAAAGCGGTAGTCATGGTCGTCTTTGATCCAGTAGGTCGCCGTCCCTCGGAACAAATCGAGGAACCGCTGCTGCGAGAACTGCTCTTGGTACTTCAATCGAATCTGGTGGGGCGTCTCCGCGCGGCCGACCGGCGGCGCGTCGTAGTAAACGTTGTCGCCGGTCGCCACGAAGAAGTCTGGGTTCTTCGCAATCATCGCCGCCAAAGCGGGATAGCCCAGATGCTTATCCGTGCCCTGGTAAGGGGGCCACCGGCTTCCCTGCCCGAAGTGATGGAACGCGGAATAATTCATTCCGGTAACGACGGCAAACGAGACCTCGTCCTCCCCCGACGCACCCGCGTGCGTAGTGAACATGCCGCTCTCAGATGTCCGCGTCCGATCACGATCTGGACCATAGTGGAGCCGATAGTAGTGCCGCGTGCCCGGCTTGAGACTGCTCACCTTTGCCTTAACAATAAAGTCATAGTCCGGGACGGCTTCAACCCAGTCCGTGAAACGGCTACCGCGAAACTCGTCGTTCTCCGCGACCTCAAACCGCCCGAACCCCTTGATACCGAGAATCCCCGACCAATGGCGGTCGACCATCTGGTGAGCGGACGTAAGCCGTGCCTGCAACAGCGCCGTAGTATCCGTCACTTCTCCGGCCAGCACCCCTTGCGCCAAACCAACCGGAAACTCTTCCTGCGCGGAA
>Ga0310124_10003368_pt1 | contig 10745 bp, 9 predicted proteins | sample CB11b_AW_Bot5_MG_FD_203507 | JGI IMG/M metagenome (GOLD analysis project Ga0310124, IMG submission 203507) | Marine microbial communities from Western Arctic Ocean, Canada - CB11b_AW_Bot5 | ecosystem: Environmental > Aquatic > Marine > Oceanic | place: Canada: Western Arctic Ocean | collected...
CTGGCCCTGGCCTCGCGGCTGATCGTGGACTTGTCACGATTCAGGGCGTCGGCAATCCCGCTTTGGTGGTGCCCCCTTTTCAAAAGTGCCTCGATCTGGTATCGTTCTTCTTGGGTGAGTTGCGTGTAGTCTCTCATCGGTGCCTCTCTTGCTTGTCGGTTCGAAAGGCTCTGATGCTGACGCAGCTTGCCTCTCTTCACCAGACGGTGAGTTGCACTTACGAGTTGAATCCGCGATGCACAAGATGGTAAACTTGACGAAAAGAGGGAGATCCATGGTGGAAATGGAAAGACGGCCACTCGGCAACTCCGGCTTCACCGTTACGATACTCGGCTTAGGCGGCGGGCCAATCGGCAATTTCCGGTGCCCGATCTCGGACGAGGAGGCGCGTGCCACAATCGAGGCAGCTTGGGAGGTGGGAGTCCGCTATTTCGACACGGCCCCCCTCTACGGCCACGGTCGCAGCGAGCGGCGCCTCGGCACCGCGCTCGAGCACCGTCCGCGCGATTCCTTCCTGCTGTCTAGCAAGGTCGGCCGCCTCCTACGTCCGCCGCAGAGCACCGATTTTGACCGACACGGCTTTGTTGACATCCCCGACCTCGAGGTCGTCTACGACTACAGTTTCCATGGCGTGCTTCGTTCGGTCGAAGAGAGTCTCGAGCGCCTCGACCTCGAGCGCCTCGACATCGTCTTCATCCACGATATCGACCGCTGGACCCATGGCGCGGAGCAGCCGCGCCGCTTTGCCGAGGCCCTCGACGGCGCCTATCGGGCGCTCGCCGACCTGAAAGCTGGGGGTGTGATTCGCGCCATCGGCCTCGGCGTGAACGAGTGGGAAGTCTGCCGCGACTTCGCGCTCAGGGCACCGATCGACTGTGTTCTGCTTGCCGGCCGCTACACTCTCTTGGAACAGGGAGCGGCAGAGGAGTTCCTACCCCTCTGCCTCGATCGCGGCATGTCGGTTGTCGTAGGTGGGCCCTACAACAGCGGCATCCTCGCCACCGGTCCTGTCGAGGGCGCATTCTACAACTACGCCCCGGCGCCGCCTGAGGTGCTCAAGCGCGTCCGCCGCATCGAGGTGGTCACGCGCCGCTTCGGCGTCGCCCTGCCTGTCGCGGCACTCCAATTCCCGCTCCGACACGTTGCGGTCGCCGCGGTGATTCCGGGCGCTATGAGCCCGAGCGAGACTCGCGCCGCCGCCGCCGCGATCGAAGCCGAGATCCCGCCTGCCATGTGGGACACGCTGAAGTCGGAGGGCCTTGTCGCCAGCTAGAGCGCGGCGTGGGCTGAATGTAAAAAAGAAGGTCGAAGGGGGAGGGAATGGCAGAGCATTTCGACGTGGTCGTTGTCCGCGGGGGTGAGGCCGGCGGCGTGGTCGCCGCGTGCCCGGTTTCATCCTCACCGACCTGACGCGCAAGCTCTGGTCGGACGCGGACCTCCGGGAATGAGGGCAAAAAAACACTCCGCTTCGGCGTCTGGGTGACCCCCGGGATCTGGTGGGTGCCGCCATCTTTCTCGCGTCACCGGCCTCGGAATTCATGAGCAAAGAGGTGGTGCGCGTGGATGGAGGATTCAGCGCCGGGATCCTCTGGCCCGTCGAATTCTAAAATGACAGAGTCAGAAACACGCCTTAAATCTGAATTTTTTCAGTTTTTCTGATATCATGATACGCGGATTCAACTCGTAAGTGCAACGCCCTACGGATATGAAACGATTGGTTTTTCGACCAAGTACAAAACGACCGTCAGGATAAGCACCTGAAACTAAAAGATAAAATCTGAATGGCATTGAGTAAACTACTGAAATTGCATACTATCAATGTGTTGCACTTACGAGTTGAATTCAGGATAGAAATTAAATTCGGTCAAACCATTTATTGGAAGAGAGAGGCAAATGGATGAGTTCCGGGTCGCCCTAAGTGCGGATTTCCGTGATGATGCCGGACGGGTCCGTTATCCGGATTTCGATCTTGCACCGCTGGACGAAGAGCGGGGATTGTCATGGGACTATGTCGGAATCGGTGAGGAGGTCCAGGGCCCTGTGATCGAGGAGTTCGACGCGCTGGTTTTGCTGGCGCCCCGCTTCACCGAAGCGTCAGTTCCGGCCGGGGGAAGGCTTTCCCTGGTTGCCCGCTTCGGCGTGGGATACGATACCGTGAATCAGCAGGTCTGTACCCAAAATGGCATCATCCTCACCAACACCCCCGACGCAGTCAGGCGGCCGGTGGCGGTGTCGATTCTGACGCTGATGCTGGCCCTGACCGGGAAACTGTTCGTCAAGGACAGGATCACACGCCAGGCAGAGGCCGCTTGGGCAACGCGCTCCGATCACATGGGCTTTGGCCTAGTGGGGAAAACCCTTGGATCCCTGGGGTTCGGAAACATCGCCGGAGAGATGTTCCGGCTGTCTTCCCGTTTCGACATGCGTTTCATCGCCCATGATCCTTACGCGGACACGGAACTCAATGCCGATCTGAACGTGGAACGGGTGGACCTGGAAAGGCTGTTCCGGGAATCGGACATCCTCTGCGTCAACTGTGATCTCAATGAAACCACGAGAAACCTTGTGGACGTGCGACTGCTTTCGTCGATGAAACCAACGTCCTTTCTGATCAACACGGCCCGCGGTCCAATCGTGAATCAACAGGCCCTGACCGAGGCGCTTCAACAGGGCCGGTTGGCAGGAGCGGGCCTAGACGTGCTCCAGAAGGAGCCCCCCGATCCCGATGATCCGCTTCTTTCCCTGGACAACGTGATACTGGCCCCCCATGCCTTGGCCTGGACGGACCAGCTGTTCGCTGCGATCGGCCGTTCAGTGCTAAGCTCGGTGCTTGAGATCAAAGGAGGAAGGGTTCCACAAAACGTGGTAAACTGGGATGTCCACGACAATCCTTTGTTCTGGAAGAAACTCAAGCAGTACCGACAGCGGTTTGCTTCAACCTCATGAAACCGGATCACCATGACAGATTTCACCTTTCTCAAAAAACTTAAAAACGGGGAAGCCACCTACGGGCTGATGGCTTTTGAATTCATGACTCCCGGATTCCCGGCGATCGTCGCGGCCTGCGGAGCCGAATTCCTGATCGTGGACACCGAACACAGCGGCTGCGGTATCGAGGCGGTCAAGCAACAGGCGGCTTCGGCACGGGGACTGGACCTGTTTCCGATCGCCCGCGTGTCGGGAAGCCATTACCACCTGATCGCCACCATGCTCGATGCCGGCGCACGGGGGATCATGGTCCCCGCCGTCTCCTCTCCGCAGCAGGCGGAGGAGATCGCAGCCTGGTGCCGCTACCGTCCTGAAGGCCGGCGCGGGCTGGGTTTCAACGTCGCCCATGACGGATACACCGCCGGCGATCCGCTGGAAAAAATGAAACGCGCCAATGCAGAAAACGTGGTGATCGCCCTGATCGAAACCAGGGAAGGACTGGAACAGGTGGAAGAGATCATGGCCGTACCCGGAATCGACGTTGGTTGGTTGGGACATTACGACCTGACCGATTCGATGGGCATCCCTGGCGATTTCGAACACCCCCAATTCCTCGCCGCAGTGGACCGGATCGTCGAGGCCTGCCGGAAACACGGCAAAGCCGCCGGCTTTCTCGACTTGAACCTGGACCTCGTCCGGCAGTTCTGTGAGAAAGGATTCCGCCTGCTGTGCTACGGACACGACGTGATGGTATTCCAGAACGGCTTGAAACAGGGACTGGACCGGATTCGTGGGGATCAGGCTTGAAACATTGATGAACTCGCAAAAAGTTGCTACCTGTCATTGCGAGGAGCGCAGCGACGAAGCAATCCATAAAAAATCCTTCCGGCTTCTCGCCATCACGCCCTGATTTCACAGGCTCGGATCACGTAGGGGCGGGCACAGTTGCTGACCCTGCACCCGTTTCCGGAAGAAACTGCCGGATTTCGACCTCCTGCGAGCTCTCAACTACGGGCTGCTTCCCCCCATCCATTTTTCTGATGATCCCGAACAGGATCTCGCGGCTTACACGGAAATGTATTTGCTGGAGGAGATTGCCGCCGAAGAGCTGGCTCGCAGCGTTCCCGCCTTCAATCGTTTCCTTGAAGTCGCGGCGCTTTGCAATGGGATGAGGCTGAACTACACCAACATCGCCAATGACGCGCCGCAACTTGTGCAACCAGGTCCAGGCCGTCTGGTAGCTGCCCAAGCTGAGAACGCACTGAAGACCGAGGGCGCTGGTACCATACTTCTGGATCGTAACCTGCCACATCGCCTGAAACCAAGCCCGTAAAGGCTTGCGGCTTCCTGTGCGAACCACTCACTCTCTTCCCCCGTTTTTCGAAGCTGGTGAATTTAGAGCCGATAGATGCGCTCGGTATTGCCGCCGAAGATCATGGCCCTATCCTTCTTGGCAAGGCCAGCGAGTAGAGCACGGCTGACGTCGTGCCAGCGCTGGTAGCTCGCCACGAGGTCGAGCGGCGACCAGTCGCGCTCGCCCAGACGACCCGGTCCGTGCCGAAGCTCGAAAGCACGTGGTCGGCGTAGGGCCTGAGCTTGTCCTGGTCGGCGCCTGGGGGCGCACAGTTGAGGAGGCCGGAGAATTTGCAGACGACGTTCGGTGATTTAGCGAGCTCGGCGATGTCACCGGCCCAGGGCTCGTAGCGGCCGCCGGCGATGTCAGGCTTGGCGCATCCACCGGACTCCAGGGGCTCAATCCGCTTGACGCTGGCGCTAAAGCTTGCTCTCAGGTCCGCTGTCTCGCCGAGCACCTGCACGAAAGTCCCCGATGACTGCTCGCACCCCACGACCTCCGCGGCACGCACCACCTCGTAGGCGGTCTACATCCAGTATGTGGCCTTGACCCGATCCATGCCTCACCCCGCAATCGGTCAAAAGCCGTCACACGCCCTTCGTCACCCTGGCGCCACGCCATCAATCCATCACCTGCACCTTCGCGCACGCAACGGCGAACGGCTTCAGGTTGACGGTGAACACACCGTCCGCTAGGCCGACGCTCTCGACGTCCTTGCGTCGTCGGAAGGTCGTGGGATCGATCGTGGCCTGCTCCACGCTCTCCTCGTCCAGAACCTCGATCCGCACGGGGTCCGACACGCCGGGCAGACGGACCTCCGCAGACTGCTCGTCGCCAGTCAGGTTCGCCAGCAGCAGGCGAATCCACTCCCCCTTTCGGAGTGCCAGGGCCTCCACGAACAGAGGCGCGCTCGATCGCGTGGCCAGCGCTTCGCCCCCCTTCATCCCCCCGTACCACGAGAACACGTGCCCTACGGGAAAAATCCCGCCGGGAACCGACGGGAAGGCCTCTGGCGCCGGCGAGCCTGACGCGGACTCCATCACGCCCAGCCAGCCGACGGTCTCGAAATACGTCACGGACGCGACATCGGCGAGCGAGAGGTACTTCAGACTGCCCACCGTCCATCCCGCGCCGAACAGCGACATCTGTCGAGGATCGACGGATGCCGGTAGCTGGCCGGGCTCCGGATCCGGCTCGGGGCCGATCGTGTTCATATTGAACCGGGGTCGAAACGTCACCGGGGAGATGTGGATCGGGAGGCCGCCCACGAATCCGCGCGCGCTCTCCACCGTCCAAGCCTGAGCTTCAAGGGTTTCGGACAGGGAAGCATCGTCGAACGCGTGGCCCTGCGGATTCAACGAATAGCAGACCCCGTCAAGGGCGTTCACGGGAGGACGCGCCCGGTTGAGTTCCGTGAAATACCAATTGGTGCCCGACACGATCGGAATCGACGTGTCATACGCGCCGAGCACTTCCCGGGCCACCCGCACCCACTTCTTCGTTGTCGACTTCTCGGCCACGTGGAAGATCAACCAGCGGGCGATGTCCGGCCTGAGTTTGCTCATCACATCCACGAGCGACTGGAGCTCGGCCCGTGCGGCATCACTCACGAAAACAACCATCTCGGCGGGCACGCCGAGCGCGACTGCCTGTGCGATACCGTGGCTCATCACTGCTTGCCAGGCCGGTTCCACGAGATTAACATCCACACGCAGATGGGATAGGTGCATGAGTCTAAGGTTCAGGATCTCGGATTCTGTCAGCGGAGCCTCGCATCCACCCGCGCCCAGCCCCACAGCCGGGAGTGGCTGCGCGGTATCCGGATCGACGATCACTACGACGGCGTCCGTCTCGTTTGCTCCGATCGGGGTCGCCGGTTCGCCATGAATTCGAACCGTGACGGACTGCTCAATGCGCGTGCCCGCGGCCACCTCCACGGGGAATGGCAAGCCCAGTGGCGTGCAGTAGGTCTTGTAGGACGCGTCCGTCCAGTTCCGCTGGTCCTCCATCTCGAAGACGTCGCCGCTGAACCGGACCTCTGCCGTGACGCCCGGTAGAACCTCGTGGGAGATCGCCCGCATGTTCATGAATGGCTGGTGCGGCGAGATCGCCTCTGGAAACACGCCCTCCTCCACGGTCCCGTCGTCCTTTTCCACACGGCAGGGATTGCCGGCCACGGAAGACGGCGCGTGAAGCACGCAGCAGCCGATGCGGTTCCGATTGAACGCCGACCGAGCTTCTCCGTCGAACGCGAACGTCACCGTTCCGTCGGCCTCGCCGATGATGGTCCCCTTCCACGCGAAGTCGATATAGTGCTCGACGCACAACACGTCGAACGCCACGCGGAACGAATCTCTCTGAGCAACGATCTGGACGTTGGAAACGTTCGGCGATATGGTGTCCCAGTTGTGGTCTCGTACGGCGGCGTAGATACCGCGCAGAATCTCCTGGTCGCCCAACCGGATGTACCGGAGGAACGCTTGAGAAGGCTCGAACGCCATCGTCAGTGGTCCCGCCTTCAGGTGCACACGCGCTTCAGGTACCTCGTCCGTTCCGCGAAGATAGGCTTCTCTTGTTGGCATGCGATATTATTTTGCCGTCCAGGGCGGCTCGTACGGTTCCGACTCCGCGTGGACACTTGGGACTGCGGGTATCTGCTATGAGTTTTGTCAGTCAACCAAGCAAGAGGGGTTGGGACAAAAGTCTCCTACTTGGAATAGTTCCCGCATTGGATTCTCTCGTAAACAGGGTGGACAGGACACCTAGGAATACCTCAAACCTTAGCAACACTCAAGAGGGTGACCATCAAGTTCTCCTCACAAAGAAATCGATCAGGATTCAAGGGCTTTTTTGACTCGATCCGGAGTGAAAGGCAGGTGTCTCAAACGGATTCCCGTAAGGGCTGCCACTGCATTTGCCACGGCTCCACCTGTAATTGGCAACCCGGTTTCCCCGATTCCAGTGGGGCTCTCATTGGAATCAATCAGCTTCACGTGAATTTCTTCAGGGGCATCTGCCATTCGCATGACGCGATAGTCGTGAAAATTCGATTGTTGAACTTTTCCGTCTTTGAAGGTGACCCGCTCTGAAAGCACACTGCTTAGACCATAAATGATCGCACTCTCCATCTGGGCCACAGCATTGTCAGGTTGAACAATGATGCCTGCATCCAGAGAGGACCATAACCTGTGAACCCTTATCTTTCCAGATGATCTCTCCACCGAGACCTCTGCAACGCAGGCCGCCATCGAACCACTGCGTTCGGCAAAGGAAATCCCGATTGCTCGACCCTCGGAAGGTGTTCCTCCCCACCCCGCCAAATCGGCTGCCGTTTCAAGAACCTTCAAGGCTCGTGGTGAATTTCGCATCACCCGCCTGTGGAATTGATAAGGATCAACTCCCTCTGATGCAGCAATTTCATCAATGAAGGATTCAATTGCAAACTTGGTGAAGCCATGGCCGACAGCTCTCCAGTGTTTCAGTCTAACACCGTGGTTCAAGCCGATGATTTCGATGTGCTGATTGGGGATGTCGTAGTAGGGAGTTTTGGCTCCAGAACTCAGCAGACGCCCGCCGTCTCCTATAATGCTGTGCCGCCATGCGATGAGGTTCCCATCAGCATCCATCCCAGCATCAAGCCTTTGCAGGCACATCGGCCGAAAGGCTCCGTATTGAAGATCATCCTCCCGGCTCCAGATCAGTTTAACGGGCTTTCTGACTGCCTTGGACAACTCCGCTGCCTCCACAATGTAGTCGGACATTGACCGCCGCCCGAAACCACCTCCAAGAAAACAGGGGTGCAGTTTGATTTTGCGAGGACTTGTTCCAAGCAGTTTGGCCACCTCCTTGATGGCGCCCATAGGTGATTGTGTGCCAGCCCAAATTTCCGCACCGTCGCCTGCAGGGTTTACGGCAACGACTGCATTAAGCGGCTCCATTTGGGCATGATAGACATGGTCACTTAGGAAATCAGCCGAGTATGTTCTGTGAGCTTTTTGAAGTACTGAACCGGCATCGCCTTTCTGGATTAATACATGCCCTCCTTTTTTTCGAGAACCGGCAACTCTTGCGTATTCTTCCAAAAACTTCTCGCTGTCAAACATTTCTGCACTGGCGCCCTTGCTCCAGTTGACCTTCAGGCTCCGTTTTGCCAGAAGGAGGTCTTCGTAACGCTTACCGAGGATTCCCACTCCATGCTCTAGACGGACTATTTTTTGGATGCCAGACATCGACCTGATCTCCTTTTCGTTGAAACTCTTCGGCCGGTTTCCGTTGACAGGAGTACGCAGGATAGTGGCGTAGAGCATGTTCGGCACTATGACATCCATACTGTACAAGGCACTTCCATCGACCTTTTCAGGAATGTCTATACGAGGCACGAATTTGCCGATCAGCCTGAATTCTTCAGGCCGCTTCAGGCTCATTTCCGGAATCTCTGGAATTTCTTTTATGGTCTTTGCAAAAGAGGCGATTTCTCCATAACTCATTCGCCGGTTTGTGGGCCTGTGAATTACCATGCCTGGTTCTGTTTTCAACTCGGTCAATGGAACCTTCCAGTTTATTGCGGCATTCTTCAACAATACGTATCTTGCTTGGGCTCCTGCCTGGCGAAGTGGCATGAAATACCCGCGTACCGTCATGCTTCCCACAGTAATCATGTGATACCCTCTGCCACCCCACCCTGGCCTACCGTAAATTTTGGGATCAATTGGAGATTGTTCAACTCTGACTTTGCTCCAGTCTGCATCCATCTCCTCAGCAATCAACACTGCAAGTGCAGTCATTGACCCCTGTCCCATTTCAGCGGAAGGATTGAGTATAGTTATCATGCCTTCGGAATTTATCTTTACCCAAACCGTGATATTTGCACCTCTGGACTTGTTGCCTTCAAGAGTTTCAGTTGCCGAAGCAAAGTTGTCGCTTAGGAAACCTCCCAGGGAAATCATGAAAGTTAGACCCCCAGTCCCAGCAATAAAACGACGTCGACTAAGAGCGGGTTGATGGTTCACTTGTGTGTAAGATTTTTTCATCACTTATCTCCCGTTCGCTTCGGTTGCAGCAATTTTAATGGCACGGATGATTCTCAAATAGGTTCCGCAACGGCAGATGTTGCCGTTCATGTAGGCAATGATCTCCTCTCGATTGGGATTCTTATTTGACTCGAGAAGTGCGGCCGCCTGCATAATCTGGCCAGACTGGCAGTAGCCGCATTGGGGTACCTGTGCCTCAATCCAAGCTTTTTGAAGAGGATGAGTCTTGTCTTTGGAAAGGCCTTCTATCGTGGTGACTGACTTTCCTGCCACAGCCGAAATTGGTGTGATGCACGCCCTCATTGGCTGACCGTCCAAATGAACAGTACAGGCACCACAGAGGCCTGAGCCACAACCGAATTTTGTTCCTGTCAAATCCAGATGCTCTCGGAGCACCCACAACAATGCCGTGTGGGGGGGTTGCTCAAGTTCAGTTCTGGATCCATTCAATTCAAATTTGATAGACATTCAATAGCCTCCTTATTCTAGTAATGGGTAGTCTTGCACTTATTTGATAAAAAACACTCGCGAGACCAATCCAGAAGTGGATTTTTTCCGTAATAGAAAACCTGCTGTCTGTTTTCAGCATGTAAAGTCTGATTCCTTTCCAGATTAACATTGTTCACGGACATTATAGGATTTCACCAAATGCTGAAGAGGTTTACAGATTCACCACCCAGCCATTGTTAATTTACTCTCATAAAACACAGATTTCAAAGAAACTTAACTTTGGGCTCCCTCCAAAGTAGTCCACCTGAAGTCCTCCATCCTTCAAGAGGAAAACACTATGAAGAAAACTTCGGGTGTTATGACGGCACCACCCGTTGGCCTGTGAAACTCCTTCACCGGAATCGTGTCCCATGTGGGCCAAACATCCCTTATGAGCTAACGTTCAAATTGGACGGGAATGTCCTATGATCAGTTCAAATTTGAAACATGACCTCCTCTCCGGCATGTTGAAGCAGTTTTTCCGACATACTCCAATCCACCATCAAGGAGGTCTGATGAAGACAGTAAAAAAGAGTGAACCAAAAAGCAATGGAAAAATCGGATGGCAACGCGGTGAAATAGAATTCCGTGTCCACTGTGACGTTGGTTCTGGAGAAGGATCACAGGAGTGAATCGTGACCCGCACAGGTAGCGCCGCACCCGCATGCTCATGCTGAGCCGTCCCTGAGAGGGATTCGCGTGCAACCCCGCTTTTGCACGTGTGCAAAAACCTCCTTCCTCCGACCTTGTTTTTCCTCAAAAAAAAATCACATTTTTCACAATTTTTTTGGATATTTTGAACGTTCGAGGATAAATACACATGTCGCATCGTACACGCCCGAAAGGGGATTGCGTCATATGCCAGACAGCCCCTGTTGTTGCGAAAGCAACCCCATTGAGTTCCGGTACGCCGGTTCGGATCCTGGGAGGCATGGAGCAGGCAA
>Ga0310124_10003369_pt1 | contig 10744 bp, 9 predicted proteins | sample CB11b_AW_Bot5_MG_FD_203507 | JGI IMG/M metagenome (GOLD analysis project Ga0310124, IMG submission 203507) | Marine microbial communities from Western Arctic Ocean, Canada - CB11b_AW_Bot5 | ecosystem: Environmental > Aquatic > Marine > Oceanic | place: Canada: Western Arctic Ocean | collected...
AGTTGAAACTGGCCAACAAGCAGGATGATGACGCGGCATTGATCACGGCCATGGTCCAACACCCGATCCTGATAGAAAGACCGGTTGTGGTCAAAGGCAGCCGCGCAGCTATAGGCCGACCACCAGAGAAGATCCTGGAAATTCTTTAGGTTGCGACATGCTGCCAGGAAATTGCGGCGATCTTCACATCATTCCAAGGCCGTGGCCCCGGCGATGATTTCCGACAACTCCGTGGTGATTGCCGCCTGCCGGGCGCGGTTGAAACTACGGGTCAGTCGCTTACCCATCTTACCTGCCGCATCGGTGGCATTCTGCATGGCAACCATGCGAGCGGTGTGTTCGCTCACGACCGCCTCACCGAAACAGGCAAGCAATTGCGTCTTCACGCTCAGCGGTAGCAATTCGCCCAGCAATTCCTGCGGAAACGGTGAAAACTCGTAATCCGCCACCATACCTGTTTCCTCACTATCAGCCTCTGATTTTCCGTCTTTGGGATCCTGCAATGGCAGCAGCGTGAGAATTTGCGGTGTTTGCCTTGCCGCCGACTGAAAGGACATATATGCCACGCTTACCGAGTCGTACTGCCCTGAAGTGAATTTGTCCATGTACTGGCGGGCTAATTTTTCAATTTCGCTGTAGACCGGCTTATCGCCAAACTGCGTGTGCACAGCGGCCACTGTCCTGCCGGTAAAGCGAAAATAGGCGGCCCCTTTCTTGCCGACAACTTCCAAATCGACATCCTTGCCGCCAGACTCATTGATGTGTTGGTTGACCGCACGTAATACGCGGGCGTTGTACCCACCGCACAGGCCGCGGTTGGATGTCAGCACCAGCAACAGTTTCCGACCCGTACCTGTCGCACGGCGCAGCAGAGGGTGCATCACGGCCGATCCGTCATCGCCATCGCAATGCTTGGCCAGATCGGCCACCAGATCGGTAACTTTTTGTGCGTAGGGTCGTGCAGCCGTCGCGTCGCGCAGGGCTGACTGGAACCGAACGGTGGCAATCATCTTCATCGTCTTGGTGATGCGCTCGATGTTGCCTATGGCCTTCATGCGGCCTTTGATTTCGCGTACCTTGGCCATAGGCGGGACATGATAACGTGCGTGAGGATGTGAGCAATGCCGGGAAGGTCAGCGCCGGCCGCGCTTGGAGCGAAGCTTGCTGCCCAGGCTGCGAGCCGGCAGGTTCTTGGGCAACACGCCACCAGGGAACATCCGCTCCAGTTCGCCCTTGGGTAGTTGCTGGGCGGCGACTGGTTCTGCACGCTGACTCGGGTCAGCCGGCGCATCGCCACGGCGAATTGCATCACGCTCCCGCTGCTCACGCACACCCTGGGGTAACGGACCAGGATTAAAATTGGGATAGTCCAGTTGCTCGATCAACACACCGGTCAGCTTTTCGATTTCTGTCAATAACTGTCCTTGGTCGGGGGTTACAAATGACCATGCCACGCCCTGGCGCCCCACGCGGGCGGTGCGGCCGATACGATGCACGTACAACTCGATGTCATCGGGCAGGTCATAGTTGATCACGTGCGATATGTGTGCAATATCAAGCCCACGGGCCGCAAGATCAGAGGCAATCATGACGTCCAGTTCGCCTTGTCGCATGGAGGCCATGACCGCATTACGCTTCTTCTGGGGCATATCACCGTGAATCTCGCGAACCTTGACACCCTTTTCTCGCAAGTATTCGGTAACCCGGTGCACGGTAATCTTGGTGCGGCAAAAGACCACTGTGGTATCCAGTTTCTCATGACGGATCAGGTGCAGCAGCAGGGTTCGCTTGTCCCAAGGTTCGACCGACAGGTATTTCTGCTCGACCAGTGACACGGTCAAGGCGCCGCTTGCGGTGATGATTTTTTTTGGATCGGGCCGCAGGAATTGCCGGGCCATACGTTCGATTTCGTTGTCAATCGTGGCCGAGACGATGATGGTCTGGTGCTCGCCCTTGATCAGGCCAAGAATCTTACGGATGTCCTCGCGAAAGCCGATATCCAGCATGCGGTCAACTTCGTCGAGGACAACAAAACGAATATTCCTAAAGTGGATTTGGTTTCGAGCTTGCAAATCCATGATGCGACCCGGGGTACCCACGAGAATGTGCCCGCCGTCTTTGACCGACCTAATCTGATCTCCCATGGATTCGCCGCCAATGATGCAAGTGGTGCGGATGGGGGTAAAACGACCTAGATTGTCCAACTCGGTGGCGACCTGTGCCGCCAACTCGCGGGTGGGCACGAGAATTAGTGCTGCCATGCGTGTTTGCTTGTCCGCCTTGTGCAGGATGGGCAACCCGAATGCCGCAGTCTTGCCAGTACCCGTTTTTGCCTGGCCAATGACGTCGCGGCCCTGCAAAGCGGCGGGAATGACCTGGGCTTGAATATCCGTTGGATGTTCAAAACCCGCCGAAGCTACACCTTTTACTATGGTGTCATGCAGGCCCATGTCGGCAAAGGTCACAGAAGTATCGAAAATTTCGTCCATGGTGGCCAACGTCTTGGCAGCACGCCTGTCTGATAGCGGTATCCCCAGCCTTTTTATAAACTGCACCAATCTTAAACCCTGCCTGCCGCAGATACAAACCCATCGGATCAGCAACGCATGTCCGACACCAGTTGGCTGGAAATCAATCTTGAACGCATGGGACGAAACCTTGCAGCGATACGGCAACTGGTCGGGGTAAACATCAAAGTGTGCGGCGTGGTCAAAGCTGATGCTTACGGCCTCGGCGCAGTGCCAATTGCACGGAAACTCGAGGCAGACGGCATCGATATGCTTGCCGTCTATTGCCCGGTCCAGGCGCGGCAACTGGTACAGGCGGGTGTCAGTTGCCCGCTACTCATTTTCATGCCGGTGCGGCAAATGGAAAGCGACGATGCGCTGGCCGTGACCGCCCGGGCCGGCAAACTACACCTAACCCTGCATGACCTACCGCAACTCGAACAGCTTAATCAGATCGGCCGTGCATTGGAATGCATCGTGCCGGTACATGTGCACGTTGATACGGGTATGAGCCGCATGGGACTGACCGCCAGCGAGATGGATGCGATGATGCCTCGCTTGCCCAGATACGAACACGTGCAAGTGGCCGGCCTTTACACCCACTTTGCGGCCGCTGAGAATGACGTTGATTTCACAAGTGCCCAAATGGACCAGTTCGACACATTACTCGATCAGCACGGCCCGGCGCTGGGCGACGGCCTGTGCGTACATACGGCCAACACCTTTGCCGCACACCGTGATCGGCGGTTCCACAAATCCATGGTACGCGTAGGCCTGGGGCTTTACGGGTACGGACCCAGCTTAATGACGGCCAAACCGCGTGTCACCACCGCCGTCACTGTTCGGCCTATTGTGCGCTGGCTTAGTCACCTGGCCCATGTGCAGCGATATCCCAAGGGCGCCACCGTCGGTTACAACCGCACTTTTGTATTAAGCCGTGACAGCTTAATCGGCGTCGTGCCGACCGGCTACGCGGACGGGTACACGCAGGCTCTGAGTAATCGCTCATCAGTGTTGATCAAAACAGACGCGAAGGAACAAGGCGTTGCCTGTCCACTGCTGGGCAAGGTCAACATGGACCAGATCGTTATTGACCTGACTGACGCGCCGCAAACGGCAGCGCAGGTCGGCGTAGTCGTCGAATTGATCAGCGGTGACGCAGATTCACCTTGCGCCTTGCAAAAACTGGCTAGGCTTGCGGACACAAGTTGTTATGAAATGCTGTGCCGATTGTCTTCCCGGTTACCTCGGCGTTATGTTTGATCTGGCCAAAACGATACTTTTGCACAGAACTCGGTGATGGCCCTGTCTTTTACCCACCACCCTAGCCCAACTCCGCCTCAAGCAACTCAATCGTGGCCTGGAGATGCTGCCGGTTGCCATCGTGTTGCAAATCGGCCGGCGTAGCTATGGCCGTTAACAGACGCCGAATCTGCGCCAATCGGGGCCAATCTTCATCGACAGGCAACCCCAGTTGCTTGCGATGGCGGGCTATCTCGCTGCACAGGTGCCGCCCTTCGAGTTGCTGGCGCCGCGACCAGTACAGATGCTCAAAGTACACCGCATCCTCAACCCAATTGCCCGGGCGCGTCAAAGCCAAGTCAATCAGCACCGCCGGGCCGCCGGGCGCAGGGCATCTGGCCATCGCGTTGGCCAGATGCAAGTCGCCATGGCACCAGTGGTCCACCCGGCGATCATTCCACACGCTTAGCCATGACTTGAGCTTACTGTCGGCGGTCTTCAACATTTTTTTCCACCGATGAGCGTCGGGCAACGCCTGTTCACTGACCTTCTTGCGCGCCGTTTGCAGGATCGCCTGCCAATCACGCTGCGGTGGAGGGCTGTCGACGGCAAACTTCTCGGCCGCTTTATAAAATCGGCCGACTGCCTCGATCAACAAGTCAAACTGGCGGCCCTGCCACGCGGCACCGAGTGGGCCGTGGGGCAACCTTTCCATAACGACCCACACCATGTCGTAACCGTTGAGCACCTGCCCGTGGGCATACAGGCGGGGAACTACATCACCGGCAACCTGCAATCGCTCCAACCACAGTCGCTCGGACGGCGGCACGGGCAGTTTGACCATCGCGGGCATGTTGCGTCCGTCGTCATCGCGATATTGGCTGTAACCGGTCAAGGCGCCACCACGCTGCCAGTCTGTGCGGAACCAGTTAATGGCGGACAACCGGCCACCGCAGGCCTTGTGCAATACCGGTTCCAGATTGGCACCGAACGGCTGACTGGTGGTCGGCAGCGAGAGGGCTCGAGACGTGGAAGTTGACCCGGGTTCGTCACGACTGCCGAAAGAATCCGGGCCGACTGCGTGTTCGGGCGTGGGCTGCCCTTTCATGCGATTGGCCCTTGTTTTGCTCGTGTCCACTTACCCTATCCCCGCACACCGCCCATGGCAAGCAATGGGGCGTACCAATACCCTCTATACACTTGTGAGGACTAGTCCAACCTCTAGAATGGCCGTGCGATAGATCAAAAGGACCTTAAACCGTGCGCGACCCACGTCTGGATAAGCTAGCCAAAGTCCTGGTCGAATATGCCACCAACGTCCAACCAGGCCAACTCGTGCGCATTGGCGGTGATCCCGTGGCCCTGCCGCTGATCGAGGCGATTTACGAACACGTCCTGCAGGCCGGCGCCCACCCTTTTGTAAAATTAACGCCTGACTCGCTACAGGACATTTTCTTCGCATTGGCCGATGAAAAGCAGCTGCAATACGTCAGCCCGCTTGCCAAATACGAAATAGAAACGATCGACGTGTCCATTGGCCTGTGGGCAGACACTAACACCAAAAGTCTGTCGATGATCGACCCGGCCCGCCAGAGCAAGGCCTCAGCGGCGCGTAAGCAGATCATGAAAACCTTCATGGAGCGCGCAGCAAAAAAAGAATTGCACTGGACCGGCACCTTGTTTCCCACACTGGCCTTAGCCCAGGACGCGGAGATGAGCCTGCGCCAGTATGAGGACTTTGTTTTCAACGCCGGTCATCTGGACAAGGCTGATCCCGTCACCGAATGGCGCACGATAGAGGCCCGCCAGCAAAAAGTTGTTGATTACCTTGCCGGCAAGAAGCAGGTGCGTTTCTGGACACCCAACGGTACTGACCTGACCGTCACCGTGGACGGAATGAAGTGGATCAACTGCTGCGGGCACGAAAACTTTCCAGACGGTGAAGTGTTCACCGGCCCCAATCTCCAGGCTGATGACGGCGGTGTTAATGGCGTGGTGCGCTATTCGTTTCCCGCCGTCTACCATGGCCGCGAAGTGCACGACATTGAATTGACTTTCGAAAAAGGGCGGGTGACCGATATCAAGGCCTCTAAGAACCGGGACTTTCTCGTGGCGATGCTGGATCAGGACGAAGGGGCTCGCGGTCTCGGTGAGATCGCCATCGGCACCAACTACAACATTACCCGCTACTCCAAGAGCACGCTGCTCGACGAAAAAATCGGTGGCACTTTCCACGCCGCCGTCGGGGCTGGCTACCCGGAGACCGGTAACAGCAATGATTCAGCGTTGCACTGGGATATGGTGTGCGACCTGCGGCCCGGCGGCACCATCACAGTCGATAGCGAAGTTATCCTTCGCGACGGCCAATTCGTGTTCGACGACTGGCCGGGTGGGTAAGGACAATTCGCTCAACACCTGGCGCTTGCAACGATAAAAAGCTCAGCCCAACCCCCACGGAAGGGCGCATTTAACGGTCAAATTATGCTTGTACAGCCCCGGTGCATATCCTTGACCGGCATGTGCCAGACTCCGGGGCCCAGCGATCCAGGCGATTACCATTAAATCGATGTATCGGCAATGGACAGGGAAACGGGTTGCTTAGTGGATTCTTGCGGCAGCCCGGCCGCGCGTAGAGACGACCAGTCTTCGACCTGTAAGTCAGGCGCATTGTCACCATCATGGGCTTTCAAAATGTTGTAGCGGTTGTCGCGCTGGGCGGGGGTAAATCCCGCCGTGCGGATCAGGTGGCAAAGCACCGGTTCGCTCAGGCAATAGGTCGTGCCGGCAGCGCTGACGACGTTTTCCTCCATCATGACCGAGCCCATGTCGTTGGCGCCGAAAAACAGGCCGAGTTGGCCGATCTTCGGTCCCATCGTTACCCATGAGCTGCCCACGGAATGGATGTTGTCCAGTACCAGCCGTGACACTGCCTGCGTACGCAGGTAGTCGGCTGCCCCTGCCATGCGTAGGCACTTGCCGTTGAGCGGATGTTGCGGAACTTCACCAGGAAATACCGGCACATCGCCACTATCGATATCCCATTCTTTCAATCGCCCCAGCGGCGTGTTTTCTCGCTGAAAGGGCCAACTGATAAACGACATGTACCGTCCCGGGTAGTGGCTGCTGATCGCCAGATCCTGAGTGCTGCGGATGCGCAGCATGTGGTCGATGCGGTCGGCCACTGCCTCGATATGGCCGAACATCATCGTCGCGCTGGTGAACATGCCCAATCGATGGGCGCAGGCCATGACGTCCAACCACTGCTTGGCCGTCGCCTTGCCCAGCCCGATGCGACGACGCACGTGCTCGGCAAAAATCTCACCGCCCCCGCCGGGAATTGAATCGAGCCCGGCTGCCTCCAGTCGCCGCATAACCGCTTCCAACTTGGCCTGCCAGACATCTTCGGGCAATTCATGGCTGCGGCCGGGCGCGGTGGTCTCAAGGCCGTCCAACTCAAAGACGGCCACAAACTCAACAAGTTCCGGCGGAGAAAAACCGTGAATATGTATGGTGGGAAATGTTGATTTGAGCTGGCGCAACATGTCCTCGTAAAATTCGATGGGTAAACGGGGATGCATACCGCCCTGCAACAGAATCTGCGTCCCACCGATTGCGACAAGCTCTCGCACTTTTTCGTGCAATTGATCCGTGCTAAGCGTATAGGCGTCCTCGTCGCCCAAATCCCGTTTAAAGGCGCAAAAAGTACAGTTAGCTGAGCAGACATTGGTGTAATTGATATTGCGATCAATCACGTACGTGCGCACCTGCTGGCCATGGATGCGGTTGCACACCTGTGACGCCCATTTACCAAGAGCATGCAGTGGTGCTTCGTTATAGAGTTGTAACGCCTGTGGGGCAGAAAGACGCGCCTCACCGGCAATGACCGCGTCTATATCCACAGTCCGTGCCAGACTTTCACCACGAATAAGCATGATGTTCGGCCTAACCCTCCTGGATCTCCTTGGTCTTGGCCAACACCAACTCATCCACCTGCTTTTCGTATTTCTTGACCAACTCCTGGATATCCTGCTTGGCCTGCTCCACATCGTCTTCGCTGAGATGCTGCGTCTTGCCCTTGAGCGCCTGATCGACGTGCTTGTTGCCATCGCGACGGGCGTTGCGGATCGTGATCTTGGCCTGCTCGCCCATTTGCTTGGTAGAGGTCATCAGTTGATCGCGCCGTTCGACGGTCAAGGCGGGCAGGGCCAGGCGAATCTGCTTACCCTCGGACATCGGGTTAAGGCCAAGAGCCGAGTTCTGGATGGCCTTGACGATCAGTGGCGTCGTGGACGGGTCAAACGGCTTGATCAGAAGTTGCATCGGCTCGGGAATGCTGATCAGCGCCAGTTCCCGCAGGTCCGTCGGCGAGTCGAAATAATCCACCTTGACAAACCCGACCAGTGCCGTCGATGCCCGGCCGGTGCGCATGCCCCGCATCTCGTCTTTAAGATAATTAACGACCTTTTCCATGGCCATTTCCGCTTCCATTGCCGATTCGTCGAGGTCCATTGTTCGCTCCAATCATGCTCAAGCAGGCGGGGCAATACCCTGGGTCACTCGGCGGCCACGTGCGTACCGTGTGCTTTGCCACTGACCACTTCCGCAATGTGCCCCGGTTCTTTCATATTGAACACAACGATGGGGATGTCATGCTCCATGCACATATTAAATGCGGCTAAGTCCATAATCTTGAGTCGCATGTCCAGAGCCTGCTTGAACGAAAGCCGGTCAAACCGTATGGCGTCGCCGTGCTGGTGGGGATCCTTGTCGTAGATCCCATCCACTTTCGTGGCCTTGAGCAGCACGTTGGCGCCGATTTCCGTGGCCCGCAGGGCCGCAGCCGTGTCCGTGGTGAAAAACGGGTTACCCGTGCCGGATACAAAAATGACCACGCGACCTTTTTCAAGATGGCGGATGGCCCGACCACGAATGAAGCTCTCCGCCACAGACGTCAGGTTCAGCGCGCTGAGCACGCGAGCTGGATGGCCCATCTGGTCCAGCCGCTCCTTGAGTGCCAGCCCGTTGATCACTGTCCCGAGCATGCCCATGTAATCACCGGTCGCCTGGTTAATGTGACCGCCCTCAGCCAACGCTGCGCCACGGATAATATTGCCGCCGCCTACCACCACCGCCAATTGGCAGCCGCCGGCATGGGCCGCGGAGATCTCCTGGGCAATGACCTCCAGTTCCCGCCCATCTATGCCAAAGCCACCGGAGGCGCAGAACGCCTCGCCGCTAATCTTGAGCAACACGCGATCGTATTTCGCCCCCTTGGGATCAGAGGCAGGATTGTCAGTTTTTGTCCTTGCCACACGGTAATTGAACGACGGCGCGGCGGTTACGTCAAATGTTCTCGTCGGCCTCGTGTTCTAAACCGAACGTCTCCAGCCACTGGCGGACCTGTTGTTTATCGAGCGTCGTTGCCCCGGATTTATCATCTGGCGACGCCTCGCCTCTGCCGCCCTCTGACAGCCACGACAGTAATTGACTGATAAACTGGTCACAGTCCATCACCTTGGCCCGCCGCCGCCGTGCCGCTTTGCGAATCTGATTGTCGTTGCTGACCACCGTCAGGCGCCGCGGTGCCGAGTCGCGATTGACCAACTCGATAATAACGTCGTCGGCAGTGCGCCCCGGGCCGGCGTAAACTAGTTCCACGCCGTTTTCCGTAGAGTTGCCCGCACGCGGCCCACCGTCACACACCACCACCGCACCACCCGTCGGGACACCGGCGGCAATCAGATGACAAAGCCGCAACTCGCCCAGTCCCGCAAGAGCCGGCGGCATCGACATGTGTATCAGGTTATTGCAGTCAACAATCAGTGCCATGGTTACGTTCTAGAATCTGCATGTCGAGGTACGGGTAAAATTATCAGTCATGACATCTTAGCCTCCCCAATCGGGCAAGGACCTAGTCGAGCCGGTGGCCCACTTCGATCCCAAGTCGGTAAAAATAGTGCCAGCCGACAAAATGGCCGAGAACTGCCCCGCCCGCGTGATCAATCGCTGAGTATACGATTCAACTTGGACTTGACGTAATCAACGTAGTCGATTTGCGAGGGGAACCCCTCGGTTATATCAGCCACTTTTCCCTTGCTGATATACACCGTGTAGGGCACGAGGATGTTGCCTTCGGCCACCGATCCGTACTTGTTGCCTGCTTCAAAGTCGGGGTCCATCAACACCGGTAGTGTAAAACCGTGTTGCGACCAGAATTTTCGTACCCCCGCAACATTATCTGTCTGGTTGACCGCGTAAATGGCCACCGATTGTTTTTCTTTATGCGCCCAAGCCTGAACCTCCTCTAACTTCCTGAGGCCCTCAACACACGGCAGGCACCAAGTCGCCCAAAAGTCAAGGACTACCACGTCCGCTTCCACCTTTGATAAGTCGACCAGATCGCCATTGACCGTCTTGAGCACTACGCGTGGGGCCGGCTTACCGACAATCTTGCGACGTGACGAACCTTTCTGGCTGGCCATCATCGATGCCTGGACATACGACGGATACGCCACCGAATTTTTCGCGTCGAACGTGAAGCGTTTCGGATCGATGGGCTTGTTGTGATTCTTGACCCGGGTGGCGTACCTGATGTGCACCGAAACATCCTGCTGGGCAAAAGCATCGCCCAGATACGGCTTAAAAACCATGGAAGAAATCAGATGCGTTTGGGGATCAATGCTGATCCGGTACTGCCCCTCATCCGTGTCTATGACAAGCGTATGACCATCTGCCTGCACGTTACGCACCGAGCCGTCAACGAGCGTATTAATCGGGTCGGCGGCCAGCAACATGACAAACTCGGGGATCTGGGGCTTGGTCAGTTCCGGAGCCATATCGCTTATGACGCCATACTCCAGGTTGGCCGGCCCTACGCTTTTAACGTGCACCCCGGGCATCTGGATTGCACTAAACTGGATATCCGTCCCGTTGATCACGAGCAACCAGGTGGGGCCGTCCACGAGAACTTTTTTATTATCCCGGTCGAAGGCGAG
>Ga0310124_10003370_pt1 | contig 10743 bp, 9 predicted proteins | sample CB11b_AW_Bot5_MG_FD_203507 | JGI IMG/M metagenome (GOLD analysis project Ga0310124, IMG submission 203507) | Marine microbial communities from Western Arctic Ocean, Canada - CB11b_AW_Bot5 | ecosystem: Environmental > Aquatic > Marine > Oceanic | place: Canada: Western Arctic Ocean | collected...
CAGCGGCTGGGGTGGCGGCGGGCGTGGACGGTGTGTTTCTCGAAATCCACGATGACCCGACTCACGCGAAGAGCGACGGCCAGAATGCGCTACCGCTCGACCGCCTCGAAGCGCTGCTGACGCGTCTCCTGCGGATCGAGGCCGCCGCGCACGAATGACCGCTATGCCCAACACTGACGCCTCCACAACCGCCGCCGTTGACCTGCGGCTCGCCCGGCGTGTGCTGGAGATCGAGGCCGCGGCCATCACGGCGCTGGTCGATCGGATCGACCAGCGATTCGTGGATGCCGTCACGACGCTCGACGCCTGCGCGGGGCGGGTCATCGTCACCGGCATGGGGAAATCGGGCATCATCAGTCGAAAGATCGCCGCCACGCTGTCAAGCACCGGCACCCCGTCGTTCTTCCTGCACCCGGCCGAGGCGGTGCATGGCGATCTGGGGGTGATCCAAGCCGATGATGTCGTGGTCGCCTTGTCCCATACTGGCGAGACCAGCGAGATTCTCCGGCTCCTGGAGACGATCAAACGCGTCGGCGCACGGGTCATCTGCCTGACCGGCGCCCCTGACTCCACGCTGGCGCAGGCAGCCGACGTGGCCCTGGACTGCCAGGTTCGGAACGAGGCCTGCCCGATGAATCTGGTGCCCACCGCCAGCACCACCGCCGCGTTGGCGCTGGGCGACGCGCTCGCGATGACCCTGCTGGTCAAGAAGGGTTTTCGCGAGGACGACTTCGCGGGTCTGCATCCAGGCGGAGGCCTGGGCAAGCGGTTGTTGCGGGTTGACCGGCTGATGCAGACGGGCGAGGACCTCCCGACCGTCCTTCCCGAGACGCCGATGACCACAGTGCTTCGCGAGATATCAGACAAACGGCTGGGCATGACCTGCGTGTCGACCGCGGACGGTCGACTCGCCGGCGTGATCACCGACGGAGACCTGCGGCGGCGACTGGCGCGTGAGGACGGCATTCGCGACAGCACGGCCGGCGACGTCATGAGCACCACGCCGCACACCATCGGCCCGTCCGCGTTGGCGGCCCAGGCGTTACAGCTCATGGAAGCGCACCGGATCACCTCGCTGGCGGTGGTTGACGACCGAGAGCAGTTGCTCGGCGTCCTGCATCTCCACGACCTCTGGCGGACCGAGCTCTTCTGATGGTTGAGTCACTGGTCCTGCTCGCGGTGTTGCTGGCGCTCCTCTCCGGCCTGGCCGCCGGCAAAGCGTGGGAGCGCTACAAGTTGCGTGAGGGGCGCTGGATCGACCGGCGTAAGGCGCGGGAATCACCGCACTACATTCTTGGTCTCAACTTCCTCGTCTCGAATCAGCTCGACCTGGCCATCGAGGAGTTGACAATCGCGGCCGGCATCGACGCCGACGCGTTGGAGATTCACCTCATCCTGGGCAATCTGTATCGCGAAAAGGGACAGGTCACGCGGGCGATCCAGATGCATCAGCAGCTGCTGCGACGGCCGAAGCTCACCAAGCTCGAACACGCGTATATCCAGCTCTGCCTCGCCCTCGACTTCAGACGGGGTGGGTTCGTCGACCGCGCGCTTGAAGCGTTCACCGAGGTGCTGCGATTCGACACGGACAACACCTACGCGCTGCTGAACCTCGAGAAGCTGCACGAAGAACAACATCAATGGGAAGAGGCGTATGCCATCCGCCGCCGGCTGGCAGCCCTGGCCGACCCGGGTCAAGAGCAGAAGCATCAGGCGATCCTGGCGTTTCTCGAAACCCAGCTAGGCCAGAAGTCCCTCCAACGGGGGGAACATGCCGCCGCGGTCTCTCGGTTCGAGTCCGCCGTCGACCTCGACGCCCGGGCGGTCCCAGCCTATGTCAGCCTGGGAGACGTGCGACGGAAAGAGGGCCGGGTCGACGAGGCGCTCGCGACGTGGGAGCGTCTGATCGCGATTGCCCCCGAGCGGGCGTATCTGGTGTTCGACCGGGTCGAGGCGGTGAGCCGCGAACAGGGCGATTCCGAGCGTTTCCCCGCCTTGTGCCGCCGGCTCATTGCGGCGAATCCTGTCGACTGGCGCGCCCGTCTGGCCCTCGGCCGTCATCTGGCCAGGGAGCGACGCCCGTCCGAGGCGCTGGACCTCCTGTTCGACTCGCTCGTCCACAACCCTCACGCGATGGAGATCCATCAAGTGGTCTGGCGGACACTGGCCGCCGTGACTTTCGATGCCGCTCGGGTGCGACGCTACATGGAGCTGACTCGCGAAGCGGTCTTCTATCTGGACCCGCACGTGTGCCTGAGATGCCGGTACCGCAGCACGGAGCTCCTGTGGCAGTGCCCGCAATGCCACGAGTGGAACACGTTTGTCGAGGAGCGCATCGCGGCGGCCGAGGAGGGCGAGGACGACGACGCCTGATCACACACCAGTCGGCCGAGTCGTGCTGACCGGGGGCATCGCCACCGGCAAGAGTTACGTGCTCACCCGGTTCGCCGCGTTCGGGGTACCGACCCTCGACGCCGACGACCTGGCCCACGATGCCCAAGCGCCGGGGGGACCGGCCTGGCAGGCGATTCGAGATGACTTCGGGGCCGAGATGTTCGATGAACGTGGGTATCTCGACCGCCCGAAACTGGGCGCGCTGGTGTTCGCTGACGGGCAGGCGCTCGCCACCCTCAATCGCCTGGTCCACCCCCACGTCCGGGCCGCGATCACCGCGTGGTTCGCGAACCTGGCGCCCGACACCTCGTTCGGCCTCGTGGCCATTCCGCTGTTCTACGAGGCGCCGCGGACGGACGTGTTCGACCACGTCATCGTCACCGCCTGTCAACCGGGCCGACAAATGTCCCGGGTCGTCGCGCGGGGCCTTTCCGAGCCGCAGGCTCAACTCCGCATCGATGCGCAGCTGCCCACGGCGGCGAAGGTGCAACGGGCGGACCATGTCATCTGGACAGACGACACGCACGCGGACACCGACCGCCAGGTCGAGGAACTGTGTCACGCGCTGTCCCGCGTGACCTCGTGGGCGGCGCCCCGCGGACCGAGAGTTACCTAGTAGATGCAATGGGGTTCGCGACAATGGCTGAGGGGCCGCGTGGGGTTCGGGACGCAGCCCCGTCTAGGTGCTAGAGGGCGTGTCTCAATTCTGCGGCGCGGATCGTGTTCGAGAGCAGCATCGTGATCGTCAGGGGCCCCACCCCGCCCGGTACCGGCGTCAGGGCACCGGCGACCTCCGCCACTTCAGGATGCACGTCACCGACCACGGTATGCCCGCGCCGCGCGAGCACCTCGAGTCGGGGCGACTCGGGGCCAAACAACGCGATCACCTCATCGCGATCACGAAGCCAGGTCGTGCCCACATCGATCACCGTGGCACCCGGCTTGACGAAATCACGGGTGACGAATCCGGGCCGGCCGATCGCCGCCACGAGGATGTCGGCGGTCGACGCCACGGCCGGCAAGTCGATGGTGCGCGAATGACACACGGTGACGGTGGCGTGCCGGTGGAGGAGGAGCAGCGCCATCGGTTTGCCAACGATGTCGCTACGCCCGATCACTACCGCCCGTTGGCCCTCGATCGGGATACCGACGCGGTCCAGCATCTCGATAATGCCAGTCGGCGTACCCGACACGATTCCCGGTCTATTCTGGACGAGCCGGCCGGCATTGATCGGGGTAAATCCGTCGACGTCCTTGTCGGGATGAATCGCGACGAACACCCGTTGTTCGGCGTCGCTCCCCATCCCGGACGGAAGCGGCGACTGCACGAGAATGCCGTCAACCGCCTCGGTCTGGTTGAAGCGCTCCACGATCTCCAGCACCGCGTCGATGCCCGCCTCGTCAGACACCCGCTCGAGCACCGCGTGCACACCGAGTTCCGCGCACGCTTTCATCTTGTTGCGCACGTAGGTCTCAGAACCCCCGTCGTGGCCCGCCAGCACGATCCCGAGCCCAGGCGGCCGCCCCGCCGACGCGGTGAAGGCCTGAATTCTGGGGGGAAGTGACGCTCGAATCGCCGCTCCCACGATCTTGCCGTCGAGCCGTTTTGCCACCGTCGCCTCAGCCGTCATCCCGTCCTCGCCTCTCTATGTACTGCCCCAAGCAGGCGCGATCTTATCAGGCGAGCCGGCCGTCCCGATAACGCGCGGTTCCTTGAGTTCTGCGGTACACTTCCCCGCGCACGGAGGGCGAACGGATGGTAACCACCGCTCAGCGAGGCACTTGGGGCTCGAAGGCCGGATTCATCCTGGCTGCCTCCGGGTCAGCCGTCGGTCTTGGCAATATCTGGGGGTTTCCGACCCAGGTCGGACAAGGCGGGGGCGCCGTGTTCGTGCTCGTCTACCTGGTCTGCGTCCTCTTTATCTGCCTCCCGATCATGGTGGCCGAGCTGGTACTCGGACGGCGAGCGCAGCTCGATCCGGTCGGCTCTTTCAGCCTCATCCGACCCGGCTCCAAGTGGTGGTTGGTCGGTGCGCTGGGCGTGCTCGCGGGGGCCGGCATCCTCTCCTTCTACTCGGTGATCGCCGGGTGGTCCGTCGCCTACATCTGGTTCACCGCCAGCGGCGCCGTAGCCGGAGACGCCGACGCCGTCGGGGCGTTCTTCGGTAACTTCACCGCCAACGGCCCGCTCAGTGTCGGGCTGACGCTGGCGGTCCTGACCGCGACCGCCGCGGTCCTGGTCGGCGGCGTCCAGTCGGGCATCGAGCGCGTCACGAAAGTGATGATGCCAACGCTGATCGGACTGCTGCTGATTCTGGCCATTCGGGCGGCGTCGCTGCCAGGCGCCGCGGAGGGCCTCGCCTACTATCTCAGACCCGACTTCTCGCGTATTCTCGACCCGGCGGTCATCAACGCTGCGCTCGGCCAGGCGTTCTTCTCACTCAGCCTCGGCATGGGCGCCATGCTCACCTACGGCAGCTATCTCAGCAAACGTGAGAGCCTCGTCACCGCCGCCTGCTGGGTGGTCGCACTCGACACGGGAATGGCCCTGCTGGCGGGCTTCATCATCTTTCCGGCCGGGTTCTCCATCGAAGGCTTCGACCCCAGCGCTGGCGGCCCCGGACTCATCTTCGCGGTCCTCCCACGTCTGTTCGCGACGCTCCCGGGTGGCCAACTCGTCGGCGCCGCGTTCTTCATCTTGCTCACCATGGCCGCGCTCACCTCAACGATCTCTCTGCTCGAAGTCCCGGTGGCGCACTTCATCGACGTGCACAAATGGACGCGTCGGAAGGCCGTACTCCTCGTGACGACCGGCGTCTTCCTGCTCGCCGTTCCCTCGGCGCTGGGCAACGGCGCCGTTGGGGTACTCGGAAGTCTGCCGGGCCTCGGCGTCGATTTTCTGACCATGATGGGGACGGTCTGGAATGACTTCGCCCTACCGATTGGCGGCCTGCTCACCGCGGTGTTCGTCGGCTGGGTGTGGCGCGTCGATCAGGCCATCGAGGAAGTGGAACTGCACGGTGCACCGTTTCCCGCCCGTCGGTTGTGGAGCGTGCTGATCCGGTACGTGTGCCCAGTCGCGATCTCCGTCATCATCGTGTACACGTTCATGTCGTAGTAGCGTCGACGGACGGTCGTGTCGAGGTGGACATCACAGACAGCCATGGACGTTATCGAACAGCTCATTCAAACGGTCAAGTTCTACGTCGACAGCTTCGGCATCCCTGTGGGCGAGCAGGTGGTCCCGCTGAAAGTGATCGCGCTCTTGGGGGCCGGCCTCTTTCTCACCGTTCGTCTCGGGTTCGTACAGTTCCGCCACCTGGCCCACGGGTTTGCGGTGGCCAGCGGGCGGTATGACGACCCCAACCAACCGGGGGATGTCTCTCATTTCCAGGCGCTGACCACCGCGTTGTCGGCCACGGTCGGCATCGGCAACATCGCGGGCGCCGCCTGGGCCATCCACTACGGCGGACCAGGTGCGCTGTTCTGGATGTGGATGACGGCGCTGCTGGGTGCGGCGACCAAATTTTCCGAAGTGACCCTGGCCCAGCGATACCGGGAAGTCACCGCCGAGACCCACAAGCACGAGGGCACGGTGGCCGGCGGCCCGATGTACTACATCGAACAGGGACTGGGGTCCGGTTGGCGGTGGATGGCGATCTTCTTTGCCATCGCGCTGGGATTCACCGCGTTCATCACCGGCAATGCGGTGCAAGCCAACACGCTCGCCGACACCATGCAGTCGAACTTTGGCACACCGAACGTGGTGACCGGCCTGCTGGCCGCCGCGGTGGTGGCCGTCGTCATCCTCGGCGGCATCACCCGCATCGGGCGGGTCACCGCCGTCCTCGCTCCGCTCATGGCGGGCATCTACGTCCTCAGCGCGCTCCTGATCATTCTGATGAATATCGGGGAGGTGCTGCCCACCTTCGGCTTGATTATGCGGGAGGCGTTCAACCCGACGGCCGGTGTCGCGGGCACCGGAATCGGCATCCTGCTCGTGACGCTCAACTGGGGGGTCAATCGCGGGCTGTTCTCCAACGAAGCCGGGCAAGGCTCGGCCCCGATCGCGCACGCGGCGGCAAAAACAGACGAGCCGGTCTCAGAGGGTGTGGTCGGTCTGGTCGAGCCGTTCATCGACACGATCGTGATCGTGACGATGACCTGCCTGGTCCTGATCATCACCGGGGTCTACGACGATCGCGTCCCCTCGGAGATGACCCTGTCCGGCGGGGACCTCACCTACGTCGCGACCCGACCGGACGGGAGCCTCGTCGAGGGTGAACCACCAACGACCATCCCGGTCACCGATGGCCGGCAAGCCCTCACCGACGGACAGGCCGCCTTCGCCTGGCACGATTTGCCAGTCGAGCGCTTCTTCACGGATCTCGCGCAGACCCAGCCGTTCACCGGCGCCATTGAGCCGGCGACCGGTCTCGCCACCGGCGCCGACGGCACGACCTACGACCTGTTGTACGGTGATGCGCCCGAGGGCGGCGCCCCCCTGACGCAGCTTGGATTTCAGCGCGGACTGGCCCCACTCGGCGACTGGGGCGGCTTCATCGTAGTGCTGTCGGTGATTCTCTTCGCCATTTCCACCGCGATTTCGTGGAGCTACTACGGTGACCGGTGTGCCGCCTATCTGTTTGGCAAGAAGGCCGTGTTTCCCTATCGACTGGTGTATGTCGGTATGGTCTTTCTGGGTACCGTGATCGCGCCGGCCGCGGTCTGGGACCTTGGCGACATCGCTCTCACCGTCTGCATCCTGCCGAATCTGCTCGCCTTGGTGCTGCTGTCGACGAAGACCCGCCACCTGATGGACGACTACTTCGATCGCCAGGCGTGGCGGCGGCAGCCGCGAACGTAGCCGCCGGTCTTCAGACCGGACGGGGCGGGTCTAAAGACCAGCGGCTACGAATGACGACTCGCCTCTAACCGAGCAGGTCGAGGTACTGGCGGACGCGAGCCGACGGGTCGTGGGTAACCAGTAGATCGGAGATGACAGCGACGGCGGCCGCCCCGGCCTCCAACACCGCCGGGGCGGTGGCCAGGGTAATACCTCCAATCGCCACGACGGGCCGGTTCCCTGCCACGGACACCGTCCGGCGCACCGCCTCCAACCCAGTCGCAGGGTATCCCGTGTCTTTGGTCCGCGTGTCGAACACGGGACCCGTCGCCAGATAACTGGCAGGCTGACCAAGCGCCTCTCGCACCTGCGCGTCGTCATGGGTCGAGACGCCAATCACCGCGCGCTCACCCAGCAGACGACGCGCCTCGGGCACCGGCAGATCGTCCTGCCCCACATGCACGCCGTCGGTGCCGGCCAGCATGGCCAGGTCGCATCGGTCGTTCAGGATCACGCACGCGTCAACCGGTGCGGCAATCGACATGACCTCGTGACACCAGCCCAGCACGATCTTCGCGTCTACCTCCGGCGCCCTGAGCTGGATGTGGCGAACCCCGGCCTCGAGGTAGACCCGGGACAATGCCACGGGGTCCCACCCGGCGCGGCCGGCCACCGCCGCGTCGACGATGGCGTAGAGACGAGACGGGAAGACCATCTGTGTCCGCGTGCCTCAGACCGGCCTGAGGAACCGTTCGAGGAACGACGTGGTGAACCGTCCGGCCAGGAAATCCGGGTCGCTCAGCACGCGGAGGTGAAGCGGGATCGTCGTCTCGACTCCTTCGACCACCATCATCTCGAGCGCCCGACGCATCCGCACCGTCGCCTCGGCACGATCACGACCGTGCGTGATCACCTTGGCCACGAGCGCGTCGTAGTGTGGCCAGACCATACAGTCTGCGTGGGCGTAGCTGTCAACACGCACGCCGGGCCCGCCCGGAGCCGAGAAGGCTCGAATCGTCCCGGGAGCGGGCCGACCCGTGTCAGGATGCTCGGCGTTCACGCGGCATTCGATGGCATGCCCCCTCACCTGGACATCAGCCTGGCGAACGGACAGTCCGTCACCCGCGGCAACCCGGACCTGCTCTTTGACCAGATCGACACCGGTCACCATCTCCGTCACAGGATGCTCGACCTGGATTCTGGCGTTCGCCTCGATAAAATACGGCTCGCCGTCGCTGTCGATCAGAAACTCGAAGGTTCCCGCGTTCCGGTAGCCAATCTCCAGAGCGGCTTTGACCACCAAGTCGCCCAGCGTGCGGCGAGCCGTCTCGCTCAGACCCACCGCCGGCGCCTCCTCGAGCACCTTCTGATGGCGCCGTTGCAGCGTGCACTCGCGGTCGCCGAGCTGCACGGCCCGTGTCTCGTCCGCCAGCACCTGAAACTCGATGTGACGAGCGTCGTCGACATATCGCTCCAGGTAGAGACGCGGATCGCCGAACGCAGCCACCGCCTCGTGGCGCGCCACCCCCAGCGCGGGTGCGAGGTCGCGCGCGGTCCGGACCACCCGCAAGCCACGCCCCCCGCCCCCGGAGGTGGCCTTGATGAGCACGGGAAATCCGAGCGCCTCGGCCAGCCGCGCACCCTCACCCGGGTCGTCGAACGACTCCGTGCCGGGGACGACCTGCAGCCCGGCCGCCTGCATCACTCGCCGGGCGCGCGCCTTGTCTCCCAGCAGATGCAAGACCTGGGGTGGCGGCCCGATGAACACGACGCCGGCGGCCTGGCACGCTTCGGCCAGCGAGGCACTCTCGGACAAGAAACCGTACCCGGGATGGAGAGCGTCGGCGCCCGTGATCGCCGCCGCGGTCAAGATGGCCGGAATGCTGAGATAGCTCTGCTCACTCGCGGCGGGGCCAATGCAGACCGCCTCGTCGGCGAACCGTACCGCCAGACTGTCCGAGTCCGGCTGCGAATGGGCGACACATGTGCGGAGACCGAGTTCCCGACACGCGCACACGATCCGAAGGGCGATGTCGCCCCGGTTGGCGATCAGGACTTTCGTCAACATGCGAGACACGATCGTCGGCGCCCCCCCGGACCGGCGGCGGTCCCTACTCGACGGGCTGGCTCCGAATGGCGAACAGGCGGTCACCATACTGCACCGGCTGGCCGCTCTCGACGAAAATCTTCACCACCTCGCCGTCACACTCCGAGGTGATGTCGTTCATCAACTTCATCGCTTCGATGATGCCCAGCACGTCACCGGTCTTGACCATATCGCCAAGGGCGACAAACGGCGCCGCCTCCGGTGCACTGGCCCGATAGAACGTGCCCAGAATCGGCGCCTCCACCACCACCAGGTCGAGGTCGGCGGGACCAGACGCGAGCACCCGTGGCGGTGTGGGCCTCGGCGTGCCCCCAGCGGGTTCAGGCTTGCGAATACGAACCCGCTCACCATCGCGCTCCAGTTCGAACTCCACGAGGCCATGGCGCTGCATCAACTCGAGAATCTGACCGATTTCGTCGAAATCCATACTGTGACTCCGTAGACGCGTGTGTCCTGCCGCGGCCCCCGACGGACTCGGTGTCACACCGCGTTTGGTCAGCGGCCTCACACCACGTGGAGGTCGAGCGGCACGTTCGTCAGCAACTCGTAGCCGGTCTCGGTGACGAGCAGGTCGTCCTCCAGCCGGATACCGCCGCAAGACGGGAGATAGACGCCCGGTTCGACCGTAAACACCATGCCGACGCGGAGGGGCGTGTCGGCCAGCGCATCGCTCGGCTCGCGGTGCTTCCCGATCCGGGGCGCCTCGTGCACCTCGATCCCGAGACCGTGGCCCGTGCCATGGGTGAAGGCATGCGCGAGGCCACGCTCCGCGATCGCTCGCCTCGCCGCGGTGTCCACCTCCACCGCGACGACCCCTGGACGCACCGCTGCGAGCGCGGCGGCGTGTGCCGCCCGCACCGCGGCGTGCCACTCCCTCACGTCATCGTCGGGTGGCCCCAGACTCGCCACGCGGGTCAGGTCCACGCAATACCCGTCAAGCGAACCACCGAAATCCAACAATACCAGGTGACCTGACTCGAGTACGCGGCGGCCTGGGCGCGCGTGCGGGAGGGCGGTGTTAGCACCGGCAGCGACAATAGTCTCGAACGCGGGCCGATCGAATCCGGCCCGCACGATGGCCCGGTCGATGTCGGCGGCCACCTCACGCTCGGAACGGCCGGGCCGGAGTCCCCGGAGGGCCTCGGTCATGACCGGCGAAATCCGTCGCCCGGCATCGCGCAGGATGGAGAGCTCGTCCGGGTCTTTGACCGACCGCGCCTCCTCCACCAGGCCAGTCGTCGGTTGCAGCGTCACGGGCAACGCCGCAAGCGCCTGGGTCAACCACTCGTGCTGGGCGACGGTCATGTGCGTTGACTCGATACCCAGGTGGTCAACGCCCGGCGACCAGTCGAGTTGTCCGATGCAAGCGACAATCGTCTGTTCGTAGGACGATTCA
>Ga0310124_10003371_pt1 | contig 10743 bp, 9 predicted proteins | sample CB11b_AW_Bot5_MG_FD_203507 | JGI IMG/M metagenome (GOLD analysis project Ga0310124, IMG submission 203507) | Marine microbial communities from Western Arctic Ocean, Canada - CB11b_AW_Bot5 | ecosystem: Environmental > Aquatic > Marine > Oceanic | place: Canada: Western Arctic Ocean | collected...
TGAAATTCGTTCGGTAGAGAGTTCTGGTTGTTTTCGGTGTGGTAGGATGTTCTGGAGTGAAATGTTGTCATCCCTTACCGGTGATCGATGGGCGAAAAGATTCGCTCGCGAACCAACCGGAAATGTCAATCTGGGAAAAAGTCGAGATTTGCAAAACAGTCACGGAGGATCGTCACGATGCCCATTCTCGAGGTTCAACGACTGGTAAAAAATTATGGTCGCCGGCGGGTGGTCGATGGTGTTGATTTTGAGGTCGAACGTGGAGAGATCGTGGGGTTGCTGGGCCCCAATGGTGCCGGGAAAACAACCTGTTTTCGCATGACCTGTGGCACGGTCGAGCCACGAGAAGGAAAAGTCTACCTGAACGATGTCGATGTGACAAATTGGCCCATGTACCGACGAGCCAAGGATGGAGGAATGGGGTATTTAGCCCAGGAGTCCAGTGTCTTTCGTAAGCTGACTGTTGAGCAGAATCTTTTGAGTATGATGGAGATGTTGGGAAAATCCCGCAGTGAACGCCATTATCGCTGTGACCAGCTTTTAGAACATTTCCACATCGATAGCTTGCGTAAGTCACGAGCTCAATCGCTTTCCGGTGGTGAGCGCCGGAGGCTTGAGATTGCGCGGTGCCTGGTATCGGATCCAGAAATCATACTTTTGGATGAGCCTTTTACGGGCATTGATCCTGTGACGATCAATGACATTCAATTGATTATCCGGGATCTACGTGACCGGGGTATTTCGATTCTGATTACCGATCATCAGGTTCGTGAGACGCTTGAAATCACGGATCGCAGTTATGTTATTCGGGATGGCAAGGTACTTTGCCATGGGCGCCCTGATGAGGTGGTTCAGCATCCCGAAGCGAGAAAGTACTATTTTGGAGAATCTATGGATGTCGGGAATTCCCGAATTCCTGCGCATCATTTTCAGGCCGATCGAGAGGCCCTGGACGGTGGAAAGACTCCACGTCGAACGGATTCATTTGGGTAGGTCGTCAGCCAAAAACGGCTCGTGTATAATCAATCTCAGCCTGCCAGTGCCGGGAACCGCCTGAGCCTGCCTTCACAGTACTTGAGAAATCGGCTCCAATGGGATTGACGATGCGACAATGGCCCGACAGCTTTGATTCGACGACCATTTCCGTTTTTGTTTTGGCCGTGCTAACGATGGTTATTCTAGGCTATGTATTTGCGGTGATGGACGTGCGGCGTTGGCTTCGCTCGCTACGTCGAGCACTTGTGAAAGTTGTCCATTGTTTTGCAGATTTCCCTGAATGGGCCCACTATGAAACACCGCCTTGTTTACGGGCAATGGGGCTTCGGGCACCTTGTACTGAAGAGGATGTCAAAAAGGCATATCGTAATTTGGCGGAAGAACTTCATCCTGATCGAGGAGGCGATCGACGCAGATTCATGATGCTGCAGGAACATTTTGAAGATGCGATCAACTACGTTCGTGACATGCAACCAACAGGACGAAGCTTCTAATTGGAGAGGTCAGGAGGGAGAAGGATTCTTTCTTGATGTTTCTTGTCGATTTAGAACCGGTAACTTAGACCCTTTAGATTTTAGAATAAAATGAGCGATCCTTATTTTCAAATGTTGTTTGCTGACCGCATTGGTGGTGCTCAATACGGCAAAGGTTCCGAAATTTATAAATTTGAAAAGATCAAGCGAGCCAAGCGGAGTGCCTTAGAGCAATTTCCAGACCGAACGTTGATCGATTTTGGCATCGGCGAGAACGATAACATGGCTCCCGCCAACGTGCGGTCGCGAATGGAATCGGAGATCAGCGACATTGAAAACCGTGGCTATGCAGATAACGGAATTGCTGAATTCAAAGAGGCAGTTGCCCGGTTCATGCACCGCAGATTTCAAGTGGAGCTGGATCCCACCCGGGAGGTGAACCACTGCATCGGGTCCAAAACGGCCTTGGCGATGGTACCAGCCGTTTTCGTGAACTCGGGTGATATCACGCTCATGACAGTGCCCGGATACCCCGTGGCCGGGACGCATACCAATTACTACGGCGGTAGCGTGTTTCGCCTGCCACTGGTTGCTGAAAATCAGTTCCTTCCGGACCTTGAATCGATCCCCAGTGATGTTCGCAAGAAAGCGAAGTTGTTGGTGCTCAATTATCCGAATAGCCCCACCGGAAGGGTGGCGACTCGGGAATTCTACGAAAAGGTGATCGAGTTTGCCCATCGTGAAAACGTCGTGATCGTCCAGGATGCTGCGCATATCATGTTGACATTTAGCGGCGAACCGTTGAGTTTTCTATCAATGCCTGGTGCTCGTGAGGTAGGAGTCGAAATACATTCCTTGTCCAAAGGATTTGACATGATCGGCTGGCGAATCGGTTGGGTTTGTGGCCATGAGCGGTTGGTTCAGGCTTTTTCCGACGTGAAGGACAATTGTGATTCAGGCCAGTTCATTGCGATTCAGAAGGCAGCTGTCGAGGCATTGGATGATGATTCGATTCCGGATCAAATTCGGAAGAAATATCAACGTCGATTGGAAAAACTTGTGACGATGCTCTCGCGTGTTGGTTTTCGTTGTGAAATGCCGGGCGGTACTTATTTTCTTTACACGCCAAGTCCACGTGCTGTTGAAGGAGGCCTCGAATTTAATTCAGCAGAAGCCGCCAGTCAGTTCCTGATCACAAAACAGTCAATCTGCACGGTACCCTGGGATGATGCGGGGCCTTTCCTGCGCTTTTCTGTGACGTATCGGGCTGAGGATGAAGCAGCTGAAGATGCGTTAATGGCCGAAACAGAACGGCGACTGGCTCAGGTAAAGTTCGTGTTTTGAATTCGAAATGGATGCGATGAAATATCCAGCGAAATACGGAACTTGTATTTTACTTGCCATGTTTTGGCTGGTGAATTTTGGCTGCTCCAAAAAGAAACTTCCTGAACCGTCGCTGCAGCAGCAATACGAACAGGCTTTGCTGATTCGTTCCCCTGAGCGCAGGATGTTGCAGTTGATGAAGCTGGCCGTGAGGCAAAGGAAAGCGGGAGACCGTCCAGGTAGCCGGGCATCTTTGGAGGCAGCCGAATCCACCTGCCAGTTAATCGAAAATCTGGCAACACGAATCTCGACACTCTGCAAGCTTGCCCGCGTGCAAGTTTATCTCAGCCAGAAATCCAAGGCCGTCCGATCGTTACAACGAGCGGAAGGTTTGTTGGAACAAATTGTACCGCTTGCCCAAAGGATAGAATCTTTAAGTCGCCTGGCTGATGTTTATCAATCTTTGGATCAACCTGAGTCGGGTGTGGGTCACCTGTTATCAGCGAGGACGTTATTGGACCAAGTTGATGATGAACGGGAAAAAGTGTCTGCTATCTTGTTCGTGGCACGAGGTTATTTCAAATTGGAAAACACAGAGCCATTGAATCAACTCATTGACCAGGTGATTCAGCTGTCTCGCAATGCCAGCCAGCCACGGCAACGGACTGAAATGCTCTTGGAAGTGGCCGGTTGTATCAACGAAATGCAATACGCGGATCGTGCCCTTAAGCTAGTCCAAGAGGCAGCCGAGGCTGCCGGTCGGGTCAACGACGATCTGAGTCGTGCGTATAGCCTGGTAGATGTGGCTGCAGGTTTTGTTGTTGTCGGTCGAAACAATCAAGCAGAGATCTCGTTGCAACAGGCGGAGGAAATTGCCGACAAAATGGTCGGTGATGCGAGTATGAAGCAGGCGTTGATGGAAAAGCTTGCCAGCCAACGTAAGCGACTTTAGAGAAATCGCCCAACTCAGCTGGATGGGGGCGCAGGTCGCCGCCCGTCAATCACTTGTTCTATTGAGTCACCGGGCAGGTTCCAGGAAGCCGTTTGAGTCATTGAAGTCGCAAAGGGAATTCAATTGCCATGATCTCTTCCCGGTTGCGGATGAAGAGTCGATTGGCATGGAGTGTTGGGGTCGTCCAGGCACGACTGTCAAAGAGTTTTGCCTTATGATGGATGATCAGTTCCTTGGGCGAAGCGGTTACCAGCATCAACGTGCCATCCTCCTGCATCGCAAGGAATTTGTTGTCAACCAACAAGATCGCTGCGCGTCCCAGTTGACGCTCCCGCCAGACCACCTTACCGGTCGTCAGATTCAGCGCAGTGAATACCAATGCAGCGAAATCTCCACTTGTACCATAGAGATGATCGCCGATACGGATCACGTTGCTATGGTGAACTCGCATTTGTTGATTGTGCCATAACTCCCTGGCCATGATCTGGTCTGCTTGGCGAGTCAACTGAAGGCACCGACTTCCTTCACCGTAGGCCGCGGAGAAAAAGAGGCGACTGCTGCCGTCCCAAACGGGCGTACTTGCAATATGGCCGCCGATGATCGGGTGTGATAATTGCCACAACAAGCGTCCATCGCGCGGGTCAAGGCCAACGATTTGTTTTTCAGCTACAACGACCAAATGAAATTGATTTTCAAATTGAATTAAAATCGGAGATACATGTGAAATTTGGAAGTCTTGACTTGCCCAGGCGACCGTACCGTCGCCCATACGAAAAGCCATCACCCCGTTACCGGATCCACCAATGGGCAGTATGACGGTGTCACCATAGGCAATGGGACTCGCCGAGTATCCGCGATATAAATTGGTTCCCTGGAAATCAGCAATGAGATTGTGTTTCCACAGCAGCTTGCCATTTTCCAGATCAAGACAATGCAGCAGTCCCGTGACACCGACTGCGAAAATCCGTTGTTTGACGATCAGGGGAGTGGACAGGGGGCCAGGGCCGAAATCCTCGACATTGGTTCCTTCAAGAAACTCAACGGGATAAGCATATTCCCAGACGGTTGTGCCCGTATCGGCTTTCAAGGCAGTGATGTGTTCATGGCCGTCCTTGCGATGCATTGTAAAGAGCCGATCGTTGATCACTAAGATCGTCGAAAAACCATCTCCTAGAGGTCGCTTCCAAATTTGTTTTAACCCCTTCTCCGGCCATTCGTCCGCTATTTGGACTTCGGGGACGTGAAAGTTTCGTTGTGGTCCACCCCACTGGGGCCAGGCCGCTGAAGTGGTCTGTGCAAACAGATTCAGCAGCAAAAAGATCAACGAGCCATGTCCAACCACGAATGAAAACAGTCGAACCTTTGATGTTATGAAAGAATCACGATCGGTTAGTCCAACCTTTTTTTGGAACTCACCGGCTGCTATGAGGAATTGATGATTTTTCATTGAGTTGCGTCATCGGTGCCAAAGGTGATGTCCACCATTAAATCGTGTGCGACTTCTTCCAGTGTGCGGCATAACTGTTCGGCGGAGAGTTGTGGGGGTAGGTGAAGTCGGGCTGTTGCGCGAAATAGAGTCTTACCGCTCATCGGGGCGTTGATGCATTCGGTTTGAAACTGTTCGACGTTGACCTGTTTTTCTGCCAACACACTGGCGATCTGTTTGACGATTCCAGGGCGGTCGCTGCCAACCAGTTCCATCGACAAAGGTTCGACTCGAACCGGTGTTGATTCAACGGGTTGGTTGACATCTTCAGCCACGACGATCGTCAGTCCCTGCAAATCGAGATTTCGTAACGCATCGGTAAGCTTGTCCGCCGACATTTCGTCGACCTGAACACGTAAGATACCGGCAAATTGACCCGACAGGTGAGCCATGCGGCTTTCCAGCCAATTACCGCCGTGAGCAACAACAGTTTGCGCCAGGGACTCGACGAGTCCTGGCCGGTCAGGTCCGATGACTGTGAGAACAAGAGAGGTCATTCACTCATTTCCTTTTTGAGCTTTTGAAGCTGATCATATTCGGAAAGTGATTTATAATACGGATCAAGGGGAAAACATCCCGAAATCATATGGTTACGTGGTGCGGTGGTGCAATCGCTGAAGGTGCGACATACTTTCTTGCGTTGTAATTTTCCGTTCGTCAGAGTGTCGGCAGCTAATTCCGGATACGATAACACCATCCGTCCGTAACCTACAATATCGACCCAGCCTTCCCGGACGACCGCCTGGGCCACGTGCACGAGATAATCCTGCAAATACGAGTATCCGCTGCCCACCAACGGCAGATCGGGCAACGCCTGCTTGCATTTTCGCGTGGCAATTATCTGCCTGGCTACGCTTAACAGTGGATCTTCAGGAGGTTGATAGCCGTCGCTGGGGGGGAAGATAGCGGGCCGTTGAATGTGCGGATTGTAGTAGGGGCTACCACACGACACGTTGATGGAAGCGACCCCGGCAGCTTGTAACTCACCCATCAATTCAATCGGTTCAGTCAAGTCCATCTCGAGTGGATTGTCGGAATTGACTCCAAACCCCAGTTCGTAAGGTAACAGTGACTCGTAATCCAACGGTTCACCGACTTCACGGCTTGTCTTGAAAGGAACGAAGTCAAACACGCTCAAGCGGACGACGATCGTGAGTTCAGGAAACTGGTCGTGAATACGACCGATAATGGTTTTTAACAAGCGAGTACGGCCTTGATAATCACCACCAAATCGACCTGGCCGTCGACGCGCACTGAGGAACTCGTGAAGCAAATAACCATGACATGATTTTATATCGACGAATTGATATCCGACATCATAAGCCAATCCGGCAGCGGTAACATAGTTGTTGATCAAACGTTCGATGTCATCGTCGGTCCAGACGATCGAGTTGTCCTCTGAATCAATTCCAAATTTAGTGTCCAACAGTGGGTGATGGTAGGCAATTCGGGGTTGGAGTTGTTGATCGTCAGGTCGGCAAAAGCGGCCAGAATGCGTCAACTGTAAACCCACCAGCAAGTCATCACATGCGTTTTGTCCGAACCGTTCACGGTGGGCTTTCAGCAGCGTCGACCTTAACTCAGCAAGTCCCTGACGATTGGCAGTAACGGCCAAGGTTTGATTTGGATTGGCGCGTCCGTCGGGTTGGACTGCAGCAGCTTCGCCTCCCCAGATGACCTTGGCGCCACTCAATCCAAAATGACGCCAACGTCTCAACATTGTGGGAGATGGGGAACCATCTCGGTTGGCGTCCCATCCTTCCATGGGATGCACGCACCAGCGATTGCCTGCGACGAGGTTGCCAATTGCGATGGGCTGGGCCAACGGAGAAGACTGTTCACTGGTAAGAATGTCGTCGTCGATCGGCAGGTCAATATCCAGGCTGGCAAGCCGATCCCTGAATTGCTGAACGTTTTTGAACTGGGCTACTTTGGGATAACGATCGGCCATGGGGCACCTGGAAAGTTTGTCAAGCGAAGAGTTGATATTTCATAAAAAGGTACATCATGATGGAGAACTGACGCTTGTCAGGGGACTGGTAGCCAGATGGAATGTGCGTTGTTTACGGCCTTGAAAGAATTGGATGGTTGCAATCCGTCGGGTAGTCGATCCACTTAGGGCAATCACTTTTCCCAGGCCATGTTCTGGGTGACTGACGATCATGCCAATGACGAACGCATTGGGATCGGTAGCATGATTGAGCGAATCGTCATTGGAACAAGGTTGCTTTCCTGAGTCCTTTGTGTGGGTTTCCTCGGACACATCCTTATCGACCAGGTGTTCGGGCATGGCAGGTTCGGTATTTGCCGCTTCAAGCGAAATTTCGGTGTGGCGACGTAAAAGGTCGGCAGCTGTCATGACCGTTCCCGTTGGCAGCGTGGACAGACCTGATGATCGGGCCGATTTTGAGGCAGCGGGGCGCCACGAGGATTCGTCAGCCGGATCGATCTGTTGATATTCCATCTGGTTAGTCAGACGCATTTTGTCACGAGGTAATTCCATCAAAAACGCACTGGGTACAGCTCGACGACGAATGCCTCGATAATCCCGATGGTGGACGTAGCATAACGCCAATTCTTCCATGGCCCGTGTAATGCCTACAAACATCAATCGTCGTTCTTCTTCCAGCTGATCCGGATCATTGCGACTACGTTCGTGAGGTAATATTCCGTGCTCCACAGCTACGATAAACACGACGGGGAATTCGAGTCCTTTGGCCGCATGCATGGTCATCAGGGTCACACGATCGGTTTCGTCTTCCCAGTCGTCTGTGTCGTTGACCAATGCCACCTGTTCCAGATATTCTTCCAGGTGACCGGAGCCAGGGTTCTGTTCGTCGAATTGTCGTGCGGCCGTTAACAACTCCTCGATATTTGCCAGACGTTCTTCGTCTTCCTTGGCATCGGATTCAACCAACAAATCTCGGTAGGCGGAATGGCTCAGGACGTTGCCGATGATTTCTTCGATGGGTGCTTCGGCCGATTCAGCAATCAGGTCTATCAGGGCCACGAATTTAGCCACTTTTACCGCAAGACGTTTAGAAATAGATGCGATGGTGCCGCACCGGCGAGCTGCTTCGAATAACGAGATCCCGTGCTGATTTGCGTGTTCACTTAATTTTTGAATGGTCGTTTTACCAATTCCGCGAGGGGGGCGATTGATCACGCGTAACAAGGCGACATTATCTCGAGGATTGTTCAAAAGTTGTAAATGAGCCAAAACATCTTTGATTTCAGCTCGTTGGTAAAATTCCACGCCACGAATGATTTGATAAGGGATGGCTTGATCCGAAAAGGCTTTTTCCAGCGTTCGTGAAAGGGCGTTCACCCGAAAAAAGACTGCAAAATCACGTGGTCGACGGGCACCGGATGCGATGTCGGCGGCGATGCGTGCGGCGATCGAGTCGGCTTCATCGGTTTGATTTGGATAAAGCGTCAAATCGACACGTGCCCCATCCTTGTTGTCTGTGTAAAGCGATTTTTCCAGGCGACGCTTGTTGTTGGCAATCAGGGAGTCTGCCACATGCAGAATTCGCTTTGTACTGCGGTAATTCATTTCAAGGCGGACAACATGGGCATTCGGGAAATCTTTCTCGAAATCCAGAATGTTGTCCAGACTGGCGCCTCGCCAACCATAGATCGATTGATCTGGGTCACCCGTTACTGCAAGGTTGGGATGTTTGACTGATAACGCTCGAACAATGCAATACTGGGCACGATTGGTATCTTGGTATTCGTCGACCAAAATATAACGATAACGTTCGTCCAGGGATTCCCGTAGCTCTGAGTGATCGCGTAGAATGCCAGCGACAAGCAGCAATAAATCGTCAAAATCGACGGCGTTACAAGCCAGCAGTCGCTGTTGATAAGACGGATAGATTTCGGAGACGATTTTGCCTAAAACGCCGTGGGCCTGATCGGCATATTCCTGGTACGTGATCAAGTCGTTCTTGGCCTGGCTGATTGCCCGGGCCAATTGTTCAGGCGATGTCTGTCGACAAGGGACGTCGGATTCGTCAATAACGCGGCGCAGTGTCTTATGACTGTTTTCGGTGTCATAGATGGTGAAATTTGGTTCCAGGCCAACCCATGAAGCGTGTTCACGCAGTACATGGGCGCAAAAACGGTGAAAGGTACTCAACCAAACACCTTGACTGGCACCCTGCGTTTCGAGGCGTTGACGCATTTCGTCAGCCGCTTTATTGGTGAAGGTCAGTGCTACGATCTCATCACCGAAAATGCCTTGTTGCAAAAGATGAGCAATCCGTCGAGTAACGACACGCGTTTTGCCGCTACCGGGGCCTGCTAGCACCAGGAGCGGACCATCGACATGACTGACTGCTGCAGATTGTGCAGGTGTGAGATCTTGGAGGTAGGAACCGGACATAAAGGAAAATTTATTTAAGACATCGAAAATTGTGAACGCCTGATTACAAACGGTAGTTGTCTTTGGGGTGAGATTTAAAACCCAACGATTTGCAATGGTAGACAATCAGGTGAATGACCTTTCCCCGATTGTGCCCCATGTTCCTTTTAGTTTTATTTTCCATTAAAAACGGCAGACTAGGAAGACAGGGAAGTTCTATTTACCGGCGGTGATTTTGGTGGTCTGATTCACCACGCGGGCGAGGCAGCTCGGTCTTTGATCGTACACAAAAAAATTTCCCAGGGTTCCATTATAGGTGGACTCTTAAAAGCCGAACACAGCGCAGCGAGCCGACCTGAGCGATTGCGGTGTTGGACCGGTGGTCACTGGAAAAGAACTTGTTATACTACTTGCCTTGTAAGCGTGGACCATTGATCCGACACGTGTGATTTCGATGGAGCGAACGCCACGCAGACCGCAGAGCCTTTTGATTGGGGAGGGATCCCGCTATGTCGACGACTCGAATACCATTGAACACTGTTCTTGATCAGTCGCAAGAGCAGAATGAACGACTCGAAATGAGTACTGCCGAAATTGGGCTTTCGGTACGAACGACAAACTGCCTTGAGGAGCGAGGTATTTTTAAGGTGAGCGATTTATTGAATTGTACCCGTGCCGATTTGCTGAGCATTTCAAATTTTGGTGCAAAGACTCTCGAGGAGGTTTACAAATCCCTGGAAGGGGTCGGATTCTTTCGGCCTGGACACGAGTCATAGCCAGATAATCAGTGACGCGTGACACCTGACGCGGGTCACCAACATACTTCGCCGTTCCGGCTATCCGTGCTGGGCATCATTCGTCCAAATGATAGTGTAGCATAGGAGCAGGTGTTGTAGGCGGAGAGGTAGAGATATCTCGTGGTGCGCTGGATCAAGCCTTGGAGTAAAAAGCGCGGTGATCGCCGCACGGGATCACGTCTCTTGGGGCGTCTTGGCGAGGCGCTGTTTTTCGCTGCGCTCTTGGTGGTGGGGTTCACCGCGCTGTTATTTCTTCTGGTGATGTATCAGTTAGGGCGTTGGCCGGCGGATGTGCCGCTTTTGGGGATTGGGTTGGGGATCTTGGTGCTGGTTGCTTTTGTGCTGGTAGG
>Ga0310124_10003375_pt1 | contig 10741 bp, 7 predicted proteins | sample CB11b_AW_Bot5_MG_FD_203507 | JGI IMG/M metagenome (GOLD analysis project Ga0310124, IMG submission 203507) | Marine microbial communities from Western Arctic Ocean, Canada - CB11b_AW_Bot5 | ecosystem: Environmental > Aquatic > Marine > Oceanic | place: Canada: Western Arctic Ocean | collected...
CGCACAAGATCCCTCGCGGGTTTAGTTATGGATCTATATGAGGAACAATCAACTCACTCTTTAACGACGGCCCAAAAATACAAAATCTCGCAATTTGCGGGTGTCGAAATCATGCGACGACTAATTGGCGTTGCACAGCTTCCACTTGTTTACAGCATTGAACAAAAACGAGTTCTCCTTGCTCAATCCATGGAACTTGTTTTATCGGCGTCCAGTCTTAAACAGCTATGAAATCAGCGTGCGGCCAGCACCTGGTGGTTTCGCGCAAGATTGGATTGTGTTTTCGGCACGACATCCATGTTAAACCCTAAACTAGACATATTTTCGGCAGCGAAGATCGTTGGATATATCGCCGAGACATGGAGTCGCGTACCAGCTGGTAACAGCATTGGTTTCTTAAGCCAGTGCCGTGTTCGCCAGGCTGCTCTTGGTTGAGCTAATCGGACGATCGGCGTACGTTTTCCAGTTGGCAATATCGCCTCAAGCTGCACAAACAAGGGCGAACTATCGATTTCTGGTATAAGTGACAGAAGTTCAATGGATTCATCGATTATCTGGTCATAATTAACAAACATTTTCGACGTCGTATCTGCTGCTCCGGAAATACCAACGGCTAACGATTTAATCGGCGTCAGGTCCAACGCGTCGGAAAAATGCATCCCTACAGCAGTGCGATCTTCAACCGTAAGACCTTCATCAAGCCAGGTCTTCTTGTAATGAATCCGAGCTACAAGGTCAGAATCAGCTGGAAGATAGTAGGCTAAGCCGAGCTCGGTTTGAATGGCACTTTGACCAGCCACCCAAATACCAATAATCTGTTCGATTGGAAATGAAGGCTCAAGCTCATCCATGACAAAACCTAGAGCCTCGTCCCCGGCATCCAGCGTCCTGGCGCGGTCGGTTGTATCAACATAAACCTGCACTGATCGCACAATTGATGGATTACCTGGTCGCACATCGACGGCAGTCACCCAGCGCTCTGCTTGGCGCCCTCCGTTTAATACGAAATAGTGTATGGCTTCACTCGTCGTAGGATCCATTGAGAAATTCTCTGGGATCTCCAACACAAGAGACGGCTCTCCAAGGTTCCATGTCGACCCTGTTGAAACTGATTCGACGCTGTTTAACTCAGGGCCCTCCGGCGTGCCGCCATTCGACCAGTCCACCAGGACATTGAGTTCATGAGCTGTAAGCGAACTACGATGCTTAAACACGCCAAATCCATCTTCTGCAGACCATGGCGGCATGCTTAAACTGATAATTTCTTCCTTAATTGATTGGGCCCAAGGATAAGCATCTTCATAGGTAAGTAGCGACATAGGGCCAACCCCGTTTTGTGAATGACAAGAAGCACAGTGCTCAAGAAAAATGGGGTAAACGTCCTCGCCATAAGTAAATTTTGATGAGATAGGCTTGTGTGCGCGGGGATTAGACACCGCAACAACAAGCAAGATGATAGCAACCATCCGATAAAGCGTCGGCATGTATCTGTTCACTGTTGAATCATTCACAGGTTGATTCTTGCACTACGGAAACTCATACGCGGCCTGCAGGTCAATGACGGCTGTGGCAAAAATTGAGTAAGCTTCCTGGATTAGTGGACGATTTCCTAAATCTCCGTACCAATCCAATAGCCAAGCGGACCGAACAAGTGACTTCACAGCTAATGTCACAACTACTTGACGATCAGCATCCAAGTTAACCGTGTGAGATCCCAAACCCAAGGCAAGTTCTTTCGCTTGAAGTGCCGGTATGTAAATCTCCGTAAACAAACCGCTTTTTAACAGCTTTTTTATATCTGAATCCCGATTCGCGATCTCACTAACAATGGTCTCAGGATTCCCTGGAATCGTCACCGCCAAGAGCGCGTCTATGCGACTAGGCGACAGTGCCGCACCGGAATCTGAGTCAGACAGAGGCGGACTACCTAGATTTAATTCTGAGCTTGTTAGGTCCGCCTTCTCTTGACCATGAGAGGTAAACACAAAATCAAATCGATCTTCTATTGCATCACTGTCGAATCGAACTTTCGCTACTACCTCCAGCGGCAACTCCTGATTACCTATCTGCGCTTCTAAATAAAAGCCGTCGCTTGAAACCGCTAAGGGATAGGCTACCACTTCACGGACCTCATTTGCCTCTAGGTCATATGTCTCTTCCAGTACTATTCGCCCATGAACCGTTTCAGCGGACATTGGTTGTGAATAGTTGTCATAAACATAGACAGCTATCCGTCCAGCGCCGGAGTAAAGTGCTTCAATATGATGCCAATTGTCTGGGGCCATGAAAAAAGCACCGCCGTGTTTCGGCGCATGGTCCTCATGAGGAAGGGGAGACAACCTCTGAATCAACCTTGTGGCTCTATCAATCGGACACAGCCCAGGACTCTGTGAGTTTATTTCAGGATGTTCCGGACAAGTCCATGCAAGGCTGAGATTCATCCGAACCAGTCTTTCGCCATCTATCGGACAAACCCCTTCACTTCTTTCGAAGATTACGGAATGCACCGGACACGTCCATGCCACAACTCGTCTGGTTTCAACTAGACGCATGTTGCAAATTGGGCAAGGCGTATCATCATGCAACTCGTGCACCTCTGGATGCATCGGACATGTCCAGCCAATATTTGGAAGGGCAGTCTCATCCATAAAAGGATTTGCGGCGCTTCGCAAAATCGCTGGAGCCGACTGTTGAACGAATGCAGATATTGGAAGAGTTACGAAACAAAGAGAGACCGCAACGCATAACACTCTCAGGCGTCGATTACACCAGCGATCAATGCGGCCTGCTTCATGGGAGACCGAGGCGAAGGTCTGTTTCACCATATTTCAACCTGATCATATCAATGACCAAGTCGCCTTCAAACCATTGTTTTAATTAGATTTTCACAAGCGCTACGGTAATAATCTGCCTGAAGTTGACAGAACTAGGGCTCAGGGCTGACAATTCGTTTAAGATATCCAGCAAATGGTAGATTGTTCAAGGAATCTTGATCCATAATGTTTGCACTCTGGCAGCAAGAAAATTAGCCAGTCGAACAGGAGAACTATTCGATGCCTAAAAAGATTAATCGACGTGACTTTGTTTTAACGACTGCGGCAGCGGCCGGTCTAACATCAACGACTTCGGTGGCTGGTTTCGGACGCGCCCCTGCCATTCAAGCAACAGCCGTCAAGCCTGTGGTAATCGCTTCAGGTAATGGAAACCGCGTTAAAAATGGTGGCACTGAGACTTGTGTGGAAAAAGCATTTCGCCTCATGACGAGTGGTGAAGATGTTCTCGATTCACTCATCGCCGGTGTAAATTTAAATGAACTCGATCCCGAGGACGGCGGAGTCGGCTATGGGGGATCACCAAATGCTGATGGAATAGTGCAACTAGATTCCTGTTGTATGCATGGGCCAAAAAAGCGAGCGGGTGGAGTGGCTGGCATCGAAGGAATCAAGGCACCCTCCTTAGTAGCAAAGGCGGTCATGGAAAACACCGATCACCACTTATTGGTCGGCGCAGGTGCACAACAATTCGCTCGAAACATGGGTTTTGAGGTTCTCGATGATTTAAACACAGACCGTTCGAGAGAGCGTTGGCTTGAATGGAAACGACGGACGGACCCTGGTCACTATCTGAATCCTGCTGAGAGAGTGGCCCTTGGATACAAAGTGGGTTTGGAGATGATGGCCGAAGGTTTGGTGGACGAACATGATTTCTTTGGCACAATTAACTGCGATGGCATTAATTCAAAGGGAGAAATTTGTGGAGTGACCACCACGAGCGGTCTGGCATGGAAAATTGCAGGCCGTGTCGGCGATTCCCCAATCCTTGGTGCAGGCCTCTATGTAGACGGTTCTGTTGGTGCTGCTGGATCAACCGGACGAGGCGAAGCAAACCTATACAATCTAACCTCATATTTGATTGTGGAAAATATGCGGCGTGGGATGCATCCAAAGGACGCTGGCATGGATGGGTTGCAACGTATAAAGGACAACACAATTGAACAACGACTGCTTAACAGTCGCGGTGAACCTGCATTTGGTATAAGTTTTTATGCCTTAAACGCCAAGGGCGAGTACGCTGGCGTCTCTATGTATGCCACCGAACGGAGTCGATACGCTGTCTGCACTGAAAATGGGGCTGAATCCGCGCCCTTAGAACCGTTACTCAGCGGTAGCGCAAGTGATTAGCTACCATTAATTAACGCTGGTAATGTTGTTTCGTCGACTTCCTCATGAAACCAATGCATTCATGAGGTCTCTTCTCCTGACGATCGGAAGATAGGGTGAAAATCTACAACCCTTCCGAACTCCCAGTTGAATCTTGTGACCCTGTGCACTTCACGGGTTTGGCGAAGCTAACTCGCATGACGGGAGTCAATGCGGACCCGACAGTCAACATCTACCACGTTTGTTTTGAGCCAGAAAGCCGAACGGATTGGCATGCCCATACAGGAATTCAATTACTTGTCGTTATTGAAGGCACCTGCCGCATGCAAGCCTGGGGTGAGAAGCCTTTTTCAGTTCCTACAGGTGGCATTGTTCAAATTGATCGCAATGAGAAACATTGGCACGGGGCCGACAAGAACGGTGGCATGATGCATATTGCTATCAATATTGACGGAACTACCGAGTGGCTTGAAAAAGTATCGGACGCGGAATACAAAAACTAACCAGCACTATGGAATCTCGTTTGCGCTAGAATTACGCGTGCTGCCCCAACCTTCATGGAACAAGGTTGATGAGATACGTTCTGCCCGATAAACGTGCCAGCCTCCAGTAGCGGTGTTAGCGTCAATCGTAAGGTCAAAGACTGCTTCATTTGGAACAAAGCCTTGGGTTAAAAATGGCACGATCGTATTAATCCGTTTAATTTCCATGATCCGTGCTGAACGGCGGACATCCAGTCCAACACCTTCAGCTCTTCTCCCATCCTGTGCCGTCAGAATGCCCCCATGGGTAACGAGGACGTTTTCGGTGCGGGGAAGCCAGTCAGCATCGCTAATAAATGAGGAGTATATTGCGTCTTCGCCAGGCCCACCATATGACCATACTTCTGACACTTCCATGGTTATCTCGTTGATTGAATATTCAACTGCACGACTATAGCTGTCTTCTGGTTTCTGCGGAACATCAAACGGACGTGAACGGAAATTTCCGTTATCGTAAAGCAAGAGAGTCCCACGAGGTGTAATCATAGGAGCGTGTTGATGATAGGGCCACTCCATATCTTTATTAGCCGCATAACGACCCATCCCGACAAACTTAACTGGCGCAAGCAGACGATCCGACCAGGGTTCTTGCCAGCCATCAGGAACACCCAATATCCATTTTAACTCCCCGGTATCCAAATCAACCTTTACCACCGCATCTTGGGTTCGACTCGACACAATCACTGAATGGTCTCGCTCATCGTAAATAATTGCATTCGCATGCATCCAATCGCGCAGAACCCCGGTATGGTTTTCTCCAAACACTGGCTTCCAAAAACCAGGGTCTAAAGATTGATAACCGAAGCGATGAGGATCAAGAATGTCAAGAAAACTCCAAGAATGAACGATGTCGCCGTCAGGTGTAAATTCAAGAATCACATCTCCGACCACAGTCGCGGGCTCACTGGGCGCGTCTGGATCTTGCTCACTTGAAGGGTAGTCATCAAAATCTCGGAGCTCAGCTCCTAGAGTTAAAAAGTTTCCGTTTGGCATAACAGATACTTCATGATGAAACGTTTCTGTTTCCACCGGTATGCTGTCTTCGGGAACATCTTTTGCCACACCCGTGGAATGCCAACGAGAAACCGTATTCCCGAACATGTCGACTTCAACCAACATGCCATATTTCGAATTCATATAGAGAATGTTTCCATTCTCCAGCTGTCGGGCATCAAGAATCGGGAAGCCAGCCTCGTGGAACCATACGACTTCAGCTAGCTCATTGATGATTACGAGGCTACCGTACTCAACATCTCTTCGATCCTCATACCAATGCATTAAATTAAACAGAGTCAATCCTGGTTCCATCGCAGACACATTTGACGCTGTGACTCTTATATCCGGAAATGGATCTGGAAGCGGGATGGGGGCCAAGATGAAAGGACCAGCCACAGAACTATTCTCTGATTCATCAATCGCATACACAACAAATGAATGCTCTCGCCCTGGACGCAATCCAAAGACGGGGATCTCGTGGCTCCGGTCATAATCCGGCTCTGCGTCTAGGCTCCAGCCATTAGTGCCGTCCGAAATATCAAGTCGGATGCGAGCTGGTTCATGTGTTAACAATGTGACGATTGCAGCTAACGGCGTCTTCTCGTTGTCGGTCTGCTTAACAGTCACGTCACGAATCACAGGAGCTACCTCATCGGCGCACCCCGCTAGAGTTAGGGCGACCAAGATGGGCAGAGCTCTACGTATTGTCACTAACGAACGAATCATCAATGTTCTCCAGAAACACGCTCACTGTTTAATAAAATAGTGCAGGCGGCAGAGGATACACAAGCTTTAATCCAATATGTTCTTCAGAACCGGTGTGTAAAGACAAACTTGGCTGCTCCTCGGCGATCTTGTGTAACAAAGCGATCGAACTGATTATCATCAAGCCAATTATGTGTATAGATCATAAAGAGATCGTTCCCAGGGCTGACAATCCAGCGTAATCGAGACTGCCACCCCATGAGATCACTAACGGAATCGAACTGCACGTTATTAACCAAGTACAACCAGGGACTAAACTGGGTGTCCACCACCAAACGATGCAGAAAGGTATCAAACCGCCCCTCATTTAATGAGATTCGATTCCATTCGTTGTCAAAATTGACAGTAACGCCAGGGCGAGGGCGAAAACCAAGGCGAGCCGTTACTTCTTTACGGGTACCTGAAAAAAACGTGCCGGCTTCTAAGTTCGTTTGGAAAGCAAAGATTCGGCGATTGGCGGTGTTAAACGTAGCTTTATACCGAACGAACTGATAATCCGTACCAGCCGGTAACACAATCCCTGGACTCATCTCGAACGGTCGCTCAAGTCGCTCATAGGTCGGGATGACTTCTAGGCGAAATCGTTCTTGAGAGTGTAGATTCACGTCCAACAGCATGACGTTTAATTTTCTCGTAAGAAGCCGATTGCTGACGTCGGTTCTCACATCAGCATCGACCCCAAATGTTAATTGCCTAATCCATCGATGTTGCCTCGGGCGAGGCGCAAACATAAGTCGCGGCCCATATCCCCGAAAGCCCCTACGGCGAGTAAACCCAATCGCTGGATTGTGATTATCCTGAACCTCGGTAAATGAGACTCTGGCTTCCCAGCGGTCATTTGGATAGTCAAGCCTCAGGCCATAGGCGAGATTGTTGCCAACCGTCCCGACGGGGTTCGTATTCCACAGAACAAATCCATTAAACTCTAAATTCTTAGATTTTTGAAACTGTGATGTTGCTAGCCGAAAATCCACTCCGGCCGTCTCAAAGGCAATTGAACCCGGTGTGCTCGCGTGTCGGCGACTGTAAAACATGCCAACGTACGACTGCGTAAACATACGTCGTTTAATTCGCATAACCGTAAAATCTTCGGCAGGAGCGGAGCCCTCGTCATCAGTACGAACGTGTAGAAAGCCGACATCTTGCTTCCCAAGCTGACCCGTCAATTTTGTACCGTAATTGATCTTCTGGGGAGTGCCGTCTGTATGTAAGCCGATTCGTCTACTGAAAAATGGCTGCACAGACGCAGCATTGGGTTCACGATTGTCACGACCCAAATAAAAATTAAAGAAGGTCGCTCCATCGAGGAAAAAATCACGCTTCTCCGGAAAAAACAGTGGAAAGCGAGTTAGGTTCACAAGACGCTGGTCAACTTCCGTCTGAGCAAAATCAGTATTAACTGTTAAATTCGCACGAAGTCCAGGCGTTACGTTATAGAACAGATCTACTCCAGCATCAGTCGTGCCAACTAACGGTAATGGCACTTTTGCACCCGGAGCATCGAACCCAGAGGTCGACAAATAAGGTTTCACGTCAAGGCCGAAACCTTGACTAACTTCTGACAAATCAAGCAGAAGCAAGCCAGTGTTCGACAGGCGACGTAATCCTTGATTGCGCATGTGTCCCGTCCAAAGATTTTCCTCATTCTTTCGACGTATCGTCCGTTGAAAATTCACCCCCCAAGCCGTTCCGTTAGGATCGAAATTCAGCGTTCGAAATGGTAAGGCGAGTTCGATGGTCCATCCAAGATCACTTCTCAACACCTTAGCGTCCCAGATGCCATCCCAATTTCGATTGCCGCCACCCGGAGCCATCAAGGAATCAGCCATCAGGCCGGATGGATTCATCTCAAAGAAGTATCCAGTTTGTCGATCCAGGAAAGTGTCCATAACCCACATAAAGCGGTCGTCAGCCCTCAGATACTCGTCACGCTTCATCGTGTTGCCAAGCATCTTTTCCGGTTCGGAATCAAAGTTGTAGACGCCCATGTACAAGTTGTCTCGATCAAAGGCGAATCGAACTTCTGTCCGTTCTGTTGGGGTTCCACCAAAATTAGGGTCTTGTTGAATAAAGTCTGTTCCAGGTCTCGCACGTTTCCACGCAGGTTCGTCGAGGATGCCATCTAAAACAATGGTCTCGCCATCAAGAAGGGCTTCAGCGGTAATTGTTCGACCTGTCGGCTCTTGAGTTTCTTGTGCCTGAACACCTGAAAAGGAGGTGCAAAGCGCCACGAGGGTCAGAATTGTGCCAGCTAATATCATTTTTTGGAAACCAACTAACTCATCGCAGATAACTACAGGGAAGGGAGATTTGTTTACACAAGCCAACCTTAATGATTATGATACGACGGTTTCACGGTTTCGGGTACGAGGAGCTTTCTATGACAAAATTTAAGATCCCTGCATGGCTAGTGTGTCTTGCGTTGTTCTCTACCGCAACTATTGCAAGAGCACAGCAAGAAGTTGAAAATCCGTTTACGTCAGCCCAAGACGTCTCAGCGGGCATGAAAACATTTCTCTCGCATTGCACCACTTGCCACGGACGTTCTGGACTAGGAGACAGAGGACCTAATTTAACGCTTGGTTCTTTCCGACATGCCATCGACGACGCATCCATGTTTAGAGTTGTCCGCCGTGGAATTCCCAATACAGATATGCCAGGTCTCTATATGGGTGATACATCGATTTGGCAAACTGTCGCGTATATCCGTACGCTCGCTCAAGGGCAGGGCAGTGAACCCCTGTCAGGCGATCCAATAAATGGAGAACGCATCTTTTATACACAGGAAGACTGCGCACAATGTCACACCATAAATACGAAAGGTGCTGGAGGAGCGCCGGATTTGAGCAATATCGGTTGGCAGCGATCACTCGCATATTTACGGAGCTCTCTAACCGAACCCAACGCAAACGTCGATCCCGAATGGTGGGGGATTCGCGTTACCCAGACGAACGGAGAGATAACCAGCGGTTGGCGCCTCAATGAGGACACCTTTTCAATTCGACTATTAGACCCAGACCGAAATCTTCTGTCATTTAATAAAGATGAGCTTTTAGCGTTCGAGCGTTTAGAGGACTCGCCAATGGCCAGTTACGAAGACATCCTAAGCGAACAGGAAATGGACGATCTCGTCGCTTTCCTGTATTCACTGGGAAGGGGAAAACCGTAATGCAATTACGACTCTATAAAACAGTTGGATGCGCCTTGCTTCTCTGGGTTTACCCAGGCTATGCCCAACAACCGTCCACGCCACTTGGGTCACCGGTGACAAGTGAGCGCCTTCTAAAAGCGAGTGAAGAACCAGAAAACTGGCTAATGTACTCCGGTCAGTACAACAGCCAACGGTATAGTCGTTTGACTGCAATTGATAAAAGCAACGTTAATCAACTTGAAGTGAAATGGGTAAAACAACTTGAGACTCTCGCCGATGTCGAAACAACACCCCTGGTCGTCGATGGAGTCATGTATCTTACGCAGTCCCCGAGTAATGTCTTCGCTCTAGATGCTTCGACCGGAAGTCAATTCTGGACCTATGAACATACGTTGCCCGAAAAATTGTCGCTGTGCTGCGGAAGACAAAACCGCGGCGTGGCAATTCTTGGGGAAACACTATTTTTGGGAACGTTAGACGCCAAACTTATTGCACTGGACGCAAAAACGGGTGCGGTACAGTGGGAGGTGCAGAGCGCCGACGCGGCAACTGGTTATAGTAAGACTGCCGCTCCACTCGTGATTGGGGATAAGGTCATCAGTGGCATTGCAGGTGGAGAATACGGCATCCGTGGATTTCTCGATGCCTATGATGCGAAAACTGGCGAGCTCGCATGGCGGTTCTACACGATTCCTGGAGAAGGAGAACCGCACAATGACACTTGGGAGGATGACTCCTGGAAGACGGGCGGTGCGCCTACGTGGATCACCGGGGCATACGACCCCGAGTTAAATCTTGTGTACTGGGGCACGGGAAACCCTGGACCGGACTGGAACGGTGAAGCACGCGAGGGCGACAATCTCTATTCGGACTCCGTCGTAGCACTGGACGCCGATACCGGAGAATTAAAATGGCATTTTCAATTTACCCCACATGATGTGCACGACTGGGATGCGACACAAATTCCTATTCTCATTGACATCGAGTTCGATGGGCGCCCACGAAAACTCATGTTATTTCCTAATCGAAATGGGTTTTTTTATGTGTTGGATCGGGTGACAGGAGAATTTCTGCGTGGGACAGCGTTTGCAAAACAAACGTGGGCAGAACGAATTGATGAAAATGGG
>Ga0310124_10003377_pt1 | contig 10732 bp, 8 predicted proteins | sample CB11b_AW_Bot5_MG_FD_203507 | JGI IMG/M metagenome (GOLD analysis project Ga0310124, IMG submission 203507) | Marine microbial communities from Western Arctic Ocean, Canada - CB11b_AW_Bot5 | ecosystem: Environmental > Aquatic > Marine > Oceanic | place: Canada: Western Arctic Ocean | collected...
TGGCGGCACGGTACCGATGCGGTTTTGATTAGCATCGAAAATCTCGATTGATCCGGTTAGCGTGCCTTGGCATTTTATATAAGCGTAGTAGGCACCATCTGGAGAAATCGCCACATCTAACTCGTGATTTGATTCATCCTTGTGTAGAGGTCGCACCGAAAGATCATCTAACTTCAGGCACATGATCTGAAACAAGGTTGGCTTGACAAACTGGACAAAGGCCAACTCGTTGTCGTTGCGAAAAAAAGTAGGTGTGAATTTCATCGTTCCATCGTCCGTCAGCTGTTGCGTTTGCGCAACGGTGCCACGGGGAAAGCCCACGGAGAGGAGGCAAAGTGCGATCGGGATCAGAAACCGGCGACTAGAGCAACTCATCGATCACCGTTCCACCATCGAGCACGTTGAGATTCGCGCGGGCCTGGGCGTCCATTCCCGCCAACTCAGCGATCGTCGTGCCGACCATCAGTGGCGTGATAGGATCACTTATCGGGTCTTGCCCCAGGCGATCACTAGCACCAATAACCCGGCCGGGTTCGATTCCTGCCCCAGCCCAAATTGAGAAATAACAACGTGGCCAATGATCACGTGAGGCACGATTGTTGATCTTGGGTGTCCTGCCAAATTCACCCATAGCGATAACCAGGGTGTCTTCTGTCAAACCACGTTCGTACAGATCATCCAGCAAAGCCGAAAAGGCGCGGTCGAAAATCGGACAGTGTTGATCCTGGAGCAATTCGAAATTCATGATGTGTGTATCCCACCCCAACTCGTACCCTGCCGTGATGGCTTCGGGGTGGCGACTGTAATTCAATTGAATGTAGGGAACGCCTGCTTCCACCAGCCTGCGGGTCAATAAAGCGCTCTGGCCAAACGTGGTACGCCCATAACGTTCACGGGTTGCACTAGATTCACTGGTTAAATCAAATGCCTGCCGTGCTTCAGAACTCGTTAACAGCCGGTAGGCCGTTTCATAGGTTTTGTTCCAGGCGGCAACGCCCGCGGTATCCCATCCTCGCAGATCGGTTTCCAGCCGGTTGAGAAACGTTCTGCGATCATCCAGGCGAGCTGGCGAAAGACCTTCAAGCAGACGTAAGCTCGGCAAATTAACTTTACCGCGATCCGAACAGCTCACAAGAAACGGATCGTTCGCCAGCGGCAACGTCCCTGCGCCGTAGCCTTCGATTATGCGTGAACTATCGGCGAGCATCCCGCTGGTCAGTGACACAAAGGGAGGTAATTGTCCGTCGTGGCCTCGGTGAGCTGCAATAATCGACCCGAAGTTCGGCTTGACCGGCAACGGACGTTCCTCGAAACCGGTCAAGGCCACCGTCCCGCCATCGGGGTGGCCAGGAGCCGTCTGTTGATTGCTACGTATCAGCGTAAAGAGGTGGCTACGCTGAGCCAGTAGCGGAATCAACTCAGAATACCTGACACCTGGCGTTCGTGTTTCGATCGTTCCCAGCGGTCCACGATACTCCGCCGGAGCGTCCGGCTTGGGATCAAAGGTGTCAAGGTGGCTTGGCCCGCCCCACAAAAAAACAAAGACAACCGATTTGGCCCGGATCGGTCTGGCGGCTTGGGCTGGTGACGTGCTCATTCCCAACCCTAACGCGGCCGGCAACGACGGTGCCAGACTCAGGAATGAACGGCGGGAGAGCCCGGCACAAGTTCTCGCAGGAAATGTTCCTAAATCGATCACGGATTCACTTTCTAGGATTGGGAGACGGTGTCACCTTCCTAAAAAAATCACTTGTGATGTGAGAGGACCCGATGGACGGGTGGTCCATTGGCCCAGCTCATTATAACCCATTGGACAGTATCCCGTCCACAACAGACAGAACTCTAGCTCAGACGACGGATTTCCGCGACAACACGTGGACTTGGATCAGTTTTGACGCGAGTCCGTTACGGTTAATCAAAGCGGGCGTGACCAAGTGAGCACAGCGTTGCATCTGAGATGAAAAAAAAGTCACCCGCTGGACGGATACGGAGAACCTCAAAAGCCGTAGCGATGCAGGTCAGCCGGCGATTGGCTCCCTTGCTGGTGGAAGGATGTTGCGTTTCAGGCTACATTGTACCTAGCTGCTGCGGTTAGCGCTGCTGCGGTTGGCGAGACGAACTTGAGGTAGGCCACCGCGGATCAAGCCTTGTGAAGAACTTTGATTCGTCCGGGAAACACAGTTCACTGAAATATAACGGCACAATCACAATGCCTTATTCTTTCTGCTTAACAACGATTGGATGCGCGTGTTTACTGCTTCGTACCGCTAGTGCGGCACTGTTTCCGGCAGTTCACGTAGTTATTGAGCCAGCCAGTAAAATAGTGCCCCGCGCCGATACGGCCACTGCCGTGGAATTGTCCGGCGGTAGACTGTTGGTTGTTTATCAGAAGTATCATGCCGGTCAGAAGTCTGGGCATGATGAAGGATATTGTAATATTTGGAGCAAGTCTTCTAATGACGGGGGCCGCACGTGGAACAATCCGCGTTTATTGGTTGACGTTGCTCAAGGCGACGTCAACGTCATGAATCCCATGTTGTTGAAACTGGCCCCACGCGAGTTATTGCTGATTTGTCATCGTTACCATCATCCAAAGCCAAGCACTTCAACAGCAGTCGTGTTTCGGTCCACCGATGGAGGTACAACCTTTTCCAAATTGGCGAAAGCCTGGGAGAGACCTCCAACGTACCGTGTTGCGATCCCACCGTTAAATCGACTTGCATCAGGAAGGATTCTATTGGCATTTGCCGATGGAAATGATAACCACCACTTCCGTTCGATGACCACCTACAGCGACGACGGCGGCAGAACCTGGACCGAATCGAATCATCAAGTCCAACTGCCCAAACGCGGCGCCCTGGAACCCTCCGTTGCCCAGCTGCACAATGGCACTTTGCTGATGTCCATCCGAACGCAACTGGGCGGCCCGTATTTTGCCCGCTCAAAAGACCTGGGAGTCACCTGGTCAGCTGCCCGGTTTAGCGGCTTGGAGGGAGGAGAATCGGGAACGTGTTTAAAACGCATTCCCCACAGCAACCGCCTTGTCCTATTCTTCAACAACAGTAAATATATTCCCGAACATCACCATTCTGGTGAACGTACACCGTTGACAGTTGCGATTTCCGATGACGACGGACACCATTGGCATATTGTAGGCAACCTTGCCGACCGGCAGGATGCCGAATACACAAACCTGGACTGCCTCTTTACATCCAATGGCATCGGTCTCCTGACATACATGTATGCGCAGCCGGCGTGGAATCGCCAGCGAATTGACTTGCGGGCTGCAGTGTTCGATGTGGATTCACTCCGCCTTGCACAACCGTAAAGCATCATGAGTGGCCTCGTGCACGTTGTTTGATCAGCCGGAGGTTGGGTGCAACCCGCTGCTAAGTAGTACCGTATACGACACCGTCAGCGCACAAAACAATCTCCTGGATACCTGAGTCAATGCCTGCCCGGTGGACCTGGACGACGGGCGACAGGAAATCATCGGGTCGATTGCCCAGTGGGCTGTCCAATGGGCCGAGGCATTTAGAACTACCTGTCGGCACATTCATGACCAAGCTGCCAGCGGCTGTGTAAACACTAACTGATAACCATGCGATTCGATTACGAGTACGAAAAGTGCGAATCTCGAACTAAATCAAGGAGATAATATGCACAACGGTAGAAAAGTGATATTCGGCACCATCGCTTGGCTGACTCTGAGTATCTGTGGTTGTGCCTCGAGTGCCACCGCAGACGATGCCGGCGGGACAACTACAGCCAAACCAAAGCTCAAGCTTCGTCATTTCATGGCGAATGCCCGCGTCTGCCTTGATGCCAGCTTCGGTGAGGGGCTGCCCGAGGAAGCCGAGCTTGAGGTGCTGGTGCGCCAAGCCAGCGGTCCGCCTGTCAAGGTAAAGTCCGTTGCCCAACTGACGTCTGGCGGGCTTGCTTTCGGTTCCGTCGACGTCCGAGGACTCTCCCCGGGTGACTACAGCGTCGTCATGACGGCGACCAAAGACGGACAGGTCATCGGGCGGACAACCGCAGACACATTTACGCGCACGCTGCCCGAGGAATGGATGATCAACACCTATGGTAACGAGGACATCGTCCTGAAAGGATTCGAGCCTCTCAACGTCGTGGGAACCACCGTAACCCTTTGGGAACGCACGTATGAGTTCGGCAAATCCATCATGCCCGCTCAAATCATCAATCAGGGACAACCAATGCTCGCGCGGCCGATTAATTGGCATGCGCGCATCCAGGGAGAAGATTATCCGCTCGACGTCGAGTCCATGGAACTGGTGACGGCTTCAGAAACACGTGCACTCTACCAAGGCCAAGGGACTCTCGGCGATTTATCCGTCACTTCGGATCTGCTTGTCGAATACGACGGATTCATGAAGTTCACCATCACGTTTGCGCCCGAAGCAGCACCTGTCGAAATTGAAAAACTCTGGATGGACGTGCCGCTGGTTCCTTTGCAAAGCACAAATATGTTTCACCCCACGCGACGTAGCGGCACGTGGGATAAAGATTGGAAAGACGCGCTCCGGGTTATCTTTACGAACACCATCACGCTCGGCACGCCGGACATTTCGCTGCAGTGGTTGACCGAGTCGGATGAACATTATTTTCCCGTGGGAAACAAGGAAGCGCTCGCGACCCTGGATGAAAAGGAAGCGAGGGTTTTTCGCAACACGGTGATCGGTGCTGCCAAGCAAATAAAAAAGCCGTTCACACTCACCTTTGCACTTCATGCCGGTCCCGTGCGCAAACGTCCCGCCAACTGGCGCGGCTGGACGATGAACGGGCGCCATTACCTTGATCCCAAACGTCATATCTCGGTGCGCTACAAGTATTTCCAGGGCTGGTGGAGCCGCGCGCCGGGCAGCCTCATCCCGCGGAAAAATTCCGCTGGAGGACCTGCCGTAGATCTGCAAGACAGGATTGACGGGACGAGCATGTATTTTGACGGCTTTCGCCACTTCGACGAGAAAGATCCGGCAAAGCGTCTTCCGGTGTGGCAGAAATACGAGCACGAATGGCAACGCGTGCCACCCGAGATCATGGTCGGCACCGCCCCCGGCTGGAACCAACAAGGCCAGGATTTGAACTCCTCCTGGAGCCAATGGCACGTTTATAACTGCTACAAACTTTTTAGCGAGACAGGCTTCCGGGGCCTGTATTACGACAGCATGTCGGCCCCCATGACATCGATGAACGAAGGGGCCGGTTCCGGCTACGTCGATGAGGCTGGTGTCCGCCACCCGACGTCTCCTATCTTCAGCTTGCGAGAAGCGCAGAAACGCGTCTACGCCATTGTGCATCAGTTCCGACCGGACGACGGCATCGTCATTATTCACACGGCAAGTTTCATTCAACTTCCTGTCGTCTCCTTTTGCGACATTATCTACGACGGCGAGATGATGAGCTGGGTCGATTTATTGCCACCTAATGGAAACTTCTTTGATACCTATCGCGATGATCTCTTCCAGATGATTTTCTCCTGCAAAAATTATGGGCCGATAGGCGGCTTTCACGACATGTCGGGCAGTCCGAACTATCTCGACGCACCCGGCGTTTCTCAGTCGGCGCAGATGCCGAATCAAAGACAACTCTGGGCCAAGTGGCTGATGCACGACATCCACACCTATGGAGGCTCCACGCTGGGCGGGGAGGAGTTGCTCTATCTCTGGTTGGATCAGACCTTTGACATTGCCGGACCGGACGTAAGATTTCATCCCTACTGGGACCGTGATCCGGCGTTGAAAGCGATCAAGGGAACCTGGACGCCCGAGGGCCAGGAACAGGACCTAGCCAGCAAATACCTGGCAACCGCCTATACCAAACCAGGAGGTCAAGCCCTTGTCATTGTCGTACGCGACGCGCCGAATAACTACGACGGGCCTGTTACGGTCCATGTGAATCTCGACAGGACGAAATTGGGACTGCCAGAGGGAGCACTGGTAAGCCTGGAGTTGGAATCTCTCGGGAGAAAAACGAAAGGCGTCATCGAGGGCGATTTGCTCAAGGTGCCCGTGGCCGTGGATGATTTTTCGGCCGTGATCATAAAACCGGCTCTTTCCCAAAAACAAGATGTGGTAAATGAAGAAGAAATAGAATGATCAGCAATCGACCTGGAGCGATGTGATTGTGCGTGGAGTTGATGTTGATCGCCGGAGCTAACGACCAGCGCGAGATGCGGTACCGTCGGCCGTCGTTCAAGAACCGTCATGGAGTGCCATCCATTCGATGACTGACAAGTCATTCTTTTCTCGGTCGTCACGCAGGAAACGTGTTGAGACAAATCAGCTTGGGCGTATCTATTCACCCACTAGGTAATAGGGTCGGAAGCTGAACACTTCGGGGTCGGTCCGATCCACCCCGACGACGACACCGGCGACGTTAGGCGTACCGAACACCTCCATTCGTGTGAAATGCAGGTAGGTGGTCCCCGTCAGGTCACGGAAGGGCTTATCGATTCGATAGTAGTGCGAATCTCGAACTAAATCAAACGGATCATGTGCAAAATGGCAGAAAAGTAATATGAGGCGCAATAGTTTGGGTGGCGATGAGTATCTGTGGTTGTGCCTCGAGTGCCACCGCGGACGATACCGGCGAGGCAATTGCAGACAAACCAAAGTTCAAGCTTCGTCATTTCATCGCGAATGCCCGCGTCTGCCTTGATGCCAACTTCCATGAGGGACTCGCAGAGGAAGCGGAGATTAAGGTGTTGGTGCGAGGGGCGATCAATCAGGGACTGCGGTAGAAATTAAACGCAATAATATGATTTCGCGTATCATCCCGTCCGAAACGATTGACATACTGATTCAAGTAGCCAATTTCGACTCTCCATCTGTTAGACGGATCGTGATTGATGCCGCAACCTAAAAACAAACGGTTCTGGTCAAAACCGCCTTCGGCGCCATAGTTTGTATCATTGAGGTGAATGAACAACTCGTCCCATGCCACCCAAGTCAAACGAGACGAACAAGCGATTGGTTGCCGGTAACTGACCAGCTGGCGAAATCGCCATCCCATGTCAGATCCCGTTTCAAGAAATCTTTGCTCGAGCCGTGAACGCAATCCTAGAGAACCTTTAGCCATCGGTGACGACCAGGTGATTTGCTGCCAGATTCGGTGTTCATCAAAGTTCGGAATTGTTTCTGGTGATGAATGGATCCACCCATACCCGGCCCATACGGCAAGGCGTTGATTTATGGCGTAGCCGATGCCTGGGCGTATAATACTCTGGCCGAAACCGTCTGTGTCTTCGAAAAACCTTGCATGCCCGTCGAACCACCATTTGAATCTTGAACAACACGAATCCTGCTGGATATCGCCACGTGCGAAGATGCCTAACCACGAACCCGAATCGTCGACGATTTCTGCCTTTGCCTCGAAGGATGTCACGAGTAACGGCACGGAAGCGACCCAGATCAAAATCACCCAAGCTCGAAATCCCAGCATATTTTCCTCACTTTTCTCCATGGTCAAATCACACCATATTTTATTTTGACTCGACATATTGAAGTCACATATCTAGTCGAATTTCTTCTAGAACGTTGAAAACAATGAGGGTGTGTTAAGCTGTAAGGGATTTCCTGAGGCCAATCCATCTCCAGATCGGCGCAGTAGGGTGACACCGTCGGCCAAGCGGCGGCGGAAAAGACAGCACCCAGGCTGATGCAGATTACGGACTTAGGCGACACGTGCGATGCGGCGAATAACGACGATGGGCCTGTTACGGTCGATGTGATTGTGCGTGGAGTTGATGTTGATCGCGGGAGCTAACGACCAGCGCGAGATGCGGTACCGTCGGCCGTCGTTCAAGAACCGTCATGGAGTGCCATCCATTGGATGACTGACAAGTCATTCTTTTCCCGGTCGTCACGTAGGAAACGTGTTGGGAAAAATCAGCTTGGGCGTGTCTATTCACCCACCAGGTAATAGGGTCTGAAGCTGAACACCTCGGGGTCGGTCCGATCCACCCTGACGACGACACCGGCGACGTTAGGCGCGCCGAACACCTCCATTCGTGTGAAATGCAGGTAGGTGGTCCCCGTCACGTCACGGAAGGGCTTATCGATTCGATAGTAGTGCGAATCCCCATGGATGCAGACGACTGGGCGGTGGTACTTGGATAGGAAACCTCGCATGCTGGCGAGGAAGTCGTGAAAGCCTTCCCCCTGGCCTTGCTCGAAGTCGGGATTGGCGTGAATGACGACCGCCACGCCCGAGACATCCCTCGTCAAAGCCTCGGTGAAACTCGCTTCCAGAAATGCCAGGTTGGCGGCGTTGCGATCGGTGAACTCTTTCATCGCCGCAGGATTATCAGTTCGGCGATTGTTCCCGCTACCGCATACGTGAACGACGATAAACAAGACGCCTCCTTTGGTGAACCGGTAATTCTCGATGTAGCGCGCGAACTGTTCGTTACAGCTTTGTTGCACGACATTCAACTCCGCGAGCCGGAGCACGGTCTTATCCTCGAAGAACAACTCTCGCAGCTTCGCCAGGCGTTCGATGGGATCCGAGCCCACGCCATGGCAGTCCGTCCATTCATTATCACCAAACGTGTAGACGACTGGCGCCGGGAACTTTTGAAACAGGTCTCGATCAATGGCAAACTGTTCATCGGTGCATGGTGCGCCACCCGACTTGATATCGCCAACGTGCATCAGAAATGCGAAATCCTCCGTTGCAGCTTGTTCGAGCAGCTTACCATACTTGATCTCTTCCGTCTTCGAATAGGGAAGGTCTCCGGTGGCCAGAAATCGAAAATCAGACTCCTGGATCTCGGCCGCGCGAACCGGAGCAACGAGACCGATCATAAGAAAAGCAAGAATGCCGATCAGAAGGAAATGGTCGCTCGTGCGGATCATCAGAGTCTCTCTCTTAAGTAGGAGTGTGGCTGTTGGGCTACGTTGATAAAGCCGTTGGCTTTGAATGTCGGCTATTGTAACAGCATGTACACTTCCATGTCTAATTACAAAACCTCCCCTGAAAAAAGGGCGCAGCTTTCGCCTGTCTGAACTTGTCCGCTGCTGCACTTATTTTGTTGCTTTGACCTTATTCTTTTTTCTGTCGAGCCTTGGTAAAGGAATGGTCGATCCGAACCTTTCGACTCGGAAACCCGTTAACCGCCGGCAGAGAACCTATTGGTCTGCCTTGTTACGTTCAGCGCTGATGGGTCATCGATGGATGCGACATTTTGGCAAAGCCTTCTTCGGCTCGGCAACGCCAGTGACTTGGGTGTCGGCGAGAATGAGTATCTTCAGGTTTGTCAGCCCCTTGAGATGCACCAGCCCGGCGTCAGTGATGCCGGAGCCGGACCATTGGACCATTACACCCCCACGCTGCCCCGGCATCGGAATGATCTGGACTCCCAGTTTCTCCAGCGAGGCAACACTCTCCGTTGTGTCAGGCCCACACCCGAGCGCTCCCAGCAACAGTATCATTAGCAGTCGTTTCATCTTTTGCGCTCCACTGGGAAGAGGATCATGCAACAAGGCTGCTGCGGCCAGGCAGCCTCATCTACCTGTTGGCTCACAACCAGGGTCACTGAAGGCAACAAGAGATCATCAAGGAATCCGAGTTACCCAACATGTGATCACCGGCTGATCGCCACTTTACCAACATGGCTCAGTAGTCCGCGACCGAACCATCCGGTAAGCGGCTCGGTCCTCGCCAGTGGTATTGGAAGTCCGGATCGGCAGCGATCCTCGCCAGTGCCTGCTCGTCGATGTCGACGCACAGGCCAACACCGTCGGGCAGCGAGACGTAGCCGTCGCTATCTTTTGTCCAGTGCGGCCGGACAATCTGGCCGAGCAACTCGTTGTCGTACGACTCGTGGATCAGGAAGAGCGGTACCGATGCGGTCACGTGGAAGCTGGCGGTCATGCCGAGATAGGACTGCGTGCAATGCGGCGCCAGCGGCGTGTAGTACGCCTCGGCCAAAGTCGCGATCTTTTTCATCTGCGTGATACCGCCGGTGTAGCCACAATCGGGCTGGACAATGTCGAGGACTTTCTCGGCGAGGTACGGCAAGATGCCCCAAATCGTGCGGTCACGCTCACCAGCTGCCATTGGGATCTCGATGTGCTGCTTCAGCCTTTTAAAGACCTCGATATTTCCGGTCACCGCAGGTTCTTCCAGGAACAGCACTTCGTACGGTTGGATCGCTGCAGCCAACTGGATCAACGTTGCCGGCGGGACCGCGCTGTGCGCGTCGAACATCACCGAACCATCGTCACCGACCTTTTTCCGAGCGTTGCGCACAGCGGCCACCATCATCTCAATGTCCTGCGGGTTGGCCGAGTGAGGCTTGGGGCTATTACCGATCTTGACCGCCTTGGCCGACGGGTAGACTCGAATCCGGTCGCGCGTTGGCCCACCCAGCAACCGGTAGACCGGCTCGCCCCACAATTTGCCGGTGATGTCCCACAGCGCCATGTCAATCCCGGATATACAATGCAACATGAAGGCTCCGCCACGCTGGTTTCGTTCGGCACGGTACAGCGTCTGCCAGAGGTGTTCGATCCGGGTCGGGTTCTGGCCCTCGAGCAAATCAAACATCGATTTGGCCAGAGCGGCAGCGACCGAGGGAACGACTCCTTTAATCTCACCCCAGCCGCTGATGCCGTGGTTCGTGTCGATCTTCACGTAGACGCGGTCACGGCAAATTTTGGGCATGAGCCGTGTGATGCGGATCGACGTTGTTCGATCGGTAACGTCT